>ENA-UEQK01002003-UEQK01002003.1-human-gut-metagenome-genome-assembly--contig:-NODE-2003-length-11520-cov-22.246526_pt1 | contig 11520 bp, 9 predicted proteins | sample MGYA00242939_ERZ507942 | MGnify/ENA primary metagenome ERZ507942 (study PRJEB26167, sample SAMN06115485) | human gut metagenome | host: Homo sapiens | place: China:Chongqing | collected 2015-03-30... | reverse complement strand
CAGTATTTCGACCGTAAGGAGGTGCGTAAGTACGACCTCTTTACACAGTATGCTCTGATCGCGGCCACGCAGGCCGTGGAGGATTCTGCCCTCGATCTCGAGAAGGTCGACAAGGAGCAGGTGGGCGTTATCTGGAGTTCGGGCATCGGAGGAATCAAATCTTTCTTCGATGAGTGTCTGGGCTGGGCCGCCGGGGATGGAACCCCGCGGTTTAGCCCGTTTTTTATTCCCCGCATGATTTCCGATATCGCAGCCGGTTTCATCTCCATGAAGTACGGCTTCATGGGTCCGAACTACTGTACGGTGTCGGCGTGCGCTTCGTCGAACCACGGCATCACGGCCGCCTTCGACGCCATCCGTTACGGCAAGGCCGACGTCATGGTGGCCGGCGGTTCGGAGGCTGCGGTCAACGAGCCTTCGGTCGGCGGATTCAACTCCATGCAGGCGCTTTCGACGCGCAACGACGATCCGCAGCACGCTTCGCGCCCCTTCGATAAGGACCGCGACGGCTTCGTGATCGGCGAGGGCGCCGGTGCGCTGATCCTGGAGGAGTACGAGCATGCCAAGGCGCGCGGCGCGAAGATCTATTGCGAGGTCGTAGGCGGAGGCGCTTCGGCCGACGCTTACCACTTCACGGCTCCCCATCCCGAGGGCAAGGGCGCCATGAAGGCGATGCGCGACGCCATCAAGGACGCGGGCATCGCTCCCGAGGATATCGACTATGTGAACGTGCACGGAACTTCGACCCCCGCGGGCGACATTCCCGAGCTGAAGGCCGTGGCAGGCGTTCTGGGCGACCATGTTTACAACGTCAACATCTCCTCGACCAAATCAATGACGGGACACCTGCTGGGCGCTGCCGGCGCTGTGGAGGCTCTGGCGTGCATTTTCGCGCTGACGCACGGCGTGGTTCCCCCCACGATCAACTGCGAAAACCGCGATCCCGAGATCGACGAAAAACTGAATCTGACGCTTAACGTGGCGCAGAAGCGCGACGTGAAGTGTGCGTTGAGCAATACGTTCGGATTCGGCGGTCACAACTCGACGGTTATTTTCCGCAAACTCTGATCCCTGTAACGTCCGCGCCGTGATTGACTTTTTACTGCGTCCTATCCGACGAAATTTCGGGCGTGACCGGGCATATTACAGAATTGTCGACGATCTGTTCGGATTCATTCCGCACAACGTCGAACTCTACAAGCTGGCTTTGATTCACAAGTCAGCTTCTTTGGTTTTGGAGGACGGCCGCGCGATCAACAACGAACGTCTGGAATATCTGGGCGACGCTGTGATCGAGGCCGTGACTTCGGACTATCTGTTCATCGAATACCCCGACCGCGACGAGGGCTTTATGACCCAGCTGCGGTCGAAGATCGTCTCGCGGCAGTCGCTCAACGCGCTGGCCGTGAACCTCGGTCTGGATGTCCACGTGATTTCGAACGGCGGCACGGGCATTACCCAGAAGCATATCTACGGCGACGCCTTCGAGGCGATGATGGGGGCGGTTTACCTCGATCAGGGGTACGAGTTCGTCAACCGGCTGTTGATCAATAACATTTATTTCCGTTTCCTGAATCTGGAAGAACTGACCGAGTCGGAGAGCGATTTCAAGAGCCGCCTGATCGAGTGGAGCCAGAAGAACCGCCACCAGGTCGAGTTCCGCACGGAGCACGACAAGGAATACGCTTCGAACCATCCGGTTTTCTACTGCACGGTGCTGGTCGACGGCATGGAGGTCGGCCACGGAGCCGGGGATTCGAAGAAGGAGGCCGAACAGCGTGCGGCGTTCTCCGTGTCGCAGTACATGAGCGACGAGCAGTGCGCTTCGCTGCTGGACAAGGTCGACCGTCTGGAAGGCACCCGTTCAGGAAGCGGGTTTTAGAGGGCGGTGGCAATCCGTTGCATTTCCGGTCCTGTTCTGCGCCCGCCCGGCAGATGGGGATTCGGACCCGGTTTCAAACACCCTCCGCAGGCGGCTGTACCGGCTTGCCGGGATGAAAACGGTATGAATTCGTATATAGTCACTTTCTGCTTTTATGAAGAATATCCTCGATAAAATGGCGTCGCGGGGCGTGGAGGCCTTGAGCGACCGCGAGCTGCTTGCCCTGCTCACCGACGACGAACAGTTGGCCGAAGTGGTGCTGTCGGCCTATGACGGTTCGCTGGCGCGTATCGGCGACCAGCCCGAAGCCCGCCTGCGCATGGTCGGGGGACTGGGCCTGAAACGGGCGCGGATGCTGTTGGCCGCGGCGGAATTCGGACGGCGGGCTGTCGCTTCCGGGGGTTCCGGGAGCGATTTCATCAATACGGGCGACGATGTGGTGCGGCTGTTCCGGCCGCAGCTGGAACGCCTCTCCCACGAGGAGTGCTGGGTCGTCTACCTCACCTCGTCGAACCGGGTTATCGAGCGTTACCGCATCAGTCAGGGCGGGGTGACCGGCACGGTCGTCGACCACCGGCTGATCGTCAAACGGGCGTTGGAACTGCTCGCCACGCAGCTGATTCTGGTGCACAACCACCCTTCGGGAACGCCCGAGGCGAGCGGGCAGGACAAGACGCTGACCGAACGTGTGGCGCGCGCCGCGGCGTTGTTCGACATCCGGCTGCTGGACCACATCATCATCGCCCGCGACGGCGATTTCTCGTTCCTGCGCGAGGGGCTGATGGGGCGGTAAGGGTTCCGGCAGGTAAAATGAACGGCGGTCCTTATCGGACCGCCGTTCGGTTTTTGGGAGAAAAGCCCGTCAATAGAAGATCTGGTGCGTTTCGATTTCTGTGTAGCCCCGTTCGGGGATGACTGTCTCCTTGCCGTCTTTTTTCTGGAAACACTCCACCTCCTGAATCCAGATAGCCTCGGTAACCCGTCCATCGACCTGCTTCCATTCGATCCGCTCGTTCAGGACTCTGAAACTGATAAACGATCCGTCGGGGAATGACTCGACCGAGAACACGCTCTCGTCCGGGTTCGTGTTCGTCAGATGGGCGCTGCGTTTGCCCAGCCGCCCGATTCCGGAGAGTACTGCCCCCATGGAGAAGTCGGTGTCCTCGATGTCGGGGCATACGTCGAACAGGAGCGCATTGAGGTCGAGGTTGCACATTGCGGGCGTGTTGGACAGGTCGGCGTGGTATTCGAATTCGTAGCTGAAATCGACTTCCTTGCCCTGGTAGATGTCGAGACCGGTGAGGTCGTTGCCGCTCCAGCGGCAGACCGTGCGCGGGTAGTAGTGGGTTTCGTCGCCCTCGTAGGTGCACTCCTTGCAGCAGCCGTTGCCGTCGTAGGCGAAAGTCCAGCGTTCGGGACCGTTGTCGCTGCGTGCGGCGACGGCGCGCCCTGCATCGTCGAGCGTGACGGTGTACGATCCCTTTTCGGGCGATTCCGTCGTTTCGGCGGACAGTTTCAGGGTCTTGGCGTCGGGATAGCTGATCCGGAGGACTTCATCCATGACATCGGCCGTGTTCTCCGGGGTGTCGTCCCATTCGTAGCTCGTGAGGCGTCCGGCATCGTCGTATGCGAAGTGGCTGGTCGAAGTCCATCGCTCCGGCTCCGAATTGCCACTGTTTTGGATTGTCTGCCGGTGGCTGTCGATGCGCATTATCCGGTTGGCCGGCATCGGTTCGATGGGGTCGTCCGAGCCTTCCTGCGTGACGTTGATCTCGATCTTCGACGTGCCGCACGTGATGACGATCATCGCCGAACGCGATGCTTCCGACGTGTTGGATTCGAGGGTGATTTTCAGCGTGTAGCTGCCTGCTGCGTCGCCGTGGTTGGGCGAGATTCCGATCCAGTCGGGGGCTTCGGCGCGGGTTTTTTCGGCGATCGTCGAGGTCCACGCCCCTTCGGTCGTGAAGGTCACGCCCCGGGCGGCCTGCGTGTCGTCGGCCGTGACGGTCTGTTCCAGTTGCCGGGTGTCCGGGACCTTGATCTGCCCGAAATCGCCCGAGTAATCCTTGTCGTCGCTGCATGACGCGAGCAGCGCGGCGGCGATGAACGCCATGAAGAATTTTGCTGTTTTCATTTCGTTTATTTTGTTTAAAGGGTTGTTCCCGTCCCGGTAAACAAAAGGCGCAGGCAAGATTTCGTATCCACAGGTGAGGTATTGGACGACCCGAACGGTAGAATAGGGAAATATGCCCGCGCTGAAAACAGCGAAGGCATCACCTTTGTTCCTTATCGTTCTGTGAAAGTGTCCAATTTTCACCCGTAAGAAAAAGCCGATGCGCTTTTTATTGTCGTATGTCGGCGGCCCTCGCAGGCTGCCGATACAAATATAGAAATAAAATCCCGATCGAAGACCCTTGTTGTCATTTATTTTGTATTTTTGTCATTTGGAAAAACAGTAAACAACAGAGAATACGATGACTCAGGAAGAACTTTTCAAAAAGCTGGTAGCGCACTGCAAGGAGTACGGATTCGTGTTTCCTTCGAGCGAAATCTACGACGGTCTGGGAGCCGTGTACGACTACGGTCAGAACGGCGTGGAGTTGAAGAACAACATCAAGCGATATTGGTGGGATTCGATGGTCAAACTGCACGAGAACATCGTCGGCATCGACGCCGCGATCTTCATGCATCCCAAGACGTGGGAGGCCTCGGGCCATGTGTCGGCCTTCAACGACCCGCTGATCGACAACAAGGATTCGAAGAAGCGTTACCGCGCCGACGTGCTGATCGAGGACTGGCTGGCCAAACAGGATGAAAAGATCGAAAAAGAGGTCGAGAAGGCCCGCAAGCGCTTCGGCGAGTCGTTCGACGAGGCCAAATACCGCGAAACGTCGCCGCGCGTGGCGGAGACCGCGGTCAAACGCGACGAGGTGCACAAGCGTTTCGCCGATGCGCTGAACGCCAACGACCTTGCGGAGCTGCGCCAGATCATCGTCGACTGCGAGATCGCCTGCCCGATCTCCGGCACACGCAACTGGACCGAGGTGCGGCAGTTCAACCTGATGTTTTCGACCCAGATGGGTTCTACGGCCGAAGGCGCCAATACCATCTACCTGCGTCCCGAGACGGCGCAGGGTATCTTCGTCAACTTCCTGAACGTCCAGAAAACCGGGCGCATGAAAATCCCGTTCGGCATTGCGCAGATCGGCAAGGCCTTCCGCAACGAGATTGTGGCCCGTCAGTTCATCTTCCGCATGCGCGAGTTCGAGCAGATGGAGATGCAGTTCTTCGTGCGCCCCGGAACCGAAATGAAGTGGTGGAACGAGTGGAAGAACACCCGCATGGCCTGGCACCGTGCGCTGGGCTTCGGCGACGATGACTACCGCTTCCACGACCACGACAAACTGGCCCACTACGCCAACGCCGCGACGGACATCGAATACAACTTCCCGTTCGGGTTCAAGGAGGTCGAGGGCATCCACTCGCGCACGGACTTCGACCTGGGCAGCCACCAGAAGTTTTCGGGCAAGAAGTTGCAGTACTTCGATCCGGAGACGGGTGAAAGCTATGTACCCTATGTGGTCGAGACGTCGATCGGCGTGGACCGCATGTTCCTGCAGGTGATGTCGGCGGCCTATACCGAGCAGACGCTCGAAGGCGGCGATTCGCGCGTCGTGCTGAAATTCCCGCCCGCATTGGCTCCGGTCAAGGTGGCCGTGCTGCCGCTGGTGAAGAAGGACGGCATGCCCGAAGTGGCGCAGAAGATCGTCGACCTGCTGAAATACGATTACAATGTCGTTTACGACGAGAAAGACTCCGTCGGCAAGCGTTACCGCCGTCAGGATGCCGTCGGTACGCCGTTCTGCGTGACGGTCGACGGCCAGACGCTGGAGGACGGGACCGTGACGATCCGCCACCGCGATACGATGGCCCAGGAGCGCGTCAAGATCGAGTCGCTGCACGCGATGGTCGACGAGGAGTGCTCCTACCGCAAGTTGTTCAGGACGCTGAACCTCTGATTTGGGACGCATTCTTGCCATAGACTACGGGACCCGGCGCACGGGAATCGCCGTGAGCGATCCCCTGCGCCTGATCGCCGGAGGGCTGGAGACGGTCGAGACGAAGGGGCTGGAGGCCTGGCTGGCAAAATATTTCGCCCGGGAGGACGTTAGTACGATAGTCGTGGGGAAGCCTTCGCGGATGGACGGCACGCCCTCCGAGACGTGGCGATTCATCGAGCCGCTGGCCGGCCGCCTGCGGCGGGCGTGGCCCGACAAGGAGGTGGTTTTCTACGACGAACGCTTTACTTCGGTGATGGCCCACCGCACGATGCTCGAAAGCGGCATCGGCAGGATGGCCCGCCGCGACAAGGCGTTGGTGGATAAGATTTCCGCGACGATTATCCTCCAGTCCTATATGGAAAGCATTTCCTGTCGATAACCCGGACGCGACGCGATAAGCCCCTCCCGAGGGAGGGATTTGGGGTGGGGTCAGACTTGTAAACGCGGTCGTAGACCGCGATAACGGCGGGCGAAAGCAAGATTGCCTGCGAAAAATTGTTTATAGATTTTGTTATGATATACCCGATTGTAATTTACGGAGATGAGGTGCTGCGCCGCAAATGCGAGCCGATTGCGCCCGATTACCCCGATGTGAAAAAACTCGCCGAGGACATGTTCCTCACGCTCGAAGAGGCCGAAGGCGTCGGACTGGCTGCGCCCCAGATCGGCAAGGACATTCGTCTGTTCATCGTCGACTGCACTCCGTGGGCCGAGGAGGACCCGTCGTGCGCCGATTACAAGCGCGCCTTCGTCAATCCCGAGATTTACGAATTTTCCGAGGAGAAGAAGACCTATAACGAGGGCTGCCTCTCGTTTCCCGGGATTCATGCCGACGTGGCCCGCTCGCTGTCGATCCGCATGCGCTACATGGACACCGACTTTGTCGAGCACGACGAGGAGTTCACGGGACTCAAGGCGTGGGTCATCCAGCACGAATACGATCACATCGAAGGCGTGGTCTTCACCGACCGGATCGCACCGCTTCGCCGCCAGCTGCTCAAGAGCAAACTGCTGAACCTTGCGAAGGGGAAATACCGCTGTGCCTATAAAACCAGATAGCATGAAAAAACTTTTCGCTTTTGCATTCGCCGCGATGATGCTGGCGGGATGCGTCAAATCGCCCCTCGTAGGCGGAATCTATACCGATGTGAAGGACGGGCTGGCCGTGACGGGCAACGCCGGGTCGAGCAAGGTCGGCACGGCCGAGGCCAAGGGATATGTAGGTGTCGTCGCCCTGGGCGATGCGAGCATCCAGGCTGCGGCCCGCGAAGCCGGTATCACGCGCATCCACCACGTAGACTACCAGGCCAAGTCCTATGTCGGCGTCTACACGATCTACACGATCATCGTCTACGGTGACTAAACGTCTCCTGCTGGCGGCTGCCCTCTGCATCGCCGGAGCCTCGACGCTCCCGGCGCAGAATATCCGCAACCATTACGTCTCGAAAGCCGAGACCGACGGGGTGATCTACCACACCTTTCCCGTGACGCTTTTCGAGAACCGGGAAGCGGGCGACCTGACTTTCGACATCACCTACAAGGAGCATCGCGGCGGGCGCGCCACGATCAATTTCACATGCCGTATGGCGCAGGCCGTGCCGGCCGATTCGGTGCGTTTCGCGGCGGATGCGGCGGTGATGTCCGGCCCGGTGGACAAACTCTACCTCGAACCGGAAAAGAAGCAGTGGAAGCACCGGTACACCTTCGATGCCGACGGGTCGGAACTCTGCGGCTTCTTCGACGAGCGGGCTTTGCCCGAGGTGACGGTTTACGTCGGGGGAAAGCCGTACGTTTATCGCGCCAAACGCTCCGCATGGCGCAGTTACGCGCCGATAGGGTATCGGATATTCGATATGATTCGTGTAAACGAACAGTAGTTTTCGGTTCTCGCGGGCATCTTTCGCCCTGCTTTGTCCGGTCCGGACGGGAAATGCGGTTGTATCTCCTGTCCGGACCGGACTGCGTTATGGCGAAATCCGCTTCGGGACACTCAAAAACGGAGGGTTGTCGTTTCTCGGTGCACGGCGCTGCGTCGCGCGGGCCGGAAGCGATGCATCCAGCCTCGTGCGCCGGTGTCAAAAAAACAACCGGACCCGAAATGAATCGGGTCCGGTCGCTGTTTTCAGGCGTCTATGGTTAGAACTTGTATGCCGCGCCGATGCTGATGACTACGGGGTTCTTGCGCCAGTCGTCGAACATGGGCTGCCATTTCAGGCCGGCCGAAAGGTCCCAGTTGCGGGCTACCTCGAAGTCGAAACCTCCGCCGATGTTCAGGCCTGCGGCCCACTTGCCGATGTCATTGGCCGTGAAACCCACTGCCGGATAAACGCTCCAGCCTTCGCCCAAGTGGAAGACGTACTGCGCGTCGACGCTGATGTCGATCGAACAGCCGCTGTGCAGCAGCGCCATCAGCGACGGTTCGATACGCCAGTTGTCCGTGAAGCTGTAACGTCCGAATGCACCCAGACCCACCACGGCGTCACCCGTGTTGGTGTAGATGTTCATACGCGGGCCGAGCGCCCAATTGCCTTTGTCCTGCGCCGATGCTGCCGTTACTGCGAACAGCGCGACGATCGCCGTTAAAAGAATTTTTTTCATGTTTCGTTTTTTTATATTGAATAAACGTTATTTCAAACTGTTTGCCAAAACAAATATAGGAAATTTCCCGATTGCGGCCAAATATATTCAATGAACCCGACTTTTTTATAAATAAAAAGGAGGTCCGCGACAATCGTGCGCGGACCTCCGGAGTGTGTCGCCCCGAGGGGGCGTGAAATGCTACTTCTGATTGAGTGCAGCGTGTGCGGCCGCCAGGCGTGCGATGGGCACGCGGAAGGGCGAGCAGCTCACGTAGTTCAGACCTGCGTAGTGGCAGAACTCCACCGACGAAGGTTCGCCGCCGTGTTCGCCGCAGATACCGCATTTGAGGTTTTCGCGGGTTCCGCGGCCCTTGAATACGGCTTCGCGGATCAACTGGCCCACGCCGTTGCGGTCGAGGATCTGGAACGGGTCGTTTTTCAGGATGCCCTTCTCCAGATATACCGGCAGGAACTTGCCGATGTCGTCGCGCGAGAATCCGAGGGTCATCTGCGTCAGGTCGTTGGTTCCGAACGAGAAGAACTCGGCGACTTCGGCGATCTGGTTGGCCGTCACGGCGGCGCGCGGCACCTCGATCATCGTGCCGACCATGTAGTCGATCTTGTCGTTGCGCTCCGAGAACACCTGCTCGGCCGTTGTGTCGATGATGTTCTTCTGGTAGCGCAGCTCCTTGTGGTTGCCCACCAGCGGCACCATGATCTCCACGTGAACGGGGATGCCTGTGGCCTTGACGTTCATGGCCGCCTCGATGATGGCGCGGGCCTGCATCTCGGTGATCTCGGGGTAGGTGTTGCCCAGACGGCAGCCGCGGTGTCCCAGCATGGGGTTGAACTCGGCCAGCGACTCGACCTTGGCGACGATCTTCTGGAGGGGCACGCCCATTTCGGCGGCCATCTCTTTCTGGCCCTTCTCATCGTGGGGAACGAACTCGTGCAGCGGGGGGTCCAGAAGGCGCACCGTCACGGGGTAGCCGTTCATGGCCTTGAACAGCCCCTCGAAGTCGCCGCGCTGGATCGGCAGCAGCTTGGCCAGCGCCACGCGGCGTCCGGCTTCGTCGTCGGCGAGGATCATCTCGCGGATGGCCTTGATGCGGTCGCCCTCGAAGAACATGTGCTCCGTGCGGCAGAGTCCGATGCCTTCGGCGCCGAAGGCGAATGCCTGTGCGGCGTCTTTCGGGGTGTCGGCGTTGGCGCGGACCTTCAGCACCGAATATTTCCCGGCGAGGTCCATCAGTTGTCCGAAGTCGCCGCTCAGGTCGGCGGCCTTGGTGGCTACCTGACCGAGGTATACTTCGCCCGTCGAGCCGTTGAGCGAGATCCAGTCGCCCTCCTTCACGGTGAATCCGTTCACCTGGATCGTGCGGGCTTTATAGTCGATCTGCAATTCGCCGGCGCCCGATACGCAGCATTTGCCCATGCCGCGGGCCACGACGGCCGCGTGCGAGGTCATGCCGCCGCGTGCGGTCAGGATACCTGCCGCGTCGAGCATGCCCTTGAGGTCTTCGGGCGAAGTCTCGATGCGCACCAGAATGGCGCGCTGGCCGGTTTTCTCCAGCACCTTCTCGGCGTCCTCGGCGAAGAACACCACGGGACCCGTGGCGGCTCCCGGCGATGCGGGCAGGCCCTTGGTGATGACCTGCGCATTGGCGATGGCCTTCTTGTCGAAGACGGGGTGGAGCAGTTCGTCGAGCTTCGCAGGCTCGCAGCGCAGTACGGCGGTCTTTTCGTCGATCAGACCCTCGCGCAGCATGTCCATGGCGATCTTGACCATCGCCGCGCCCGTGCGCTTGCCGTTGCGGCACTGGAGCATCCAGAGTTTGCCGTCCTGAATCGTGAATTCGATGTCCTGCATGTCCTTGAAGTACTGCTCCAGGTGGTGCTGGATTTCGTCCAGCTCCTTGTAAACCTCGGGCATCACCTCTTCGAGCGAGGGGAACTTCGCCTTGCGCTCCTCCTCCGAAACCTTCTGGGCCACGGCCCAGCGCTTCGAACCCTCGATGGTGATCTGCTGCGGGGTGCGGATGCCGGCTACGACGTCCTCGCCCTGGGCGTTGATCAGGTATTCGCCGTTGAAGAGGTTCTCACCCGTTGCGGCGTCGCGCGAGAAGGCTACGCCCGTCGCGGAATTCTCTCCCATGTTGCCGAATACCATGGCCTGTACCGATACGGCCGTGCCCCACTCGGCGGGGATGTTGTTGAGTTTGCGGTAGAGGATGGCGCGTTCGTTCATCCACGATCCGAACACGGCGCAGATGGCTCCCCACAGCTGGTCCCACGGACAGGTCGGGAAATCCTCGCCGGTCTGCTTCTTCACGGCGGCCTTGAAGTTCTTCACCAGCTCCTTGAGGTCGTCGGTCGTCAGGTCGGTGTCGTTCTTCACGCCCTTCTTGGCCTTCTGCTCCTCGATGATCACCTCGAACGGGTCGTGGTCTTCCTTCGAAACGGGTTTCATGCCCAGCACCACGTCGCCGTACATCTGTACGAAGCGGCGGTACGAATCCCAGGCGAACCGCGGGTTGCCCGTGCGCTTGGCCACGGCCTCCACGGCCTGGTCGTTCATGCCCAGGTTGAGGATGGTGTCCATCATGCCGGGCATCGAGGCGCGTGCGCCCGAACGTACGGATACGAGCAGCGGCATCTCCTTGTCGCCGAATTTCATGCCGGTCAGTTTCTCGATGTTCTTCATCGCCCTTTCGACCTCGGGGCGGAGCATCTCGATGACGGCCTCTTTGCCGTGCTTGTAGAATTCCGCACACACTTCCGTGGTGATGGTGAATCCCGGGGGCACGGGGATGCCGATAAGGTTCATCTCCGCAAGGTTCGCACCCTTGCCGCCGAGCAGTTCACGCATTTTGCCGTTTCCTTCGGCCTCTTTGTTGCCGAAGGTATAGACCCTTTTTAGGCCGTCTTTGTCTACCACTAACACCGATTGTTTCCTGATTCCTTTGGAATCTTTCCACTGATAGAACAAAGAAGAAAG
>ENA-UEQK01002001-UEQK01002001.1-human-gut-metagenome-genome-assembly--contig:-NODE-2001-length-11527-cov-15.682271_pt1 | contig 11527 bp, 5 predicted proteins | sample MGYA00242939_ERZ507942 | MGnify/ENA primary metagenome ERZ507942 (study PRJEB26167, sample SAMN06115485) | human gut metagenome | host: Homo sapiens | place: China:Chongqing | collected 2015-03-30... | reverse complement strand
TACTTAAAAAAATGAGGAAACATTTATTATTTTCCGTAATGCTTAGTCTGTGTGCTATGGGTGGCATGATGGTGTATCCCACACCTGCTATAGCTACCGTGGCACAATCTCCGGCTATCAAGGTTCGCGGTCAAGTTATCGATGAACAAGGTGAGCCCTTGACAGGAGCTACTGTCAGAATTAAAGGAGGACAAGGTGGAACCATTACCGATGTGGACGGAAACTTCCAACTGGAGGTTGCCGGAAACGCTATCCTTTCGATAAGCTATGTAGGCTACAAGGAACGCGAAGTAGCCGTTCGTAACCGCGCTATCATTGAAGCCATCCAATTGCAACCCGACAACCAGATGCTGGAACAAGTTGTTGTCATAGGTTATGGCACACAAAAGAAATCCGATTTGACCGGTTCTGTAGCTGTAGTAGACACGGAAGCCTTGAAACAGACATCCCATTCCAATATCTCCACCATGCTCGAAGGTAAAGTATCAGGCGTACAAGTCACTTCCGACGGGCAGCCCGGTGCCGACCCTACCGTCCGTATCCGTGGCGTCGGATCTTTTGGTGACACTTCTCCTCTTTATGTTATCGATGGTGTCCCCATGGGTACTTCCATCCGCGATTTCTCTTCAAACGATATTGAAACCATCCAAATTCTGAAGGATGCATCGGCTGCTGCCATTTACGGTTCGCGTGCAGCCAACGGTGTGGTCATCATCACTACCAAACGCGGTCAGAAAGACCAACCGCTGAAAGTAGACTACAATGGGTACGTAGGTATGGACTACATTCCCAGTAGTGTCTATGACGTAATGGATGCCGACCAATACAGCCAGTACATCGGTCAGGCATGCGCCAACTCCAACACTCCGCTGCCCGGCGGTTACAAGCTGGACAGTACCACCGGAAAATATCATTTCCAGGATAACACCAATACCAACTGGTTTAAAGAAGTGTTCAAAACAGGTATCCGTCAAAATCACAATGTGAACCTCTCCGGTGGCGGTGCCCACAATACTTATAACGTTTCATTAGATTACTACAACCAAAAAGGTACACTGGAAGGCGCCGGTCCCAACTACGAACGTTACACGGCGCGTGTCAACAACACGATGGACACCAAATTCATCAAGTTCCATACCAGCCTGGTTTACTCTCACTCCGATCAAGACAACATGGGTTTGTCAAACGCTTCCGAATACGTTCAAGGTCTGTATGGAGACGTAACCAACATACTGCGTGGTACTTTGCTGATGCAACCCACCATCAAAGCCTACGACAACTCTACTTGGGTACTTGACAATCTGGTAGGGATCGCCAATAACTTCAACTATGACTCTTATGGTTATGGTGTTTACTACGACACCGTACATGGTGACATTTCAGCTTCCAACCCCTTGCTAGTCAATAACCTGTTAAAGCGCAATACCCGTGTAGACCGCTTTGTAGGAACAGCCTCTGCCGATGTGGATCTCCTGAAAATGATCGGTATTGACAGCAAAAACCACAAGCTCAACTATAAAGTCAATCTCTCTTACAGCAAAACCCATTGCAAGGACTTCACCTGGATTCCTGCATGGGTACAGAGCAACCGTGTCTATCTGGCCAAAAGCAACGAACGTCTCACCAAAGCTACCCGCTCTTATGCCGATGCTTTGATTGAAAACGTGCTGACTTATGATGCCACCGTCGGCAAACACCATTTTAACCTGGTAGCCGGCCAGACTTACGAAGAAGAAAACACCGACTTGCTGACAGGCTGGGGCGTCAACTTCACCGAGCCTTACTTCCTGCAACTCCAGAATGCCGCCAACACTTACGCTGAAAGCTTCGAATACAAACACACCCTCCTATCCTACATCGGGCGTATCAACTACAACTACGACGAGCGTTATCTGTTCTCGGCAACCGTGCGCCGCGACGGCAGTTCCCGCTTGTCCCAAAATATCCGTTGGGGCACCTTCCCCTCTGTTTCTGTGGGATGGCGTTTCGACAAGGAGTCTTTCTTCCCCTTCAACAGAAACATTGTCAACATGTTCAAGGTACGTGCCAGCTATGGCGAGCTCGGTAACGAAAACATTGGTGAATACATGTATCAGGCTGTAATGGCACGTAATAACATGACTTATAGCTTTGGCAACACGCCCATCACCGGTTCTGCCATTTCCACTTTCGTAGACAACAACCTTTCTTGGGAAAAGAAGAAAAGCTACAACGTGGGTATCGACCTCGCCTTGTTCAACAACCGTCTGGAATTCACTGCCGAATGGTACAAGAACACCAGTGAAGACCTGCTTTATGCTGTTCCCGTTCCCGAACAAGCCGGTGTATCCAATACCACCGTAACAATGAACGCCGCTTCGATGAACAATTCAGGTTTCGAATTTGCAGCTACTTACCGCAACCGAGACCACGACTTCAAGTATGAAGTGTCGGCTAACTTAAGTACTGTCCGTAACCGCGTAACCTCATTGGGCTTCGGTACCGATTCATACATCTCCGGCGCCTACATCACCAACGTAGGTGAAGAGATCGGCAAATTCTACGGATGGGTTTATGATGGCATCGCCCGCACACAAGCTGACTTGGACAACCATGCCACACAAGAAGGCGCCCAAATTGGTGACTGCCTCTATAAGGACGTAAGCGGTCCCGACGGAAAGCCTGACGGAAAGGTAGATGCCAATGACCAGGTAGTATTGGGCAGCGGTATGCCTAAGATCAATTTCGGTTTGAACGCCCGCTTCGAATACAAACGTTTCGACCTGAGCATCGCTACGTTCGGTGCACTCAACTATCATGTTAGCGACGACATCCACAACTCTCTGAACTCTTGCTATGGCTGGGGCAACAAAGACGTAGCCATGCTCGACGCCAATCGCTTCAGCGAAGACGGCAGCACCTATCTTTCCAGCGTACCACGTACCTATGTCACCAACAGTGCCAGCCTGGCCTGGAACGATCTCTTCAGCGACCGCAAAATTCAGAACGCAGCTTATTGGAAAATTGCCAATATAGAACTGGGCTACAACTTCCCCAACGAATGGTTTGGCAAATACGTATCGGATGTACGTTTCTACGTGTCGGCACAGAACCTGCACACCTTTACCGGCTACAAAGGTTACAATGTGGACTATGCAGGAGGTACCTTCACACCGGGATATAACTTCTGTTCTTATCCTACCGCACGTACCTTCATGTGTGGCGTTCATTTCACTTTCTAATCACTAAAAACATAACAATATGAAACTCAATAAATATGCATTGGTTCTCTTTTTGGGATTAGGCACATTGACTTCTTGCAATGATAATTTGGAGCTGTTAAATCCCAACCAGCAAACCTCAAACACATTCGGTTTCAATGCCGATGATTTGGAAGAGAGCGTTATTGCCGCCTATAACCATATCCGTATGGAAGGTTCTTACGCCCGTGTAGGCTACACCATTGATGTGTGTCGTGGCGATGAAGCCTGGAATTCATCACAAGTATGGTATCTGCCTTTCGATGACCTGAATGCGGAAGTAACCTCGGACATCACGTGGTGGCCCTGGCGCGAATGGTACTACACCGTTAATGTATGTAATTTTGCCATTTCCCGTTGCGATGAAGACAACAGCCAGCTTTCCGAAAAAATGAAACGCATCAAAGGACAAGTGCTCTTCCTGCGCGGTCTGTCATACTACAATCTGGTTGGTTATTACCAGAACCCGCCCCTCATCACAGATTATGCCACCTACTCTTCATTGGATGGACTTTATACCGGCAACAGCACCTATGATGCCGTGCTGGACCAAGTGGAAAGTGATTTCAAAGAAGCCATGGAATTGTTACCCTCACGAGATCAAGGTGGCGAATGGGAAAAAGGACGTGCCACCTGTGGTGCCGCAGCCGGTTACTATGCCCGTGCGCTCATGGTACGCCATAAATTCAAAGACGCCCTTACTGTACTGAAAGACATTATCGGCAAAAAATATGGTACTTATGAACTGATGGATAACTATGGCGACAACTTTCGTGAAGGTCCTGCCTATGAGAACAACAAGGAAAGCCTTTTCGAAGTGCAATTCCTTGACTTAGAATCACAAGGAACCGACGACGAGTGGACTCCGGTGAACACCAGCCCGAATGCCACCCAAGGTTCGGCCATCGAGAGTAACTTCGCTCCCGGCAATTATGGCGGTTGGGCCGACATTTCGGCTTCCCCCTGGCTCTACCATCTCTTCAAAGCAGAACGTACTACTGACGGCAAACTCGACCCGCGTCTGTACTGGACCATCGGTACTTACGAATCCGATTGGGAAGACTTTGAATATGGCAATGTAGCTTATACGAGCAAACTTACAGCCACCGACAACATCGTAACCAACAACACATACGGTGGTCTACCCATCGCCAAGTTCACAAACCTCCGTACCGGACTCTATAGCACCGTTATTACAGGTTTACACGATGGAATCAACTTGCGTCTGATGCGCTACTCCGACGTGCTGCTCCGTGCTGCCGAATGTGAAAACGAAGTCAACGGCCCCACACAACAGGCCATCGACTGGATTAACGAAGTACGCAACCGCGCTGACTTGCCCGATCTGGAACTGGCTGACTTCCCTACAGCCGACAAACTCTTCGAGCAGATTGCCAATGTGGAGCGTCCGAAAGAATTTGGTTGTGAGTTCGGACGCGGATTCGATCTTATCCGCTGGGGATTCTTCTATAAGAATGATCGTTTGCAACAACTTAAGGAGCACAGTGTCGTACGCCGTTCTGTAACCGGAACCAAAGATCCTGTAGACTACAACGATATCGCAACCGACTCCGAACTAAAAAGTTCTTTTGACACCTACTTACCCGGGCACGAATTTCTGCCCATCGTACAACAGTTGTTGAACAAGAACCCTAACCTAAGTGGTAACTCTGCCAACTTTAGCACGGACAACTCTACTTATTTCAGTGAGAACGGATGGACTGTTCATCCGGTGGTTGACTTAAGCAAATAAACAAACCTATTAAAATGTAAGACAATGAGAATACTCAATAAATTAGTATACGCTTGCTGTTCCATCGCCTTCGGGTTGATGGCATTGCCAAGCTGCGAGGGTGGCGAGCTGTATGATGTTAACGCCCCCGACTGGATTTCCGAGAAAGTGGACTCCATAGCAAATTCAAAGAAAGATCCGGAAGAAGAAGTGCTGGAGGGCATGCAGGAAGATGTCTACTCCTTCGGTAATACGGACTACACCTCCGGTTTCTGGACAGCTTTCTCCAAGTATTACGTCGTGCCCGATGGTCAGAAGTGGCATGGAGTGTTCAACCTCAACATCAACCCTGCCGACAATACCTATTATAAAAACTTCGCCCTAGTCATTACCAATGACGCAGACCGCGGAGGTGAAGGATACACGGAATATGGCGCTTATCGTTTTGATACCACAAACGATACTTTGGCCTATAACTCCCAATGGGGTTCCCATCTCTTCTTCAAATACACCTCCAGCACACTGATGCTGTCACCCGTTGACAATCTGGACGAAACTGTACAGAAATTGGGCGGCAAAGTAACACTCACCGTAGACCGCACCAATGAAAATGCCTTCTCTATCAAAATCCAGAACGCCTCGGCAACCAAAACCTACAAACAGCCGTACAAGTTACCCAATCTGAATGCAGACGCGAGCAATACCAACATCCGCTGCTTCCTGGTACCCGAAGGCTCTTACATCAACTTCTTGCAATCGAACATCGTTCCTATCGGCGGCCTTACCTCTGCCGAAGACAAGAATCCGCTCTCGATGGTACTGCAAAATGTACCCGATCAGGTCAATGCCGGCACCTCACTCGAAGAAGCCGTGGCCGGGATTACTGCCATCGTCAGCTTCGAAGAAGGGGTGACTAAGACCGTAACCGCAGAAGAACTCCAGTTCACTGCCATCCCCAATATGAACGAACTGGGCACGAAGACACTGGTAGTCATCTACAACAAGACCTTCAAGGGCGAGAATTGCAACCAGCCGGTGGTGGCCAATGCTACGTTTGAAGTAGTGGAAAAGATTGTATCCATCCAAGTGACGGCTCAACCTGCGCACACGCAGTATTACTATTATACTTCGGCAGCAACGGAAACGATGACCGACCGTACGCTGGCATTCCTTCCCGAAGGATTGGAAGTAACGGCTACTTATGCCGACGGAAGCACAAGAGTAGTAGACAACGCCAAACTCCATTTCTCTGCCATTCCTGCCAAAGCCGGTACGCAGACCGTAACCATTACTGCCGAAGAAGTTACCGCTACCGTAGAAGTCAAAGTTGCCGAATCTGTGGTTGCCGCTGTGAGCAACTCAGCCGGTATCATAGGAGCCGAAGACAATTCAACGGGTTGGTGGACTGTCTTTTCTGACAATTTCAACGTGCCGGCAGGTGAAACCAGATCCATCAGCTTCACCAATTACACCAGCCAAGCTAATAACTGGAGCAACTTCGCTATCGTTCTCCGCAAAGCCGATCTTGCCGAATATGCAGTGGTACGCGCCGACAACTATGGATGGGGTGCAGGATACGATGGAAATGCCAGCCTCGTTCACAACGGTACACAAGGCGACTGGGCTGCTTGGCTTGCCGATATGAACGGAGCCAAAGTCACCGTCTACGTGACCAATTGCGGCAATGGTACAGCCGACATTCAAGCAGTAATGAAAGGCACTTCAGGTACTTCCTATGCCCAATACTATTTAGGGATCAACAAATTGGATATGAACGACTTGAACTTCGCTTTAACGATTGAAGGCGGCCATCTCGTCTTCTAATCCGAATCAGTAATCACACAAGCCATGCCGTTTTCCTCAGGAAGAAGCGGCATGGTCTTTAAACTATCAACAGATGAAAAAACTATTACCATTGTGGATGTTCTTACCAATATTCCTTGTTTTAGCCGCTTGTTCTGACAACAGCGAAGATATAGACCGCTATTATGCAACTGTAAGTACTCCAAAAGTAACTACAACCACCCCCACCTCGTTGACCGTCACCGCATCGGTTACAGGTGATCTGAACCAAATAGTCAAGAAAGGCTTCTGTTACAGTGCAGCAGCTTCCGTACCGACTATCAAAGACCACGTGGTGGATGCCGATGAGAATTTCAGTGCTTCCCTCTCAACCTTGACCTCCGGTACCTCCTACTATATCCGTGCATACGTCTACTGTGACAGCCGTTATGTCTATTCAGAGGTGGTCACGGCCACCACAGAAAGCTTAAGCTTAGACGATGAACTCAAGAATTACGTGGCCCCCACCTACTCCGATGACTATACCTCGATAAGTGACTGGAGCAAACGCTCTCAATGGAATCTTGCCAACGTACACGACCCCTCGGTTGTATTGGCCGAAGATGGTTATTATTACATGTATCAGACGGATGCTTCATACGGCAACGTCCACACCGCAGGCGGCCACTTCCACGGTCGTCGCTCCAAGGACCTTGTCAACTGGGAATACCTCGGCGGTACAATGAAGAACCTGCCCGAATGGGTAGTGCCCAAGCTCAATGAAATACGAAAAGAAATGGGACTTGCCGAAATCAATCCTAATGTTAATGACTTCGGCTATTGGGCTCCCGTAGTACGCAAGGTAAAGAACGGCCTCTATCGCATGTACTATTCCATTGTCTGCCCCGGCACACTCAACGGTGCCAACACCTGGTCGGAGCGCGCCTTTATCGGCCTGATGGAAAACAACGATCCCTCCAACAACAACGGATGGGTAGACAAAGGCTACGTCATCACCAATGCTTCCGACAAAGGACTTAACTTCAACGTGAAGCCGGATGATTGGGCCAATTGCTATTATAAATGGAATGCCATCGACCCCTCTTATGTCATCACGCCCGAAGGCGAGCACTGGTTGGTCTACGGTTCATGGCATAGCGGCATAGCCGCTCTCAAGCTCAATAGCGAAACAGGCAAGCCTGCCGAAACTTTGGGCCAACCTTGGGCTACAGGCCAAGCACCTGCCGAGTATGGTCAGTTGATCGCCACCCGCCAGACAGGTAACCGCTGGCAAGCCAGTGAAGGTCCCGAAGTCATTTACCGCGATGGCTACTACTACCTCTTCCTGGCCTACGACGCTCTCGACGTGCCCTATAACACCCGTGTGGTCCGCTCGAAAAGCATCACCGGTCCCTACGTGGGCATTGACGGCAAAGACGTGACCGCCGGTGCCGATGCACTGCCCATAGTGACTCATCCCTATAAGTTCAGCAAAGGCTACGGCTGGGTAGGCATCGCCCACTGCGCTATCTTCGACGATGGCAAAGACAACTGGTTCTACGCCTCACAAGGCCGTCTGCCTAAGGATGTTCCGGGCATCAACGCCAGCAACGCCATCATGATGGGGCACGTACGCAGCATCCGCTGGACGAAAGACGGTTGGCCTCTCGTAATGCCTGAACGCTACGGAGCCGTTCCCAAGGTAGCCATCACCGAAGAAGAATTGCCCGGCAATTGGGAACACATCGACCTTACATACAAATATGGAGAGCAGAGAACTTCAGCAACAATGACTCTCGCCGCCGACCACACTATCACCGAAGGTATCTGGAAAGGCAGTACGTGGAGCTATGATGCCGCCCAACAGATTCTGACTGTCAACGGAGTGGAACTTTATCTGCAACGCGAAACCGACTGGGAAGCCAGTCCGCGCACCCATACCATCGTCTATGCCGGCTATGCCAACAACAAGACGTATTGGGGAAAGAAGTCCAAATAAACATTCCCGCTCCGCACGCAAACTTCATATAGAAACACCACCACTGCCCCGTAAAACAACACCAAGGTTTATGAGGCAGTGGTCCTGTTTTACAAATCAATAGCAGAGATTAAAGATCATAAACAGAAACAAGAGAAACCTATTTCATGAAAAGGAAAAAGAGTTAGGTTCCCTAATCTCCATACAAAAAATCATCATTCTGTTCTTTTACATTCAAAGACAACCTACTTTTATTTATTACCATAAATCTCTATCCTTTAAACCAACAAACACCATTTGTAGACAAGCAGAGGACATCAGCATCAGATTTTTTGTTAATTATTAGCCAAATACACACTTTAATTTATAACTTTGCAATTCTAATAGAATGAATTATGGAAAATAAACTAACCATTTACAATACATTAAGCCGTCAAAAGGAACTTTTCGTTCCCTTGCATGCCCCTCATGTAGGTATGTATGTATGCGGTCCTACCGTATATGGCGATGCCCATTTAGGACACGCACGCCCCGCCATCACGTTCGATATCCTGTTCCGTTATCTTACCCATCTGGGATACAAGGTACGTTATGTCCGTAACATTACCGATGTCGGTCATCTGGAACACGATGCAGACGAAGGCGAAGATAAAATCGCCAAAAAGGCCCGTCTGGAGCAACTGGAACCCATGGAAGTAGTGCAATATTACCTCAATCGCTACCACAAGGCAATGGAAGCCTTGAATGTACTTCCACCCAGTATCGAGCCACATGCATCAGGCCATATCATTGAACAGATAGAACTGGTAGAAGAAATTCTGAAAAACGGCTATGCTTATGAAAGTGAAGGTTCCGTTTATTTCGATGTAGCAAAATACAACAAAGACCATCATTACGGCAAACTGTCCGGCCGCAACCTGGACGATGTGCTGAACACCACCCGCGAGCTGGACGGTCAAAGCGAGAAGCGCAATCCTGCCGATTTCGCCCTGTGGAAATGTGCACAACCCGAACATATCATGCGCTGGCCCAGCCCGTGGAGTAACGGATTCCCCGGTTGGCATTGTGAATGTACCGCAATGGGTAAGAAATACCTGGGCGAGCATTTCGATATTCATGGAGGGGGAATGGACTTAATTTTCCCACACCACGAATGTGAAATCGCACAAAGCGTGGCTTCACAAGGAGATGACATGGTTCACTATTGGATGCACAACAACATGATTACCATTAATGGACAGAAGATGGGAAAATCATACGGCAACTTCATTAACTTGGATGAGTTCTTCCACGGTACCCACAAGTTACTGACCCAAGCCTACAGCCCCATGACCATCCGTTTCTTCATCCTTCAGGCACATTACCGCAGTACAGTGGACTTCAGTAACGAAGCATTACAAGCAGCCGAAAAAGGATTGGAACGGCTGACAGAAGCTGTGAAAGGTCTTGAACGCATCACTCCGGCAACACAAACCACCGGCATAGAGGGGGTAAAAGACTTGCGTGAAAAGTGTTATACAGCCATGAATGATGACTTGAACTCACCGATTGTCATTGCCCATCTGTTTGACGGCGCCCGTATGATTAATACGGTTCTGGACAAGAAAGCCACTATTTCCGCAGAAGATCTGGAAGAACTGAAAAGTATGTTCCATCTCTTTATGTACGAAATCCTGGGTCTGAAAGAAGAAGCCGCCAATAACGAGGCACGTGAAGAGGCATACGGCAAAGTAGTAGATATGCTGCTGGAACAACGTATGAAAGCCAAAGCCAATAAAGACTGGGCTACAAGCGATAAAATCCGTGATGAGCTGGCCGCTCTTGGCTTTGAAGTGAAAGATACCAAAGACGGTTTCACATGGAAACTGAATAAATAGGATACATAGAGCGACACTATATTTTTCACCACAGACCATACAGGATCCGCCAACTTGCAGGATTTCGGGACACGATAGTCCGGTATCTTCAGATAAAAGCCATAAAAACAGAGACTGTCCTTATGCAGCCCGCGCATGGAAGCATACGCCTTCCGTGTGCGGCTATGAAAGGTCTCTCCCACTTTCAGCAATTCCACGCTACCGTAAGAGCACACCACCGGCTTCTCCCGATAAGTCCTGTCCGTTTTCAAGTCGATGTAAGCATCCGTACCATCATTGCCCGTAACGGCCAGAAGCTCCCCTTTCAGGAATCGCAACCTCCGGCAGCGGTCTATGATGATCTTCGGCTTTCCGTTATCGTCCACCACCCCTGTACGGCCATCTTCCAAACAAACCGCCGCCCGGTCCGCACAGGTGTCGAACACTTCCTTGTATCGAGGCATCACTGTCACTCTGTTTCTACGCCTCAGTCCCCACAATCCGCTACATCGGTCATGGAAAGCTTTCAGAACAGAGAGTGCATTCCGCCCCTCTTCCTGATCAGACAAATTCCGGTTCCTGATCGCATCCAGCAACTGTCCATGGGTCATCACCATTTCCCATTCTTCCTCCCGCCTGCCTTCCTCCAAGAGCGAACACGCCACGGACAGCCCGTTTTCCGCTCTTTTCCGAGAAAAGGTGTCACCCAGTATCCGCCCCTCGAACATCGCTTCCCAGTCCCGCTCACGGACGGGCAAACCGAATATCCGGTGCAACCCCACATTATCTATCAGCATACAGGATTCCTTATCACCCGATTTCCGTAATCCCCTCCCCACCTGTTGCAAGTATTTCGCCAGTGAAAGCGTGGGACGAGCCAGCTGCACGAACTCCACATCGGGACAGTCGAAGCCCTCGGAAAAGATATCCACATTGACCA
>ENA-UEQK01001990-UEQK01001990.1-human-gut-metagenome-genome-assembly--contig:-NODE-1990-length-11586-cov-6.770527_pt1 | contig 11586 bp, 5 predicted proteins | sample MGYA00242939_ERZ507942 | MGnify/ENA primary metagenome ERZ507942 (study PRJEB26167, sample SAMN06115485) | human gut metagenome | host: Homo sapiens | place: China:Chongqing | collected 2015-03-30... | reverse complement strand
ATCGCCTCAGCCACCTTCGACGGATGGTCGGTCTGGATGACCACGTCTGCCGTCTCGACGGCCATGTCTGAGCCCATAATTTTGCACCATTTTTTGGCAGGTGCTGCCCGCAAAAGCGCTTTATTTCCTTGAATTTTGGTGCTATACTCAACTTGGCATTTTTGTCCGTTCCGGCTGTTCCGTTTGGGGGTATAGCCGGACAAATCAACCGACAAAGGAGAGGATATCATGAAAAAACGCATCGTGAGCATGATACTGGCACTCAGTATGATGCTCTCCATTCTCCCTGTATCCGCATTTGCAGATGCAGGGGCAGGGCCTTCTTCCGCGGCGGCGGAAGAGACCAACAGCATCACTTACAGCTCGGAAGACGAGCATGAGGCTGTTGGTACGAACTCTGAAACAAAAAATCAGGTGGTCAAGATCAAGATCGGTACGAACGGTCTGCCCGAAGAGCAGTCCGGCACCGGCTGGAGCTACGACAGCTCCAACAAATGGCTGGCCATTGCCGGCGTTGCAAATGCAAAGACAGAGTATATTCTGGATGGCGATGCCAGCTGCAATGTGGCCATCTCGACTTCCAGCAATGAAGTATATCTGCTGGACGGCGTTGTCAATGGCCAGCTTTGGATCAAGAACCCGAATGCCTGTGTTCTGGGCGGCAGCTACGCCGAAGCAGTGCTGGAAAACGGCACCATTGACGGCGGCACCTACGGTAAGCTGACCGAGAACGGCGGCAGCGTTAAGGGCGGCTACTTCAAGGATATTTCCGGCCTGAAGTCCGCTACGCAGAAGCAGGCACACAAGCTGATCCTGCAGGAAAGCTGCACCCTGAACGGCCAGCCGGTGACCGGGGATGTGTATATGCTCAAGCTGTACAGCGATCACAGCCTGAAGCTGGAGGTGCAGTACACCCCCGGTTGCGTTGCATGGGCTGCATCGTTGACCGGCGGCAGCGTCGTCCCCCTGCCTGCGGGCGTCAGCAACGCTTCCTTGAACGGCTGTGCCACGGTTTCCATCAGTGCAAACGGTACAACGATCTCTGCCGAGGTCAGTATGTTCCCGCCGCTTTCAGAGAGCAACGCACCCATAGCACTGACTCCGATCCCGTCTATGGACAAGGAACTGAGTTTTACCGATAAGGGTACGCCCGATGTGAACGATGTGCCCCATGTGTACAGTCTGGACGAGGGCATATATCAGGTCTGCGTATACTTTGGCAAGGGCTGGACTTATACCTGCTACCCCAATGTCGCCAGTGCGACCGGACAACTGAAGCTCGGGGATCAGGGCGGTAAGGTGATCAATTTCAGCCAGCTGAGCGCAGTGCCCATCAACTGCTATGTCGAGCTTTCGAATGCTACCGTGACCGGCGGCATCATCCGTCAGGCTGACTTCAAAGATGTCACGATCGAGGGCGGCACCTTTGATTACCTCTCCTGCATGGGCAAGTGCACCATTTCCAAGGCAGTGGCCCAGAACTTCAGCTTTGACAGGTTTGGCGACCTTGCCATTTCCGACACCGTTCTGTGCAAGCTGTCTGGCAACGGCATAGAGAATGCGCTTGCCGATGGCCAGCAGCTCAGCACGCTGACCGTGCGCAACGGCGGTGGTGTGACTGCGATCAACGGCAGAGACCTGCCCCTTTCTGTCAATACCATCTATCTGGTGGGCAATGCCAGCGCAGAGCTTACCCTGAACACCGATGTGTTCAGCATCAACGGTGCAGCGGCCAACAGTTACAATGAACAGACCTATGCCGAGGGCACTGTACTGCATATCACCGGCAACAACGATGGCAAGGAGATTTTGGTAAATCAGGCTGGCGATCCCAGCAACCTCAAGCCCCTGCGCATTACCGAAGAAGGTCTGCCCGACCGGACCGGTGTGACCCCGCATTCCGTGAGCGAGGGTGGTGTGACCGGCGATGTCTACGAGGGTCTTGGCTGGCAGTACGCTGAGGTCTCCGGTGAGGACGAGGATGGTTATAGAACGATGTCGGTGCTTATCCTCACCAGCCCCGATGGCAGCCCGGTGAATCTGACCTCGGATACCATCAACCCCCATCATGCAACTATTGCTTCCGATCAGATTGTGCTGACGGATGTGACGGTTGCTGGTATTCAGGCTGGCGCGCCTGTTATCGCCCAGAACGCCATTATTGAGGGCGGCACTTTCCAGAAGGCTGTTAACGCGGATGGAAACAGCAGCATCGCAGGCGGCACCTTCCAGGAGAGCGTCGAAGCTAATGGAACCATCGCCAACGGCATCTTCCAGAAGAGCGTCCAAGCTTACGGCGAGATCACCGATGGTCAGTTCGAAGCGGAGGTCCGTTTGGGCTATAACGGCACCATCACCGGCGGCACCTTCCAGAAGAGCGTCCAAGCTTACGGCGAGATCACCGGCGGTCAGTTCAACGCAACTGTCCAGTTGAATAGTAGTAATGCCCAGATCCTTGGCGGCGTGTTCAACAATATCAAGCTGCCCGACTATTATAATACATCGGAAGGAACGGTCATCCAGAATGCCGTGATCACCGGCAGCCTGATGGCGAATACTTATAGCAAGGCTGCTATTTCCAATACGGTGAGCTGCGGCTATATTGAAAGCAAATACCTCGCCGCCGGTCAGCAGCAGAGCAAGCTGATGATCACAGACGGCACTGTGAAAACCGTCAAGGGCAATGCCGTAACGGCAGATGCGGTTTACCTTGTCGGCAATACTGCGGTGACGCTCACCTTCAGCACAGAGGTCACGAATATCAACGGCGAGGATGTCAGCGCTTACAACGGCGCACAGCTTTCCGCAGATGGCAAGACCCTGACCCTGACCGCCAAGAATGACGGCGAGCCTATTGTGGTGAACATGGCCGCCACCGGAAAGCTGCCCTTCTCTTCCCTGAGCAAGAGCGACTTTGACATCGACTGGAGCACGCTCGTCCCGGGCATTACCTGCAAAAAGGATGGCGTGGGCAAATTGAGCCTCGTCTATGTGCGCACCTCCGACAACAAGGTGTTTGCAACCTACCCGCCGTATGACGAGTACGGCGTCTACAAGCAGCGCATCGTAGCGCAAGAGGGCGACAAGTACACAGAAGGCTCGCTTGATATCGGCGAGGTGGTACGCAAATATACCCCGAGCAGAGCCGACTTTGCGTATGACTCCAAGACCCAAACTGCAACCTATAACGGCAAGATGTATTTTGACGATGCCCCGCTGTATTCTATCCAGTATGTCCCGGAGGATGGCTCGTTCCCGTCTGTGACGAAGCCCACCAAGGCAGGCACTTACAGCGTTTACATCGTGGTGAATGATAGTGACCACTACGTTGGCAACCAGTACAAAGTGGATACCTATACTGTGTCTGAGTCGAAGTACACCCTGACCGTGGACGACAAGTCTACCGAGCACGTTGCAGGTGAGAAGCTCAGCTTCACCGCAGACGAGAAGGACGGTTACACCTTCACCGGTTGGAAAGTGACCGGTCTGCCCACTGACGTGGACACCACTAAGGCGACCATCTCCTTCACGATGCCCGCAAACAAGGTCACGCTGAAGGCACAGTACACCGAGAACGCTCCCAAGACCTATAAACTCGATGTCTCCGGTGCACAGGTCACCCTGAAGGACGGCGGCGCTGTTGCCGACCTGACAGCTGTGTCCGTGGGTACAGAACTCAAGGCTACCGCAGACGAGGACACCGAGACCAGCGTGTTCAAGAACTGGAGCTGCACCGGTCTGGACCTGACCGAGGAGCAGAGCACCGCACGCGTGGTGTACTTCACCATGCCCGACCATGATGTGAACCTGAAGGCGGAGTTCGTTACTCCTACGAATAAACTCGAGGTCACCGATGCACAGGTCACTTTGAAGGACGGCGGCGCTGTTGCCGACCTGACAGCTGTGCCCGTGGGTACAGAGCTCGTTGCCACCGCAGCCGAGAAGGACGGTTACACCTTCACCGGTTGGGAAGTGACCGGTCTGCCCGCTGACGTGGACACCACTAAGGCGACCATCTCCTTCACGATGCCCGCAAACAAGGTCACACTGAAAGCACAGTACACCGAGAACGCTCCCAAGACCTATAAACTCGATGTCTCCGATGCAACGGTCACCCTGAAGGACGGCGGCGCTGTTGCCGACCTGACAGCTGTGCCTGTGGATACAGAGCTCAAGGTCATCGCAGACGAGGACACCGAGACCAGCGTGTTCAAGAACTGGAGCTGCACCGGTCTGGAGCTGACCGAGGAGCAGAGCACTGCCCATGTGCTGGAGTTCAAGATGCCCGCTCAGGATGTGAAACTGACTGCTGTGTTTGAAGTTCCTGCTACTCCCGATCCGGATCCCACTCCCGATCCTAAGCCGGACCCGGACCCCGATCCGGAGCCTACTCCCGATCCTAAGCCGGACCCGAACCCCGATCCGGATCCCACTCCTGATCCTAAGCCGGACCCGAATCCCGATCCGGATCCCACTCCTGATCCTAAGCCGGACCCGACTCCCGATCCGGAGCCTACTCCCGATCCTAAGCCGAACCCGAACCCCGACCCCACCCCCGCACCCGGCGGTGACAGTGACGGCGGCGGTGCAGCCATTGTGGCAGTAGCCGCTGTGGGCGGCGCAGCCATTGGCGTGGGTGCCTATATCGCAGGCACCACGGCCTACCTGAAGAGCGTCCTGCCCGAGGGCATGGCCATCCCCGCTAACCGCCAGCAGCTGGCAGTTGCACTGTGGACCGCCGCAGGCAAGCCTGCAACCCAGAGCACTGCACTGTTCAACGATGTGGCAGCAGATGCCGCAGAGCTGCAGGCTATCCGCTGGGTCGTGGATACCGGCCTGATGTCCGCACAGGACGGCAGCTTCAAGCCCGGCAGCCGCGTGGGCCGCATGGAAGTGATCCGCACTTGGAAGACTTACCAGCAGCGCGGCTAAAACCGCTGCCCCTTAACCCCTTATAACCCCGCAGGGACTGCTGCACAGCGCTGTGCGGCAGTCCCTTTTTTGCCTCCCAAAAGGGTGCGCAAGGGCTTTTTTGGGGTTTTTCAGGGCGATTCGATGCATTTCAGGGGCCATTCACGCAGAATTGCTCCACTTTTGCCGCCGTTCGTGGTATACTACAGGCACAGAGCAATACTCTGTTCAATATGCCATTCCCATAATTCCTATAGAGCAGAAAACCGTCCGGCAACCGCAAGCCGGGCGGTTTTCTGTTTTTTGCGGGTGCGCCCGGCGCGCCGGGTCGTTTCAGCGCATTTGCGGGGCGATTCATGTCCAAAACCGTCCAAAGAGGGCAAAACGTGGTACACTGGGTACAACAAAAAGCGCCCGGCTTGGAAGGGCGCTTGAAAAGGAGAGGATCTTATGCAAAAACGGCTCATCAGCATGGTTCTGGCGCTGAGCATGGCACTGACCGCAATGCCGCTGCCCGCCCTTGCCCAGAGCGCCCCGCCCGACACCGCCAGCGCCGCTGCACTGGCAGAGGAAAACGGCGGCACGGTCGAAAACAGCCAGAACACCCTGAAGCTGCCGGTGGAAAATACGGCCGGCTATGACGGCAATGCAGAGCCCTACCAGCCCATCATTGACGGCGGCGAGTGCACCGTTGTTTATAATGAGGGCGGCATCATTCAGAATAACCCCACCATCCATGCACTGGTGGCAAAGGATACCAAAGACCTGAATGGTGCTACGGATTACTACACCCTGAACTACACTGCACCGGAAGGTGCCGAGTACGCTGAAAAATACATCAACGGCATCAATGGCATGATGGAGGGTGTTTGGGACGCAGAAACCTCCACCCTCTACGTTGACACCGATCTGAACACCATCTCGGTCATCACGCATGCCCCCATCAAGAGTGTGAACGGCGTAGCTTATAGCGGCTCTGTAGCCGATGGAGAGCGTTACAACAGCACCATCGACCTGCGCAAGTATAACATCCCGCAGACCCATATCCTTAACCTGAGCGCCACCGGCGAGGGCGCGGCGGAATTGCCGCCGGCAGACCCCGCAGACTTTGCCTTTGTCCTGCCCAACAACCTGACCTATGACGGCAGTCCCAAGGAAGTAACTGTTAAGAACACCAGCAATAAGGACTACGGTGATGTTACCGTGACCTACATGCAGAATGGCAAAGTGCTGGACGGCGCTCCCATTGAGCCGGGCGATTACAGCTATACTGTAACCGTCGCAGGCAGTGCACAGTATGCGGGTGGAACTGTTAAAACAGGCTCGTTCCGCATCATCGCCGAGACCACCCCGGAGGAGCCGCCAGAGCAGCCGCCGCAGGGGGACAGCACCGAGTTCAGCCCACTGCAAACGGTGGCCACCGTAGCCGGTACAACGGCGTGGTTTGCAGGCAGCGCAGTAATGGGCTATGAGGCTGTTACTTACAGCATCCTTGCAGACCTGCTGCCCAAGGGCACGCCCATCCCGCGCACCCGGGAACAGCTGGTCGTGCTGCTGTGGAGCACCGCAGGCAAGCCCGAACCCGCCGCACCCGCTGTTTACAGCGATGTAGCGGAGCCGGATACCGCCAAGGCAGCCCGTTGGGCTGTGGAGTCCGGGCTGCTGCCCGACATGGGTGAGGGCGCCTTTACGCCCGGCAAGCGTGTGACCAAGGTACAGGTCATCCGCGCATGGAACCGGCTGAAAAAGCTGGGTCTGGCGAAATAACAATTGCCATCTCCTGATCGATCCTTTCCAATAAGTGCAGCAAGGCCGTCCGGCGAATGCCGGACGGCCTTGCTGCGTTGTGTAGGAGGGGATTCCCCGCAGCGCCGCCGCTTCCGCAGGAAGCAGGCGCTGTAAATGCCGTTTGCCATTACGACCCCACCCGTGAAAATGGGATAGCGGAGCGTCCGCAGACGCTCCGCTATCCCGAAAATTAAAATAATTCTTCCGCTGAAAATGCCCAGAGCGCAAGCGGAGGGCATTTTCAATCGTTCTCCACCCCGGGACACCCGGCGGCGCGCCATGCGGCGCACAGTATCTCTTTTTCCGCCTTGGAAAGCTTTTTCAGGGCGGCTTCCCGGCGCAGGGCGGCGCGCTTGTCCGCGCAGCGCTCCAGATAGGCAAAGCCTACCGCGCCGTGGGTGCGGGTGTAGCGGGCACCTTTGCCGCTCTGGTGCGCTTTCAGCCGGGCGGCGGGGTGGTTCGTCCAACCGGTGTACAGCTGCCCGCCGGTGCAGCGCACCATGTAAACGTAGGCGACGTCAGGCAAGGCGTCCATTGTTTTTCAACACCTGACGGCAGGCGGCAAGGGCGGTCTCCTTGTCCTTGGCGGTGATGAGGAAGCGGCTGGCGTGGCAGAAGCTGATGCCCGGGATGCCGCTCTTCTGCTCGATGACCTCCTGCGGCTGCCCCGCCCAAGACTGGGGAAAGGGCAGCTTGGACTTTTTGGTCTTGTGGTCGGTGACGCACTGGGCGCTCCACCCGCCGCGCTGGCTGGGGTACACCACAAACAGAGCATCAGTCTTGTACAGGCCGTTTTTCCACGGCAGATAGCAGGGCAGCACCACGATGCCGTCGCGGGAGTTGCGGTAGGCCTGCTGCACTTTTTCGTCCGCGCGGTTCACGGCGTTGGCGCTGTCGATCTGGTTTTCCAAGATCTGCTTTGCCACAGCAACCGCCTTGAAAAAGCAGCTGTCCTGATCCTCCTTGGAGTCCCACACCGGGTTGAAAAAGCCAATGGCATCGCACAGGCTGTTCTGCTCGCCGGTGTTGTCGTTCAGGTCCAGCGGCTGGATGAAGTTTTCGTCAATGAGTCGCGCCTGCCGCTCGCCCACAAGACCCGGGCCAAGCACCCGCCACAGCAGACCAAAGGCCGCGTAGGGCACGCCGTTTGCGCGGTACTCCCGGGGCTCCTGATGGTGGTCGAACATCCCAAAGCCGATATCGTACACGATGCCGTCAAAATCGTCAGGCACGGTAAAGCCGCGGGTGATCTTGATATCCGGGCGCAGAATTTGCAATAGCGCCGTAGCAAACACGTCATCGGCATGGAACTTGCCGGCGTGGGTAAAACCGTTTGCGGGAATTTTCATGGACTTGATACCTCGTTCTCCTAGTTTCGTCTGGTATCAGTATAGCACAATCCCGCCCGTGGGACAACAAAAAGGAGCTGCCGCACGGGTGCGGCAGCTCCAGATTGGTTCTATTTACAGCGCCGAGTAGCCGAAGCTGTTCACCAGCGCGTCGATGTGCTGCCCGGCCTTGCACAGGGGGCAGTCGCGGGAGTCGAAGCTGGCGTAATCCGGCAGGCTGGTGGGGTCGAAGATAGAGGTGACCGGGTAGCCAAGGCACTCGTGAGTGGTGGCAAAAATAGCCGAAAGCCCGGCCACGATGCCGCCGTAGTAGTTTACGGCTTCCACAGCTGCCTGAATGGTGTAGCCGGTGGTGATGGATGCGGCCAGAATGAGGACGTGCTTGCCCTTGACCATGGGAGCAAGATTATCCCGCAGAATGATCTGGCTGCCGGAGGTGTATTCCGGGGTGACGATGTAGATGGTCTTGTGGGCGTTCATATTGGTAAAGCCGTCCTTGGTCAGCTCGTTGGCAAGGCAGGTGCCAATGACCTGTGTGCCGTCCAAGCAGAGCACGGTATCCACGATGGTGCTGTGCTGGTAAGCGCTGACCAGCTCCTTTGCCACGGCTTTTGCCTCGGAAAGGCGGGACTTTTGGGTGGTCACGTCGATGTAATAGTTGATGTGGCTGTGGCTGGTGGCAAAATGTCCCTTGGCCACCCGCAGGAACAGTTCACTTTTGCTGGTGGGAAGCTTGACCATGTTGATCATTGTACAGCACTCCTTTTTTCACCGGGCGCAGCTGCGCCGCAAAATACAAAACAGCGCGGCAACCCGTTCCGGTTGCAGCGCTTATTTTTCTTCTCTGCTTCTTTATTGTACTGAAAAATGTCGCTGTGCACAAGACACAAACCTGACGAAAAACCTTGCTTTTTTACAGACATATCGCCGAAAACTTGGATGCAAAGGCCGCTGCCGCCCGGAATGCTGCACCGCAAAGAGTGCACAGCGGCAAGACCGGTACGGCGGCGGGGGAGGAACACGCTTTTTTGCGCAGCACGGAAAATTTTGCAAAAAGGACTGGTATTTTTGCGGGTTTTGAGTATAATATAAGAGATAGTTCAAATTTGAAGTAAGAGGAGAATCACATCCATGGCACAGGCAAAACAGGATATGGGCTCTGGCAGCGTAAAAAAGCTGATGCTGCAGCTCATGATCCCGGCGGTCGTTGCACAGGTGGTCAACCTGCTGTATAACATCGTGGACCGCATTTACATCGGACATATTGCCGGCATCGGCGCGGCAGCGCTGACCGGCGTGGGACTGTTCACCCCCATCCTTATGCTGCTGAACGCGTTCGCCATGCTGGTGGGCGCGGGCGGCGCGCCCCGCACCGCCATTGCGCTGGGGCAGGGCGACAAGGAGCAGGCGGAGAAGATCATCTCCAACAGCTTTACCATGCTGCTGCTCTTCTCGGTGGTGCTGACCGTGGTGTTCTACGCCGGAGCACCCACCCTGCTGCGGCTCTTCGGTGCCAGTGACGCCACCCTGCCCTATGCGCTGAGTTACAGCCGCATCTACATTCTGGGCTCGGTGTTCGTGCTGCTGGTGCTGGGCATGAACCCCTTCATCACCACGCAGGGCTTTGCCAAGACCAGTATGCTTACCACCGTCATCGGTGCGGTCATCAACATTATTCTCGACCCCATCCTGATCTTTGGTCTGGGGCTGGGCGTGCAGGGCGCTGCCATTGCCACCGTGCTCAGTCAGGCCGTGGGTGCGGTGTGGATCCTGCACTTCCTCACCGGCAAAAAGACCATCCTGCGCCTGCGCAAGGACTGTATGCGCCCGGAAAAGAAGGTCATCCTGCCGGTGATGGCGCTGGGCATCTCCACCTTTGTGATGATGTCCACTGAGAGCCTGCTGTCCATCAGCTTCAGCTCCAGTCTGGCGCGGTACGGCGGCGACGTGGCTGTGGGTGCCATGACCGTTATCACCAGCGCCTCCCAGCTGTGCACCCTGCCCATTCAGGGCATCTGTCAGGGCGGTCAGCCGGTGATGAGCTTCAATTTCGGCGCGGGCAAAAAGCTCCGCGTCAAGGAGGCATTCCGCTTCCAGCTGACCCTGTGCAGCTGCTACACCTGTCTGTTCTGGCTGCTCATGATGCTGGCGCCGGGGGCTGTGGCGGGCATCTTCACCTCGGATACGGCGCTGATCGACTACACCACATGGTCCATGCGCATCTACATGGCCGGTATCTTTGCCATGGGCTTCCAGATCGCCTGCCAGCAGAGCTTTATGGCGCTGGGACAGGCCAAGGTCAGCCTGCTGCTGGCCTGTCTGCGCAAGATCATTTTGCTGATCCCGCTCATCTTCATTCTGCCGCACCTGCTGCCGGACCCGGTGTTCGGCGTTTTTCTGGCAGAGCCGGTCAGCGATATTCTGGCGGCTACCATTACCACCATCACCTTCTTCTCCCGCTTCAACGGTATTCTGGAACGGGGCGCTGCAAAGGTATAATGAAATAGAACAAGCCCGGAAAGTCTGCGGACTTTCCGGGCTTGTGTTTTTACGGTTAAATAGTCTCCGGCTCGCCAAGAGCCAGCACCTTCGTCAGCTCAGCCTGCACCTTGGCGTTGGTGGCATCGGTGACGGCCAGCACATCGGAGTAGAACTTTTCCATCTCGTCACGGGTGGAGAAGGTGGCTACATACATCTGGTTGCCCATGGCACCGGACAGTGCCTCGGGGATGCGGTCCACCATGCGCATATTGTCCTGATACTTCTGCATCAGCTGCTCGTGGCTGTAAACGAAGCTCTTGCCATCCCGGCGGCCGACAAAGGCGCAGTAATAGTGCTCACCCACCGGCATATCGGTGCCGCCGAAGGCGATCATGTCCGCCCAGATCTTGTACACGTTGGTGGAACGGGCAAAGTCGATCATGTCCGGGGTAAAGCCGCCGCAGGGGCGCATGTTGACTTCCAGCGCCACGATCTGACCCTTTTTGCCCATGCTGGCCTGATCCTCAGTCATGCGGAAGAACTCGAAGTGGACAAAGCGGCTCTTCACCCCAAAGCTCTTGACGGCGGCACGGCCTGCGGCGCGGGTATCCTCCGGCAGATCCTTGATGATGTAGTAGATGGAGTTGTCATCGTTGTTCACGATGTCCATGATGGACACGGGGCTTACGTTGCCCGCCTCAAAGATGGGGTTGCCGTGGGCATCGATGATGGCATCGTAGCTGTTCACCTCGGCACGGACGAACTCCTCCATGATGTAAGCCACATCCGGGTGCTCTTTTTCCTTGTAGGCCAGAAATGCCTCCAGCTCTTTGTCGCTGGAAAGGCGGTGGGTATCCGAAGCGCCCACGCCGTTGTCCGGCTTGACCACCACCGGGTAGCCTACCTGTGCCACAAAGGCCTTGCAGCCTGCAAGGTCATCCACCATGTGGTAGCGGGCGGTGGCGATACCGGCCTTCTGATAGTACTCCTTCATCTTGCTCTTGTACTTGATGCGGGGCATATCAAAGGTCTGGAAGCCGCTGGTGATGTGGAAATC
>ENA-UEQK01001981-UEQK01001981.1-human-gut-metagenome-genome-assembly--contig:-NODE-1981-length-11626-cov-6.475885_pt1 | contig 11626 bp, 9 predicted proteins | sample MGYA00242939_ERZ507942 | MGnify/ENA primary metagenome ERZ507942 (study PRJEB26167, sample SAMN06115485) | human gut metagenome | host: Homo sapiens | place: China:Chongqing | collected 2015-03-30... | reverse complement strand
ATATTTTCTAACATGAATGCTGATTTTGAGATTTCAGCTATGCCAGAGACAATGCTTGTCGTAACCAACGCAAATAAAACAGGAGGCGCATCTCTTATTCTGGATGATAATGTAAGACAGAGAGTATCAGAGCTTTATGGCGGTAATGACTTCTTTGTTATTCCTTCATCCATCCATGAAGTTATAACACTTCCTGTTGGTAATACTATATTAAGTCCTGCGAGTACTTTTAGTCCGTTCCAGCCAGATTCTGAAACACTGCAGTCAATCATGGAAATGGTATCCGAGGTTAATGAAACGCTTGATGATGAGGAAATATTAGGATATTCGGTAAGCATATATGATGCAGATAAACATGAGCTTGAAAAAGGTACAGAATACTGCATCAATAAGCAGATTGACAAGGTAAGAAACTTAAGAATCAATGAACTTAAAGAGATGGGAGAAATACAGCCGGATATCAAGCCGGATAATGATAATCCTAAATTATAATGTGACGAGTTGCGTCACATTGTGACGGAAACCGTCATAAGCACATATCAATATTAATCAAGGGGCAGGCATGTAAAATTGTCTGTCCTTTTTAAGAAAGGAGCGTATATGGACAAAAATGTATATGGAAGCCTGATAAACAGGTTAAGACAGAATAACAACATGACAACGCAGGAGCTTGCTAACATTCTTCTTATTGCACCGGATAAGCTGATGAGAGTGGAAGCCGGGGAAGAGATACTGACAGACAGCGAGCTTACGCTGTGCGCCAATGTACTTGACGCATCAAGCACCGCATTAAAGAAAGGTGAGTACAGACCGAGAACTACAGCGGCAGAACTGGAAGAAAGCCTCGGAAAGTTTCAAGAGCTTTATAAGGCTGCGGCAAAATCAGAAGCAGCCATACTGGATATGCTGCAGGAGCTTAACCCATCCGAGAGATACAGGGGAAGATATCTTGACGAACAGACAGCAACAAGAACGGCTGGCTTTGCAATATATGACAGCCTGGCTGCTGATTATGTCCGTGATGAAAAGGGTGAGCCTCTTATGTATGCAACAGCAAAGGAAGCTTTTCAAGCGGTGAAGGAGCTTGAAGAAAAATATGAGCAGGAAAAGACTGCATCCGAAAATGTGACGGAATCCGTCACAACTGATATCACTGATGAAATCAGTGCAGACAGTGAGATTACACCTGACATAACAGATGAACCGGACCTTGAACAGACTGCAGGAATTAAAATGTAATATGTGACGGAATCCGTCACGGAAAGGAAATGACAATGAGTGAATACAGCAACAGCATTTATGCTGACTATGGGAAAATTGCAAGAGGCATGAGAATGTATTTTAAGATAAGCCAGCCGGCAATGTATGCAACAATAAAGCTTATACAGTTCATGGCAAGGGGTGTAAAAGCAAAGTTCTTTGATAAGGATATCACAGAAAATTTCACAAAGTTTCTCAAAGAAACTGGCGGTGATTACAGCATATTCAGAGTGCCATTTAAGGAGAGTGATACCAGGGAAGCTGCGATCGGAAACATTAAAAATTATCTTGATAAGGCAGGTGTGAAATACTGCATACTGGAATCTGTAAATGATGAAGATAAGGCGGTGCATGTAAGCATTGCCAGAAAAGATGAGCAGAAGTTTAATGTAATGTTTACTGACTATATCAAAGCGAACCTTACATCTGATAAGGAACTTAATTCAAACGACCTTATTAATCTTACAAACGGTAAGACAACAATAGTGTCTGTTCCGGATGCAGCCCTTGATGTAATGAAAAATGCACTTACAGAAACGAAAGTAAATTTTGCAGAGCTTCCTGACCTTATACCGGATGATGGAGAAAAGCAGTTAAGGGTTGCTACGGCAGACTTAAATACAACAAAGCAGTGCTATGAGAGCTATAAACACTCTCTTATAAAAAATGCTTCTGCAGATGTGACGGAATCCGTCACAAATGTACCGGATATGAAGATATACTCCGAAGATGATTATTTAAACACTGCAAGAAGAAGCCCGGATGAGTACATGGAGTCTGCATCAGATGAAATTAAGGCACAGATAGCAGAGTTTGAGCAGCTTGAAGCAACAGAAGCAGAGAAAGCCATGCAGAAATGGGATATGGAAATACAGGACAGCAAGAATGTAAACTGTCAGGCATTAAGAAGCAATATGGCTTTCAGTGAAATATCCATTGATAAGGAAACACTTGTTGACCGTAACAATATTAATGCACAGCTTGAGCAGAGATTTCCCAACTTCTTCTTCTGTACAGTGCCGGGAACTAAGGGAGAGCAGACATTAATGCTTCCAAAGAACCAGGTTTTTGCTGTAAATGATGCAGACAAGGCAAGATATATTGCATTTGTAAACAACCAGAAGCCGGCGAAGCTGTGGGTAAAAGGTGAGCCGGATGGCGGAACTACATACAAGACCGGAAAAGAGTTGTTTGAAAAATTCGATAAGCACGACAACAATGCTGAACTTACAAGAAATATATCGAAGGCACTTGAAGCTGCTCCAGTGCCAAAAGCTGCTCCGGTAAAGTGATTTTAAATGTGACGGAATCCGTCACAATGTAACATTGATGTCACATGAGAGGAGGATAAAATATGGATATATCAGATGACAAGATGAATGTATATAAAGACCTTGCAAGAAAATGTGAGAGCTTTGAATTGTTTAAGTGGATTGTTGGAGACAAGGAATCCTGGATGACCGAAGCAGGAAAGGCAGAGACAGAAACAATGCTTAAGACAATCTACAACGGAGTACATATTACAGACAAGCAGAGACTGTTCGTGGATATGGACGGAACACTTGCAGAGTTTAAGACTGTGGATACACTGGAAACACTATACGAAAAAGATTACTTCATTAACCTTAAGCCTAATGAAAATGTCTTAGGAGCAATAAAGCAGCTTATTGCAGATAATGATTTTGATGTATATATACTGTCTGCATATCTGACAGACAGCCGCTATGCACTTGAAGAAAAAAATGCCTGGCTTGATAAATATCTGCCGGAGCTGCCGCAGGAAAAGAGACTCTTTGTACCATGCGGAACAGACAAGAGCGTTGCAGTTCCGGGGCTTATAAGACCAGATGACTACCTGCTGGATGACTATACCAAGAATCTGTCAGAATGGGAGCCTCCGGCAAGGGGAATAAAGCTGATTAACGGAATCAATCATACTAACGGAACATGGCAGGGAGATAAGATACAGTTCACACATGCACCGGAAGAATTAAGCAGCATGATTTCAGATGTCATGAAAGGATGGACACATTTTTATGAAGACAGGATTGTGACGGATTCCGTCACAATGCACAGCACAAAAAATGACAACAAAGATGAATATGATATTGAGATAACAGAGGTTCTGCAGAAAGTGGTAAGCACGAAAGCTGCAAGTCTGCAGGAAGCAATACAGGATATAGAGGAACAATATCATAATTCAGAAATCATTCTTGATGCAGATGATTTAAAAGAAACTACCATTGAGGCAGCCCATCCGCAGCTGGATGAGGAAATAACAACAGATTTAAGAGGTATTTTTTTGTGATGTAAAAATCCAGTGTGACGGAATCTCGTCCTAATGTGACGGAATCCGTCACATGTGAGATAGGAGGATGATAATATGTTAGATGTAAAATACGCAGGTTTTGGCGGATATATGGAAGTTCCCTGTTATGAAGATGAAAGCGGAAAGCTGTATTTTGATGAGAATAATGGAATAGGCGGTTTAAATCTATATACAGGAGCATACAGGGATGAGTTCGGGGATATCTTAGGAGAGCCAGATAAGAAGGTAACAGAAGATGTAAGATGTGCAGAGCCGTTTGCAAGACATACAAGGGAAAATGATTATCGGATGCTTGGCAGGCTGAAACAGGATTGTGAATATTTCCTTGGGTACGGAGCTGGAAATGAAGATGTACTGTACTATAAGAATGTTTCGGCTCATTGTGATGCAATGGAAAAGCTATGGAACACATTTTCAGAAGCTGACAAACCTGAATGGCTTTCAATGGAAGATATAAATGAGTACAGGCATGTAATGACCAAAGCGCTCGAAGATAAAGAAAAGAACAGTCTTGTGGCAAGCGTTGATGGGCTTACAGCGGCACTTGACGCATCAAATAAAGTGCTTGAGGCATCACAGAATCCGGAAAGAGATGTAAAAGAACCTCTTTCCAATGTGACGGAATCCGTCACATGCGAAATGGAAACAGAAGAATATAAAGAAGAAGTAACACCGAGATTATAAGGCAGGCACATAAAAGTGTCTGTCATTTTTTATGGAGGAATAAGCAAATGGATATCCAGATAACCAGACTTAAAGAGTACATAGAAAAACAGCCGGAGGATTTCTTTGTAACGGCAGACCTCACAGCCCTTACAGATAAGATGGATGGGATAGACAGGAAAGAGGTGAAGGAAGATGAACATAGATACAGTTAAGGCGCAGGAGAATCTTGATGAACCTGAAAAGGCGTTTGAACTGGATAATGTAGCCGTAAGACTTGTAAGAAGCAGAGAACCACTTGTGTCAGATGAACCATTCAGCAATCCAGACAGCGTTGTAAGGGCACTGTCAGAACAGATGAGGGATTTTGACAGAGAGGTGTTAGGAATAATAAATCTTGACAGCAGAATGAGACCGATAAATGTAAGCTTTGTATCTGCCGGAGCTGTGAATGGTACATTGTCACACCCAAGAGAGATATTAAAAGCTGCAATATTATCCAATGCGGCAAGCATGATGCTCATACACAATCATCCAAGCGGATATCTCATACCAAGCAAGATGGATGTGCAGATGACAGACCGCATGATTCAGCTGTGCGACATGGTTAATATTCCTCTGATGGACCATATTATTGTGGGTGGGGATAAGGAAGAATATTTCAGCTTTTCAAGCCAGAAGGTACTGCCAGAAGCAGATAATTATTTTACAGAAAATTATCTTAATCTTGAATTTACCATGCGGCCGGAAAGACAGGATAAAGAGCTGCCTGATGATTACAATGGACTTATGCCTGTAATAGAAGAACCGCAGGCTGCATACAACCGTGAAGACCGTGTAAAAGAAATAACACAGCAGCTTGAAGATGGAATAAAAGATATGTTTACCAGTGAAAAATACATGGGTTATCTAAACACAATGTCTAAATTCCACGGATACAGCCTTAATAACACGCTCCTTATTGCAGCACAGAATCCGCAGGCTTCACTTGTAGCGGGCTTTAAGTCATGGGAAAAGAACTTTGACAGACATGTAAAAAGAGGAGAAAAAGCAATAAAGATACTAGCCCCAGCTCCTTATACAAGAAAAGTTCTGCATGAAAAGGTAAATCCTGATACCGGGGAAATAATCCTTGATAAGAATGGTAATCCGGTAAAAGAAGAAACAGAAATAAAGCTCACATCATTCAGGGTTGTGTCCGTGTTTGATGTCTCCCAGACAGAAGGTAAGGAACTGCCAAGCATGGCACATGATCTTGAGGGCAATATAAATGATTACCTGCTGTATATTCAGGCACTTAAAGAAGCATCAGGTGTTCCTATTCACTTTGAGGAAATAGATGGTGATGCTCATGGGTATTATAACCGGGCAACAGACAGCATAGCAGTTAAATCAGGAATGAGCGAAAGTCAGACCGTCAAAACAATGATACATGAGATAGCACATTCAATACTGCATAATGACAATGCAGCTGATGCCGGAGAGAAGAACAGAAGCACAAAAGAGGTCGAAGCAGAAAGTGTTGCGTATACGGTATGTAAACATTTTGGCATAGATACATCTGATTATTCATTTGGCTATATAGCCGGATGGTCGGCAGATAAAGAATTGAGCGAGCTTAAAGCCTCCCTGGAAACAATAAGAAAAACCTCATCAGGTCTTATAACTGACATTGAAGATAAGCTTGAAAAGCTAAGACTTGATAAAGATATGAATGTATCAGAGCAGGCATCTGAAAATGTGATGGAATCTCATCCCAATGTGACGGAATCCGTCACAGGTGAATTACAGCACAGCAGGGATATGATGATGGCAGCTCTAGGGAGTACAGGTGACCTTCTTTCTACATACGAAAATAAAGCTTCTGGGAATATGACGGAATCCGTCACAGTTGTAGCAGAAGAAAAAGCCGGATATGAAAGCCGCATGTCTGTCAGGGAGGCTATAGAAAACAGGGAGCATACATATCATAGTGCATATGCAGATATTGGAATGGTGCTTGATAACTATACCACAGATGAATTAATAGAATATCTTAAAAATAATGAGCCTGGCGGGGAAAGTTCATTAAGAAACTATGTGGAAAATCAGATAATTGGAGCGCAGATTAACAGGGAGCGTTTCCAGTCAGAAAATAATTTTGTGACGGATTCCGTCACAAATAATACGCCTGATGAGCCTGATATCAAACAGGCTGCAGGAATAAAAATGTAAAATGTGACGGAATCCGTCACGGAAAGGAACTGCATGTTTACAAAAAACAAAGTACAGATAAGTACATATATGGTTCTGCTTATACCGTTTGTTTTTCTTGGAATATTTGCCTCCGGGCTGTTTTCATTCCAGGATTTATCACTTGTGAATATAGGAGATAAAGTTGTTTATCTTCTGTATCACATTTGGGAATATAAAAGATTTTTCAATGAAAAGACAATGATGTGCATTGGCTGGTCGGTTATATTATGGGTTTTTCTATGCTCATATATCATGTATCATTTCAGGGATTTTCACTCTGATATTCAGAACGGAAGTGAAGAATGGGCTGACCCATACGAAGTAACTAAGCGCAGGGCTAATCCTGATGATTCTTTAAATAGAATAATTTCTAAAAATGTGAAGATAAGTACGCAGGGTGAGGGTGCTCCATCTAATAATAATATGGTGGTTGTGGGTTCATCTGGTAAATATAAAACAACATCTATAGTAATTCCTAATACGCTTAATAGTAGTGCAAATCAGATAACACTAGATGTAAAAGGAGAAATAATGTATAAACTTGGATTGTATATTACCAAGATACAACACAAAACAATAAGATGCTTGAATTTAAAATATCCAGAATTATCTGACAGATACAATCCATTTGCATATATAGAATGTGAAGAAGATATTATTAATCTTATCGAAAATATATATGATTCTCTTACACCACCAGATGCTATGGTTAATGACCCATTCTGGCCAGAAGGAGCAAAGTTATACTTGCAATCCCTTTTTTACTATGAGTGGTGGTATGCGAAAAAAGAGGGAAGAAAGGGAAGCATCAATAATATTCTTATCCTTATAAATGATGAAACTAAAAAAGATACTACAATAAAGGTACAAAAAGGACAACAACCTCCATCTTACTTGCAACTTAAAATGGATAAGCTTGCCAAAGAAGATTCACCAGATAATCCGGCAGTTAGAGATTATAGAAAACTGAAAGAGGGGGCTGCTGAAACTGTACGGTCAATCATTATTATTGTTAATGCAAAATTGAAACTATTTGAAACGGCTGCTTTGAAGCGCATATTTGAGGATGATGATATGAATTTGCGAGAGTTTGGAACGGGAGTTGGTGGAACGCTAGAGAATCCATCTAATAATAGACTTGTATTGTTCATATGCGTTGATGACAGAGAGAAATCATTTCATTTCATTGCTTCTATGTTGTATACCCAGGTATTAACAATATTATGCAGAATGGCAGATGATGATTTTAAAGAAAACGGTGGAGCTTTACCTATTCCATTGGAAATGCTTCTAGATGAGTTTTACGCTGGCGCAAAACCTTCAAATACAGTGGAGCTTATGGGTGTAATAAGAAGTAGAAATATAAGTATGATTCCGATTCTTCAGTCAACATCTCAGCTTAAAGACCTTTTTAAAGCTGAAAAAGCTGAAATAATATATGACAATGTTCCAGTATTATGTTTTTGTGGTGCAGGACAAGGCGCAATTGAATCACATAAATATATATCAGAACTGCTCGGAAAAGCCACTATTGATACAATAGGAGATGGTAAACACGGAAGCTCTTATAATAGTAGTTATAATAAGGCTGGAAGAGAACTTATGACTCCGCAGGAAATTAAAAGGATGGATAAAAAACACTGTATAATTTTTATGGAAGATGAGTATCCAATATATGATAGAAAAGCGCTGCCGTGGGAGGATAAGGGAGCAAGTCGAAAAGAAATAAGAAGATGCAAGCGTCTACATAGAAAAAATCCTAATATACAAATCCCAAGCAGAAAGTCAAAATATCAGATAGCTATGGAATTAAATGAAGCAAGTAAAGATAAAGGCTATGTTCCAGCTCCAAAATCAATGATAGACCCTCACACCGGAATATATGTAACTATCAATAGTAATTCTCCTATTGAAGAAACATCTGAACTTCCTGATGATGCACTTGTAATAGATATGACATCAGAAGAGTTCTTATATCAAAAGCTTGGAAATAATAATGCAGAGGATGATATAACCGCTGCAGTAAGCGAAGAAATTAAGCGACTGTATGAGTTAGACCGTCAGAGCAGGCAACCGATGAAAAAAACTACAAGAAAAACAACCAAGAAGAAGGCAACGGAAAATGTGATGGATTCCGTCACATCTGCGAGTGTTCCGGCAACAATAGAGGACGGAGTTGTTATGTATTTCAATTCGTTTAGCGAACAACAGAAAGACCTTATCAATAAGGCTATAGTAAATAGGATGCCTGATATATTCATACGACAGATGTTTACAATGAATTATGATGATATGAAGGAGTTCTTCGATTCATACAATAAATAAAATGATATGTGAATGTGACGGATTCCGTCACATTTGCATTTCACAATTGAACTACAGGTTTATTGAAATATATTTGAATAAATATTATTATATGATTGAGATATAAGACAGCTAAAAACAATAACAGGCGAGGTGTTATTTATATGCGTAAAGGTTATAAAGAAATGACCTACACAAAGCGTATTGAGCTGGAGACACTATTAAAGGCTGGCTATTCAGTAATTGAGGCAGCCAGAATGTTAAATGTATGCGAAAAGACAGTGTATAATGAACTGCACAGGGGAAAATATACACATACAAAATCCGACTTAACAACACAGACGAGGTATTCAGCACAGATAGCGCAGGAGAAAAGAGATTACAATGTTTCCGCAAGGGGAACAATACCCAAAGTACTAAAAGATAAGAAGCTTGCAAAGGCAATTGAGGAAAAGATTGTTGATAAGGGCTACAGCCCAGAAGCAGCAATTGAAACAATGGTCCGCAGTGGGGAAATGGATAAATATGAAGAATCTGTATGCGTCAAGACGGTGTACAACAGTATTGACAAAGGATTCTTTACGAAGATTACCAACAAAGACCTTCCTGTAAAAAGGAATAAGAATAAGAAAGATTACAAGAAGATTCACAGAATTAAGAAAGCTTGTGCAGGAACAAGCATAGAAGACAGACCGGAAGACATACTCGAAAGAGAGGAGTTCGGACATATGGAGATGGATTCTGTGATAGGAAAGAGGGAAAAAGGAAGCACACTTCTTACGATAATTGAACGAAAGACCAGAAACATTATTGTAAAGAAGCAGCCGGATAAGACATCTAAATCCGTTGTTGAAACTCTGGATGAGCTTGAAAGAGAGCTGGGAGATGTCTTCTATAAGCTGTTTAAGACCATAACAGTAGATAATGGTACTGAATTTGCAGACTGCGCCGGGATAGAGCGAAGCTGTGTATATCCAGGCAGGAAGCGAACAAAGGTATATTACTGTCATCCTTATGCTTCATGCGAGCGTGGCTCTAATGAAAACGGAAACAGAATGATACGAAGAAAAATCCCTAAAGGAACAAGTATCAATGGCTATTCAAAAGAGGAGATACAGCAGATAGAGGACTGGGTTAATGAATATCCAAGGAGAATGTTCGGATATAGAAGCTCCAAGGACTTATATAAAGAAGAAATGAAATACCTGATTTAAAGCCGTGTAACTTAATAAACTTTTTTTGACTGACTTTCAGCCAGTCTTTTTGTCGTGCCATTAAATCTTAAAAACAGAGGAAATAAGCCTCTATAGACTGATTTTTATGTATAGTGTAAGTATAAAAATATTTTAGAAAAAGTTGTAAAAAAAGCTTGCAATTTTCAATATCAGGAAATTTTAAGCTTTTGTGCTTGACGGCAGATAAACATAGTGCTATTATAGGTGGCAGTTAAATATTTAAAGTCGATGATCAAAAGAGTACTTTCGGAAGGTACATCACAGAGAGCTGGCGGTGGTGGAATGTCAGCATGGAGAGCCGTAAGGAATGGGTTTGTGAGATGCGTAGATGAATTAGCAGTAGTTTACGACGCGGCCTCGCGTTATAGGGGAAGGATATATTAATTGTATCTGATAATGAGTTGAGCATACAGGTGGCATATCCGGTAAGGAGTGCCACCTTTTTTATTAATATTACAAGTATGTTCATAAATAAGGGTGGCACCACGGTAATTCGTCCCTGACAGGAATCTGCAATATACAAGTTCCTGTCAGGGACATTTTTTGTAAGCAGCAGGCGCCAGTAATGAACAACGAAGGATAGGGAGGAACTATGAAACGAAGATTAAGAGCTTATAAGAAGACGGTAAGTATCGTTAATGAGAAAGCTATTGAACTATACAAAGGACTTGGAATTGAAAAGAAGGGATTTCTTCTTGAAGGAACTGACAAGGAAAGCGGACAGTATACTTTTATGGGAGTTGAACCGAATGAGATAATCCAATCAGATAAGGACAGCCTTGTTATTACAAGAAAAGATGGAAGCAGAGAGGTAAGAGAGGGCAATCCTCTTATAAGACTTAAAGAGTATTTTGATGAATTCGAGATAGTAAAGGATCCGGGAGAACTTGATTTCATCGGAGGTCTTGTTGGAAGCCTTGGATATGATTATATAAGATACACAGAAGTCATTCCTGATGATAATCCTGATGAGATAGGAATTGAGACAATACAGCTTATGCTTGCAGACAAGTTCATTGCTATCAATCATACAGCAGAAACATTCACAGCAGTAGTGCTTGGAGAGGATTCAGAGGAAGGCAGGATTAAGGCTTTAAAGGAAGCGGAGGAGCTTATAAAGACTGCAAGAGAGGGTGTAGATAAGTTTAAGGATGATAAGCCTGATATGTCACTTGATGGTGTAATATTGAAAAAATCGGACACGCTTGAACAATATAGCAAGAAGGTTAATAAGATTAAGAATTACATAAAAGAAGGTCATATATTCCAGACTGTTCTTTCACAGAGATGGACAATAAAGACGGGACAGAGCGGTTTTAATCTCTATGAAAAATTAAGAGAACTTAATCCTTCACCATATATGTATTACTTTAATTTCGGAGATTTTGAGATAATCGGAAGTTCACCGGAAATGATTGTAAAGCAGTCAGACAATAAAGTATATACATGTCCTATAGCGGGCACAAGAAAAAGAGGAGCAACAAAGGAACAGGATATTGCTTTAGAGGAAGAACTTCTTGCAGATGAGAAAGAGAGAGCAGAGCATGTAATGTTAGTTGACCTTGCACGTAACGATATGGGTAGGATAAGTGAGATAGGA
>ENA-UEQK01001980-UEQK01001980.1-human-gut-metagenome-genome-assembly--contig:-NODE-1980-length-11630-cov-4.596555_pt1 | contig 11630 bp, 12 predicted proteins | sample MGYA00242939_ERZ507942 | MGnify/ENA primary metagenome ERZ507942 (study PRJEB26167, sample SAMN06115485) | human gut metagenome | host: Homo sapiens | place: China:Chongqing | collected 2015-03-30... | reverse complement strand
CCCAGCTGGAATGCGCCCGCAGCCTAACCGAAAAGGACTTTGCCATCATCTGCAGTGTGGGCGGCAGCTATCTGACCCGATACCCCGACATCTGCAACGCTATCCTGTCCAGCGGGTGCAAGATGCTGATCATCACCCAAAACCTGGCCAGCCCCTATCTCAACACCGCAGACTTCATCCTCCAGTGCGGCACGACCAATCGCAATGATGTGGGCAAATATGCGGCGCTGATGGCCAACGACCTGATTCTGATGGGGTATTTGCGAGCCTACGACAAAGCATTTCAATAAGGAATACCATTTTAAAGACCGCAGTTGCGCATAGCGCACCGCGGTCTTTTTTTGCGGTCTGCACAAAAAACGGCTGAAACTTTTTTCGATCTTTCAAAAACTGAAAAAGAAAATCAGCTCCTGAAACAGAGCAAATGCATTTGAAACCAAATTGTATTCCATACATGTTATAATTTTGGTGCAAGATGACTGAAATTGCAGAAGTGAAAAGCCGTCTTTCCACAGTCTATGTGTTTGGAAGAAAAAAACAGATGAGCGGATTGCAAAGAAAGGAGATCAATCAGATGAGAAAATGGAACAAACGACTTTTGTCCTGGTGCCTGCTGGCAGCCCTGCTGCTGTCGATGAGTGGGTGCCAGCAGGGCAACACCACCTCCAGTGCTGTGTCGTCGCAGGCTGTATCCTCGGCTGCAGCGTCCAGCGAGGAAACAACGGAGGGCCCGGTCGAGACCTATCACGATATGCCGGTCCAGACCCTGGATCTGGACCCAAGCGACCCCGATTACTACCAGAAAGCCCTGGAAACAGAACTCTATAACTACAAGTTGATCCGCAACGTGCCCACGGCCTATCAGGCTGAAAGCTGGGATGCCTATACCGCAACGGCCAACACCCTGCTGAACATCGACCCGGACAACATCAACGATGTCTCCAAGAGTATGATTGACAATGCGGTGGCCCAGCGGGAAGCACTGGTTCAGGATGCACCGGCAGCCGACTGTATGTGGTACATCTGGGGGGATGCACCGGCCACAGCCGAGACGGTGGAGGTCTCCGACTTTACCGCCGAGAGCTATGACAACGCCGATATGAAACCCTTCCTGGTGCCCTATCTGGTGGAGGACCAGTTGGCAGCCAAGGGCAATATGATTGTGATTGCTGGCGGCGGTTATTCTTCCCGCGGCAACGCCATGGAAGGCTATCCCATCGCCGAGGCCTTCCAGGATTTGGGCTACAACGCCTATGTGCTCCAGCGACGGGTGGCCCCCTACAGCCAGGAAGATACCTGGCTGGATATGCAGCGGGCTGTCCGTATGGTAAAATATTATTCTGACCAGTGGGGCATTGACCTGGAGGGTTCGCTACTGGCTGTGTCCGGCTACTCGGGCAGCGGCGGCAACATCCGCACCATGCTGAAAAAATTTTACGGCAACATCACCCCCAGCCAGTTTGACCCTGACTACGTCTGCGACGCCGTGGACGCCGTCAACAGCGATGTGGACGTGGCCCATCTGATCTACTCGGGCGCCCCTATTGAAACGGAGAACCCCAACCTGCCCCATATGTTCATCGCCGTGGGTGCTGACGACCAGTGGGAAGGCAGCCTGGAGCTGTTCAAACAGACCTATGACCTGGGCCTGGACCCCGAACTCCATGTCTACGGTCTGAACGGCCACGGCTTCGGCGCCGGCATGGAGGGCACCTCTTCCATGACCTGGATGGAGACCTGCGACCTGTACATGCAGAAGGTGATGGGCTATGCCGAGATTCCCTTCACCGGCGAGATCCCTGCTGAGTACACCCTGACTCAGAAGATCCATGTCAACTGGTTCCCCATCGGCGATGACGTGACGGTGAACGTCTACACCACTGCCGACGGCGGCAAGTGCCTGTTCACCTTCTTCGGATGGGGTGAAAATATCATGGTGGAAGGCTTGCTGATCGGCGGCCATGTGGCCAGCGTGACCTACGACAGCGTGGGTTACTTCGGCCAAGATGCCGCCAAGATGTGGGATCTGGTAGACCCTGCAGCCTGGGTTCCTGTCAACTGAAAAACGGCATGCTGTCCACGGGCCTGAATACCCTCGTCAGGTGAACGGCTGAGCCACAGAAAACCCAGCGCCCCGGGAGCATTTGGCTTCCTGGGGCGCTGGGTTTCGTGCGGTCAAATTGTACAAAAACCAGCAAAAATGTTTTTCTGCTTTTCAAAACGTGAAATGGAAACGGCCACCCTGAAAGGCTGGAGCTGTGCTTGTAACCAAATCAAATGCCGAATGTGATATACTTTTGGTGCAAGAAGGAAAAGCGAATATGCAGAGCGGCTACCTTCCCAAAGCGTTCGTTTCAAGAAAGAAGGAGGAATCTTCCCATGACGGAGACAAAGAAAAATCCCATCGGGCGGTTCATTGAGAACACACTGGTGCCCATCTCTACCGCATTCGCCCAGAACCGATACGTCCGCTGCATCGGCACAGGCTCCCAAAACCTGATGGCCATCATCATGATCGGCGCAGTGTTCAATCTGTTGAACAGCATCCAGATTGACCCTTACCAGAGCTTCATCCAGGCGACAGGAATCGCAGCCTTCCTGAACGCCGTCTACAATGCCTGCATGAACTTCATGGGCGTGTTCATGGTGTTCAGTGTGGGCTACGCCGGGGCTAAGATTTTCGGCCACGATGAGATGGCCTTCAACAACGGCCTTATGTCCCTGATGTCCTACCTGATCATGGTGCCCGTGGCCACCAACGAGGTCGGCAGTACCGTCGTCGTCCTGGACTACCTGGGCAGCCACGGCGTATTCCTGGCCTTCATCCTGGGCATCATGGCCACCAAGATCAACATTGCCCTGGTGGAGCGGAACATCACCATCAAAATGCCTGCCGGCGTCCCTGAGAACGTCACCCAGTGCTTCACTTCCATCATCCCCGGGGCTGCTATAGCCCTGGTGTCCAGCCTGTTGCGGGGCCTGTTCACCCTGACCCCTTGGGGCAACGTCATCGACGCCGTCTACGCCCTGCTCCAGACCCCTCTGGCCAACATCACCGGCAGCCTGGGCGGCTTTATCATCCTGCTGCTGCTGGCTCAGATCCTCTGGTTCTTCGGCGTCCACGGCTCCTACACCGTGCTGGCTATCCTCTACCCTCTGTGGTTCACTTACCTGCCCGAAAACACCGCTGCCGCTGCAGCCGGCCTGCCCATCCCCCACATGTGGAACACCTCCATGTACGACTTCGCCTGCAACGGCGGCTGCGGCTGCACCCTGGGCCTGGTGATCGTCATGTTCCTGTTTGCCAAGTCCAAGCGCTACAAGGAATTTTCCAAGATCGTCCTGCCCTGCGGCATCTTCAATATCAACGAGCCCCTGGTCTACGGCATGCCCCTGATGCTGAACTTCACCATGCTGATCCCCTTCATCGTCACCCCCATCCTCTCCCTGGTCTTTGCATGGGCCGCCATCACCCTGGGCCTGATGCCCTGCCCCACCGGCCTGATCGGCATGAACACCATGCCCATCTTCATCTACGGTGTGATCCAGGGTTCCTGGAAGATCGGCATCTATCAGATCTTGATGACCATCATGAGCGCCGCCATCTGGTATCCCTTCTTCAAGGCCGCTGACAACCAGGCTGTGGCCGAGGAAAAGGCCGGCGCAGTCGCTGAGCAGTCCGAGGAATAAGAAACAAAAACAATAAATCCGAGCTTTGCATTGCTGATTGATACGGAGGTACCCAACTATGACGAAAATTGTTCTTCTGTGCGCTGCTGGCATGAGCACCAGCGCTCTGGTCCGCAAGATGAAAGACGCAGCCAAGGCCGAGGGCTATGAATGCGATATTTCGGCCCACTCGGTGTCTGAGGCCAAGAATTATAAGAGCGCTGACATGATCCTGCTGGGACCCCAGGTCCGCTACCGCCTGAAAGAGGTCCAGGCTGAGCTGCCGAACAACAAGGTGGAAGTCATCGACATGAAGGACTACGGTATGATGAACGGCAAGGCCGTTCTGGACCACGTCCGCAAGGTGCTGGAGGGCTGAGCCATGGCAATTTCCGTGGAAGAAGCCCGGGCCATGACTGAGGAGCAACTGCAGGAGACCATTACCGAGATCGCCTTTGAAATCATCGCCAACGTAGGTACCGCCCGGGGGATGTACATCGAAGCAATTCAGGAAGCCAAGGCGGGAAATTTTGGTCGGGCCAAAGAACTGATGGCAGAAGGAAAGGAAACCTTCGTGCTGGGGCACCACGGCCACGCCGACCTGCTGGAGTGGCAGGGCCAGGGGCTGACCTGGAAGACCAATATCTTCCTGATGCACGCCGAGGACCAGCTGATGGCTGCCGATACCTTCGAGACCATCGCCAGCGAGTTCATAGAAGTACACCAGGAACTGCAGGAGCTGAAATCCCGTGACGGAAGAGGTTAAGACCATGAAATATCTGCTGATTCGCGCCGATGATCTCGGCTACTCGGAAGGGGTAAATTACGGTATTGCGGCGACCGTAGCTGCCGGGCTGGTGCGCTCTGTGGGCGTCATGACTAACATGCCAGCTGCCGTCCACGGTCTGGGGCTGCTGCATGGCCATTCCCTATGCCTGGGTCAGCACACCAACATCTGTGTGGGCCGGCCCCTCACCGACCCTTCCTGCATTCCCAGCTTGTGCACCCCCGAAGGGGAATTCAAGCCCAGTTGCGCCTACCGGGAGGCCGCCAAAGCCGGTCAGGACTTTGTGGTTCTGGAGGAGGTCATTGAGGAGATTGAGGCTCAATACCGCCAGTTCAAGGCCCTTACCGGGCGGGAGCCGGATTACTTTGAGGGACACGCAGTGGCCAGCGCAAATTTCTTCAAGGGACTGGAGATTGTTGCCCAACGCCACGGCCTGCCCTATTTTGCTATGAGCCGTCCCGGCGAGGCAGTGACCTTCCAGCATACCCAGGTCTATGCCTATATGCCCAGTGACTTCAAGGTCTATGAGGCCGACCCCTTCACCGGGGTCCAGGATGCAGTGGCCCACGCCCATGAGGGAGCCTGCGACTTGATGGTCTTCCATCCGGGATACATCGATGCTTACTTGTTGGATCATTCTACCATGACCACCCCCCGGGTGCGAGAGGCCGCCATGCTCTGCCGGCCCGAGGTTCGTGCCTGGCTGGAGCAGCAGGACATTCATCTTGTCACTTACAACGATCTGACTTGAAGCAGGAGAACATAAAAATGACAGACAACAAAAAAATAGCCGAGCAGGTCCTGAGAGCGGTGGGCGGAGCGGCCAACCTGAAGGACGCCACCCACTGCATGACCCGCCTCCGCCTGTATCTAAAGGACGACAGCGTCCCCAAAGATGACGAAGTGAAGAAGATCTCTGGCGTGCTGGGGGTTGTCCGCGGCGGCCAGCAATATCAAATCATCATTGGCACCAATGTGCCCAAAGTGTACGAGGAACTGTGCAAGCTGGCAGGCATCAGCGCCAACGCCGCCGTCAAGGATGATGCGGCCGCCGCTGAGGATGCCTCCATTGCCAGGCAGAAGCTGACGTTCAAGCAGGTGCTCAAAAATATCATGGGTTATCTGGCGGGCTGTATGACCCCCATGATCCCGGTGCTGCTGGCCGGCGGCTTGTTCCGTGCCGTTAATTCCATCTTTGGCCCCGACCTGCTGGGCCTGTACTCTATGGAAAGCAACCTGTACATCCTGTTTGATTTCCTGTATGACGCAGCTTTTTACTTCATGCCCATCCTGGTAGGCTACAATGCAGCCAAGCAACTGGGGATCAACGGTATGCTGGGTTCATTCATTGGCAGCATTCTGATGGTGCCCGATTTCGCAGTTTTTGCCACCAACGGGCAGCCGTTCACGGTCTTTGGCATCCCTGCTACCGTGACCAATTACGCCCAGACTGTTCTGCCTGTTATGCTGTCGGTGCCCCTGTTCTGCCTGATTTATAAACTTGTCAAAAAGTTCATGCCCGACCTGCTGACGAGCGTTTTTACCCCGTTCTTCAGCCTGATTATTTCCATGCCCTTTATCCTCTGCCTGCTGGCACCTCTGGGTACCATTGTGGGTAATGCCATCAGCGGCGGTCTTGCCTGGTTTGGCATGACCACCGGCTGGTTCGGCGTGGCTGTCATCGCCGCTCTGTGGGAGTTCCTGGTTATGAGCGGTATGCACCTGGCTCTGATGATGCCCATGATGGCCGATTTCTTCGAGACCGGCATCATCAGCGGCCCCATGAATGCGGGCAACTTTGCGACTTGGGCATGCTTCGGTGTGGCTCTGGGCGCAGCGCTCCGCCTGAAAAACAAGGATGACCGCAGCACCTCCTTTGCAGCCTTCGCTTCTGGCATTCTGGGCGGCGTCACCGAACCCACTCTGTATGGCATCTGCTTCCGCTTTACCCGTTGCTTTGTAACGATGGCCGTTGGCGGCTTTGTGGGCGGCGCCATCGCCGGCATATTCGACCTCAAGGGATATGCAATGACCTCCCCCAACTTCCTGTCTCTGCTGGGCTATGTAGGCGGCACCAACGCCAACATCGCCGTTGGCGTGGTAGCTTCCTTCTCTTCCCTGATTGTAGCAGCAGTCCTGACTTATTTGTTTGGCTTTTCCAAAAAAGATTTGGAGAGCGTTTGATTGCGTAATACAATAGAATCAAAAAGGTTGGTATTATGGATTTGATGAAACAAATGATTTTCCCCGCTGGCTTTCTCTGGGGGGCATCCACCAGCGCCTTTCAGGTGGAGGGTGGCTATAACGAAGGGGGCAAAGGCCCCGCCACCACCGACCGGGGTGCCGGCCGGTCCGGCATCGCCGACAACAAGGTGGCTGCCGATCATTACCACCACTGGAAAGAGGATGTGGACCTGATGGCCGAGCTGGGCTTGAAGGTTTACCGGATGGGCTTTTCCTGGAGCCGGATCATGCCGGACGCCTCGGGCCAGTCCAACCCCGAGGGCCTGGCCTTCTATGACAAGCTAATCGACTACCTGCTGGAAAAGGGGATTGAGCCCCTGGTGACGCTGTATCACTTTGAATGTCCCCAGGCCCTGGTGGACGCCTTCGGCGGCTGGCTCGACCGCAAGATGATCGACGCCTATCTGAAATATGCCGAGGTCTGCTTTACCCACTTCAAGGGCCGCGTCAAGCGGTGGGTCACAGTGAACGAACAGCTCATCGCCACCGCCGCTGGCATCATGAACGGCAACTTTGAGCAGGACAAGCGGAAGAACCTGCAGAACATCTACCAGATGAGCTATCATGTCTCGCTGGCCGAGCACCGGGCTATTTCGCTGCTGCGGCAGATCGACCCGGAAGCCCAAATCGGCCCGGTGTGTGCTATCCAGGTGGTCTATCCCCAGTCCAGTCGCAGCGAGGATGTTCTGGCTGCCGAGAACGCCGAAGAACTGATGGAGTTCTACCTGCTCGATCTGAGTGTCCGGGGCGAATATCCACCCTATGTGGCCAGCTACTTAAAGAGTCATGGACTTTACCCCCAGACGCTGCCCGGAGATGCAGCCGTGCTGAAAGCCTCGACCCCCGACTTCATCGGCATCAACTACTATTTCAGCATTTGCGCCAAAGTCAAGGAGGGTCCCGTCAACTACGACCAGCCGCCCTTCTGGGTGTCGGACGCCTTCGACATCTGTGATAATCCCCACCTGCGCAAAACCGAGTGGATGGACAAGGGCATCGACCCGATGGGTCTGCATATTGGGATGCGCAAGGTCTATAATCGCTACCGTCTGCCCATGATTGTCACCGAAAACGGCATGGCCTATAGCGAAACACTGGGCCCGGACGGCCAGATCCATGATCCCTACCGCATCGAATACCTCAAAGAGCACATCGAACAGCTGGCCATCATGATTGACGAGGGACTGCCGGTGTTCGGCTATTGCCCCTGGAGCTTTGTAGACGTGGTGTCCAGCCACCAGGGCTTTGCCAAACGATACGGCTTAGTCTACGTGGACCGCACCGAGACCGATCCCAAGCAGTGCGCCCGGATGAAAAAGGACAGTTTCTACTGGTATCAAAAAGTGATCACCAACAACGGCCTGACAGAATAAGCCATCACCTATTTTCCCCGCAGCCGTGCGGGCAACGTCCTGCGCTGCCTGCATGGCTGTTTTGTTGTTTGAAAGGAGTTTTTGTATGCATATCGCATTCGTATCGCTGGGCGCCTTCGGGCACATCAATCCTACCCTGGCCCTCGTCACCGAACTGGTGAAGAAAGGCGTCCGGGTGACTTATTTCACCACTGAAGCCTTCCGCACTATCATCGAGCCCACCGGGGCAAAGTTCGTCGCCGTACCCTCCTGGATGGCGGAAAACGACAAGCATAATGAGGACGGCGAAAAGAAAGAGGATGACGGCGGAGTGGCCGCCGCGGTGCCCTTCCTGTTCTTAAACGAGGCAGGAGCCTACATCGACACTGTGCTGGACACCCTGAAAAACGACAAACCCGACGCTGTCGTCCACGACTTTGCGGGCATTGCCGGCACAATCGCGGCGGACAACCTCAAGGTTGCCAACGTCATGCTCTACACCAGCTACCCCTCCAACGACAGCTACTCGGTAGCCGCCGGGTTCGAGAACTGCCCGCCGGACCACCCTCTGCGCAAGGCCGCGGCGCAGTTGGCCCAGACCTATGCCGAAAAATATGGCTGCCGCCTGCTGACCGTCAAAGAAATCTTCGACGGCCACGGGGACTTCAACCTGGTCATGATGCAGAAAAAGTTGGTTCCCAATTACGAGACTTTCGATGACAGTTTCGTGTTCACCGGGGTACAGATCGGCAAGCGGACTGCCTTCGGCAGCTGGAAGGCCCCCGACAACGGCAAACCCCTGCTGTACTCTTCCCTGGGCACCGCCTTCAACAACTGGCCGGAGTATTACCCTATCCTGTTTGACGCAGTCCGGGACCTGGACATCAACGTCTTCGCAGCCCTGGGTTCCATCGACCCCGCCAGCCTGAAGGATATTCCCGCCAACGTGGAGGTGGGCCAGATGGTACCCCAGCTGGACATCCTGTCCCAGGCATCGGTGTTCATCACCCACGCCGGCATGGGCGGCACCGGCGAGGCTATCTACTACGGTGTCCCCATGATCGCCATCCCTCAGATGGAGGAGCAGGCCATCACCGCCCGGCAGATCGAAAAGCTGGGGCTGGGCTGCGCCTTCCTGGACAAGAACGCCATCACCAGCGAAAGCCTGAAGGCTGCCATCGTCAAGCTGCTGACTCAGCCTTCCTACAAGGCCACTGCTGCGGAGTTCAGTGCAGATATGAAGAGCCTGGGCGGCGCCAAGGCTTCCGCCGAGGCCCTGCTGCACTTCCTAAAACATTAACAAGCTATCTTCCCTCTGTCCCAGTTTGCCGGGGCAGGTACTTCTTTTTCGCAATCCTCCGCCTGACCCCAGGCGGGGGATTCTTGAAATACAAGGAGGACAGATTATGACCACCTTCCCCAAAGATTTCCTGTGGAGCGCATCCACAGCGGCCACCCAGATCGAGGGCGGCTGGAACGCCGACGGCAAAGGGGAGTCCATCTGGGACACCCTGGTCCATGACGGCACCGGCAAGATCGCCCACGGCGAGAACGCCGACATCTCCATTGATTTTTACCACCGCTGGCGAGAGGATGTGGCCCTGATGAAGCAAATGGGCCTGAAGGCCTACCGGTTTTCCATCAGCTGGGCCCGGGTGCTGCCCGAGGGTATTGGCAAGGTCAACGAGGCGGGCATCCGATTTTACCAGGATTTCTGCGACGAGCTGCTGAAAAACGGCATCCAGCCACTGGTGACCCTCTACCACTGGGACCTGCCCACCGCCCTTTACCGGCAGGGGGGCTGGAAGAACCCTGTCAGCCCCGACTGGTTTGCCGAGTATGCGGAGGTCGTATCCAAAGCCCTGGCGGGCCGGGTGGGGTACTGGCTCACCTTCAACGAGCCCCAGATGTTCTGTGGCCTGGGGCTGGTGGCAGGAGTTCACGCACCCTTTGAGCACAACGACGACCAAACCATGATGGGCATCACCAAACACATCCTGCTGGCCCACGGCCGGGCGGTGCAGGTGCTGCGGCGCAACTGCCCCGGCACCAGGGTGGGCATGGCCCCCACCGGGGACTGCTGCCTGCCCAAGGACGACTCCCCGGAGGAAGTGGAGAAGGCCCGGCAGAAGTCTCTGAGCGACTACCCCGGCTACATCATGTCCAATACCTGGTGGGCCGACCCGGTATTCCTGGGGCAGTACCCCGCCTGGGCCAAGGAGAAGTTCGGGGACCAGCTGTACACCATGACCCCAGAGGAGTGGGCCCTGGTGTCCCAGCCCCTGGACTTTTACGCTTACAACTGCTACCAGGGCACGGTGGACATCGTCCCCGACCCCTCCAAATACGATGCCTACGCCTACCAGGGCAGCCCCCAGACGGCGGCGGCCTGGAACATCACCCCCAAGGTGCTGTATCACGCCAGCAAGTTCTGGTTCGAGCGGTACCACCTGCCCATCCTCATCACCGAAAACGGCTATTCGGGCCTGGACTGCGTCATGCTGGACGGCGAGGTTCATGACCCCCAGCGGATTGACTTTCTCCACCGGTATCTGCTGGAGGTGGCCCGCGCCATGGCCGACGGCATCCCGGTGATCGGCTATTCGGTGTGGAGCCTGTTCGACAACTTCGAGTGGGCGGCGGGCTACAGTTGCCGCTACGGCCTGATTTATGTGGATTACCCCACCCAGCAGCGGATCGTGAAGGATTCGGGCTGGTGGTACCGGGACGTGATTGCCTCGAACGGCGCGAACCTGTAAGGGCGCGGTGCCAAAACATACATAAAGAGGTCGCTCACTGTGCAGACAAGCACAGCGGGCGGCCTCTTTGTCTTTCTCAAACTTTGGTGTTTATACCCCGAAAGGACGCATAGCCGGTGCAAGCAATGTTTTCGTCTATACAAAAACACTTTTTGCGTTGCAAAATGCTTGTTGGGGAGTGCCCCAAACCCCTTTGTTCTGCATTTTTCAATGCAGGCTGCGCATCCCTGCGGGACGCTTTTATCCGGTGATGCTCTCCGGGTCATTGAGGATTTGCATGAGGTGGGAAGAGGCTTCTGCAAGAGAATCGTACTTCATCTGTTCCGGGATGGTTACATCCAGAAACGCAATGCCCCATTTCTGCATACACTCAGAAAGCTGCTGTTGTGCTTGCAATGCGGCGGTCTTGCGTACCTCCGGGGTCACAGTGTCGTCCAAAACGTAGTCAACGTTGAATTTCCCGTTGCGGTCCTCGGTCAACTCCACCATGGAGGAATGTTCCTCCCAGTAATAGCAGAATCAGACCCTGCCCCCGATGTTCTCCATGTCATGGTGCAGTTCTTCTTCATCGCTCCATTGTGGCACTTCGGAAAGAATGCTCTGCAACTGCTCATACGCCTGCTGCTCGGCAGGGGTTACTTTCTTGCATCGGTATTCCCGCTGGATGGTGCGTTGCCAATACAACGCCAGCTTGCCCTGTTTTGCGCGCTCGGTTGCATCCTGAATATCCACTAAAATACTGTACCGGCTTTCTCTATCATCTCCATTGCCTTATGCAGCTGCTCGCCACAATCACAGCGTTTGGAATTGAATATATCA
>ENA-UEQK01001978-UEQK01001978.1-human-gut-metagenome-genome-assembly--contig:-NODE-1978-length-11631-cov-4.355894_pt1 | contig 11631 bp, 8 predicted proteins | sample MGYA00242939_ERZ507942 | MGnify/ENA primary metagenome ERZ507942 (study PRJEB26167, sample SAMN06115485) | human gut metagenome | host: Homo sapiens | place: China:Chongqing | collected 2015-03-30... | reverse complement strand
CAGAAGCGTATGGGAAAGACAGATGAGGCCATTGAATCTTACACGCTGGCATTGAATATCATACCCTATTCCACCACATTGTTTTTGAGTTTGAGAATACGACAGTTGTTTCACGTCTGATCGAAGGAGAATATTTTAAGATCGAACAGATGTTGTCTTCCGACTATGAAACAAAAGTTAAAATTAACAAACGCGAACTGTTAGACTGTATTGACCGTGCGACTCTTCTTGTCAAAGAAGGAGATAAAAAACCGATCATCATGAATATCACAGATGATTCCATGGAACTGAAGATCAATTCATTTATTGGTTCCATGAATGAAGATATTGATATAGCCAAAGAAGGAAAAGATATCCTGATCGGATTCAATCCGAAGTTTTTCATTGACGCATTAAGAGTCATTGACGAAGAGGAAGTTACACTGTACATGGTCAATCCAAAGGCTCCATGTTTTATCAAAGATGATGAAGGTACATTTATTTACCTGATTCTTCCGGTTAACTTCAATGCAGCTGCAAACTAATCATTTTTTGATTGATATTGCCGTAAGGCGATAGAAAGGAATTCCATGATAGAGATTCAGATTAGAGAAACAGATGAATTTATAAAACTTGGACAGGCTTTGAAAAAAGCCGGACTTGTGGAATCCGGTGTTGATGCAAAATTTGTCATCCAGGATGGTCTGGTAAAAGTCAATGGTGAAACAGAACTTCAGCGTGGAAAAAAAATCCATGATGGTGATGTGATTTCCTATAACGGGGAAACGGTGAAAGTCTCAAAATGATCATTCAGTCCATTGAATTGAACAATTTCCGCAACTATGAAAATCTCCAGATTTCATTTGATGAGGGAACCAATATTTTATTTGGCGATAATGCACAGGGAAAGACCAATATCCTGGAAGCTGCTTACTTAAGTGGAACTACAAAGTCCCACAAGGGAAGCAAAGACAAAGAGATGATCCGTTTTGGAACAAACGAAGCGCATCTTCGTACCATGGTTTTAAAAAACGGCAAACAATATCAGATCGACATGCATTTAAAACATAACCGTTCTAAGGGAATTGCCGTAAATAAGATACCGATGAAAAAAGCAAGTGAGCTTTTTGGAATTTTAAACATTGTATTTTTTTCGCCGGAAGATTTGAATATTATCAAAAACGGACCGTCCGAACGCAGACATTTTCTGGATGCAGAGTTATGTCAGCTAGATAAAATTTATTTATCTGACCTGTCAAATTACAATAAAATCTTAAATCAGCGCAATAAACTGTTGAAAGATATGGTTTACCGGCCTGAATTATCGGATACACTCCCGGTATGGGATATGCAGCTGGCTGATACCGGTAAAAAAATTATCAGACGGAGAGAACAGTTTGTAAAAGAACTGAATGAGCTTGTTCATGAAATACACTATCGGATATCCGGCGGGAGAGAAGAACTTTTTCTTTCGTATGAGCCAAGTGTTTCTGCGGATCTGTTGGAACAGGAGTTAGAACGGGTGAAACCGCGCGACCTGAAACAGTGCCAGACATCTGTAGGGCCACACCGTGATGATCTGCTTTTTTCCATTGCAGGTGTTGATATCCGTAAATTTGGTTCACAGGGGCAGCAGAGAACCTCTGCACTCTCTTTGAAGTTATCCGAGATAGAGCTGGTGAGAAAATCAATTCATGATACTCCGGTACTTTTACTGGATGATGTTTTATCAGAGTTGGACAGCAATCGTCAGAATTATTTGTTAAACAGTATATGTGATACCCAGACAATTATTACCTGTACCGGTTTGGATGAATTTATCCGTAACAGGTTCGAAATCAATAAGGTTTTTGAGGTAATAAGTGGTCAGGTATTTGAAAAAGGTCAAGTTATAGAAAGGCAAGGTTAGCAGAATGGCAACAGAAAAAATTGAAAATCCAAATGAATACGGAGCTGACCAGATCCAGATTCTGGAAGGACTTGAAGCAGTTCGTAAAAGACCAGGTATGTATATCGGCAGTACATCGGCGAGAGGACTCCATCATTTGGTCTATGAGATTGTAGATAATGCCGTGGATGAGGCACTTGCCGGATATTGCAAAAACATAGAGGTTACCATCAACCCGGACAATTCCATTACAGTTGAAGATGACGGGCGTGGTATTCCGGTTGGAATGAATCATAAAGCTGGAAAATCAGCGCTTGAGGTTGTATATACGGTTCTTCATGCAGGCGGAAAATTCGGCGGTGGAGGATATAAAGTATCCGGTGGCCTGCACGGAGTAGGTGCGTCAGTTGTAAATGCGCTTTCCACCAAACTTTGTGTTGAAGTATACAAAGAGGGACAGGTTTATTTCCAAAGTTACCATATCGGAAAACCGGACGAACCGGTAAAAGTAATCGGAACCTGTGATTCGGAAAAACACGGCACGAAGGTTACATTCCATCCGGATTCTGAGATTTTCGAGGAGACCGTTTATGATTACGACACTTTAAAACAGCGTTTGCGTGAAACAGCATTTTTAACAAAAGGACTTCGCATTGTACTTACGGATACCAGAGAAGAATCGCATCATTGTCATGAGTTCCATTATGCCGGTGGTATCAAGGAATTTGTCACTTACTTAAACCGCAGCAAGGAGGCATTGTACCCAGATGTCATTTACTGTGAGGGAACCAGGGATGGTGTGTATGTCGAAGTTGCCATGCAGCACAATGATTCCTACAACGATGCGACCTACAGTTTTGTAAATAACATCATTACGCCGGAAGGTGGTACGCACCTCGCCGGATTCCGTAATGCGCTGACGAAAACATTTAATACTTACGCGAGAGCAAATAAGATTTTAAAAGATTCGGAACCAGCACTGACCGGTGACGATATCCGAGAGGGACTGACTGCGATCATCAGTATCAAGATTGAGGAGCCGCAGTTTGAGGGACAGACAAAACAGAAACTCGGAAACAGCGAGGCGCGTGGAGCAGTGGATTCCGTGGTAAGTGAGCAGCTCACATATTTCTTAGAGCAGAATCCTGCAGTTGCAAAGAGTATCTGTGAAAAATCTCTGCTTGCGCAGCGTGCGAGAGAGGCAGCGAGAAAAGCGCGTGACCTGACCAGAAGAAAAACAGCCTTGGAAGGTACTTCCTTACCTGGAAAACTTGCAGACTGTTCGGACAAAGATCCGAAAAACTGTGAGATCTTTATCGTCGAGGGAGATTCCGCGGGTGGTTCTGCAAAGACAGCAAGAAGCCGTGCAACACAGGCAATTCTTCCTTTGCGTGGTAAAATTCTGAATGTGGAAAAAGCGAGACTGGATAAAATTTACGGCAATGCCGAGATCAAAGCAATGATCACTGCATTTGGTACCGGAATTCATGAAGACTTTGATATTTCCAAGCTGCGTTATGACAAGATCATTATTATGACGGATGCCGATGTCGATGGTGCTCATATTGCGACACTGATGCTGACATTTTTATACCGTTTTATGCCGGAACTCATCAAGCAGGGGCATGTATATCTTGCAACTCCGCCGCTTTACAAGATTGAGAAAAATAAAAATATCTGGTATGCGTACGATGACGCTGAATTAAACAATATCCTGATTGAGATCGGACGTGACGGCAATAACAAGATCCAGCGATATAAAGGACTTGGAGAGATGGATGCCGAGCAGCTCTGGGAGACGACTATGGATCCGGAAAAACGTATTTTAAAACGTGTCATGATCGATGAGGAAAATTCTTCGGAGATTGATGTGACATTTACGACTTTGATGGGCGATAAGGTAGAACCAAGACGTGAGTTTATCGAGGAAAATGCAAAGTATGTACAGAATCTGGATATTTAACAGATAGGTGCAGCCGGATTTTTAAAAGATGTGATTCGTTTGCAGAAGTTCGGATGACAGAGACGAGTTAGAAATGGAGAAGAAATCAGATGGATGATAAAATTTTTGATCAGATTCATGACGTCGATTTGAAAAAAACGATGGAAACATCCTATATCGATTATGCCATGAGTGTTATCGCGCAGCGTGCGCTCCCGGATGTAAGGGATGGTTTAAAACCGGTACAGCGCCGTGTGCTTTACTCAATGATAGAGCTGAACAATGGTCCGGATAAGCCGCATCGTAAATGTGCGCGTATCGTCGGTGATACGATGGGTAAATACCATCCGCACGGAGACAGTTCTATTTATGGAGCTCTTGTAAATATGGCACAGGAGTGGTCGACCAGATATCCGTTAGTTGACGGTCATGGAAACTTTGGTTCCGTGGACGGTGACGGCGCGGCTGCCATGCGATATACGGAGGCACGTCTCAGTAAAATTTCCATGGAAATGCTTGCCGATATCGGAAAAGACACCGTTGATTTCGTTCCAAACTTTGATGAGACGGAGAAAGAACCTACCGTTCTGCCATCCCGTTATCCGAACCTTTTAGTAAACGGAACTACCGGTATTGCCGTTGGTATGGCAACAAATATTCCGCCGCACAACCTGCGCGAAGTCATCAATGCCGTAGTAAAGATCATTGACAACAAAGTTGAGGAGGACCGCGATACCGATATCGAAGAATTACTCTCTATCGTCAAGGGACCGGACTTCCCTACCGGAGGCATGATTCTTGGAACAGCCGGGATTAATGAGGCTTACCGTACCGGACGTGGAAAAGTCCGTGTGCGTGCAATTACAGATATAGAACCAATGCAAAACGGCAAAAACCGTATCGTGGTAACCGAACTTCCGTACATGGTTAATAAAGCGAGACTGATCGAGAAGATCGCCGAGTTAGTCCGCGATAAAAAAGTGGATGGAATCACAGATCTGCGTGACGAGTCCGACCGTCAGGGTATGCGTATCTGTATCGAACTCCGCCGTGACGTCAATCCGAATGTCGTATTGAATTTACTTTACAAACATACACAGCTTCAGGATACTTTTGGCGTGATCATGTTAGCACTGGTAAATAACGAGCCGAAAGTTTTAAACCTCTACGACATGTTAAAGTATTACCTGATCCATCAGGAAGAGGTCGTTACCAGAAGAACCAAATACGAATTAAACAAAGCGGAAGAACGCGCCCACATTTTAGAGGGCTTGCTGATCGCACTTGACAATATAGATGAAGTCATCAGCATCATAAGGAGCAGCCAGAATACGCAGGAAGCAAAATCACGTTTGATGGAGCGTTTCTCCTTAAGCGATGCACAGTCACAGGCAATTGTAGATATGCGTCTGCGTGCACTGACAGGTTTGGAACGTGAGAAACTCGAAGCAGAGTATGCAGAGCTGATGGACCGCATTGCAGAACTGCGTGCAATTTTGGCAGACAAGAAAAAACTGCTCGGCGTGATCCGTACGGAGATTCTGCTTATTGCGGATAAATACGGCGACGACAGAAGAACATCGATCGGATTTGACGAGTACGACATTTCCATGGAGGATCTGATTCCAGTAACAAACACTGTCATTACCATGACAAAATTAGGTTACATCAAGCGCATGAGCCTTGACAATTTCCGCGCACAGAACCGTGGTGGTAAGGGAATCAAGGGAATGGAGACGATCGATGACGATTACATCGAAGAACTTTTGATGACGACATCCCATCACTACATGATGTTCTTCACAAACACCGGACGTGTATACCGTATCAAGGCTTACGAGATTCCGGAGGCAAGCCGTACCGCAAGGGGAACTGCGATCGTAAACCTGCTCCAGCTCCAGCCGGGCGAGAAAATTACGGCAGTTATCCCGATTCGTGAATACACGGAAGGACATTTCCTGTTCATGGCGACAAAGAAAGGCATTGTGAAGAAAACACCGATCACCGACTATGCAAATGTCAGAAAGACAGGACTTGCTGCGATCAGTTTAAGGGAAGATGATGAGCTGATCGAGGTAAAAAAGACAGATAACAATCAGGATGTTTTCTTAGTGACGAAATATGGTCAGTGTATCCGGTTTAAAGAGACAGATGTAAGAAAAACAGGCCGTACTTCCATGGGAGTCATCGGTATGAATCTTACGGATGGGGATGAAGTTATCGGTATGCAGATGCAGTCCCAGGGGGATGCACTCATGATCGTTTCAGAAAAAGGTCTTGGAAAATGTACACTGATCTCCGAATTTACCACGCAGAACCGTGGCGGTAAGGGTGTAAAATGTTACAAGATCACCGAAAAGACTGGAAATATTGTCGGCGTGAAAGCGGTAAACCAGGACAATGAACTGATGCTGATCACCACCGAAGGAATTATTATCCGTATCAAAGTCAGTGATACAACGTTGCTCGGAAGAATTACTTCCGGTGTCAAACTCATCAACTTAGATGAGAATGTCACTGTGGCAAGTATCGCAAAAGTGCGTGAGGATAAGAGTCTGATCGACAATGCAGACACATCCGAACTGCTCAGTGAGGAGGAAGAAAAGGAAAGTGCAGCCATCGCTGCGGAAAATGCAAAAAAGGCATCTGTAGAAAATACAGAGACAGACGACGAGCTGATGAAAGAACTGTTAGAGCGCGCAGAGGCTGATGGTTCCGAGGATGAGGAAGAATAGATAACCGTATAGTGAAGAAAGGGCAGAAGCTGAATGGAAAAAACAGTGTATGAACTAATGCATGGCGAAAAGGTAGTAGCAGACATTGGGACGAACGGAGTATGCACAGTTTTGGACAGGGCGTTTCTGCCCTTTTCAATTTATCTGGAGGATACAGCAGAAAATGATGATCTCGATATCCGCATGGATAACCTCACGAATTTTTATTACTGGTGTGCAACCCGTGTCCTGACACTTGACCGTGTCTATGCAAAGGAAATTTTAAACAGTATCGGGGCACTGCAGGCACAGACCGACCGTGACCGTGCCAAAATAGCGCTGTCCTATCACTGTCTGTCACTGACTGATATTTTCTGGGTTAGGGAAAAAGGGGAGAATATCACATTTTCACAGATCAATCTTTTTGAAAATCATCTGGATAATGCACTTGTGGATATTTCCCTGCGCGGAAAACAGATGACCGTAGAGAACAGTTACCTGATTGCTGACGATCTCTCAACCAACGGCGTGTTTCCAAAAGCGTGGATCAGGGAAAAAAATTCGTTTTCCCTTTTGAAAAATGGAAACAGCAGGGCTGTGGAAAATGAAATCCTCGCAAGTAAGATCTGCCGCTGTTTTGACTGCAGACAGGTGCTCTATGAGGAAAGTATGTTTGACGGACAGAAAGTTTCAAAAAGCAGGATCATTACGTCGGTGGATTACAGCATGGTATCAATGGAGGCATTTGAAATCTATGCAGCAAATCATGACATTCACGTTATGGATTTCGTGTTAAAGCTGGATGCATATACCTACTACATGATGAACCTGCTCGATTACCTGATTGGCAACACGGACCGCCACTGGGGAAACTGGGGATTTCTGGTGGACAACCGCACAAACCAGCCGGTACGCCTGTTTGATCTGATGGATCTCAACCAGACTTTTTTGGCATATGATACGCCAGATGGTGCAAATTGCATGACTACCGGAAACCGGAAAATGTCACAGCGTGAGGCTGCGGTGGAAGCGGTAAAAAAGATCGGGCTGAACCAGAGGGCTGAGATCAAAGATGAGTGGTTTGAAGGCAGGGAAAAAGAGAGGGAGATGTTCTGGTGCAGATTTGGAATATTAAAGGAACAATGGAAAGCGTAAAAATCTGAAGTTGCAAAGAGTGTGGGTTATGGAACAATTTTAAGTGAACAAGATTACGAATTGTGGAAAATGAGGGAGCAGATTGAAAAATTTGTGGAAAACCATAAGGTAAAAACTGTTATGTGAGACTTTAGAAAAAATGGAAAAACAAAAAACTTTGTTGTATGATGAAATGAAGCAAAACAATTAAAATGGGGTAATGTAGAAAGGTGGTACAAGCATATGAACTTGACAGCAATTCAAAGCAAAGTCACAAGAGGAAATTATGTCAATGTAAAAAAATCTGTAATTTTATCTGCCGAAAAGGAACAGCCGGCGGAAAATAAAGTGACAGGGCAGCAGTCTGAAGTTACGCGTCCGGTACATACGATTGTTTCCGATTCATCCGCTGCAAATCCGGTCCGGGATAAACTGCAGTCTGAGAGTGAGCAGATTCAGGATGATGGAGTAAAAGATTTATTTCAGCAGATGGTAAATTCCTATAAAAATTTAAATCTGCATCTGGTTGAATCTGAGGAAGAATGCAAAGAGACCGAAGCAGCAAAAGACGGCGATCAGAATAACAACAATATCATCAATGTAGATACAAAAGTCATTTTGTCTATGAAACAAAGCCAGGAATATGCAGAACGGGTTGATTATATTTTGCAGAATGCGAATGAAGTGACAAGCGGATTTATCGAAGACTGTATACAGCATGCAAAAGAGCTTTCAGACGACGAGACAACCTGTACGGTAGGAAAAATTGAGACAAAGCTCATAGATGATGGTGGCAAACCGGCACTGGTCACATCCGTGCATTTTGAATATACATCGAAACATTCGGATGAAGTGAGGGAACACAGATGGGACGGAAATGTGGAAAACCTGAAAAAAGAATATATACAGAAAATAGCGGAAAAATTTGAGGACAGAGTGGAAGAATTGTTAAGAGACAGGGAAGAAATATGAAAACCGGAAGAAGCAGAAAATATTATCTGATGGAAGCAGTTTTGATTCTGTTTAACATCTTGATCAATCTGATCATTTTTGCAGTTCCGCTCGCGGTAAATCAGATCATCAATGGAAAACTTGCACTGACGGATCGTGTGATAGCATTTATCATAGGGTTTATGCTGCTTGAGATTTGTATCCAGTTTGTCTATCTATTGATCGAGCTGCACATGCAAAAAGAGTACAAGAAAAATTTGTCGAAGGAAATTTACCAGAAAATCTATTCCATGAAATACGCATCGATCATAAAGTACGGTGCAACGTACCTGACGGAGCGGGCAGACTCGACGGTGCTCACACTGGCGAATCTGTATATTATGTCAGTTCCCATACTGACTGCAAAATCACTGGTTATTTTGTTGATCCTGTTATACTCCCTGACCATCAATATTTTTATTTTTCTGGTGATGCTGTTTATCTTGATACTCAATGTGGCTGGATTTTATCTCCTGAATAAAAATTTACTGAAAAAATCAGCCGAGATGCAGCGGATTATTCCAAAGGAGCGAAAAGTCATTTATCAGATCGCCAATCAGGTAGATTTTATCAAGCAGAATGAGGACAATACAAATCTGAATGACATACTTGAAAAACATTTAGAAATTATCGAACAGGAAAATAAAAGGGTAAATGTTTATGCGCGTGGGATGAGTGAAGTCATCGATTTTTTTAACATGTTCGCCCAAAACATTATTTTGATCGTGGTATTTTATATGTATCTGCAGGAGAATACAAAATTAAACAGCATTTTTACAATTTCGATTCTCATGTCGTATCTTTTACCTGCCATCTCAAATATTGTGAAGGTAAACCTGAATTTAAGAGAGGTAAAGGCAAGCCGGGAATTTTTACAGCTTGTGGAGGATGAGCAGGAACAGAGTGGAGATATAAAGATCAATCATATTGATGATGTCGCGGTCGATATGGAAAAACTTCAGACGATGGACGGGATCTTACTGGCAAAAGATATTCATATCCAGGCAAAAAAGGGAGATATCATTGGAATCGTGGGGGAGTCCGGTTGTGGAAAAACGACACTGATGAAAAGTATTTTAAAATTCTGGGATCACAAAGCCGGGATTCTGGGAACGGGTGAAAGCTCATTTTAAACGACATTGATTTCCGGTTTACAGATCATGCAGACTGCCGGTTCCTTCCAGGCAGAGCCTGACTTAAAAGAGCACATATACTTTTTGTTTCATTTCGTTATACTCCGATCTCACATCACTTTTAGAGGTGATTCCCCCACCGCTCTTGAAAACAAACGAATGGGGAGAGACTTGTTCCATAAAACGGATCATCACGGCGCTGTCTAAATCTTGGCCGTCAAAATACCCCATCACCCCCGTATAGAAGCCCCGCTCATAGGTTTCCGCCTCGGCGATGATCTCCAAGGTCTTTTTCTTGGGAGCGCCCGTGATGGAGCCGGCAGGCAAGAGGCTGAACAAAATCTCCCCGACATGGCCGTTCCATCCTTCCGGCAACCGGCCTCTTATCTCAGAGCTGACCTGCAACAAACTTCCGTTATGCGTACGCAGTTCATCGATATAACGATACCGGGGAACACAAACCTCGGAGGCTACGATACTCAAGTCATTCCGGATCAAGTCCACGATCGTGGCATGCTCCGCTGCTTCCTTGGGATCATCGAGGATACGTCTCCGGGCATCGGGCAGCGTAGCGTCAATCGTACCTTTCATGGGATACGAATAGATGAGACCATCCCGCGTCCGCACGAATATCTCGGGCGAGAATACCACGAAACGATCCCGCATCCAAAGCTTATACATCGCCTTGGAATGGTAAAAGATATCTTTCAAGGAGAGGTTCGTATATACCGGAGTAGCGCATGTCAAGTTTACCAAATAAGAATTACCCGCATGGATATGCCGGGAAACGGTCTCGAATGAATGGACATACTCCTCGAAAGAAACATACGAGGGCTGCCATTCAACAGGTTCTCCGGATATAAGATGAGAGGAATCCCGCAAGTTACATTCGTGATTTGTATTCGTAAAGCCGTTCAAATCGTACAATAACTCGGAGGGAGCGATCTCTTCCGGACTCTCCACATAGATCCGCTCTCGTTTATAATCAATGATAAAAAGAAAAGGCCGTCCCGCTTTCCCCATTTCGTTCATGCGGAAGACGGCCTCTTCTTGCGTGTATTCGGTCATTATACTAAAAATCGTTCTGTCAAACCACCAAACGCATCGATACGGCGATCCCGGAAGAAAGGCCACCAACGACGCACGTTCTCACTACGGGTCTTGTCGATCTCTATCACACGTACCTCCTCTTCGTCATTCGGGAATACGGTTAATAGCTCACCTTGGGGACCGGCCGCAAAACTGTTTCCCCAAAACCGGATACCGCCCGTTTGCCCCGAAGGGTCCGGCTCATGCCCGGTACGATTTACGGAAATGACCGGGAGTCCGTTCGCCACGGCATGTCCCCGCTGTATGGTCACCCACGCACCCAGCTGACGGTCCTTCTCTTCCTGCGTATCGCTACTTTCCCAGCCGATAGCGGTCGGATAGATCAACATCTCGGCGCCACGCATAGCCATCAAACGGGCTGCTTCCGGATACCATTGATCCCAGCAAACCAACACACCAAGACGCCCCACAGAGGTATCGATAGGCTCAAAGCCTAAATCACCGGGGGTAAAATAGAATTTCTCGTAATAAGCGGGGTCATCCGGGATATGCATCTTGCGGTATTTCCCGGCGATCGTACCGTCTTTCTCCAAGACGACGGCCGTGTTATGGTACAGGCCCGGGGCACGCTTCTCGAAAAGGGAAAGCACCAAGACGATACCCAATTCTTTCGCCAAGGCACCGAAGGTTTCCGTCGATGGGCCGGGGATCGTCTCTGCCAAGTCAAACATGCTCGTATCTTCCGTCTGGCAGAAATACAGGCCGTTATGCAGTTCTTGCAAGACGACCAATTCCGCTCCC
>ENA-UEQK01001974-UEQK01001974.1-human-gut-metagenome-genome-assembly--contig:-NODE-1974-length-11651-cov-8.048471_pt1 | contig 11651 bp, 7 predicted proteins | sample MGYA00242939_ERZ507942 | MGnify/ENA primary metagenome ERZ507942 (study PRJEB26167, sample SAMN06115485) | human gut metagenome | host: Homo sapiens | place: China:Chongqing | collected 2015-03-30... | reverse complement strand
GTCTCTCAAGGGACGAAATCCCCTGAGAGACGAGAGCCTGTAATTTCCGTTACAGGGCACCCGTGGTACCACTCTCTTTGCTGTGCCAAAAGCACAGCCGCTCTGCACGATCGGCTTTTTGAGGCGAATCGCTGCCCTTATAACGGTGGGCTTCCGTCAGGACCTACTGTCTGCTTCAGTCCTGCCGCTCAGGGGCCAGTAACCGAGACCCTCTGCACCGCCTTGCACCATCCGGCGGCTCTCTGCACGCAGAAGAAAATCGTTTTTTCCCCGTCAACGCATTTGCGCTTTGTTCAAAGTGGTTTCATTTTAGCAAAACCCGCCGCCCCTGTCAAGAAGTTTGGCTCACATTGAAAATGAAACGATTTCACATAAATAGCAGCACAAATTTTCAAAATTTGCGGGTGGATTCTTTGCTTTGTTAAGAATCTGCGAAGTTTTTGCAAAGTTCGCCTCGAAACGCTGGTTTCTGAAATGGCGTCGTGGTATGCTGTTTGCAACGTAAGGAGGGACCCCCATGAAAGAAGTCAAGACCCCCAAAAAGCCATTGGCTATTTACTACGCCATTGTATTACTGGTGCTGATGCTGCTCAACTTCGTGCTCGTGCCGTGGATGAGCGAACGGCAGGTAAAAGAAGTGGACTACGGCACCTTCATGTCTATGACCGAGGACAAAGACATCGGCCGGGTGGATGTGGAATCGAACCAGATCATCTTTACTGATAAAGACGAAAAGCAAATTTACAAGACCGGCCTGATGAACGACCCCGACCTGACCCAGCGCCTCTACGACGCAGGCGCACAGTTTTCCAGCGAGATCGTCGAGCAGGCTTCGCCGCTGATGAGCTTTCTGCTGAGCTTTGTGCTGCCCATCGTCCTCTTCGTCTGGCTGGGCAATTTCATGAACAAAAAGCTCATAGAAAAGGCCGGCGGCGCGAACTCGATGATGTTCGGCGGCGTAGGCAAGTCCAACGCCAAGGTCTACGTCCAATCCACCCACGGCATCCGCTTTGCGGATGTGGCCGGCGAAGATGAGGCCAAAGAGAACTTACAGGAGATCGTGGATTATCTGCACGACCCCAAGAAATACGAAGAGATCGGTGCCTCGATGCCCAAGGGCATCCTGCTCGTCGGCCCTCCGGGTACCGGCAAGACCATGCTGGCAAAGGCCGTGGCGGGCGAATCCAACGTGCCGTTCTTCTCCATCTCCGGCTCGGAGTTTGTGGAGATGTTCGTGGGCATGGGCGCGTCCAAAGTCCGTGATCTGTTCAAGCAGGCCAAGGAAAAAGCCCCCTGCATCGTGTTCATCGACGAGATAGACGCCATTGGCCAGAAGCGCAACAGCGGCCAGCTGGGCGGCAACGACGAGCGTGAGCAGACCCTGAACCAGCTGCTCACCGAGATGGACGGCTTCGAGGGCAACAGCGGCGTCATCATCCTCGCGGCCACCAACCGTCCGGATTCCCTCGACCCGGCTCTGACCCGGCCCGGCCGCTTTGACCGCCGTGTTCCTGTGGAACTGCCCGACCTCAAGGGCCGCGAAGAGATCCTGAAGGTCCACGCCAAGAAAGTCGCTCTTGCCCCCGGCATCGACTTCAACACCGTGGCCCGGATGGCCTCCGGTGCCTCCGGCGCAGAGCTGGCCAACATCGTCAACGAAGCCGCCCTGCGGGCCGTGCGCGCCGGCCGCAAGAGCGTGACCGAGGCCGACCTCGAGGAGAGCATCGAGGTGGTCATTGCCGGCTACCAGAAGAAGAACTCCATCCTCACCGACAAGGAAAAGTGCATCGTGGCCTATCATGAGATCGGCCACGCACTGGTGGCGGCGCTTCAGAATCACTCCGCACCCGTGCAGAAGATCACCATCATCCCCCGCACCTCGGGCGCACTGGGCTACACCATGCAGGTCGAAGAAGGCAACCACTACCTGATGACCAAGGAAGAGCTGGAAAATAAGATCGCCACCCTCACCGGCGGACGTGCTGCCGAGGAAGTGGTGTTCGGCTCCATCACCACCGGCGCGTCCAACGACATCGAGCAGGCCACCAAGCTTGCCCGCGCCATGCTCACCCGTTACGGCATGAGCAAAGAGTTCGACATGGTGGCCCTGGAGACGGTGAACAACCAGTATCTGGGCGGCGACACCTCGCTGGCCTGCTCGGCCCAGACCCAGCGCGAGATCGACCAGCGGGTCGTGGAGCTGGTAAAGGTCCAGCACGAAAAGGCCATCAAAATCCTCACCGACAACCGTGCAAAGCTCGACGAGCTGGCGAAGTACCTTTATGAAAAGGAGACCATCACTGGCGACGAGTTCATGGCTATCCTTGAGGAAAAAGATCCCAGCGAAAATTAAAATAGGATCTCTGCAATAATCCAGCCGCCGTATCCGTATTCATTACAGATACGGCGGTTTTCTGATACGCCGTACCGCTGATAAAAGCATTTGGGATAAACCTCTCCGTCAGCGCTGGTGCGCTGACGGAGAGGTTGACTCCCTACATCTACAGGGGGATACTATTATGAGACTGCTGAACAAGAATACCGCCCGCCGCGCCGCTGCTGCTGCCGCTCTGCTGACCATGACCGCCGCCATGAGCGTGGGCGCCTTTGCCGCCGATGACACGGTCGTCGCGGGCTATCTGCCCCCGCAGGCCGAGAGCGTCATGACGCAGGGCGACATCGCTCTCCACTCTGACGTTCCGGTGGGGGAGGTAGACCCCAACTACGGCGGCTACGCTTCCCCGGTGGAGAACCCTATTCAGGGCAACGTGATGATGATCTCCGACAAGACCCCCCTGCCCTCTGACACGCCGGTGGAGAAGAGCGAAGCCCGCTACACCGTCAAGGGCCTGCTGGGCAAGCAGGTGCTCTACACCGCCCGTCAGGAAGGCCGCGTGCTGACGCTGGACGCCCCCGATGACAACGCCACCTTCCGCACCACCATCCTCGACATGCAGACCCTGATGAATCAGGGCGTAAGCACGCTGGTGCTCAAGACCGACAAGACTTCCACCACCCTGAACCTGACTCTGCTGTGCCAGGACCAGAAGCCCGGCACCCGAGTCACTCTGCGCCACCTCGGCAGCAACGCCCGCCTCACCGTGGGCTTCCGCAGCCGCCGCGACCTCATCGTTGGCCGATAAGCTTTCCCCACTCTCCTCTTTGTTTTCCATAGATACTTTTCCCTCAGACGCAAAAGACCCCCGCTGCAAAGACAGCGGGGGTCTTACTGTTTATCGAATGGTTCCGTCCGAGCCGTTCTCGCTCTGCTCCGATGCATAGAGCACCATCAGGTGGTTTGCGGATGCTTCGAGCTGGCTCTTGGCCTGACGGAGGTTCGCTTCTTCCGTCTCGTTCATCTTCTCGGGCTTATCCCTCCGCAGACAGCGGCGGAGGTTCGCCACATCGGTTTTGATGCGGTTCTTCTCCTCCTTGTCCAGCTCCTTCTTGCACTTGGAGAGGGCCTCGTCCACCTTATAAGCCAGCACCTCGGCCTGATTGTGGAGGTCAAGCCGCTCTTTGCGGCGGCTGTCCTCGGCCTCGTAGGCGGCCGCGTCGGCCATGGCGCGCTGGATCTCATTCTCCGAGAGGTTCGTGCTGCCGGTGATGGTGATGTTCTGCTCCCGGCCGGTGCCGAGGTCTTTGGCCGAGACTTTCACGACGCCGTTGACATCAATATCAAAAGTGACTTCGATTTGGGGCTTGGACGAGAAGCTGGCCCGGATGCCGTTCAGCTTAAACTTGCCGAGGCTCTTATTGTCGCGGGCGAAATGCCGCTCACCCTGCAGGACGTTGATTTCCACACTGGTCTGCATGGGGCGGGCCGTGGTGAATATCTGGCTCTTGCGGGTGGGTATCATGCTGTTGCGGGTGATGAGGGGGGTCGCCACGCCGCCCAGTGTCTCGATGGAGAGGGTCAGCGGGGTGACGTCCATCAGCACAAGGCCCTGCGCCGCTGCACCAGAAGCGCCAGCCAGCTTGCCGCCGCCCTGTAACAGACCGCCCTGCACAGCGGCACCCATCGCCACGCATTCGTCGGGGTTGAGGCTGTGGCTCGGTTCACAGCCCAGCAGTTCCTTCACCTGACGCTCGACGGCAGGCATCCGGGTGCTGCCGCCGACGAGAAGGACTTTGCCCAGCTGCGAAGCCGAGATGCCGGCATCCCGCAGTGCATTCTGCACCGGGGCTACCGTCCGTGCCAGCAAGTCGCCGGTCATCATCTCGAACTGGGGGCGGGAGATGGTCAGATCGAGGTGGTGGGGGCCGTCCTTGCCCACAGCGATGAAGGGCAGATTGAGCTGGGCCGAGAGGGCGCTGGACAGCTCTTTCTTGGCCTTTTCGGCCTCTTCTTTCAGGCGTCCCATGGCGGCGGGGTCGCGGGAGAGGTCGATGCGGTCCGATTTCTTGAACTCTGCCACGGCGTATTCCACGATGCGCTGGTCAAAGTCGTCGCCGCCGAGGCGGGTATCGCCGCCGGTGGCCAGCACCGTAAAAGTGCCGTCTTCGATCTCGATGATGGAGACGTCGAAGGTGCCGCCGCCGAGGTCGTAGACCAGGATCTTCTGGGGCGCTTCGTTGTCAAGGCCGTAGGCCACAGCGGCGGCGGTAGGCTCATTGATGATGCGCAGGACGTTCAGGCCCGCGATGCGGCCCGCATCCTGGGTGGCCTTGCGCTGGCTGTCGTCAAAGTAAGCGGGGACGGTGATGACGGCCTCCGTCACCGGCTCACCCAAGTAGCTCTCGGCGTCGCGGCGTATCTTGGTCAGTATCATGGCGCTGATCTCCTGCGGAGTCAGGTCTTTGCCGTCGATGTGGACGCGGTAGTCACTGCCCATATGCCGCTTGATGCTGGACACCGTCCGGCCGGAGTTTGTAGCAAGCTGGCGCTTTGCCGCGCCGCCCACCAGACGCTCGCCGTCTTTGGTGAACGCCACCACGCTGGGGGTGGTGCGCTCTCCCTCTGCGTTGGTGATGACGACGGGCTTGCCGCCCTCCACCACTGCCACGCAGCTGTTCGTGGTGCCAAGGTCAATACCGATCACTCTGCTCATTCTGGTCGTCCTCTCTGTTTTTGCGACGCGCATATTTTTCCTTCAATATCATATCGGTTCCGTATGACGATTTCTTAGAGCATTTGTAAAGATTTTGTGTTTCCGCTCATTCTCTCTCAAGCAGCTGGCGGATGACGGCCTCCGTCTCGTCCAGCCAGCTCTGGGCCGTCTCGTCGCCCTCTTTTTTGCGGACGAGGAAGCCCTGCTTCGCCTCAGCCAGCTGAGCCAGCGCCTTTTTGCGGGAGATATACTGGGTCTCATACTGGGCCACCCGCAGGCAGACCTGCGGCATATAGGCGATGTCGGGGGTGGAGGCGCAGAGTTTCTGAGCCTTGCGGTAGGCCCGCAGAGCCGCACCGGCCCCTTTTCCCTGCACCATGGCATCGTCGCCCAGCGCCACCCATGCGGCCACATCGCCGGCGTCGGCAGCTTTTTTCCAGAACTTGCGGGCCTGTGCAGGGCTCTTGCGGCAGCCCCGGCCCTCGTAGAGCATCTCGCCCATCATGGCAAGGCCCTCGGCGCAGCCCTCTTCGGCAGAGAGCTGATAATAATGCATCGCGTCGTCCCAGCGTTCCTCGGCCATGGCATGGTTGCCGGCCCGCAGCTCCGCTTCGCCCGGCTCATCGGTGTCGTGGCTGGCGTGGAGCAGACCGTTCAAAAGCGAGCAGTCCAGCGTGGCAGAGCTGGTCCACGGGTCGATGACCACACCGTCGATGCTGTCCGAGTCCAGCGCCATCTGCATGGCGGAAGCCAGAAGCCGTTCCGCCATGGGGCGGCTGGCTGTGCCTTTATCGGCCTCCGCCATCTTCACTGAGGTGAACACCGGCAGGTAGCACCGGCCCTTCTGGGTACGCAGGGTCCAGGGCTGCAGGTCTTTCGCTTTCTCCGCCGGGACAGGATGCTCCGCCCACGGGGCGGCCCCGTCCGGCTGGTCGGACGCAGCTTCCAGCGGCACCAGGACCCTGGTGTCCAGCTCGAGGGCATAGTTGATGGCGTTCATCAGCGCCCAGAAGCTCTCCTCGTTTTGGCCCTTATAAAGCGCTGCCACAGCCCGCTCTATCGCCGGACAGCCCGTACCCAGCGGCCCGTATTCCGGCAGCTTTTTGCGGTCTGCCGCGCCCACCGGGCGCAGCCGCAGCCGTGCCGCACCATCTTTTGCCATTGCATCCACCATTCTTTCCGTTGAGATTCCTTTTCAGTATAGCAGGATTTTCCGGTTTTCTCAATCTCCGGAGCCGAAATCTGCATCCAGAGCCGGTTTTCTTTGGCAAAAAACATAGCATTCCTGTTGGGATTGCGTTATAATAAGGAGCGTCTCGACTAAATGTATTAAAGAAAGGGAGTATCGAGCCTTGAACAAAATGCTTCGCTATCTCAGCGATTACAAGCGCGAGAGCGTGCTTGCACCGCTTTTCAAGATGCTGGAAGCTACGTTTGACCTGTTCGTGCCGCTTGTGATGGCCGACATTGTCAACGTGGGTATCGCGGCCCACGATTTTCACTACATCCTCGTGCGGTGCGGCATCCTGCTGCTTCTGGCCATCGTCGGCCTCACGTGCAGCCTGACGGCCCAATACTTCTCGGCCAAAGCCGCGGTGGGTTATTCCACCGGTCTGCGTCATGCGCTGTTTGAGCACATCCAGACGCTGAGCTTTTCCGAGATGGACACCATGGGCACCAGCACCCTCATCACCCGGATGACCAGCGACGTCAATCAGGTACAGAGCGGATTGAACCTCTTCCTCCGTCTGTTCCTGCGCAGCCCCTTCGTAGTGCTCGGCGCCATGATCATGGCCTTTACGGTCAACTTCCGCGCCGCCCTCATCTTCGTGGTGGCTATCCCGCTGCTGAGCGTCGTGGTCTTCGGCGTCATGGTCATCACCCGGCCGCTCTATAAGTCGGTGCAGACCCGCCTCGACCGGGTTCTGGGCCTCACCCGCGAAAACCTGACCGGCGTGCGCGTCGTCCGCGCCTTCGACAAGGAGAAGAGCGAGGTGGACCGCTTCGAGGACGCCAATGAGCTGCTGACCAAAATGCAGCTCCACGTGGGCCACATCTCCGCCCTGATGAACCCGCTGACCTACGTTATCATCAACCTTGCCATCGTGGCGCTGCTGTATGTAGGCAGCATCGAGATCAACATCGGGGGCATGGCCTCCGGCGATGTCATCGCGCTGGTCAACTATATGAACCAGATCCTGGTCGAACTGGTCAAGTTGGCCAACCTCATCGTTCAGGTGAGCAAGGCTCTGGCCTGTGCAGGCCGTGTGCAGGCAGTTCTGGACACAAAGCCCGGCATGGAGTTCCCGGCCCAGCTCACCGGCAATGTTCCGGCGGAAACGGCCGGCGACGCCGTCCGTTTCGACCATGTGAGCCTGACCTACAAGGGCGCAGGCGCACCCAGCCTCTCCGACATCAGCTTCACTGCCAAGCGCGGCCAGACCATCGGCGTCATCGGCGGCACCGGCAGCGGCAAATCCAGCCTCATCAGCCTCATTCCCCGCTTCTACGACGCCACTGAGGGCAGTGTGGAGATCATGGGCCGACCGGTCCGGCAGTACCCCCGCGCCGACCTGCGCGGCAAGGTGGCCGTGGTCATGCAGAAAGCCCAGCTCTTCGGCGGCACCATTCGCTCGAACCTGCTCTGGGGCAGCCAGAATGCCTCTGACGCTGACCTCTGGGCTGCGCTGGAAACGGCACAGGCTGCGGAGTTCGTGAAAGCCAAGCCCCTCGGCCTCGACGAGCCGGTGGAACAGGGCGGACGCAACCTCTCCGGCGGTCAGAAACAGCGTCTGACCATCGCCCGCGCCCTCGTGGGCAAGCCGGACATCCTCATCCTCGACGACAGCGCCAGCGCACTGGACTACGCCACCGACGCGGCCCTGCGCAAGGCTCTGGCCGCTCTTCCGGGCGATCTGACCGTCTTCATCGTCAGCCAGCGCGCCGCCAGCCTGCAGCACGCCGACCAGATCATCGTACTGGACGATGGCCATATGGTGGGCCTTGGCCGTCACGCCGAGCTGCTGGAAAGCTGCCCGGTCTACAAGGAAATTTATGAGAGCCAGTTCAAGAAAGGGGATGCGCAGAAATGAGTACAAAAGCAAAAACGAAGCTGACCCCTGAACAGCAGAAAGCCACCATGACCCGGGTGCTGCAGAAAATCAAACCCTACGGCTTCTTCGTGGTGTGCAGCCTCATCGTGGCTGCTGTGAGCGTGGCGGCCCAGCTGTATATCCCCATCCTCTGCGGCAATGCCATAGACATGATGCTGGGCAAAGGTGCCGTGGACTTCGCGGGCGTACTGCGCATCATCTACGAGATCATCGTGGTGGCTGTTGTCGCCGCCTTTGCGCAGTGGCTGCTGAGCGTCTGCAACAACCGCATCACCTTCGCAGTCAGCCGTGACCTGCGCAACGCCGCCATGCGGAAGATCCAGACCCTTCCCCTCTCTTACCTCGACAGCCATCCTTCCGGCGACATCGTGAGCCGCATGGTGGCCGACGTGGATACCTTCGCCGACGGCCTGCTGATGGGCTTCACCCAGCTGTTCTCGGGTGTGCTGACCATCCTCGGCACCCTGCTCTTCATGTTGCAGCAGAACCTCCCCATCACGCTGGTGGTGGTCTGCATCACCCCCCTGAGCCTTGTGGTGGCCAGCTTTCTCGCAAAGCGCAGCTACAAATATTTCCAGAGCCAGAGCACTGTGCGCGGCGAGCAGACTGCCCTTGTCAACGAGATGATAGAGGGCCAGAAGGTCGTGCAGGCCTTCGGCCACGAAGCCCAGAGCCTCGAGGCTTTTGACGAGGTGAATGGCCGCCTGCAGGACGTGAGCCTGAAGGCCATCTTCTTTTCCAGCATGACCAACCCCGCCACCCGCTTCGTCAACAACATCGTCTATGCAGGCGTCGGCCTCGTGGGCGCAATCTATGCCGTAGCCGGAGGCATCACCATCGGCCAGCTGAGCATCTTCCTGAACTACGCCAACCAGTACACCAAGCCCTTCAACGAAATTTCCGGCGTCGTGACCGAGCTGCAGAACGCTCTGGCCTGCGCGGCCCGTGTGTTCGAGCTGCTGGACGCTGAGGATCAGATCCCCGAGGCGGAGAATGCAGTCAGGCTCGTGCCGGACGGCCACGTCCAGATCGAGGACGTCTCCTTCCGCTATCTGCCTGACCGCCCGCTCATCGAGGGCCTGTCTCTGGACGTCAAGCCCGGCCAGCGCATCGCCATCGTCGGCCCCACCGGCTGCGGCAAGACCACCCTCATCAACCTGCTCATGCGGTTCTATGATGTCAACGACGGCTCCATCAAAGTCTCCGGCACCGACATCCGGGACGTGACCCGCGCCTCGCTGCGCGGCAGCTACGGCATGGTTCTGCAGGACACCTGGCTCCGGGCCGGCACCGTGCGGGAGAACATCGCCTACGGCAAGCCGGATGCTACCCTCGACGAGGTGGTGGCAGCGGCCAAAGCTGCCCACGCCGACAGCTTCATCCGCCGCCTGCCCGAGGGCTACGACACCGTCATCGCCGAGGACGGCGGCAACATCAGCCAGGGCCAGAAGCAGCTGCTCTGCATCGCCCGCGTGATGCTCTGTCTGCCCCCGATGCTGATTTTGGACGAGGCCACTTCCTCCATCGACACCCGCACCGAGGTGCGTATCCAGGCAGCCTTTGCCCGGATGATGCAGGGCCGCACCAGCTTCATCGTGGCACACCGCCTTTCCACCATCCGGGAAGCCGACGTCATCCTCGTGATGAAGGACGGCCACATCGTGGAGCAGGGCGACCACGATACCCTGCTGGCGCAGGGCGGCTTCTACGCCAAGCTCTACAACAGCCAGTTCGAGGGCGTGGAGACTTAACGCTTCAACTTAAAGATCCCACCGGTCAGGGCCGGTGGGATTTTTGTTTGCTCTGTTTTATTTTTTGCGGGTCGGCAATATTTTCTTTTTTACCTGTTTTCGGCTTTCAACACCGTTGCCTCAGCAGGCGGCGGTGTGAGGGTGGAGTGGGCCAGAATAAAGGCAGCGGCGCGGCTGGATGCGATGCGCTGGGCGGCGCGGCGGCGGTCGTTGGAGGCGAAGGTGTGCTCCCCGTCCCGCCTTGCGTCCCAGTGGGCAAGCTCGTCATCCACCTCGGCTTCCGTCGGCCAGAGCCCTTCTTTCTGCGCCACCAGCAGCAGACCCATCCGGCTGCGCAGTTTGCGCTCGGCCTCGGCGTGGAGCCAGGCTCGGAATTCTTCCACCGTCTGGCCCTGCACCTTTAAGTACTGGTCGAAATTGACGCCGTTAGCCTGCATCCGCAGGTTGAACTGGCGCTGCTCGGCAAAGTAGTTGCCGGCCACCAGCTGCTTGGGCAGCGGGCCGGTGACGTGTGTACCCAGCTGGGCGATGAGGGCCTGTTCGGCCACGGCGCGGGCCTGCTGGCAGCGCTGGGCATAGATGTCCTGCGTCACCTTGGCGCGGAGGGCGCGCTTGCCCTCGGCGTCGGCGGCGCGGTCTTCGTCACCGTGGCGGCGGTTTATTTCAAGCTCGATGGTCAGCTCCCGGATAGGCCGGGGCTGGATGGGCTGGGTAAAGCCGGTGTACTCTCCCAGTTCCAGCGGCGGCAGGCAGAAGAACTGCGCTCCCGCCCGGAAGCCCTCGGCCCGGTTGACCGCCAGAAGCTCAAAATCCGGGTCGGTGACGGGCTGCAAATCGTTTTCTTTCATCAGCTGAGCGAACAGGGGCGAGAAACCCTCCAGAATCGCCCGATTGACCGCCGCCGTCAGCAGGTCGTCCTCGTCCTGCGGGGCATCCGGGGCCGTCTTTTCGGCCTGCACCGCCGCTTCCAGCTCTTCTGCCGATGCAGAAAAGACCACCCGGCAGTCACCGGGTTCTGCCATGCCAAAATGTTCGAGTTTCATTTTCTTCTCCCCCTCTCAGCGGACGATGCCGGCCATCAGCACCAGCAGCACGACGCCCAGCACCACATACAGCACCTCTGCACCCAGGACGGACTTGTCGCCCTCGACATACATCTCGGCGGGGTCGTCGGGGTTATAATAAAGGGTGACGACAGCTCCCTGTGCAAGCTCTCTGCCCTTGGCAGACTTGGGGTAATGGAGGCGGTGGGTGCCGCCAGCAGTGGTGAACTCCAACAGGTAGGCTTCGCCGTCCCGGCTCTGGACGGTGCCTGCCACAGCGGCCTCGACCTTTTCGCCCTTGGTCATGAGCTTGCGGCGTCTCGACCAGCTCCGCCATGCCATGTAGAACATGATGCCTGCACCGATGAGAAAGATAATGATGTTGAACATTCGCAGTTTCCCTCTTCCGTAAATAGTCCCGCCGGGCCGCTGCCCCGCAGGGGTAATATTTATTGTATCATACTCCACCGGATTTTTCGCCCCATTCGGCCTATACGGAATGCAACAATTTTAGCAAAAAAATTTGTCGTACTATTTTTGCAGAAAACGCTTGACTTTCTTTGCACCTGTGGTATAATAAACATCGTTCCGAGCCGAACGGCAGCGAACAAAACAGAATATGCGGATATGGCGGAATTGGCAGACGCGTTAGATTCAGGTTCTAATCGGGGCAACTCGGTGGAGGTTCAAGTC
>ENA-UEQK01001972-UEQK01001972.1-human-gut-metagenome-genome-assembly--contig:-NODE-1972-length-11657-cov-4.296546_pt1 | contig 11657 bp, 9 predicted proteins | sample MGYA00242939_ERZ507942 | MGnify/ENA primary metagenome ERZ507942 (study PRJEB26167, sample SAMN06115485) | human gut metagenome | host: Homo sapiens | place: China:Chongqing | collected 2015-03-30... | reverse complement strand
CGTTAAAAATCTCGTTTACGACATCCCATCCCAAGATACGTCCCTTGTAACGGCCTACAACTGCTGAAATATGACGGCGCCGGTGGGTATAGAAAAAGCGGCATCCGGGCAAAAGTCAGATGAAGGATCAGAAGGCAGCAGCGAATTAAAAGATGGAGCGACTGCAGGCGTAGAGAAAAATGCACAAAAAAAAGATGCAGGATCTGTGTATACAGTTGCAGAAAATTATGGAGAGGTCTATGATGCAATCTGGTCTGGCAGTGGTCAGGAAAAGGAAGCAGACGGAATAGCGGTTGCGGAGGGAGAAAATTCAAGTTCCGGTGATGTTACAACATATATTATGGGCGACACGGCAGATATAGCAGGTGCAGTAGTAGATGGTGTGGAAGATATAGGCAGTACACAAATGATAAAAGGTGCCGGAGCACAGTCAGGGAAGGAAACCGCAGATGTGTCATCTGACACGGCAGAACAGCAGTATTCCGGGACAAATCTGCAGACGCAAGGCGTGGATGAGAGCGATTTTGTCAAAACAGATGGTTCTTATATTTACACGGTAAGCCACAATGAAATATTGATTACGGATATCCGGAAAAAAGCATTAAAACAGACCGGAAAAATACAGATTTCTGAAACTTCATCCGACCGTGTGCTTGAGATGTATGTGGATGGTGATATTTTAAGCGTGATTGTGGAAAGTGAAGATTCCGGACTGGAAATGCAGGCAGATGATACAGAAAATTATACGGAAGACTGTATTTATTATTTCAGGGATGGAACAAAAACGAGGGTGATCACTTATGATATCAGTAATCCCAAAAAGCCTGTAAAGACCGGGTGTGTGACGCAGGATGGAAGGTATCAGACATCAAGAAAGATCGGAAATATCATTTATCTTTTTACCAATAAAAGAATCAGTATGCCACAACAGACAAAAGAAGAAGCCGTTACGGAAGAAAATGTAAGTGGATGGATTCCGTTAGTCAATGATAAGGCGGTAGATGCAGAAGATATTTACGTGGACAATGGCGGTGGAGGAAGCAACAGTCTGCTGATATCCTCAGTAAATGTGAAAAATCCGGATCAGGTTGTGGATAATACCATGATTTTAAGTCAGTATGTGGATATCTATGTGAGTGAAAGTGCGTTTTATGTGTATCAGATAAAAGGTTCCTGGAATGATGCGGTAACACAGATTGCAAAATTTGGGCTTGCTGATGGGAAGATGGATGCTGATGGAGCAGTTTCAGTGAACGGGAGAATTACAGATACATTTGCGATAAATGAACAGAGCGGAAAATTGCGTGTTTTAACGACCAGCCAGGATTCAGTGAATGGAGAGGACACGAATAATCTTTATTTGTTTGATAAAAATCTGAGTCTTACAGGCAAGATAGAAGGCCTTGCACAGGGAGAGGAAATCTATGCTGCGCGTTATCTGGGGAATATGGCATATTTTGTTACCTATCGCAATACAGATCCGCTTTTTGCTGTAGATTTATCGGATGATAGAAATCCAAAGGTACTTGGAGAATTAAAGATAAGTGGTTTTTCAGAATATCTGCATTTCTGGGGCGATGATAAACTGATCGGGATTGGATATGAGACGGATGAAAAGACAGGGGAACATACAGGTATCAAGATTACAATGTTTGACATTTCAGATCCTTCCAGTTTAAAAGAAACGAACAGTCTCGTATTAAAAGATTATAATTACAGTGAGGCACTCTATAATTATAAATGTGTGCTTGCAGATGCGGATGAAAATTTGCTTGGATTTGCACTGCAGTCCTATGGGGATGAGGAGAGTGTTACGTATCTTTTACTTACATGGAATGGAGAAAAATTTGAAACTCTGCTGTCACAAAGTCTGACTGATAAGGCGGGAAATCCGGATCAGTCCAAAGCGGCAGATACATCAGCATATAGGGGAATTTATGCGGGAGATATGTTTTATATTGTAAGTACTGAAAAAATCATCTCTTACGACAGAACACACGAATATTGTATGCAAAAAAGCATAGATTTTAAGTAGAATTTTAAGTAGAAAATGAAAATCGGTCTTGACGCAGAAGTTTTGTTCTGATAGAATCTTAACAGAACTTCTGCGAGAGATTGGAAGTTAAAAATAACAGAAGAGACAGCATCTGTTATAACATCATATGGCGCGGTAGCCAAGCGGTAAGGCTCCGGTCTGCAACACCGTCATCACCGGTTCGAATCCGGTCCGTGCCTCTTAAAACCTCGAAAATATCTATTTTCGAGGTTTTGTTTTTTTATTCTTGATAATAGAATGTTTATGGAGCATGCATTTTGTTATAGTAAAAGTAATTTATAGCAGAAAATATAAATGGAGAAGAAATTATGTTAACGGAAGTTTTTCATTTACACGAAAAAGGTTCACTTGCGGATGCAAGACTTTGTACTTATATACTGGACGATTCGGATTCCATTGCGATTGATAAGCGTCCTATGATGCTGATCTGTCCGGGTGGCGGTTATGAACACACGTCTGACAGGGAATCAGAGCCGCTTGCCATGCATTTTTTGAGTATAGGATATCATGTGGCGGTGCTGCGTTATTCGGTGGCACCGGCAGTTTATCCGACGGCACTTTTAGAGGCGGCCGCATCCATGAAGCTGATTCATGAGCATGCAAAAGAGTGGCATGTGGATACAGATAAGATCGTTGTCCAAGGGTCTTCCGCGGGCGGACACCTTGCAGCATGCCTTTCTATGTTCTGGCATACGAAGTGGCTGGCTGAGGCTGCCGGTGTGACGAATGAGATATTAAAACCTGCGGCAATGCTTTTAAATTATCCGGTTATCACATCCGGGGAATATGCACACCGTGGATCTTTTAAGCAGCTTCTCGGTGGCAATGAGACAGAAGAAATGTTAGAATTGCTTTCTCTTGAAAAACAGGTGACAGAGTATACACCGCCGGCATTTATCTGGAATACTTACACAGATCAGTCAGTCCCGGTGCAAAATTCCCTGCTTTTGATCGAGGCAATGAAAAAATATGAGATACCGGTGGAATTTCATATGTATCCGGTCGGGAAACATGGCCTCAGTACCTGCAGCAGGCTCACAGCAATGCGGGATGGTACAGGAATCCAGCAGGAGTGCGAGAGCTGGCTGCCTTTGGCAAAGAGGTGGCTGATCGCACTCCGGGATGAGTAAAAAATTATTTTACGATAATTTTTACAAATTTCTTTTTACCACGTTTTACGACAAGTCCGTCAGCACCGAAAGCGTCAGCTCCGTAAGTGGTCTGGATGTCTGTTATTTTTTCATCGGCAACTGAGACACCACCCTGCTGTACGGCACGTCTTGCGTCGGAGCGGGATGGAGCAAGTTCTGCTTTTACTAAAAGTGCAAGGATATCTAAGTCTCCATCTGCAAAGTCAGCAGCAGTCAGTTCTAAGGTTGGCATGTGGGCAGAATCGCCACCACCTGCGAATAAAGCGTGGGAAGCTTCTTTTGCCTTGTTTGCTTCCTCTTCACCGTGTACCAGTTTCGTCAGCTCAAATGCAAGAATTTCTTTTGCCTGGTTAAGCTGTGCGCCTTCCCAGCTTTCCATTGCATCGATTTCTTCTAATGGAAGGAATGTCAGCATACGGATGCATTTTAATACGTCTGCATCAGAAACGTTTCTCCAGTACTGGAAGAAGTCAAACGGAGAAGTCTTGTTCGGATCAAGCCATACAGCACCGGACTGTGTTTTTCCCATTTTTTTGCCTTCCGAATTAAGAAGGAGGTTGATGGTCATTGCGTAAGCGTCTTTTCCAAGTTTTCTGCGGATCAGCTCGGTACCGCCTAACATGTTGCTCCACTGGTCATCGCCGCCGAACTCCATGTTGCAGCCGTATTTCTGGTATAAGGTGTAGAAGTCGTAGCTCTGCATGATCATGTAGTTGAACTCTAAGAAACTTAAACCTTTTTCCATACGCTGTTTGTAGCACTCTGCGGTTAACATACGGTTAACGGAGAAATGAGCACCAACTTCACGCAGTACATCAATATAATTTAAGTCCATCAGCCAGTCTGCGTTGTTTACCATAAGTGCTTTTCCATCGGAAAAATCGATGAAACGGCTCATCTGTTTCTTGAAGCAGTCACAGTTGTGCTGGATTGTTTCCGGTGTCATCATCTGGCGCATGTCGGTACGGCCGGATGGATCTCCGATCATGGCGGTTCCGCCGCCGATTAAAGCGATCGGTTTGTTGCCTGCCATCTGGAGACGTTTCATTAAGCATAATGCCATAAAATGTCCTACATGAAGACTGTCTGCGGTTGGATCAAAGCCAATGTAAAAAGTAGCTTTTCCGTTGTTGATCAGATCTTTGATTTCTGCTTCGTCAGTTACCTGGGCGATCAGACCTCTGGCAACTAATTCATCGTACAATGTCATAATTGTAAATCCTCCTAAAATTAAATTGAATCGTTTATAACAATAGATCAGCTCTTTTAGAGCAATATTTCCTGTTACATAAAAAAATCCCCGTCCTAAAAAAGGACGAGGATAAAAACCCGTGTTACCACCTTTGTTCGCAGGCAATTCACATTGTCTGCCTTATCGAGTGTCCGACAACACTCAGGCGCTTGTAACGTGCGCCGCTACGTCACAGCCTACTATCGCATCTTTCAAAAATACGAATTTGGTGTGAAGCTCAGGGATGTATTCGAAATAAGTTTCCGTGCACCTCTCATCAGCCGGTTGCTTTCTGTTCGTTCCGCTTATTTTTACTTCTTCCCGTCAAAGCTGTTGTTCTGCTTCAATTAACGCCATTATACGCATGATAGATAAAATTTGTCAAGAAAATAATTTTTTAAAAGCTGCGACCTTTTTTATTTTCCATGCGTCTAATCTATGTAAAGGTTCAGTGGTCAGAATGTTTCCACTGGATGATACAAATAGCATGAAAAATTGTATACTCAGAGGTAAAGGCAGCATGGGATATGCAATGACATGCCATTCTATGAGCTCATAAGAAACGCTATTGTTCACACACTGTGTGAGCAGTATCAATTACAGCCCATTTGAAATGCATCTTCGATGCATGGGGCTGTAATCTGGCAAAATATAGTCTTTGGCGCACAGTTTGACAGCAAGTGTCAAACTTGCGAGTGAACAGTAACGAAGAAACAACAGAATATACAGAATATGTAAGCCGGCGGAAAGGAAAGTTATGAAAAAAGAAGAATTGGGAGAGCTGATCATCGCATCGGAAGATATGATGTATCATGTGGCGAAAACGCTGCTGTATCGGGATGCGGACTGTGCAGATGCAATCCAGGAAACGATCGTGAAAGCATTTTCCAAATTACACACGTTAAAATCAGATGCCTATGCGAAAACGTGGCTGACCAGGATACTGATCAATGAGTGTTATACCGTGATAAGAAAGGAAAAGAAAGTGGTATCGTTAGAAGATTATCAGATGGAGGAACAGGCTGCGGAGACAAAGGATTACTCCGAATTATATGAAGCAATCAGCCATCTGTCAGAGGATGCGAGGCTTTCTGTCACACTGTATTATATGGAAGGGTACAGTGTGCGGGAAATAGCAGGAATTTTAGGCGTGACGGAAAGCACCATAAAAAACCGCCTGTCACGTGCAAGGGCGAGATTGAAAAACGAATTGGAACAGGAAAACAGTTACGGAATGGAGAGTTGAGTATGAATATTGAAAATATGGAGCAGGAATTTCCGAAAATGCCGCAGAGTATGCGGGATATGATAGAAAAAGAAGTAGAAAAACAGGTAAAAATAACACCTCAGAAAGGCTATTTTTCATTGAAAAAAGCAGTGGTGGCGTCACTGACGGCGACATTTATTCTTGGAACAACGATTTTTGCGGGAACAAAATTATACCGTATGAGCAGCAGTCCGCAGGGAAATTACGGCAGAATGACAGCAATTGAAAAGACAGATGGGACAGAAAATACCGGAAAAACAGATGATCAGGCATCACAGCTTACTGCGCAGGATGCGACACAAAATGTGGCACCGGTTGCAATGAAATTATCTTATCTGCCGGATGGAATGAAAGAGACAGAAGAAGGAAAATACAGCTATGAACAGACACCAGGACAGGGGGGAATCTCCATTGTATTTTATCAGATGGATACAGGGGATGAATCTTTTGGGATGCAGGATGATTATGTGACGGAAAGTGAAAATATCCAGGTTGGAAATCATGATGGTGTCTATATAAAAAAGCAAAATACATCTAATCAGGATAAAGCATTTGATCAGATGATCTATGTGACTTATCCGGAGTATCATTATGTAATGCAGATGTATATCGGTCATGATGTGACAAAAGAGGAAGCCTGCAAGGTGGCAGAGGGGATTGTTTTAGCATCTGCAGAGGAACTTTCGGATGGCACGGTCATTAATCCATATAACTGGAGTGATTATGAGGCGACTGTGGCAGAGGATATGAAAGAGGATTCCGAAGATGGGGAGTTAAAAACAACTGCAACTGCAGATGAAATGAAAAATCTGCATAAGATTGGAGAAGAATTTGCAGTGCAGGGAGAAACTGGCGGAGAAGCTAAGAATCTGTGGATCAAAGTAACAGATGTGAAAGTAACGGATGATACCGGAATCCTTGATCCGGCTTTTGTGGACAGGGATATGATTGGCACAGATGAAAATGGAAAACTGATACCGGATACGGTTTCTTATATCAAATCCGGAGATGGAGTGAATACACTTGATGAGGTTATAAGCAGCAGGGAGGTACCGAAGAAATTAGTATATGTTACGTTAGAATACAGCAATACCGGGGATACAGAGATGAAAGACATTTTATTTTTTAATTCTGTCATGAAAATCAAAGAAGAGAACGGAATTTATGAAATCTGCGGTGCAGAGCAGCCGAAAGAGGGAGAAACATGGGATACGGTCAGCTCTGACAGCAGCAGTTTAGAATATGGTGAGGAGATGAGATATTTTGATGTGACCGGCGGAGAGCGGGGAAATAATTATTTTGACAGTATCAAAGCTGGGGAGACAAAAACGTTACATGTCGGATTTGTTGTGGATGAAGATGTGCTTCCATATCTTTATTTAAATACCAGTACGTCAGGCTGTGGTTATGAATTTATGGAACAGGATTTAGAGCAGGGACTTGTGGATATCCGGCAGTAAAAAGAGAATATAAAGAAATGACCGAAATCGGACAGAATACCCAGAAAGCAGACAGATCCAATAACTGGAAGCTGCTTTCGGGGTATTTTTATTGGAAAATAAAGAGTTTATCTTGTGTATGAGGTATCAAAATCTTATTGACAATCTATATATACTACCGTATAATTACCAATGGTAATTACCAAGAGTAATTATATAGAGCAGAACAGAAAAAGGAAGTGAAAGAATGACAGCAGAAAAGATAAAAAGAATGTTAGATGCCTGTTATCTTGCAAAAAGAATCCGGGGACTGCTCCCGGAACTGCCAGAAGGAGTAACACCGGCATATATTCAGTATATGGATGTGATCCACAGTCAGCAGGAGAGTAAGGAAAGAGTAAAAGTATCAGATATCAGTGATACCTTAAAGCTGCCAAGACCGGGGGTTACAAGAACGGTCAAGGAGATGGAAAAAAAGGGTTATCTCACCAAATATGCATCGGAGGAAGATGGGAGAATCACATATGTTGCGATTACAGAAAAAGGTGAAGAATTGTGGGATAAGTACGATAAAAATTATTACAGCCGGCTTTTAAAATATATGGATCATATTTCCGAAGAAGAAGCAGACTGTATGATTCAGACCATTGAAAAATTTTATGAAGTCATGAGTAAAAGGAGAGTTGACATTGAATAATTCAAAATCAGATTTTACACAGGGAAGTATTTTGGGAAAATTACTGCCATTTATGATGCCGATATTAGGTGCACTGGTGCTTCAGGCGGCTTATGGTGCAGTAGATCTTTTAGTCGTGGGAAGGTTTGGAACAACCTCTGGGCTTTCAGCTGTATCGACAGGAAGTCAGGTGCTTAACTTAGTTACGTTTGTGATCACGCAGTTTGCAATGGGTATCACAGTATTGATCGCACGGTATATCGGGGAGAAAAAACCGCAGTATATAGGGGCTTTGATCGGTGGCGCGACAATTATTTTTGCAATCGTTTCTGCGGTGCTTTTTGTAATCATGATTGGGTTTTCACAGCCGATTGCAGTATTGATGCAGGCACCGGAAGAAGCAGTGGAATTGACTTCCACTTATGTGCGCATCTGCGGCGGCGGAATCTTTTTCATTGTTGCGTATAATCTGCTCGCAGCTATTTTCAGAGGTCTTGGAGACAGCAAATCCCCATTATTATTTGTTGCGGTTGCCTGTGTGGTTAATATTGCAGGAGATCTGATTTTAGTTGCAGGACTGCATCTGGATGCAGCTGGAGCTGCGATCGCAACGGTAGCAGCACAGGCAGTCAGTGTTGTGTTTGCATTATTCCTGCTGGTAAAAAGAGAACTGCCATTTGAAATCAGTAAACACGATTTTAAAATCAATATGCACTGTGTGAGAGCCTTAAAGATCGGTCTGCCGCTTGCCTTGCAGGAATTTCTGACGCAGATATCTTTTCTTGCACTCTGCGCATTTGTCAACCGGCTCGGACTTGAAGCGTCTTCCGGATACGGAGTTGCCTGTAAGATTGTCAATTTTGCAATGCTCATCCCAAGTTCCCTCATGCAGTCCATGGCATCCTTTGTATCGCAGAATGTGGGTGCAGGCAACGAAAAGAGAGCAAAAAAGGCAATGTTTACAGGCATGGGTGTTGGACTTGTGATCGGATGTATCGTATTTACACTTGTCTGGTTTAAAGGAAATCTTCTGACTGGAATTTTTACAACAGATGCAGCCGTTGTGCAGAATGGTTATGATTATCTAAAAGGTTTTGCGTTAGAAACGATCGTGACAGCTATTTTATTCAGCATAATCGGTTATTTTAATGGACACGATAAGACAGTCTGGGTTATGGTGCAGGGGCTTGTCCAGACACTGCTGGTGCGCTTGCCGTTAGCATATTATATGAGCATCCAGTCGGACGCAAGTCTTACAAAGATTGGTTTTGCGGCTCCGGTAGCAACGATATTTGGAATTGTTCTCAATGTGATCTATTATTTATATGCGAACAGAAAGCAGCAGTGATTACAATCTATTTTAAATACAGCTTTGATGTAAGGAGGAATGTATATTGAAAGCCTGTGAAATGCATGATAAGATAAAATAATAGTGTAAATGATCAGGTTAGGAAAGGGTCCGTCGGTAAAAAGGAACTTTAGAGTGTAGATGAATTTACGGGCTGGTGATGTGGAAAATGGATAAAAAAGTAGTATTTCTTGATGTAGATGGAACAATGGTCAATGAAAAGGGCGAGATCCCGGAGTCTGCACAGTACGCAGTCCGCACAGCGCAGGCAAACGGCCACCGGATGGTGGTATGCAGCGGACGGAGCCGTTTTCAGATTTATGACGGGCTGTTAGAACTTGGGTTTTCCGGCATTGTCGGTGGAGCGGGTGCTTTTGTGGAAGACGAAGGAAAAGAGTTTTATCATGCCTATATTGATGAGGAGCACAGAAAAACCAGTTTTGACTATTTAGAGAGTAATGGATTTTTATTCTGCTATCAGGCGGATGACGGCGTGGTGCTAAACCAGAGAAGCTGTGACGGCATGTTAAAGGTATACCGGGATGCCGGAATGAGTAAAGAGCGCTTAGACCGTCTGATCGGACGGATGCATCTGACCGAGAAGCCATGGGAAAATGAAAAAAATGAGAAGATCATTTATTATGGTGCACCGTTTCCGGTTGCTAAGGTACATGCGGATATGGAACCGTATTTTGATGCGGTGGCGATCAGCCTGGATGGAATGGGCGATTTTGCGGGCGAGATCGGAATTAATGGAATTAATAAGGCGACCGGTATGGAGCGTTATTTAAATCATGTCGGCATTTCACGGGAGAATTGCATTGCAGTTGGTGACGGACCGAATGATCTCCAGATGATGGAGTACGCCGGGATCAGTGTTGCAATGGGGAATGCCAGAGATGAGGTAAAAAGGTTAGCGGACATGGTAACAGACCATATTGATGAGGATGGAATTTTACATGCATTTGAGCGGCTTGGGCTGATAAACGATTGTATTTGATGGAAAATGATGATACCATGAAATGGTGCAAGTAAAATCACGAATGAAGTCGTGATGAGATCGGAGGAGCCCTATGGATAAAAAATCAGTTCAGGCAGTTTTAGTCACTATTTTTTCCGGGGTGTTATTTTTGGAAAGTATGTTTGCAGGCGGGGTCGCAAGTGAGGAGACTGGTAAAGTCTTAGATGCCATGCGGGGGCTGCGCAGAGTAAATAATGTGCATTATCTGGTGACGAACAGTTATTCAGGAAATCAGGATATTGTGCAGCAGACGCAGGAGGTCTGGGCTGATCTGTTAGATGAAACCTGGATGGTGGAATATAAGAATACAGATGCAGATGGAGCCATGACGTATGTGAAAGAATTTTGCGATGGTGTTACGGTAAATTCCTACCAGGCAGGAACCTGGAGTGAATGGAATGGTTACAGCACGACAACAGATATCCCCAATTATCAGGCACTTACCAATCCGGGTTATCGGGAGGAAGATATTGTTTCTGCAGAGACGGTAGATTTGGATGATGGAGCAAAGCAGATCATCTTTTCTTTGTCTGGGCAGCAGTTAAAAGAAAAAAGAGATCAGGCACTTGACTTAATAGAACCGGCGGGGTTTGAGGAACAGGACGATACAGAACAGATGGATAAGATGTCTGTTTATTATGAGCAGTATCAGAAGACCGGTTACCAGAATGAGTGTATTGTATATACCATTAATAAATCAGGTGTTCTGACTGGAATGGAATACAGTTTTGATGTAAAACGTCCGAAAGTAGTGATAAAAGGCGGTGTGCAGAAGCTCGAAGGGGAAGAGCAGTATGCACAGATTCTTGTTAATAGGATTTTGGCGCTATGCAAAAGCAGAGGCATCTCTGTCAATAAGTTATCAGAAATGAGCGGAGTTAGCCAATCCACTCTTGACAATTTGGTAAATGGCAAGACATTCAACCCCAGAATATGTACCCTCCATCGAATCGCTCTTGCATTTGGCATGACCGTAAGTGAGTTTTTGAACTTTAAGGATTTGAACGATTTTTCTTTTGAGGATATCTTGGACGATTGAAGACAGGTACAGCAGTTTCAAGTGCCTGTCTTCTTTTTCTGCATTGTATCACAGAATACGGTGTATTACTACATCATTATTTTACCGCTGGCAGACTAGCTGCTCAAATATTGCAGCTGTCCAAGCTCATCAACACGGTCATCCAGGGGAGGATAAGACCAGGCCAACACACGAACGATTTCCAGCGGCTTGTCCTTCAATGGATCGAGCTCCCAAAATCGCCCGTGTTCATAGGCCGCGCCGATACAGATAAAGCCGATCCCCGGCTCATAAAGTTTCGCCATGACATATGTCGCTTCTATCGGCTTTACTTCCGCCGGGGAATACCACCGGACGATGGAGAAAGACTGATGATCGGGTGCTTCTTTTGCTTCCTTTGCATACAGTACTTCTACGGCACCGGCTCCTCCCATCACGGCAATCTCAGCA
>ENA-UEQK01001957-UEQK01001957.1-human-gut-metagenome-genome-assembly--contig:-NODE-1957-length-11725-cov-3.386161_pt1 | contig 11725 bp, 9 predicted proteins | sample MGYA00242939_ERZ507942 | MGnify/ENA primary metagenome ERZ507942 (study PRJEB26167, sample SAMN06115485) | human gut metagenome | host: Homo sapiens | place: China:Chongqing | collected 2015-03-30... | reverse complement strand
GTAACCACAGAAACTTCTTTTACCGGAACCAACTGAACAGGAGACTTCTTAAACAGAATCTCCTTGCTATCCATTAGGTTTTGAATGCCTAACTTCAGCAAGGGACAACCAGATAGGGAAACAGCACAGAACAGGCAACCTTCACTGCAACCCGGAAATAAACCGGCTAACAAAAGATTCTTCTTCACAGTCATCAAGGGAGTGGCTACCTATACCGGTTTACATCCGGGGAAATATAAATTAGTGGTATACACAGCCAATAATGACAGAAGTTGGGGAGAACAGGCCGCAGAAATGACTATTGTCGTTTCTCCGCCTTTTTGGGCAACTGTTCCTGCTTACATATTTTACATATTGATTGCAGGTGGAGTCATCTATTTGTTTTTAAAAGCTTATAGGAAGAAAAAACTTAAAAAGCAGTTCGAACAAGAGGCATTGAAACGTGAACAGCAGAAAGAAGAGCTTAATCAGATGAAGTTCCGCTTTTTCACCAATATCAGTCACGAATTCCGTACTCCGCTTACTTTGATAATGACGCCTTTAGGTATCCTTATTCAACAAGCGGAGAATCCAATGAAGGACAAATTGAAGTCAATCTATAACCATGCCGGTAATTTGTTGGAGTTGATTAATCAACTGCTTGATTTTCGGAAACTGGAGATGGGAGGTGAAAGTCTGAAATTACATCAGGCTGACATCGTAGAGTTTGTGCGGTACATTGGTTCAGGGTTTAAAGAACTGGCGACAAATCGATCTATAAAGTTTTCGATAGAGAGTGAATGTCCTGGCATGAATATCTGGTTTGATGATACGAAAATGCAACGGATTCTGAATAATATTTATTCCAATGCATTTAAATTCACTCCTGATGGAGGGCTTATCTCAACGATTGTAGCGACGGAGAAAAAAGATGAAAAGATATTCGTAAGAATCGAAATATCCGATACAGGATGTGGAATCAGTGAAAAAGACTTGAATGTGATATTTGACCGCTTTTATCAGTCGGAGCCAATTCCTGGTGTGACAGGTTCCGGTATTGGTTTGCATATGGTCAAAGAATATGTCTCTTTGCATAACGGAAAGATAGAAGTGCATAGCAAAATAGGAGTAGGAACAACATTTTTGATATATATTCCATCCGACTTGAAAGGAGACGACAGTGAATCCAAAATTCCGGCTATGTCTCCCGATGTGGAAGAAAAGGTGGTATATTCGGACAGGAAAACTATTTTGATAGTGGAAGACAATGTAGAATTCCGTCGTTTTTTGGTGGAACAATTGATAGGTCAATTTAATATTCTGGAGGCTGGAGACGGAGCCGAAGGCGAAGAAGTTGCCATACATAAGTCGCCGGACCTGATAATATCCGATATGATGATGCCGAAAGTGGATGGTCTGGAAATGTGTGTCCGGATTAAAAACAATATTCAGACCTCACATATCCCGATTATCTTGCTCACGGCACGTATTTCAGACGAAGCTCGGATAGAAAGTTATAAAGCTGGTGCTGATTCTTATATATCGAAACCTTTCAATTATGACATATTACTGACGCGTATTAATATGCTTTTAGAACAGCAGGAAAAGCGTAAGGAAATATTTCATAAAGAAATAGAAATCTCTCCTCAGAATATCACTATTACTTCTTTAGATGAAGAATTTGTGGAGAAAGCCTTACGGTTGGTGGAAGAGAATATGGAAAATCCGGAGTTCTCGGTTAATAACTTGTGTGATGACTTGGGGATGAGTCGTAGTCAGCTATACCGTAAATTTGAGTCCATTACAGGATTGACACCGAATGATTTTATTCGTTCTGTCCGATTGAAACGAGCTGCCCAGTTGCTTCGGGGCAGTTCATATAATATTTCGGAGATTTCGGACAGGGTCGGATTCAATTCCATTAAATATTTCAATAAATACTTTAAAGAAGAGTTCGGATTCACTTCGACGCAATATCGTTCGAATGGTAGTGGAGAGACTAAATAAAAAGTCTCTCCATTCCCATTTATATACTGAAAATGCCCTAAAAAGGGTATAATGAGACAAACTAACCTAATAATCGGGACAAATTATCTCAATGGTGTCGATTGGATTCGTCTATTTTTGCAGTGTGATTAAAAATAACTATGAACTGCAAAATGATGGAACCATGAAGAATATTCTATCTAAAAGAACATTTATTGTATTACCACTATTTCTTTTTTCACTTCATCCGCTTTGGGGACAGAAAAGTAACTTTAAAAATGACATTTGTATTCCGGGCAAACTGTATATGCTTTCGGATATAAGGAATGATGTTTTTGTCGAAGCACTAATTAAAAGATGGAGACCTTACAATGACTTTGTGAGATTTTCGGGTGACTGTGTTTATTCGAGAAAACTGAATCGTGTAGCTTCTGTCGATACTCCTGTGGATGGATCGAATATGAAAATCGAATTGGTCAATTCGGATGAGTTTGAAATAATAAAAGAAAAAGCAATTTCTATATGCGTAGGGAAAAAAGGAATAGGAACTCAGGAAGTTACTGTTCAGATACTGGGGGACAGTTTTGTCAACGGAGCTTTTTTCAGGGACGCGTTGCTGTCGAAGAATTATATTCCCGGTATAAAACTGGTCGGACTAAGGAATATAAAGAATGAAGAAGGACAGTATGATGAAGGGCGGGGTGGATGGACAGTGAAGAAATACTTCGAGATTCCTAAAGGAGAGATGACATCATATCATGGATATATGCAACCTGTGGGTGAATATAGATATTGGGGGAGTTGTGAGTTTTGGAAAAACTGTTATAAGGTGATTAATGGTGAACTGACAGATACTGAAATAGTCTATAACTGTGGGAGATACGATCAATGCATAACTAAATTCGATAAGGAGACAGGTTATTTGGCAGCTCCGAAGAAAAACGATTTAATGTATGATAATGCACGTGGAAGCTACATGGTTTATACAGAAAAGAAGTGGAAGAATGTTGAGGTTGATGAGAGAAAATGGGCTTTCAATTATAGAAAATATCTGGATATGTGGAATCTTGATGCACCTAAGTTCTTTGCACAGATGTTGGGGCTCAATGATTATCGCGACAGTTTGACGGCCGATTATCGGGAATGGAATAAAAAGATTGCCGAGATGAAAGAGTCATATTACAAAGCTGTGCCCGATGGTAAATTTATAATTCTGATCCCGTGTACAACCTGTGGTTCGCTCAACAATATCAGAGGAGATTTTACGTTACGGCAGAATGCAGCCATGTGGCAACTGCGAAAAAATATCATTGATACATTTGATGGTAGGGAAAGTGAAGGATACTATGTCGTTGACATAGGCATTACCATTGATAATGAAAAAGGGTACAACCGGAATCGTGACGGAATACAGACCGGAAATCCCCATCCATATCCTAATTATCCGACAATGGGAATTCCTCTTGCTGCCTTTATTCAATATTATAGAGAACTTTAAAATAACAATGATGGCTAATACTTTTGATGATATCATAACTTGCTCTTATAAAGAGTATCACCAGATAATTCTCAATTACATAACCTATCGCATCACTCATCGTTGTGAGGCAGAAGATTTGGCTCAAGATGTATTTGTACGTTTATTGGATTATAAACAAATGCTTCGTCCGGATACTGTAAAGTATTTCTTGTTTACCATTGCCCGTAACATCGTAACCGATTATTTACGCAGATACTACAAAAAACAAGAAGTGAATAATTATATCTATGATATGATCCCTTCTTTTACTAATGAAACAGAAGAGAAGATTATTGCCGATGACTTGTGTAAGACAGAACAACGGATACTTGCTGCCTTTCCTGTACAACGGCGTACGGTGTATGCGTTGAGCCGTTATGAAGAAAAAGATACGGAAGAGATAGCCAATATGTTGAATCTTAGTCAGCGTACGGTAGATTATCATTTATTTTTAGGACGTCGTGACATGCGCCGATATATGAAGAATTGCATTTAATATGAACTGAATCAATAAATAGAAGTGAAGCCTATGAAGAAAAAAAGCAGAAAAAGTAAAATGACGGGATGTCTGCACATCTTGCCGAGTCTTGAGAATAAAAATAATAATGTAAAAACCTCAGATTTAATTTCATGAAACTCCGAAAGAAAATGCTATGTATGGTAAAGCAGGTGAAGAAGATAACAATCTTTGCTTGTTTGGTGTGTGTGGTGTATCCCGTTGCTGGGATACAAGCGGCTGTCGGTGAACAGCAGTCGGTAGCACAAACCCTGAAGAAAATTAAAGGAAAAGTGATTGACGTGTTAGGTGAGCCGCTTATCGGCGTCAATGTGAGTGTAGTCGGACAAACGGGTGGTACGATTACCGACATTGATGGCAACTATTCGCTAGATGTTCCTGCGGGTACTAAATTGAAATTTAGTTATATCGGTTACGAAGACCAAATAATTGATGCAGGTGTAAAAGCGGTACTAAATGTGACAATGAAGGAGAGTACTGAAGTGCTCGAAGAAGTGGTAGTTGTAGGATATGGCGCACAGAAGAAAGAAACACTAACAGGTGCGGTGACCGTAGTTAGTGACAAGATGTTAAAGGATAAGGGAGCTCTCTCTAATCCTGCACAGGCTTTGCAAGGACAAGTGCCGGGAGTCATTATAACCCGTAACTCGGCTGCTCCGGGAGATGAGAGCTGGAATATGAAATTACGCGGTTCATTCTCGAAGAATAATTCAGCTCCGTTGGTGATTATTGATGGTGTGGAGTCTGACGATTTTTCCCAATTAAATCCGGGTGATATAGAGTCCATCAATTTCCTTAAAGACGCTTCTGCAGCTATCTATGGTAGTAAAGCTGCCGGAGGTGTTGTTCTGGTACAGACTAAAAAGGCCAAAGAAGGTAAGGTAAAGGTGGAATATAGTGGTTCGGTAACTGCTAAATTCGTAGGGTTGCAGCCTACACTGATGACATTGGATGAGTGGTGTGATGCTATGGAACAAGCTCGTTTGAATGATAACAAAAAGCTGGCAGACGATCAATGGCTGCAATACGTAGCTTTGGCTCGTCAGAATAAGGGACATTATATTAATGTGGAGCAGTCGGGTAATCCTTTCCCGGATTCTTTCCAAGGTTTATACGACTTCGTCTTTTTTGATACCGATTGGCAAGATATCATGTGGGGGACAGCAGCTTCCACTTCACATGAACTGAGCGTATCGGGTGGTAACGAAAGGTCTGTCTTCCGTCTTTCCGGACGATATATGTATGATGATAGTAATTTGAAATGGGGTAACAATAAGAATCAACGTTATAATTTTCGTTTGAGTAATACATTCCATCTTACAAAGAACTTTGATCTTGAGTCTATCATTTTCTATTATCGTCAGGATCAAGTGTCACCGACGCAAATTGGAGAAGCTTTGACAGCCGGAACGCAACAACCGGGTTTTCCTTCTTCCACGATGGATGGGAAACCTTATGCGTGGGGTAACTGGGCTACGCCCAACTGGCGTTGTGAATTGGGAGGAGACAACAAACTCAACACTTCCGGTATCAATATCAGTGAGACATTTAAATATCGTTTTGACGAGCATTTTGATGCAGTAGCCACTTTGGGGTATAACACCTCTACTGCCATTCGGGACGTGAAAAACCAAACAGTAGATTATTATGACTACACTGGTACAAAACGGGAAACGCGTGTGGAACCCAGGCAAGAGGATACTTATTATATTAAAACAACTGCACGAACCAATCTGTATACGTTAAATTTCTATTTGAACTGGAAGCGGACATTCGGTAGTCATAATCTCGGAATGATGCTTGGTACGCAATATAGCATGAAAGAATATGATTATACTGCAACTAAGGCTTTGAATATTTTACCTTCACTGAATATTATCAACGGAATAGGAGAGATAACATTACGCAACACAAAGAATGAAGGACCTTCCAGATATCAGGAAGCATTGCTTTCTTATTTTGCACGTTTGAACTATAACTATAAATCCAAATACTTGCTTGAAGGAAATTTCCGTTATGACGGTTCTTCTAAATTTCAGCCGGAGAATCGTTGGGCTTTCTTTGGAGGTGTATCCGGAGGATGGCGTATCAGTGAAGAAGAGTTTGTGAAAGGGCTGGGTGTTTTCGATGATTTGAAACTACGTCTTTCTTATGGTACAGTGGGTAATCAGGGAGGTATTGATCGATACGATGGTGTGCAGCTATACGATTTCAAACAGAATGGAGGTGCATTAGTGGGGAGTGGTTTACTTTCCTATGTGGATACAAACGGTAAGCTGTTGAGTACAGACCGTACATGGGAAGTCATCAAGAACTACAATATCGGTTTGGATTTCGGTTTCCTGGATAATCGACTGACAGGTACTGCCGAACTTTTTTGGAAGAAGTGTAACAATATGTTGATTGATGTCACCTATCCTGGAACATTGGGGGATAAAGCTCCTACCGCTAATAGAGGTAGTTTTAAGGCAAACGGTTGGGAAGGCACGATTAACTGGTCGGATAAAATAGGAGAAATTTCCTATCATCTGGGGGGGACTTTCACCTATACCACTAACAAATTGGTAGATAATGGGGGTGACGCTGTGATTAAATCCGGTGTAGTTTCAAATCGTGAAGGCTATCCGTTGAATTCCGTGTTCGGTTTGAAATATTGCGGTAAGATACAAACGCAAGATCAGTTGGATAAATATATTAATCAATATGCCAATGGCAATAACAATATTGCTATGCCTGGTAACTTGCGTTTGGGAGATAATATGTATGAAGATGTCAATAAAGATGGTAAATTGACAGAAGCTGACTATGTATATTTGGGAACTGACGATCCGAAGGTGTCTTTCTCTTTTAATGCCGGATTATCGTGGAAAGGCTTCGATGTCTCGGTTATTTTCCAAGGAGCCGGTAAACGCACAGTATGGCGTGGTGGCGAAAATAATCAAAAGGGAAAGAATGACAATTGGCGGATACCGATGATGTCTTGGTATAATAATTCAACGAATCAGTCGGTTGGTAATGTATGGTCGGCAGAAACGCCGAACGCCCATTATCCCACTTACACACATCAGACACAGATCAATCTGTATAACTATATTTGTTCTTCCTGGTCAGTGGAAGATGGTGCTTATCTTCGCCTGATCATCATTCCACGCGTTTATACAAATAAGCCCCGTACTACCGGCGAAGGCTACAAAGGTATCGCATCCCAGCCAGATCCTGAAAAAGCACCGGATATGATCGAAGGTCTGATCGCCATGCGAAAAATGCACATCCGTGCGATCAAAGAGAGCGGTTTAACCTGTGCAGATGAGATGCTTTATCCGGAAAACTGGGGATATGTAGAAGATCTTCTCTCCTATGTCGCTATCGGCGCACGTTCTGTTGAAGACCAGCAGCATCGTCTGACCGTCAGCGGTTTTGATGTTGCATCAGGTATGAAGAACCCGACCAGTGGTGATTTCTCCGTTATGCTCAACTCCGTATATGCAGCGCAGCACCCACATCATTTTGTATACCGTGGCTATGAAGTCGAGACAAGCGGTAACCCTCTTACGCATGTTGTTCTGCGCGGTGCAGTCAGCAAACACGGCAACTCCACACAAAATTATCATTATGAGGATCTGATCCGTCTGTGCGACATGTATGAGAAAATGGATCTTGTAAATCCGGCAGCCGTTGTGGATGTAAACCATTCCAACTCCGGCAAAAAACACAGAGAACAGATCCGTATTGTAAAAGAAGTCATGCACAACCGTCAGGTTTCTTCTGAGATCAGAAAAATGGTCAAAGGTGTCATGATCGAAAGTTATATTGAGGAAGGTTCCCAGAAGATTGGCGAACATATCTACGGAAAATCTATCACAGATCCATGCCTTGGCTGGGAAGATTCCAAAAATCTCATTTACACGATCGCAGATATGTGCAATTAATTGATACCTTCTGATAGTATAAATACTACATAAAAAGAGGAACTCCAAATCCGTGGGTTCCTCTTTTATATTCTGCATCTTTTTTAACTGTTATCCTCTTGGATGTGCTTTTAAATATACCTCTCTTATTCTTCCCTGTCCCATCTGCGAATAAATCTGTGTCGTTGAGATATCAGAATGACCTAACATCTCCTGGACAGATTTTAAATCCGCTCCATTGCTGATCATATGTGCCGCAAATGAATGTCTTAATGTATGAGGTGTGATCTCCGATTCGATCCCCGCCTTTTTCCCATAAAACTTGATCAGCTTCCAAAAACCCTGACGGCTCATGGCACCACCGGTACAGTTTGTAAACAGCCACGGACAGTCTTCCTGGCTGATCAGATGTTCTCTTCCATCCTGTATATATTTTGCTAATGCTTCCTTTGCAACATTTCCAAAGGGAATAATACGTTCTTTGTGGGTGTCCGTACAGATCACATACTCCATCTGAAGATTCAGATCCGAAATCTTCAGTGATATCAGCTCCGACACGCGTATCCCTGTTGCATAAAGCAGTTCCAACATCGCTTTATCCCGCAGTTCCTTCGGAGTATTGCCGGATGGCTGCTCCAGTAAGAGTGTCACCTCTTCCGTGGTCAGAATGCGTGGCATTGTTTTTTCAATCTTAGGTGCTTTCAACCTCCATGCCGGATCTGCTTCAATTCTCCGCTCCCGCTCAAGGAAATGAAAAAAAGCCTTCATTGATGCTATACTTCTCGAAACAGTCGCTGGTTTCCGTCCCTCGCGCTCTAAAAACATAACATATGCATTCAGATTCGTCTCTGTAACAGCAGCTGCATCACATATATTCTGCCCTGCCAGATATTCATTCAGTTTACGAAGATCACGCTCATAAGAAACCTCTGTATTCTTCGATGTCTGTTTTTCATTGTGAATATATTCTATAAAATCCATAATGTCACGTGTCATGTTTTTTCCTGACTTTCTTTTTATCCTGTGTATTTTTTCATTATAATAACAAGCAAACTAAAAAGCAATCTTTTCAAAAATTTTTTACAAGCATCTTAAGGATCGGATTATTGATATAAGTTTCCGCAAAAACACCGCCAACCATCAGTGCAGCTGCTACTCCATAAAACGAGACAGATTCAAATATTTTTTTCATGCGGCTTTTCAGATCACAGTTAAATGATCGATGCGGAATTTCGCTTTTTCCACAGAACCTGCACCATAGCACCGCTGCCACATATAAAAATGCATGCGGGAAAACACTGACGAACGCAAATGCAACACCCCGGATTCCAAGATCTGCAATCGCCATTGTAAGGAAAAACCCAAAAGTTCCTGTCAGCAGGCACAAACATGCTGTTGATGCCACCACGTATCCACACCATTCTCCAAGCAAAAAAGAGAAAAAAGCAAACTTTCCCCTTTTCCAAAACAACTGCCAGAATAGTCTTTCCAGCGAAATACTGCTATATGCAAACTGTTCTAAAATCCATATGTTTAATATCCGGCAAAGATTCCCCTCTTTGTACTTTAACAGGTTTGCAAGAAAAACACCCGCAAAAAACACCGCAAAAAACAGGAATCCTTCTTTTTTCATGCACACCGCACATCCTTTTTCTTTAGTTTATGCGTTTTTCTCCTGATTCAGAAGATTTTTGTATGCAAGAAGTGCAGAAACTGTTTTCGCATCCTGCAATTTTCCATCATAGATCATCTGACACAATTCATCTATTTCATATGCCTCAACATCTATAAACTCTCCCTCATCTAAATGCTGATGACCCGGTTTTAAATTGCGTGCCAGATACACATCAATGAACTCATTGCAAAATGCTACTGTGGTCTTAAGGGATAAAAGACGCGTGAGATCATCACTGCGATATCCTGTCTCCTCCTCTAATTCCCTTGCTGCACATACTTTTGTGTCTTCTGTGACACTATCTCTCGATCCTGCCGGTATCTCAAGTGTCATTCGGTCGATCGCATTCCGGTATTGACGTACCATCAGAATCTTTCCATCTTCTCTCACCGGTACAACTGCTGCTGCACCTTTTCTGTGCGAGATAAAATCCCATTCCTCAAGTTTTCCGTCCGGAAGCTGCATGGTATCCGTATAAATATCCAGAATTGCTCCATTTTTCACCAGTTCTCTTTTTATTCTCTTGACCTGTTTATCCATAATGATATTCCTCCACAAATCCTGTCTTCTTTTGTTCTTATTCTTTCTGCTGTTATTTTACCACCCGCTTCGTCTATTTTCCATCAGTTTTTTATATCCTGACATCAGATAAATAAAGTGTTAAAACTTTCCCATTCTCTTTTCAAAAAGGATTAAAGAATGCGCAAATTTCTCCTCCATATAACAAATACTGTTATACTGATAACATCTTATCTACAGGGAGGAGACCAGCTATGACAATTGCTGAAATTATTTTTTCTATTATCGGTATTGGCATTATGATCGGAGGTTTTGTTTACGGAATTTATGATTCCTACTGTCAGTCGAAAAAATATCGTACATCCAAATAATAGAATGACATTATATTATCCAAGAAACAATCCTGCCCGGAGGGTTTTTTATGTAATAGGGAATTTCAACCAAATTTCCTATTACATAAAAAAACGCCCCTGACCGGAATTTCTTCCGGTCAGGGGCGTTCTCACGCGGTGCCACCCTGCTTCGCCAGACATTTACGATTGTACTTAAACGCATCCCGCCCAAAGTACATTTTAATTTATAGAATATAAATCCTTATGAATTAAAAAACGGATACTCCCAGGAACTGGAAATATCCGCCACCAATCATGTCTGACCTTATCCGACACAGAACAATCTTTTACTGTCCGATGTCTTCCCTCTGTAACGTGAGGACACGGCATCCGCTACTGACCATGCCATCCGGCACGCTGTTCACTTTGCTCTCGCAAACCCATTCCTTTCATATCCATCTGTCCGCTTCCACCAACCGCAGACTCTCTGTGAGATATCCTATGAAGTACTCTCTTTGCTCAATGATTTAACGTTTCTTGTTTTCTAAGTTGTCATAAGTTTAGCATGGTAAAGTGGTAGTGTCAAGAACTTTTTTATAAAATATCTTCCATTTATAACTTATTCTGATAGATAACACTTTTTTCTAATGTTTCCAGTATCTTCGCTCGATCTCCATCCCCGGAAACTGCTGTCCGATCTTTTTTTCATAAACTTCCATCAGCACATCTAAGTCTGCCTCTGTCAACAAATGACTTCCGTCACAGCCTAACACTCTCTTTACACACTCAGTCCTGTGACATGCTTCATCCACCCTTTTCCCTACGGCATGAAGTCCCATGACTATTACTACCCTGTCACTGCCCTCATACACTGCCGGTTCCCATTCTTCCGGTGCTTTCGCAGCTTTATGTGCAGCACCATCTGCCTCGACCAGAACAATATCAGCCTCTTTACATATTGCTGTAAGCTGCTCCGTGATTAACGCTTTAAATTTTTCCGGTTCTCTTTTGTACTTTTCTATAGCAGCTTCATTTCCAACCACATGAGTATCCCTTTTTTCACTATCACTTAAAATCGTACCACACACACATATTCTGCTGTTCTTAAACACCGCAGCGACTTCCTTCTGCAGCAGTTCACAGCTTTTCGTCCTGCCATCAATAAACGGCATGTCTTCTGGTATATACATATGCGTTGTGGTTGTGATAAGAACTTTTTTTCTTTCACCTGCAAATACAGTAGCATCCTGATAGATGCTGCTGGTCTTTCCGCCGGCTCCGACATAAGAT
>ENA-UEQK01001946-UEQK01001946.1-human-gut-metagenome-genome-assembly--contig:-NODE-1946-length-11753-cov-9.211117_pt1 | contig 11753 bp, 6 predicted proteins | sample MGYA00242939_ERZ507942 | MGnify/ENA primary metagenome ERZ507942 (study PRJEB26167, sample SAMN06115485) | human gut metagenome | host: Homo sapiens | place: China:Chongqing | collected 2015-03-30... | reverse complement strand
GTTTCATAGCCATGCTGACCGGATGTATGTATGCGTATCTGCCGTTTTTGCCGGTGTACGGGCTGTCCCAGTATGGATTGCCGCTGTTAATGTATTGTGTACTGCGACTGGGGGAAAAGGACAGACCGAAGAATTTTAGGATTCTCTGTTATTTTTATGTACTGCTTTTCGGATGTAATTCTTCCCTGGTGTTATCCGGTTTTGCTGTGCTGGGAATCTGGGCGGTATGGGAGATCGTCACACTGGTGGACAAAAGGAAACAGTTCTCCGCCGGACAGGCTGCAGCCTGGGGGATTTTGCTGCTTACGTATATCGTCGAGAACGGTTCGTTACTGCTTCAGCTGTCAGGAGGACAGGGAGAAGAGATTTCTCACAAATCGGAATATCTGCTCAGCCCGGTGGACTTTTTCAGTCAGTTGAAAACAAACCTCCTGCAGGGAGGACAGCACAGTGTGGATTATCATGGACTGATCCTCGTGGTGCTGTTGATGACAACAGTTGTTTTATTTTTCCTAAATCGGGCAACGAAGAAGGACATAGCGGATAAAAAGAATGTACCTGAGGGCGGGGAAAAACGGTTATGGAAAGCCGTGGGCCTGTCACTGGCCGTTATTGCAGGCTTTGCGGCAGTGGCCGCACTGTGGGACAGCAGTATCGGAATCGCTATCCGTTCCAGTCTGGGTGCTCTGAAGGGCTTTCAGGCCAACAGAGTCCTGTGGCTGAGTCCCTGCCTGTGGTATTTTATTCTGGGGTGCAGCCTGTTATTGCTGGCGGAACAGCTCCCGGAAAGCGACACAGGAGCGGAGAAAACAGGGAACGGACGCAGGAACGGTATGATCCTGGGGATCATCGTAATGGCCGCAATGCTTCTTACCGTGGCAACAGCCGGGAAGATTTTGCTGGAGAGCAATCTGAAGCCCAATCTGCAAAAACTGGTGAACCGGAATTATGCAGCCATGAGCTTCCGGGATTATTATGCCGTGGATGTGCTGGATCAGGTACAGGAGTACCTGCGGGAGAATACCGGGGAAGAACCACAGGATTACCGGGTCGTAAGTCTGGGGATCGATCCCGCCGCGGCATTGTATCATGGATTTTACTGTCTGGACGGCTATTCAAATAACTATTCTCTGGAGTACAAGCACCGTTTCCGGGAGATCATTGCACCGGAGCTGGACAAGAGTGAATATCTGGAAGACAGCTTTGACCATTGGGGGAATCGTTGCTATTTGTTCAGCGCGGAATGCCCCGGCTATTATACGATCGAAAAAGGCGGCTTTTATTTTCAGGACTATACGATCGATGCGGAAAGTCTGAGGCAGCTGGGCGGAAGCTATCTGTTGTCGGCAGCCTATATCGATCACAGTGAGGATACCGGTCTGGAACTGATGAGGCCGGAGGCCTTTGAGACAGAGAACAGCTATTACCGCATTTATCTCTATCGGGTAATGGATAATGAATAATAACGGAGATGGGAAGATTCCTATGATTGGACAGGAAAAACGGGATAAATGGAAAAAAATCCTGCCGGAACTGCTGGCAGTTATATTGTGCCTGGTATTGATGGGTGAGGGAGCCAGCCGGAAGGAAGGCTATCACATGGACGAACTTCTGAGCTTTGAACTGGCAAATGCCAGGTATAATCCCTGGATCGTACCTACCCAGCCGGAAGGGCGTCTGGCCAAATTCGTGAACGAAGAGATCGAGGGGGACAGTGCGGGAGAGGCTCTGGAGAATCTGAAAAATACAGTAACAGATGTGCTTAGGAACCGGGGAAACAGCAAACTGTTGTCTTATAAAGCAGATGTCTATGAGGAACCGGTCTGGATCACGGACCGGCAGTTTCAGGATTATGTTACGGTGGATCAGAAAGATGCCTTTGATTACCTGTCGGTTTATTTTAATGTAAAAGATGACAATCATCCGCCGGTACATTTTATGCTGTTGCATACCATGAGTTCTGTCTTTCGGGGAACATTGTCACCGTGGCTTGGATGCAGCATCAATCTGGTCTGTCTGGGAATTACATTGTGGCTTTTACTGCGGCTGGGGAGACAGCTGGCAGATGTTTTTTCCCTGGAAGGAAAGGGAAGACAGCTGGGGATCCTGGCGGTGCTTCTCTATGGAATGAGTACCGGAGCACTGGGTACGGTGCTGCTGATCCGTATGTATGGGCTGCTTTCCTGTCTGTGTGTCGCCCTGTTTTCCGTCCATGTGGAAAAATGGAAGAATAACGGGTTTGACAAGAAAAACAAGGGTCTTATCGCTATTACGGTGCTGGGTTTCCTGACACAGTATTTTTTCCTGTTTTACTGCCTTCTGCTGGCGGCGGTTACCGCAGTGATCCTGCTGTACCGGCACAGGAACAAAGAATTATGGTGCTATATCCGGTCCATGGTGATCGCTGCAGTGATCGGACTGGTATTGTTCCCTTTTGCAATTTCGGATGTGTTCTCCAGCGGAAGAGGGACGGAAGCTCTCGGCAATCTGGCCTCCGGATTTGCCGGTTACGGACAGAGACTGGCTGCATTTGGCAGAATTCTGGCGGATCGGACAGTGGGAGCGCCTCTTCTGACCTGCGGATGTGCCGCCGGCGCAATCCTGCTTCTGGGAAAGCTGTATCTGAGATTCCGGGCCGGGAAACAGGAACAGAAAGGTGAAAATTCCGGAAGAGATGCGGCCTGGATGCTGATGGTGCCGGTGGCCGGATATTTTCTGCTGGCATCCCGCATGTCACCGTATCTGGTGGACCGCTATATTATGCCTTTGTTTCCGTTTGTGGCATTGCTGCTTGCTTTGCTATTGTGTTTCCTTGGAAAAAAACTGACAGAGATCTCCGGATGGAAAGAACAGATCGTGGGAGGCATGCTGGTGCTGTTGCTCGTGGTGGTACAGGGGCTGCGGCTTGCGGCCTATGATGGGGAATACCTCTATCAGGGATATGCCAGACAGGAAGCATTGGCGGAAGAATATGAGGAGTTCCCATGCATCTGCGTTTATGCGGGAGTGGGCTATTATGAGAACCTGCCGGAATTTATGCGTTACACCAAAACTTTGCTGGTAACGGCAGAGGAACTGAAGGAACGTAAGGATACGGAATCCGTGGAGGCACTGGACCGGGTGATCGTATTGATCAAACCGGGTGTGGATAAAGAAGCAACAGTGTCTGTGCTCCGGGATAAGTATGGTTATACGTCGGAGGAACTTCTGCTTTCGGAAAGCGTGCACGGAGATATGATATATATGTTTTCCAGATAAGGAATGAAATGATAAGAAGACAGAAATGAGGTTGAAACATGATCGCAGTTCGTTTGCTGTGGCTTGCCGTTCTGCTGGTAGCGATACCGGCATGGGTGGGAAATTGTTTTTTAAATGTGGATAAACCCTGTAGAAATCCGGTATTTCTGTGGATTAGCGGTCAGATGCTGCTATGGGCGGGATTTCAGGTGATCTGTGTGCCGGTGATCCTGTTGGAAGGCCGTATGTGGATGGTGACCGTAGCTTATTGCGGCTACATCCTGGTGCTGCTGGCAGCGGCAACGGTCAGGTATTTCCGGCAGTCCCGTACTCTGCGGGCAGTCCGGGAAGCAAAGCCGGAGAAAGCAGAGATTATTTTGTGGGTGCTGGCTGGTGTGCTTTTGCTGGTGCAGCTGGTATTGGCAGTGCTGATGGTCTACGGTGATGGCGACGATGCCTATTATGTGGCAATCTCCGCAGCGGCAGAGGAATCCGGCAGGATGTATCAGAAGATCCCTTATACGGGAATGCATACGGAACTGGATGTGAGACACGGGCTGGCACCTTTTCCCATCTGGATCGCATGGCTGGCCCAGATGACCGGCATCACTACGGTGATCGTGGCGAAGACTCTGGTGCCGGTCGCTCTGATCTCCATGACTTACGGAGTATTCTATCTTCTGGGAAGCAGGGTATTATTCGCAGGAGAGGGCGCATACCGGAAGAAATGGGCGTTGCCTGCATTTTTACTCTGTACGGAAGTGCTGGTGCTTTTCGGAGATTATTCTTATTATACTGTAGAGAATTTTATGATTGCCAGGAGCAGACAGGGGAAGGCTGCATTGGGAAGTATCCTGATCCCTATGATATTTTTCCTGCTGCTGACACTGCTTCGAAAAATACAGGAAGAACAGAAGATCACTGTCGGTTTCTGGGTGCTGTTGGGATCTGTGATGACGGCCTGCTGTCTGGCCAGTACCATGGGAGCATTGCTGGCATGCATGCTGGTGGGAACGGCCGGGCTCTGTGGTGCGGTCAGTTACAGAAAATGGAAACTCATACTGCCATTGATCGGCTGTTGTATTCCCTGCATTGTGTATGCCGGAATGTATTTGCTGTTGGGATGATAGGACCGGAGGAGAAGAATGGATGCTTTAAAGCTGTTTCAGGAATATATGGGGACCGGACTGATCGTTCTGTGGTTCCTGGTGAGTCTGCTGTATCTGTGGCTCACAGAGAAAAGAAAATATATCCGGGTGATGTTTCTTTATGTGCCGTTAGTATTGCTGCTTGTCTTTTTTAATCCGCTGGTGGCGAAGATCGTCTCTCAGATGGCGGATGGGGAAATCTATTACCGGATCCTGTGGTTGTTGCCTGTGACACCGGTGATTGCTTTCGGTACGGTGCAGCTTTGTGGAAAACTCGGCGGTAGAAAAAGATATGTGGGGATAACGTTGGCTATTGTGCTGTTTACGATATCCGGCAGTCTGATCTACAGGAATCCCAATTTTCAGAAGGCGGAAAATGCGTATCATGTACCCCAGAGCGTTGTGGATATCTGTGATACCATTGAGGTTCCGGGCAGAGAAGTCATGGCGGCATTCCCGGGAGAACTGCTGCAGTATGTGAGACAGTATTCCAATGTGATTTGTATGCCCTACGGCCGGGACATTATGGTGAGCAAGTGGACGGTGCAGAATGATCTTTATGATGTTATGGAGCAGGAGGTCATTGATGCACAGGAGCTGGCAGAACTGGCCAGAGAAGAGGCCTGTGCCTATGTGATCCTGTCGGAAGATAAAAAACTGGTGGGGAAGATGCAGGATCAGGAATTTGAAGAATTCGGAAGAATGCACGGATATGTGATCTACAAAGATTCCACAGTGGATCTGTATTACTTTATGAAGGAATGAGATTTCAGGGAAAAACAAGTGGCTCCCGGAGCAGCAAAGTAACTGGCTGCTTCGGGAGCCTTTTTTGACCGGAATTATTTTTCCTGGGATGCATAATCCTTGGAATAGTAATTCAGGAAGTATTCAAAACGTTTGGCGATGAGCTTACGTCCTTTTACATTCAGGTGCAGATTGTCGACAAGATATTCATCGGCATTGTCTTCGGTAATGCTGCCGTACAGGTTATCCATGAAGGATACGCTGTGGATATTGGCGGAGTAACATTCCTTGATCACATAAGTGGATAAGACATCACGGCCGTTGTAAATATACATATCGGAGCTTACATAGTCGCCGTTCTCATCCACAGCATATGCATAGGTCGGAGACATAACGATAATGCGGATCTGGGGGTAATAGTTCTGCAATACTTCAATGCTGGCCTCCAGATTGCCGGTAAACTGCGTGGGATCCGTGGGATTCTCATCACTGTACATGGCATTGCCGGACAGATAATCGGTAGCATCATACATAATGGCAACGGTGTCGATCGTGTTGAAATCCAGAGTTTTCAGTGTGTTGATTACTTCCTCTGCTTCGGCCGGTGTCTTGTCGCCCAGAGCATTGGCTGCATCGGTGTAGTAGCCATCCAGAGGAACCCCAACGGCCAGGTTCACCAGCCAGTAGAGACAGTAAGCATCCATGGGGGCAACGGTGGGGTCGTAGTTTAACTGCTGTGCAGCAAGGTAACTTCCGCTGATGGAACAGTTATAAACGGTGGTATCGGTCTCTTTGGCGATCAGATTGGCCAGATTGTCGGAAGAGTCCCTGTCATCTGCGAAGGGAGCATTTCCGAAGACAACGATATTGGAAGCATCATTAATGATCATCTGACCGTTTTCGTCGGTCAGGGGAAGGATGGAATCCCAACTGTCGTCGTAGGAACCCTGTCCGTCCTTGAAGATGTCGGACTGGCTGATCCTCTGTCCCCAGTGTGTGACGCGGTATCCTACCACGCCGACAACAATAAGAAGCACGAGAGCAAACAGTACGTGAAAATTCAGAAAGCGCCGGATACCGGCAGGGGCCGCAGACTCTTCGCCCTCAGGGATTTCTTCATCGGCATCTACGTAAAGGTCTTCTATGTCGTCATCGGAATCGGTATGGAAATTGTGCACAGAACCGGAACGAGTATTCCCGGAATGGAAATTACCAGAATCTGTGTCTTGCATTGTGTCGTTTTCCAGATCTACAATCTCAATATCCGGCATGTCATTCACAGAAGATGCGTGGATATTATGGTTGTTATTGTTTCGTTTCATGTATTCTCTCCGTTTCAGGTAATTCAATAATGTAGTGGTAAAAAGAGTTATATTGATTTTACTATTATACGAAAAGAAAGTCCATAATATTAGAAAGATTTAAGAAATTCTGAAGAAATGGGTGAATGCCTTGATGTGGGGAAAATACAATGCTATAATGTTACGGAATTGTTACACCGAGAATTATGAGCAGAAGGGATAGATCAGATGAAAAAATTATTTAACCATACAAAACGTCCGGACCGTAACTGGGAAGAAGACGTACAGGATGGTTACGATTGGGACGAGGAAGAATATACCGGAGAAGACGACGGCGAGGAATACTATGCCGATGAGGAAGAGTATCCGGAAGAGACTGACGGCGAAGAGTACTATGCCGATGAGGAAGAATACACCGGAGAAGAAGACGGCGAAGAGTACTATGCTGATGAGGAAGAGTACACCGGAGAAGAAGACGGCGAAGAGTACTATGCTGATGAGGAAGAGTACACCGGAGAAGAAGACGGTGAGGAGTACTACGCCGATGAGGAAGAGCACACCGGAGAAGAAGACGGTGAGGAGTACTATGCCGATGAGGAAGAGTACACCGGAGAAGAAGACGGTGAGGAGTACTATGCCGATGACGTGGAGTACATCGAAGAGAGTGACGATGAAGAGTATTATGCCGACGAGGATTACGAGGAAGAGCCGGCTCCCACGGGCAGGAGAAAGACCGGGGGCAAAAAGCAGGGCGGAATTGCTGTAATCTGGGCAAAATTCCTGAACCTGAGTACCATGGACCGGATCATGGCAGCTACCGGAGTGGCGGTACTGATTCTGGCTATCGTGACCGGAAGTGTCTATGCCAGTGCCCGGGCAGTGGATGGACAGGTATCGGAGTTCGTCAGCGTGGGAACACAGCTGGACGGCATCCAGATGATCGGTGAGCAGGGACTTCTGGCAGTGGCAGACGCACAGATGGCAAAGATCGCGGCAGCCAATGCGGTAGAAGAAGATCCGGAAGAACAGAAGGAATATGAAGAGGCAGAGTACACCAACGGCGGTACGGTAGAACTGGAGCTGGTCTCTGTACAGAAGGATCTGAAGATCAAATTCAACAATAAAAAGACCGGCAAGCTGATCTCCAACGTACCCTTCAGCGTAACCATCACAGATCCCAACGGCAAGACCGAGACCTGGACTGATGACGATATGGACGGTATTATCTATAAAAAGGGTATTACGCCGGGGAATTATTCCGTAGCGGTAAACGCACTGACGGATGATAAATACAAGGACTATGTTCTGCCGACAGCAGCACAGAAAGTAGAAGTAAAGAAAGATATCGCCTATAAAAAGGTCGATGTCTCCAATGAGATCAAGAAAGAATCTGAGATCAATGCTGCAAAAGAGGATACACAGATCAAGGATACTACTGTAGAGTCCACACTGCAGGATACTGTGCAGTGGGTGGCAAGTACCGCAACTGCCAATACTTATAAAGAAGTATCCAAGGATACCATTACCAATCCGGAGACCGTAACGGTGGCTTACAGCGGTAAGTTCCTGCGGATGGCAGAAGTGTCTCCTACAGCAGGACCTACAGCAGAACCAACAGCGGAACCGACAGCAGAACCTACAAAAGAACCGACAGTATCCCCGACTGCAGAGCCCACAGTGGCTCCGACAGTAACCCCGACTGCAGAGCCCACAGTGGCTCCGACAGTAACCCCGACGGCAACAGCAACTCCTACAGCGGCCCCTACGGCAACCCCGACAGCTGCCCCTACGGCAACTCCTACAGCGACCCCTACGGCAACCCCTACAGCGACTCCGGCGGCGACAATTACTCTGGATAAAACGGCAGTGACGACTTATCCGAAGGCAACGGATACAGTTACCGCAAAAGTCAGCGGAAGTGGAACCGTAAGTGCGGCTTCCAGTGATACCGGTATAGCAACTGTGGCTGTAAGCGGCAAGACCATTACTATCACCGGCGTGAAAGCGGGAAGTGCTACGGTAACGGTAACGTATACAGAAGGCAGCAACAAGGTGGAAGCCAAGTGCACAGTAACAGTAAAGGCTTCCAATGCGAGAGAAGATAAAACTACCAAGCTGAAAGACAAGAGCGGTGTACAGCTGTATGTACAGGATGGTGACAGCTATCGTGAAGCAGTCTATGCGGATTACTTTACTGCCTCTAAGTTCTTTATCAAAGGTGATGTGAAATACACCGGATGGCAGACACTGGACGGAAAGCTTTATTTCTTTACAGCGGATGGCAACAAGGTTACCGGAGAACAGGTCATTCAGGGCGCAAAATACAATTTTGCCAGTGACGGATCTCTGGTAGTTGGTTCCGGCACCATGGGAATCGATGTGTCCAAGTGGAATGGAAAAATTGACTGGAACGCCGTGAAGAATTCCGGTGTCAGCTACGTGATCATCCGTGTGGGTTATCGCGGTTCCTCTCAGGGAGCACTGATCGATGATCCTACCTTCAAGACCAACATCAAGGGAGCTACGGCAGCAGGACTGAAAGTGGGTGTATACTTCTTTACCCAGGCAGTGGATGAGGTCGAGGCAGTACAGGAAGCCTCCATGGTACTGGACCGTATCAGCGGTTACAAGATTTCCTATCCGGTATTCCTGGATGTGGAAGGAAGCGGCGGAAGAGGTGATAAGATCGATTCCGCTACCAGAACGGCAGTATGTAAGGCATTCTGCAATACCATTCAGAATGCAGGATACACCGCAGGTGTGTATGCCAACAAGACCTGGCTCAGCCAGAAGATGGATGCAAGTGCACTGAGTGGCTACAAGATCTGGCTGGCCCAGTATGCAGCAGCACCCACCTACACCGGACGCTATGATCTGTGGCAATACAAATCCACAGGAAAAGTCAGCGGCATCAGTGGCAATGTGGATCTGAACTTAAGCTACCTGGGATATTAAGATTTGCAATAAAGCCCAGACCGACTGCTTGCAGGCGAGGCTGGGACTTTATTAGCAAATCAAACACACATGAGCATGTAGGACGATAGTCCGGAATGCGAATGTGTGTCACGGATCCGAGAGCACGAAGTGCGAAGGAGCCGTGTTAATACCCAGAGCTGCGAATGCCGATAGTCCGGAATGCGAATGTGTGTCACGGATCCGAGAGCACGAAGTGCGGAGGAGCCGTGTTAATACCCGGCGCTGCGAATGCCAATAGTCCGGAATGCGAATGGGTGTCACGGATCCGAGAGCACGAAGTGCGGAAGAGCCGTGTTAATACCCGGCGCTGCGAATGCCAATAGTCCGGAATGCGAATGTGTGTCACGGATCCGAGAGCACGAAGTGCGGAGGAGCCGTGTTAATACCCGGCGCTAAGAATGACGATAGTCCGGAATGCGAATGGGTGTCACGGATCCGAGAGCACGAAGTGCGGAGGAGCCGTGTTGATATCCTGCTTGTTTTATGGTAAAATACCCCTATCTATAACAAAAAATGTGCGCTGTGCGCAGAACGGAGAAAAAATGAGAACTTATCTGGTAACAGGAGGGGCCGGTTTTATCGGTTCCAACTATATTCATTACATGTTTAAAAAATACGATAATGAAATCCGTATCATCAACGTGGATGCACTGACCTATGCAGGCAATCTTGAGAATCTCAAGGACGTGGAGAAGCGTGAGAACTACACCTTTGTCAAGGCTAATATCTGTGACAAGGATGCCATCAGCAAAATTTTCGCAGAGAATGATATCGACCGTGTGGTACATTTTGCGGCAGAAAGCCATGTAGACAGAAGTATCCGCAACCCGGAGATCTTCGTACAGACCAATGTCCTGGGTACTGCAGTGATGCTGAACTGTGCCAAGGCAGCCTGGGAGCTTCCCGATGGCAGCTTCAAAGAAGGCAAGAAGTTCCTGCATGTATCTACAGATGAGGTCTACGGATCTCTTCCAGATGATGACAATGCATTCTTCTATGAGACCACTCCGTATGATCCCCACAGCCCTTACTCCGCAAGTAAGGCAAGCTCAGACATGCTGGTGAAGGCATATATGGATACCTATCATTTCCCTGCCAACATTACCAACTGCTCCAACAATTACGGCCCTTTCCAGTTCCCTGAGAAGCTGATCCCTCTGATCATCAATAATGCATTGCATGGCAAAAAGCTTCCGGTCTACGGTGACGGTAAGAACGTCCGTGACTGGCTGTATGTGGAAGACCATGCTAAGGCTATCGATATGGTACAGGAACAGGGAAGACTGTTCGAAACCTACAATGTGGGCGGACATAATGAGAAGCAGAATATCGAGATCATCCACATTATCATTGAGACTCTGCAGGAGATGCTTCCGGATTCCGATCCCCGCAAGGCACATATTAACAACGACCTGATCACTTACGTGGAGGATCGTAAGGGACATGACAGAAGATATGCCATTGCACCGGACAAGATCAAGGCAGAGATCGGCTGGTATCCCGAGACCATGTTCAAGGAAGGCATCCGCAAGACCATCGCCTGGTACTTCGAGCATGAAGACTGGATGAATAATGTGACCAGCGGTGATTACCAGAAGTACTACAATGAGATGTACGAAGAAAAGTAAAGAATACCTGTTAAATGGGAACGATGAACGTCGTTCCCATTCGGTGTGTTAAAAAACAAGTAAAAAGAAGCCCGAAAAGGGCGGATCGGAGGACGAAATGAAAGGAATTATACTGGCGGGAGGTTCCGGAACCAGACTGTATCCCCTGACAAAAGCGATTTCCAAGCAGATCATGCCGGTGTACGATAAACCCATGATCTATTATCCCCTGTCAACACTGATGCTGGCAGATATCAGAGAGGTATTGATCATCTCCACCCCAAGAGACCTTCCGGTATTTCAGGAATTGCTGGGAGACGGCAGTCAGCTGGGCATGCGCCTGGAATATGCGGTGCAGGATCAGCCCCGCGGGCTGGCAGATGCCTTTATCATCGGTGCGGATTTCATCGGTAATGACAGAGTGGCACTGGTACTGGGAGATAATATTTTCTACGGACAGAGCTTTTCCGCAGTATTGCGCAGAGTAGCTGCCAGAGAAAAGGGCGCAACTATTTTCGGCTATTATGTGCGTGATCCCAGAGAATACGGTGTAGTGGAATTTGATGAGAACGGCAAGGCACTTTCCATCGAGGAGAAGCCGGAGCATCCCAAGAGCAATTATGCGGTTCCCGGACTGTATTTCTATGACAATGCTGTAGTGGAGATCGCCAAGAATGTAAAGCCCTCTGCAAGAGGAGAGATTGAGATCACCAGCATCAACAACGAGTACCTGAACAGAG
>ENA-UEQK01001937-UEQK01001937.1-human-gut-metagenome-genome-assembly--contig:-NODE-1937-length-11786-cov-5.043556_pt1 | contig 11786 bp, 7 predicted proteins | sample MGYA00242939_ERZ507942 | MGnify/ENA primary metagenome ERZ507942 (study PRJEB26167, sample SAMN06115485) | human gut metagenome | host: Homo sapiens | place: China:Chongqing | collected 2015-03-30... | reverse complement strand
AGCATTAACGTATAGGACAATACATATCTCATTCATCAAATCAACGTTTTTACAGTCATCATCAAATCCATAGAAATAATCTCCTGCTTCATTGTATGCGCCTTTTCCGTCCGCGCGGTAAAAATCCGCTGCGATGCCCCACTGGTGCTGACTGCTGTAGCTGCTGCCTTTTGCATTCGTGACAATACTGCCCGGCTGCGTGCGTCCTTGTGCATACAGAGCGTCCTGTTCGGCGACGCTCCGGAAAGATTCCCCGATTTTAATCGGCAAACCTGCACCGACACACTTATCAACGAGCTGCGCAGTCAGCGCCTGGAGACGCGGATGGCATAATGTGATATCTCTCATAGATTTGTCCTCTTTTCTTTATGATATGAAAAATATGACATTTTGTTTTCCGGGGGTATCTTGCAAAGAATTTTCGCATATGCTATAATGCCGATAGGCTAAGAGATAGTAGTTGTCCATCACAGGCAACGACAAAACCCCCAAGGATCGCGACTCCTTGGGGGTTTTTATTCCTACTATCGGCTTTCGTCGATTTTCCCCTATTGTTGCGATGCCGCAACGGCAGCCACGCCCCGATCTGCCGCGGGAGATAGTCGGATCGCCTCCTTCTACTCTTCTTTTCCTGACTGCTTAAAAATCTGGTTTACATACGTAGACAATCCCGCCACAAGGACGCCCTGTGTAAGTGCCGTTAAAACTGCCAGCTCGATATCCTGACCACTGCCGCAGGCACAGGTGGCGAACACATAGATGGCACAAATCGCAACGCCAATCAGCCCATTAATGAGTGGGATGTATTTGTCTTTCACTGTCTCGCTCTGCTTCAGCCACATCCCAATAAAGTACAGCACTACTGCTACTACAAGTAATTCCGGCTTTACATAATCTTTAATCTGCATACCTTATCCCTCCATCTGCTTTTCCAAATCTGCGATCCGATGGTTTGCTACCCGGATCTGTTCCTGCATCACTGCCTCGGTCTCCTCTAATTTATATGTACGCTCAATTACTGTATGAAAGCAATTATGAATGATGAAGTCATGGAACGACTGATTGATACGCTGATGGAGTTGCAGAAGAAAGAAAGCACCGATCTGCCTCTTTTGAAAAAACAGCTTGCAGAAACGGAAAAAGGTATTAACAATATGCTCAACGCCAGTGAACCTCACATGGCTAAAGTCACGTGCTTCTCAGCCGTTTTAAACGGCAAGACTAAATATCGGCGGATACGCCAGTAACTTAGAATTCGTGCGGATACGCACTTTTCCCTTGCCGGATACGGCTGGTTTCCACATTACAGGTAGTCCGCTGTATATCTGCCTGCGTTTATGCTGCTTTTAAGTTGTTTACTTCTACATAAAGCTTTCTTAAATCTGCATAAACACATGAGGTTCTACGCTTCACTGCAGGTACTTTTGCCTCCAGTGAAGACCTTTCCGTTTCCGGCAAGGGTTTTAAAAGTTCCCGTATAAAATATCTCGCTCCGATATTATAGGCTGCTGACAGGTCGCAGTTGTACTGTTTTCCTGTCCGGAAGGTACATAGGCTATGGTTCTCCTGATTTCTTACTACCGCTCCGCTTCCGTCACAGGCCAGCCTGCTGGTGTTCCGGGCACTGACCCTGGACACACGAATTCCGTTCCGATGTGCCTGATGTTCACACAGTTTCTGAATATCCCGCTTTCTCCATAAATGAAGCTTTTGTTTCTTTTTTCCGGATATTTTTCCCTGCATTTCCAGATACTCAAACACAATTACACCTGCCTGATACTCTGCGGCATATTTCGTGATCTCCGCAGCTATTTTGCGGGACAGCTCCATATTCAGCCTTTTTGCATAATCCCATCGGCTTTGGACCTGTCTGGAGGAATGTTCCCTCTGAAAACGGCGGATTCTGCCAAGCACATGATACAAATGGTCTTTATCACTGGAGAAATTTATAAATTTACGTCCCAGGATAGTGCCATCTGCACGCATGATGCTGCAGACCGCATCCGTATTGATTCCTAAATCAACGCTGCGTATCACCTGCCATATTTCCTATACCAGTGAAAGTGTTTTTTTCGTAAGAAATATACACTTTCCATAATCATATTTATATTATACCATATATTCCTTTGCAAAGAAAACGCCCGTTCTGTGCTTTATTAAAATAAATGGCACACCGCATTCTCATCACTACTAAAGTAACGAGAATGCGGTGTGCCATTTTTCAATTCTTTACTGTCCAATCTCCGCCGCCGGACCCACTGCCGGTTCCTGCGCCGGACCGTGTCCTGGTCCGATGTCGCTGCCCGGTCCTGCCGGCACGATCGTCGTGCTAGATTCTGCCGGATCTTCAACTGTCTCGGCAGTTGTTTCCGGCACCACCGCCGGGGCTGAATACCGTTTTCCTGCCGTACCCGTCTTGTAGATCCGCTGCATCCGCTCTTTGATGGATTCGCTCTTGATCTGCTCGATCTTGGCGCTGGCGTCTTCTTTAAGCTCCTTGCTGCTGCGACCGGAATCGCCGCTCTTTGCAGACTCCAGAAGCTTCGCCACCTCATCCGAGAGCAAATGATCCCTTCTGAAATTCGCCGCGGTATATCCGCTGGTTGTGATTTCAAATGCATCCGGATGACCTGCCAGATAGGTTCCTTCTCCGCGTCCATTGTCCGTCTCCGGGGTATCAAAGGACGCCGCCGGAAGCCCCTCTACCATCTTTTCCATCGCATTTTTCCAGATCTTCGCCGGATACGTGCCGCCGTACAGGCTGGAAAGTGTCTTCTGCTGGTCGTAGCCAACCCAGACCGTCATCGTATAATATGGCGTCATGCCGCAGAACCAGCCGTCACGGCTGCCGTTGGTCGTACCGGTCTTTCCGGCCGCCTCTATATTGCCGCTCCAACCCATCGACGCCGCCGTACCTTTTGTGACAACTCCCTTTAAAATATCGGTCATCAGCACGGCGCTGCTCTCCTGATAAACCTGAACCGATTCATAATCTTCAAAAATATCTTCGCCCTGGTTATTGATCATCTTGATAATACAGGTCGGTTCGCGGTACTGTCCCCGGTCTGACAGCGCCGCATAAGCGCCCGCCATCTCCTCGGTCGTCATACCGGTGGTAAAGCCGCCCAGGGAGGTCGCCGGATAATAGTCCGCCGCTTGCACACTCGCGAAGCGCATCTGGGTTAAATATGCCATGCCAACATCCGGTGTGATATCATCATAGATATACCATGCCACACCATTTTTACTTCGCTCGACCGCATTTCGAAGCTCCAGCCTCTCGCCGGAAAGGGACTTCACATCCACGCCCTTCTGCTTCGCCGCGTCAATATCGATATTCGGAATCCTTGTTTCCGATGTGTAACCATTTTCCAGTGCCGGTGTATACACAATCAACGGTTTGATAGAACTTCCCGGCTGTCTCGGGCTCTGGAACGCACGGTTTAATGTGTAGGTATCCGTCTCCTGACTGCGTCCACCCACAATCGCCACGACGCGGTTCGTCTTGTTGTCAATAACGGTGGACGCGCCTTGCAGCTTGTAAACGCCGTTTTCGGATGTATTGCCATCAAAGGACAGAACTCCATCTAATGCATCCTGCAGGATCGTCTGCTTGTCCGGATCCAACGAGGTATAAAGGTTATAGCCGCCCGTATAGAGCGCATCGCGCTCCTGGTTGTACACCTCGTTGTAATTGGCATTGTACTCTTTGTAAGCCTCGTCGCTGCGGAATCCATACTGGAATTCAAAACCGTCACGGCGCATCAGATAGCGAATCGCACAGTCGATCGCATACGTCGTCTCATAGTTGTGCAGCGGCACTCTCTGACGGTTGACCGTGATCTCCTCCGCCTTTGCCTCTTTGCACGCTTTCTCCGTAATAAATCCCATACTCAGCATATCTTCCAGAATCTTATCGCGGCGTGTCAGCGCATTTTCCGGATGACGGTACGGGTTGTAATACGTCGGCGAGTTCGGAATCGCACACAAATATGCCGTCTGGCTCAAGGACAGTTCATCCGCATCCTTGCCAAAATAACCTCTTGCAGCCGCCTGAAGCCCGTAGTACGTGTTCGCGAAGCTGATATCATTGATATAGAACTCCATAATCTGCTCTTTGGTGTATTTCTTCGTCAGATCTAAGGAAATCAGCATCTCCTTGATCTTCCGCTCCATCGACACCTCGCGGGTCAGAAAACGGTTTCTCGCTAACTGCTGGGTGATCGTACTCGCGCCGTGCTTTTCTGCTCCCTCAGTCAAAAAGTAATTGACTGCGACACGGAAAATACCTTTTATATCAATGCCTGGATTTTCCCAGAACGTCCGATCCTCGATCGCCACAAATGCGTTGACTGCATTCTGCGGTATCTGGTCATACGTCAAATAACTGGAATCCTCGTCTCCCGTCAGCTTCGCCAGCACATTACCGTTGGAATCATAAATATAACTTGCCTCCTGCAAACGGAACGTATCCAGCGTACTGTTTTCCACCACTCCCTCTATCTGGCTTTTATAGTCCTCATAGAGCGGAATCAGCTTATATGCGCCAAATCCGGCACCGCCAATCACCAGCAGTACCAGACACACCAGAAGCGTCTTGAACATGGTTCCAAAGATCCTTGCCATCGCATGGAACACGATCTGCCCACCGCTCCGGCTGTTATTTTTGCCCGCTTTCTTTTGCTTGCCGACATCAATTTTCCCGCTTTTCTTTGCAGTGCCCCGCCTGCCCGAAGATCGTGCGGATGAAGCTGCCGGCTTCTTTCGAACGCCGGAGGCGTCCTCTCTCGTCTGTTTCTCCCTCATCTCTTCCCTCATCTTCCTATGTATCTATGGTTGCTTCCATTCTATTTTCATGCGGCACCTTAGACTTCAAAAATGCCTGTCTGCGGACAGCAACTTTTTATACTTTTCTGACAAAATCAGCTTGGACTCCCTTTTATTATAAGTTTTTTTGTCCAAAAGAACAAGCCTGTTTTCGAAATCTGCTCCATCTCCTGCCGCATGTTACTGTTCGCGCATACGTGCCCAGTAACGGAATTTGCCGGGGCTTCAAAAATACCTATCTGTAAACTGCATTTTCGCTGTATCAACGCCGTTTCCGAAAAAGAAATGCTAAAAGTTCATGCACTAACAGCGGCGTGGCGGATAACAGGAGAAGCGCCAGCCACTCTGCCGGGTGCAGCCGCACCGTGTGAAGGAGTTTCATCAAAAAAGGAATCTCCGTCACCGCAACCTGCATCAGAATCCCCACAAGGAATGCCGCAAGCATCAGCGGATTTTTCCCAAGACTGCGCGAAAATGCCGAGCCCGTGAGCGAGCGCATGCCGACCGCGTGAAAGAGCTCCGACAGTCCCAGAACGGTAAATGCATACGTCTGCGCCCGCAAAAGCTCCTGTCTGCTGAAAAATGCCCCCAGCGTGACCGCTGCAATCAGACACCCGTAAAATGCCATGCAAAACCATCCGCCTCCGGCAAACAGCGACTCGCCCGTCCGGCGCGGCGGCTGACGCATCAAGTTTTCCCGGTCGTTTCCATCCATGCCGAGTGCCAACGCCGGAAGCGAGTCCGTAATCAGATTGATCCAAAGGATGTGCCCGGCTCCCAGCGGCGCCGGTATTCCGATAGCAACGGCGGCAAACATGGTTAAAATCTCCCCCAGATTGGAGGAAAGCAGAAACAGTATAGATTTTCGTATATTTTCATAGATGCCGCGCCCTTCCTCAATTGCCCTCTCGATCGTCGCAAAATTATCATCCGTCAAAATCATATCCGCCGCCTGCCGCGCCACATCGGTGCCGCCTTTTCCCATCGCGATCCCAATATCGGCTGATTTAAGCGCCGGCGCATCATTTACGCCGTCCCCGGTCATCGCCGTCACGCACCCGGCGCGTTTTAAAGCCCGCACAATCCGGACTTTATGTTCGGGCGACACCCGTGCAAAGACTGATACAGAACCGATTCGTTCCTCCAGAGCTCCCTCATCCAGCGTTTCCAGCTGCGCCCCCGTCATGCATTCTTCCCGCCGTTTGGCAATCCCCAGCTGCCTGGCGATCGCAAGCGCCGTGTCTGCATGATCTCCAGTGATCATGACCGTCCGCACAGATGCCCTGCGAAATGCCTCAACTGCCCCGGCTGCTGCCTCCCTCGGCGGATCCATCATGCCTGCCAGCCCCAGAAATATCAGGTTCTGTTCCAGCTGTCCCATCTGTTTCTCCCACTTTCCATCCGGCATTTTTCCTGTTTGAAGCTCCCTATACGCCCCCGCGAGTACTCGCAGGGCACGCGCGGACATACGCGTGATCTCCGCCTCAATCTCTGTCCGCCTCTCCCTGGTCAGCGGCACAATTTTGTCCTCTTCCATCTCATAACGACACCTTTTAAGAATCACATCCGGCGCCCCTTTTACACAAGAAATCCAGTTTTCTCCCTGCTCATGCACCGTCGTCATTCTCTTCCGATCCGAATCAAAGGGAATCTCCCCTTTCCGCGGATATCTCCGACGCAGATGCTCCGGAGAAACACCACAATTTTCACAAAATCCGTACAGCGCCCGCTCGGTGGCATCCCCCACCGTCTCCCCGGCATCGCTGCACAGCGCAAATACCTCCAGAAGCCGTTTTCCCACTTCTCTTTCCTTAGAGCGCGCCAATTCCTGTTCCGTATACTCCTGTCGATTTACATAACATGTCGTCACCGTCATCTCATTTTTCGTCAGCGTCCCCGTTTTATCTGAGCAGACCACGCTGACTGCCCCCAGTGTTTCCACGGACGGAAGACGGCGCACGATCGTGCCAGCCCGCGCCATTTTCGTCACTCCCAGCGCCAGCACAATCGTCACCGTCGTCGGAAGCCCCTCCGGCACGGCAGCTACCGCCAGGGAAATCGCAGTGAGCAGCATTTCCATCACGTCGCGCTTCTGCCAGACGGCGAGGGCAAATAATAAAACGCACAGCCCGATCGTAAGAATACTCAATAGTTTCCCCAGATCCGACAGCCTTTTTTGCAACGGTGTCTCCTCCTCCGGCGCCTCGCGGATCAGAGAGGCAATCCGCCCTACCTCCGTATTCATGCCGGTGGCGATGACAATTCCCTTTCCCCGCCCTGCCGTCACATAAGAAGTCATAAATGTCTCATTTTTACGCTCTGCCACCGGAAGCGCACCGGCGGCTAAAAAATGGCTGTTTTTCTCAACCGCCCGCGATTCGCCGGTCAGCGCTGATTCTTCTGCCCGCATTTCAGCTGTCTCGGTAAGACGCAGGTCGGCTGGAACCTGCCGCCCGGCATCGAGCACGACCAGATCCCCCGGCACCAGCTCCCGCGCGGCAATCTCCCGCTCTTTTCCTTCCCGGATCACAACCGCCTCCAGCTGCGTCATCCGTTTTAAGGATTCGAGCGCTTTCTCCGCCTTCCCCTCCTGAATCACGCCCACCGTGGCATTTAATACGACAACCGCCAGAATTACCCCCGCATCGCCGTACTCGCCCAAAAGCAGGGAGATCCCGGCTGCCGCAAACAACACAAAAATCAGGGAGTCGCAAAGCTGTGCCCCGATGCGCACAATCAGACTCCGCGGTGGTGCTTCCCGCAGCTCATTTTCCCCATAATGGCGCTGCCGCACCTCCACTTCCGCTGCCGATAAGCCTGTCCGCAAATCGACCGAAAACTCCCTGCACACCTCTTCCACCGTCCGGTTCTCATACATGCGCATTTCCCCCTTTTTCTGTCCCTGTTCTGTACTTTTCACAGACTGCATTTATTCATATGCGGAAAATAGGGGGGATTAGAACTGAATGGTTAGAATAAAGAAATGGAAAGCATAGTCCTGTTTGATGCTCAAATGGCATCGGAACTCTTATTGTTTCGATGCCATTCTATAAATTCTGTGATTTAATTTTATCGTTCTGTTTCTGTCACATACCTTACACCTGTGGTTCCGGCTCCTGCGTCTGCGCGGCCGGTTTGCGCTCCATCGGCATATAACCTTCTTTCTTCCGCTGTATCGGCTGTACAGTCACCGTTGCTGCCGTATCCCGGAACGCCGGGAGGCTGCCTGTCTCCATGTAAGCGCGGAACGGAAGTTCGCCCTGCACTGGGTCTTTCACGGCCTCATTTTTCTCCACTTCTGGCCGTTCTCCTCTGCGCGGTGGACGGCGCTCAAACCGCTCCCGCCTTCCAGAAGCCGGGCGGTCTTCCCGTTTCTCATTTTCCGGCACCGCGCGGTTTCCGCTACGTCTGTCCGCTGCTCTCTCGGCTCCCGAAACACGCGCTGCCCTCTCTCTCTCTGAGCAAGCTCTTTCTCTGCCCTGCGTGCGCTCAGTATTCCCCTCAGCAGCACGATCCGCTGTACGGTTCCGATAGCTTCTCTCCGATCGTTCCGGTCTGTCACTGCCAGACGGACGTTCTTGTGCGCTGCGCTCCTGTTCCGGCTTTTCGGCTTTTTCCGGTGTTTCCAGACGTGTTCCCCTATTCGGACCACTTACGCCTCTTGGCGCCTGTGTCCGCTCCGAAAGAGGTCGAACCTGCATCTTATTTTTCTTTTCCTTCTCCCGGAAGCTTTTAAGTACGATCGCCGCCGAATACTGGTACGCATAGATACAGCTTTTCATCAGTTCCTGCTCTTCCTCCGTCTTGCAGGAACTCAAGAGCATCTCTTCCTCTTCTTTTTCCAGATATGCCTCTCCGTTCGTATCGCGTTCCTTTACCGGCTTGTAGATCCGGTATTTCTTGTAATACGGCGGACATGGAAACTGCTTATTCTTAACCGGTTCCGGTACAATCCGCAGTTTGTAGGTATCGGACATGCGCGCCAGAACATTATGTATTTTCTCACAATTCTCTCTCGTATTTGTCTCCCGCGCCGGGATACAAAGTAAATAATCCATCTATTTTCCCTCACATCTATCAAACGATCCTTTTCAAAATCGTTTTCTTCTCAAATTTTCTACATTTACGCCAATCTTTATTGTATCATGTCAGAGAAAAACGGGCAAGTGAAAAAGAATGTGCCTCACGACAATTTCCTGTTACACAAAAAAGGCTGCCACACGAATGCCAAACGAACGTTTTCCGTCCGGGGCCTTCTGTTTGTGACAGCCTGTTTTCCTTTATCTAACGCAGCCATATTTACCTGCGTGTTACTGTGAACAGTAACACCTGCGTTCCTCAGTCTCTTACACCATCCAGTCTTTCAGCACGCCGTGATCGCGCAGCAGCTTTCCAATCACCGTCTTGTCAATCTTCCGGAGAATCGGCTTTTTGAGTGCTTCAAACGGCATCGGCAGCTTCATTTCCAGCGGCGATCTGCCGTCCATCAGCTTGACCGTGCTGTCCAGAAGCTCGCGGATATCGTAGACACTTCCCCATACCTCCGGTACGCCGCGGTCTACGCCGCACAAGCCATACACCGCTTCCATCGCGGTGCGGACGGAATACTCGGTCGTGAAAATAGTATCACGCGGGGTCTCCGCAAACTGCCCCAGAAATGCCGCATTGACACATCCATCCGGGATAACGTCCGGGCGGTCTCCGGCACGCCGCGGCATAAAGAATGCTGTAATATACGGCATCATCGTCGGCGTACAGTTCGCATGGTTCTCAGCCAGTTCCTCGATCTGATCCTCCGGGATTCCGAGATGGTACAGCCATTCTTCTGTGATCTCCTTGCCCGTGCAGGCGCGCATCGGCTTCTTCACATAATCGCCCGGTACATCCGTAAATAAACTGTATACCCAGACGCAGATCTCGTCCTTATCCTGCGCTTTGAACTGTCCCTGACGGTTGATCGTCCAGCTGAGCAGCCAGCTTGAATCACGGCAGCTCACGATACCGCCTGTTACGACGCGTCCACTTCTCGGATCCCTGCGGCAAATCTTGCGGATCTGGGAAATGATTGTCTCATCCGAAGTCGTGACCGTCGCAGACTCCCAGTTCGTCTTCTGGATATCCGAGCAGAATTTCTCCGGATGTCCAAATGCCGGATCCTGCGCAGCAATCTGACGCCACAGACTCCAGCAGCCGCTGGTACGCACTTCCGCACCTTCTACCGGTGCCTGATTCTGGTCACCGTAGATCGTTCCCTCAGTACAGCTTCCGTTCGTAATAAAGACAAAATCATCCTCAGTCAACGCGATTTCCTTCTTCTCGCCGCCCTTCACGTACTCGATCGCCTTCGCAACCTTTTTCTCACCCTGGATGTCAAACCGCACATTCGTAACCTCGGTGCCAAACTGGATCTGGACGCCTGCCGTCTCCAGATATTTCTGCATCGGCAGAATCAGCGACTCATACTGGTTGTAACGCGTAAATTTAAGTGCCGAGAAATCCGGAAGTCCGCCAATGTGGTGGATAAAACGCTGGAAATACCGTTTCATCTCCAATGCACTGTGCCAATTTTCAAACGCAAACATTGTTCTCCAGTACAGCCAGAAATCCGAATCAAACACCTCATTATCAAACACATCCTCAATGGATTTGTCATACAGATCCTCATCTTTCGTGAAGAACAGCTTCATGATCTCCATGCTGCCTTTCTGGCTCAAGCGGAATTTGCCGTCCGTGTGTGCGTCCTCGCCTCGGTTGACCGTCGCACGACAGAGCGAGTAGTTCGGATCGTGTTTATTCAGCCAGTAATATTCATCGAGAACTGATGCCCCCGGCACCTCCAGGGACGGGATGCTGCGGAACAGATCCCACAGGCACTCAAAATGATCCTCCATCTCGCGGCCGCCGCGCATCACATATCCACGGGTCGGATCCTGAATACCGTCGCATGCACCGCCTGCTACCTCCATCGCCTCCAGAATATGGATATTTTCTCCCGGCATCTGTGCGTCTCTCACAAGAAAACACGCCGCCGCCAGAGAAGCCAATCCACTTCCGACGATATAAGCCGATTTGCCCTCGATTCCCGCCGGTTTCTCCGGACGTGCAAATGCCTCATAATTTCCCTTTGAATAATAAATTCCCTTGCTGTTTTTCTCCTGGCTGCCGCGTTCCGTATTCCGGTAATCCGAAGCCGACTTAACCACTTTTCCTGCCTTTTTCCGCTTCGACGCCGCTGCCGCCAGCCCCGCTCCAACTGCCAGTGCCGATACCGCACCCGCTTTCCATGCTTTCTTATTCATGTCCTGATCGCCCCTGCCTTTCTTCAACTTTCAAACCACTTCTTTTTTACATTACCCCGATATCTAGTTTTTAATACTATCTAATAGTAGTTTGATAGTAAAACTTTTTTGGAGAAAAGTCAAGGGCATCATCTTCTGGCACTTCCTGTTTGCCTTTGGTCATTCCATTTTCTTACTACCTTTTGTACTGACTTTTCATGAGCTTTGGCTTTATACTTCTTGGCTTTGAATTGATTGTAAAAAAGCTTTCATTTATTATTTTTTTGCCTTGCAAAAATAAAAAGCACGATTAATAAAATAACCGGGAACAATAGCCCAACTCCCATACCTGCACGAATATTGTCTCCTGCACTTTGTGTAACACGTCCAACAATCCCCGGACCTATGCTTCCACCCAGGTCCCCCGCCATAGCAAGCAAAGCAAACATAGCCGTTCCACCTGCCGGAAATCTTTCTGATGAAATACTGATTGTGCCGGGCCACATAATCCCAACAGAAAAGCCACAGATAATACATCCAATCAAACCTGATATCGGATTCAACGATACAGAAACAAGCAGGTAGCATATCACACATAAAATTCCAGATCCGATCATAAATTTCATCAGATCCATTTTATCACCATATTTTCCGAAAATTATACGACTGATCCCCATTGTA
>ENA-UEQK01001936-UEQK01001936.1-human-gut-metagenome-genome-assembly--contig:-NODE-1936-length-11794-cov-4.025604_pt1 | contig 11794 bp, 8 predicted proteins | sample MGYA00242939_ERZ507942 | MGnify/ENA primary metagenome ERZ507942 (study PRJEB26167, sample SAMN06115485) | human gut metagenome | host: Homo sapiens | place: China:Chongqing | collected 2015-03-30... | reverse complement strand
TTGTAAAACAGGCATTTAGGAAAGTAGAAGGCAATCTGTCGGAAATCCATATCTTCCACACAGACCGGGGAAATGAAAACGATTTTAAGTTTCGATATGAATCAGTTGCCGCAAGGAGTGGAAGTAGTCTGGTTGCGGCAGAGGAAAGGGAAATATGATGAGTATAAGTTTACTTCGGAAGAGAAGAAGCGTTATGAACGGTATCTTTGCCGTCTTCCGGTGATGGATGGGGCGGTATATACTTCGCTCAAACATAATGGAAAGCTGTTTCCGGTTTCACTCATGGAGCTGTCGCGCTACAAGAAAAAGATATTGGCAGGTCCTGTGGAGCCGGGACCTTGGAAATATATGAATGGTGTGTTGTATCGGCACGAGGGAGGTTTCTCTTATGAATTCGAGGGCAATGTGGTTTATAAATATAAGGATGAGGAACTGTGCCCGGCTTATCTGAATTTTTCGTCTGTGGCAAAGATTCCGACTTTGAATGATTACCATTTATCACCGGAAAGATTCCGTAGTCTGGTGGCCGAACTTCGCAAGGGAAAGAGTTGGCATCCCACCCGGATTTATTTCTCCCTGCCGGATAAGACGTTGAATTTCCGGCTTCCGGAAGAAAAAGATTCTACCGGAGTGGCTAACTTGCTCTTTAAAGACTGCACTACCGGAGAACTGGTTTATCCGGATACCTTGGTGCAAATGAATAGAATATATTCCAAGTTTCCTGCCGGAACGTATGATGCGATTTTGCTTTATAACAATGGAAAGTATCTGAAACAGGATGCTCTGACGATACAATCATATACCTATCTGGATGTAGATATGGAATCTCTGCCTCTACACGAACGCGATTCGTTGTCAGCAGGGTGGCTCTTGCTGGGAAGAGGAATTGGCAGGATCGGTACAAACTTTCCTGGTCACAGGGAAATGAGGATCAGGCAGTATGTACGCAATTACGGCGGTAAAGTCTCCGGTTATGTAACGGATGCTACCGGAGAGCCTTTAATCGGGTGCAGCGTGGTGGTGAAAGGAACGACGGAGGGAACGATCACTGACATGGACGGATATTTCGAAATGGATTGTGACAGGGGAGGGGATCAGCTTTTGTTTAGTTATGTCGGCTTTAAACAGCAGGAGATGAGAGCAACTCCCGGAACCAATCTGTTGGTTACTTTGGAAGAAGATAGTCAGGCGCTGGAGGAAGTGGTCGTTGTAGGATACGGCATGCGTTCAAGATCTTCGTTGACGGGGTCTGTTGCCGGATTAATGGTAGGTTCTTCTTCTGCTGCTGCAACCGCACCTTTGGAGAAACTGGAAGAGCAAGATCAGAAAGCGAAAGAAGAAGCGGATAACGAACAGTTGTATAATGAACTGATGCAATTGAATGGCTTACGTAGGAATTTTTCGGATGTGGCTTTCTGGCAGCCTCGTTTGTTTACGGATAAAACCGGAACGGTACAGTTTGAAACAACTTTCCCCGATAATGTGACGAAATGGGAAACTGTCGTTTATGGCATGAACCGTCGTTTGCAGACGGGTACTTTCCGACGTTTCGTCCGCTCTTACAAACCGTTGATGGCGGAGTTGAAAACTCCCCGCTTCTTGGTGGAGGGGGATCAGAGTACGGTGGTCGGGACTATCCGCAATTATCTGGATGGGCAGCACATAGCCGGAAAGACACAGTTCTGCGTCGGAACGGATACGTTGAAACGGCAGGAAGTGAGTTTCATGGAGGGATTTCATGAAACAGTGCCGATGCAGGCAGTTCATGCCGATAGCGTGACCATCAGCTATCTTTTCACTCGCGACGATGGCTATCAGGATGGAGAGGAATATACGATTCCGATACTGCCACAGGGAACTGAATTGGCGGAGGGCACATTGGGTATTCTGTCCGATGCAAAGACGGTCAAAGTGCAATCCGGCGAGGATGAAGAAGTGATGGTGAGTATCACTGACAATCAGTTGGACATCTATAAAGAATCAGTGAATTACTTGACAGGATACAAATATTTGTGCAATGAGCAGCTGGCATCCAAGTTAATCGGTTTGTTGGCTTACCAACAGTATATGCAGAGTAAGGGTGAAAAGGTGAAAGTAGATAAAGCAATTCGACCTATCATCCATCGACTGACGAATCATCAGAACAAACATCAGTTATGGTCGTGGTGGGGGAACTCTGAAAATACTTCTTTCTGGATGTCTGCGCATATTCTGCGGGCTTTGAAGATGGCGCAAGATGCAGGTTATCCTGTGGAGTTGAATCTGAATGGTTTGAAAGTGGAGTATGCTCATACGCGTCCTTATCGAGGAATGAAACTGGAAGATATAGAAATACTTCATGCTCTGCATGAGTGGAAAGTAGAGGCGGATTATTCTTCGGCAGTCAGATTATTGGAACCTTTCGTCCGGCAATTGGAACAGAAAGAAGACTCGTTGGCAAATAGAAACAAGTATTATCGTCCTCTTTCATACTTGAAAGAGAAGCTGCTTCTCTGGGAAATCAAGCAACAGGTGGATTCGGTGAATGTGGGTGATAGCGTACGTCCTTATCTGAAAAAGGATATGCTGGAAGGTGTTTACTGTGACGACGGACGGCGTACTTATTATTGGGAGGGAAATCAGATGATAAATACATTGATAGCCTACCGGATTATTAAAAATGACCCTTCCCTGTGTAAGTTGAAAGAAAATATGCAATTGTATATTTTGCGGACTAAGGAGCGCGGATGGAATACGTATCAGGCTTCTTCGGCTGTGGCAACTGTTCTGACCGATTTGTTGGCAGGTTCCGGAGGGATGTCAGGAACGTCGGTGTCTGTGAGCGGTAAGGATCATCAACGAATTACGGAATTTCCTTATCATGCCCGGCTGACAGCAGGCGACAGTCTGCTTATTTCAAAAACGGGAAAAGAGCCTTTATTGTATAGTGTCTATTCAATGAAGCGTGTGATGAATGCTCGTCAGAGTGATGCTTTCAAGGTGGAGGCGACTTTGGAAAAAGACTCTTTGGTGGCGGGTGTACCTGTTACATTGACAGTTACCTTGCAGGTGAAGCAGGAGGGTGCGCAATATGTGATGCTCGAAGTTCCTGTTCCGGCAGGTTGTAGTTATGCCTCAAAACCTGTTAATTTCTCCCGTTCTGAAGTATATCGTGAGTATTTTAAAGAGAAAACTGTTATCTTTAGCGAACAATTAACGGTAGGTACTTATCAGTTTACGGTTCCTTTGCTTCCACGCTTTACTGGAAAATATACGCTGAACCCTGTGAAAGTGGAACTGATGTATTTCCCGGTGGTGAATGCAAATAATGCGGGGAGAGAAATTTGGATTACAGAAAGAAATACAAAAGATATACGAAAGAAAGGGAATGATTGAAGCGATGAAATATACGAAGTGGATAACAGTCTTGTTTTGTCTTTTGGGCTTGGCGGCCTGTCGGCAGGATGCGCCTCGTTTCCGTATTGGGGTGGCCCAATGTAGCGATGACTCTTGGAGGCACAAGATGAATGATGAGATTCTTCGCGAAGCGATGTTTTATGATGGAGTGTCGGTTGAAATCCGCTCGGCGGCGGATGATAACCGTAAGCAGGCGGAAGATGTTCATTATTTTATAGATAAAGGAGTTGATTTACTGATAATTTCCGCCAATGAAGCGGCTCCCATGACTCCAATTGTGGAGGAGGCCTATCAGAAAGGAATACCTGTCATTCTTGTAGACCGGAAGATACTTTCTGATAAATATACTGCCTATATCGGTGCCGATAATTATGAAATAGGTCGTGCGGTAGGAAATTATATCGCATCAAGTCTGAAAGGGAAAGGGAATGTAGTGGAGCTTACCGGACTGGGTGGTTCCACCCCTGCCATGGAACGCCATCAGGGATTTATGGCTGCTATCAGCAATTATCCGGATATCAAACTGATTGATAAAGCGGATGCTGCCTGGGAACGTGAACCGGCAGAAGTGGAAATGGATAGTATGCTTCGCCGTCATCCGAAGATTGATGCGGTATATGCACATAACGACCGTATCGCTCCGGGAGCCTATCAAGCTGCGAAGAAAGCCGGACGTGAAAAGGAAATGATTTTTGTTGGCATTGATGCCCTGCCCGGCAAAGGAAACGGGCTTGAATTGGTGCTTGACAATGTGCTGGATGCAACTTTTATTTATCCGACTAATGGGGACAAAGTGATGCAACTGGCCATGAATATTCTTGAGAAGAAGTCTTATCCTCGCGAAACGGTCATGAATACTGCCGTTGTAGACCGCACGAACGCGCACGTTATGCAACTTCAGACTACCCATATCTCGGAACTGGATCAGAAGATTGAAACATTGAACGGACGTATCGGTGGGTATCTGTCGCGTGTAGCTACGCAGCAGGTCGTGATGTATGGCGGCTTGGTTATTCTTTTATTAGTAGCGGGATTGTTGTTGGTAGTCTATAAATCCCTCCGTTCCAAGAATCGCCTGAATAAAGAGTTGTCCGAACAGAAGAAACAAGTAGAGCAACAGCGCGATAAACTCGAAGAGCAACGGGATATTCTTGAAGAACAGCGTGACAAACTCGAAGAACAGCGGGATCAGCTTATCCAGCTTTCTCATCAACTGGAAGAAGCGACTCATGCCAAGCTGGTTTTCTTCACAAATATATCTCACGATTTTCGTACTCCACTGACATTAGTTGCCGACCCGGTAGAGCATTTACTGGCTGATTCGTCTTTGAGTGAAGATCAGCGCCGAATGTTATTGTTAGTTCAGCGAAACGTGAATATCCTTTTGCGTCTTGTCAATCAGATTCTGGATTTTCGTAAATACGAGAATGGAAAAATGGAATATACTCCTATTTCGTTAGACATTCTTTCTTCTTTTGAGGGATGGAACGAGTCTTTCATGGCAGCAGCCCGGAAGAAACATATTCATTTCTCATTCGATTATATGCCGGATACGGATTACCGCACATTGGCAGATGTAGAAAAGTTGGAACGCATCTATTTCAACCTCCTTTCCAACGCTTTCAAATTTACTCCGGAAAACGGAAAAGTAACTGTACGCTTGTCTTCCCTGACTAAAGACGATCATTGCTGGATTCGCTTTACCGTTGCCAATACCGGTTCAATGATTTCTGCGGAGCATATTCGGAATATTTTCGACCGTTTCTATAAGATAGATATGCACCATGCCGGTTCGGGTATTGGACTGGCATTGGTAAAGGCTTTTGTGGAATTGCATAAAGGTACCATCACGGTGGAAAGTGATGAAAAGCAAGGAACTATCTTTACCGTTGATTTGCCTGTACAGACTTGCGAGACTGTTGTTTCTGAAAACTCTCCGGCATTCTCTGTCCCTGCTACTTCTGTAACCTCCACCGATGCTGCAACCTCTGCCGTTGCTGGGGCTCCCGTAACTCCTGCAACTTCTGGTTATTCCGGTTCTTCGAGCTTGAATGATGCTTTAACTTACGAAGAAGAGGAATTGGAAAAAAGTTATGACTCTTCCAAACCTTGCGTTCTGATTATTGATGATAACGCTGATATTCGCTTATATGTGCATGGATTGCTTCACACTGATTATACTGTTATAGAAGCTGCATACGGCTCGGAAGGTATTCGTAAAGCTATGAAATATGTCCCGGACTTGATTATCTCCGATGTAATGATGCCCGGGATGGATGGAATTGAATGTTGTCGTCGCTTGAAAAGCGAATTACAAACCTGTCATATTCCTGTTATCCTATTGACAGCTTGTTCTTTGGATGAACAACGAATTCAAGGGTATGATGGTGGTGCAGATTCTTATATCTCCAAGCCTTTCAGTTCGCAATTACTATTGGCACGCGTTCGTAATCTGATAGATTCACACCGCCGCCTGAAACAGTTTTTTGGTGACGGACAAACGTTGGCGAAAGAGGATGTCTGTGATATGGATAAAGACTTTGTGGAAAAATTCAAAGCTCTGATTGAGGCAAAGATGGGAGATTCAAATTTGAATGTGGAAGACTTGGGTAAAGATATGGGATTAAGCCGTGTGCAACTCTATCGCAAAATCAAATCCCTAACTAATTATTCCCCGAATGAACTGCTTCGTATAGCTCGTTTGAAGAAAGCTGCTTCCCTGCTTGCTTCGTCGGATATGACAGTGGCAGAGATAGGTTATGAAGTTGGTTTTAGTTCTCCTTCTTATTTTACTAAATGTTATAGAGAACAGTTTGGAGAGAGTCCGACAGATTTGTTGAAGAGGAAAGGATAGGATAGAATCTGCAAAATTTGGTGGTGAGCATTTATCTGTTTATACTTCTATGGAATTCATATGATAAAAATAAGAGGTAAGGAAATCTATTGACATACCTTACCTCTTATTTAATTCAGTATATGATTTACTGTATATTTATTAATTCATAATCAACTTATTCGTTTTTGGCTTATTCCACCATCTTTGGTTCTCTTGACCTCCCGATGTTACCCATTGTTCAAAGTCTGGATATGCTTCCAAGAAGTTTACTTCTTCTCTGGCATGATGTAAAGATGCAGGTACTTTTAATCCCCATATAAAGTTGTCTTCATTTACATAACTTTCGTTGCTGTTATAATAAACCGGGCTATAACCTTTTAAGTGGATTTCTTGTCCTTTATTAGTTTTTGCAATATAAAAGTCCATTTTACTGTCTTGTAGGCTTTTAACGTTAACAGGTGAGTTGAACACCAAGTAAATGGCCATCATTTTTTTAGGCTTTGTTTTTTCATTTACCTCCGTATTATAATACTTGTATCCGTTAGGAATGGCCGGTTTCTTTAGTGAAATAATCAATTCCCCTTTTGGGCCTTTTAGGATTTTGATATTTTCAGCCTCTTCAGGATTGTTACGCTCAAGATACATTTGAGTTTCTTCTAAATCAAGTTCATTATATTGTACTTCTGCCAAGCGGATATAAGGATTGTAGTCATATATACCTCCTATAGCTCTGATTTGGAATCCTATCATTAAGTATTCTGCATAACATTGATTGTGACTCCAATAAAAACCGTCAATTTGGAAATTATACCATGCAACAAAATCATTAAAATCATAATCGCCTAAAGCTGGATACATATCTTCGAACATAATAGTTCCGTTGCCATATCCCGGATAATTGAAGATGTTGTTCGGTTCAACAACTTTAATAGCTCTAGTGTGGTAACTCTGGATAATGCTGTAGCGTTAGCAGGTACTACTATAGAAATAGTACCATTACTTTCAACAGGAACAGTTTGTATTTCAGAGCCATTACCATATTTTACATACACATTTTTTATATATGCAGGAATTTCAATTGGGAGTTCCAATTTTGATGTGTTGGCATCGACATCCATTCGAAGCATCAAAGCCTCTTCATTGCAATTTTCTTCTAGAAATACAGAAATAGTAGCAGTTGATTGACTGGCAATTTTCACTTTGGCATTTTGAGAACCTTTCCAGTCGAAATCGGCAGGTACTTCCAAGTCAGTCATCTTCTTTTCTTTCTCGGGTTGTTTACTTTCATCATAAAGGTTCTTCTCACAGGAGCTGAAAGCCAGTGCTCCTAATAAACAAGAAGCGAACAGGATAGTTTTCTTTTTCATAACAGCAGTGCTTGTTTTGTTAATAATAGGGTTGCTTTTAATGGGTACAAAGGTCGGGATTATTTGTAAATAAAGCAAATAAAGTTGCATATTTTATTTGAAATGCTTTTATTATTTGCAAATTCTTTTCTTTTTATCTAGTTTTGGAACTGAAATAAAGTAATGTTTGAGTGATGAAAGATTATAAAGTAGATAAGGCGAGCCTTTCCGCATCCTTTTGTCAAGAGGTGTATCAGGTTGTCCGAGAAATTCCGGTAGGTAAAGTTTCTACCTATGGGGGAATTGCCGCATTATTGGGAATGTCTCAATGTTCCCGTATGGTGGGGCGTGCTTTGAAACAGATTCCGGATGATTTATCTGCGCCTTGTCATCGGGTTGTCAATGCGTCGGGACGGCTTGTTCCGGGTTGGACAGAGCAGAAACAACTCTTGTTGGAAGAAGGGATCTCTTTCAAACAAAATGGATGCGTAGACTTGAAAAAGCATCTTTGGAATTACTCCGTACCTGAATGAAATTTGCATATTTAATCTATTTTCCTTACCTTTGTGCCAACAATATGCAAGAACAGACTGTTATTTATTTATGAAAATACTGTTTTCTACTGTTCATTAAGAGGATAATCTTATCAAATTCTATTCCTTTTAAACTACTCTGTCTGTTTTTTTTTAACCATTTAAAAAACGTCGGACCGTCATGTTATCATGTGACATGACTGAACCATGCGAACATTCAACTTGTTTATCGTAAGTGAGAATAAGGAATGCGGCAGTTGAAAACAAAACAAATATTATAATCTAAACCAATATATTATATGAGTAAAATAGAAATAAAGGATTTGTACCTTATCTTTGGTAACGAGAAGCAGAAAGCCCTCAAGATGTTGAAAAAAGATAAGAGTAAAGAGGAAATTCTGAAAGATACCGGTTGTACGGTAGGAGTGAAAGATGCCAATCTTTCAATTAATGAAGGAGAGTTTTTTGTGATAATGGGACTCTCGGGAAGTGGAAAATCGACATTACTGCGTTGTATCAATCGTCTGATACGTCCTACTGCCGGACAAGTGCTTGTAAACGGAGTAGATATATCTAAAATTTCCGAAAAAGAATTATTGCAGGTTCGTCGGAAAGAGCTGGCGATGGTTTTCCAGAATTTCGGTCTGTTACCTCACCGTTCCGTATTGAGCAATATCGCGTTCGGCCTCGAACTTCAGGGAGTGAAGAAAGAGGAACGTGAGAAGAAAGCGATGGAAAGCATGAAGCTTGTCGGATTGAAAGGATATGAAAATCAGATGGTAGGCGAGCTTTCCGGTGGAATGCAACAGCGTGTCGGACTGGCTCGCGCTCTGGCTAATAATCCTGAAGTGCTTTTAATGGATGAGGCTTTCTCTGCTCTCGATCCTCTGATTCGCGTACAGATGCAGGATGAACTACTGGCCTTGCAATCAAAGATGAAAAAGACGATTGTTTTTATTACCCACGACTTGAGTGAAGCAATTAAGCTAGGTGACCGTATTGCCATCATGAAAGACGGAGAAGTGGTGCAGGTAGGTACTTCGGAGGAAATCCTGACTGAACCGGCTAACGATTATGTAGCCCGTTTTGTTGAAAACGTGGATAGGAGCAAAATTATTACCGCCTCTTCTTTAATGATTGACAAACCGTTGGTGGCCCGTCTGAAGAAAGAAGGTCCCGAAGTATTGATTCGTAAGATGCGTGCGAAGAATATCACCGTATTACCTGTCATAGACGCCGATGATAAACTGGTCGGAGAAGTACGTCTGAACGACTTGCTTAAGTTACGTAGCAAACAGGAAAAATCCATTGAAACGATTGTGCGTACAGAAGTACATTCTGTGTTGGAGGATACGGTGTTGGAGGATATACTTCCTCTAATGACAAAGAGCAATTCGCCGGTATGGGTGATTGATGAGACGCGCGAGTTTTTAGGAACAATCCCGCTTTCATCCTTAATCATCGAAGTGACCGGGAAAGATAAAGAAGAAATAAACGAAATAATTCAAAACGCAATAGATTTATGATAAATATAGGACAATATATAGAGATGGCCATCAATTGGATGATGGTACATTTTTCCACTTTCTTTGATGCCGTGAATGCGGGCATCGGTAGTTTTATTATAGGATTCCAACACATACTTTTCGGAATACCTTTTTATATAACCATTTTGGTACTTGCTGCACTCGCATGGATGAAAGCAGGACGCGGTATGGCAATTTTCACCGCATTGGGATTATTACTGATCTATGGAATGGGATTTTGGGAGGCTACTATGCAAACCCTGGCTCTCGTTTTTTCATCTACCTGTCTGGCCCTGATTGTTGGTGTACCTTTAGGAGTATGGACGGCAAACAGTTCGCGTGCAGAGAAAATACTCCGTCCTGTTCTCGACTTGATGCAGACGATGCCTGCTTTTGTTTATCTGATTCCTGCTGTTTTGTTTTTCGGATTGGGAGCAGTGCCAGGGGTGTTTGCCACCATTATCTTTGCTATGCCTCCTGTAGTCCGCCTTACCGGATTGGGAATCCGGCAAGTTCCTAAAAATGTAGTGGAAGCCTCCCGTTCGTTCGGAGCTACCCGTTGGCAGTTATTGTATAAAGTGCAGCTTCCTTTGGCGTTGCCCACCATTCTGACTGGTGTCAACCAGACAATAATGATGTCGCTTTCTATGGTTGTAATTGCTGCCATGATTGCTGCCGGTGGTCTGGGAGAAATTGTATTGAAAGGTATTACCCAAATGAAAATCGGACTTGGGTTTGAAGGTGGTATAGCAGTTGTTATTTTAGCTATCATCTTAGACCGTATCACGCAAGGAATGGCAGGACGAAAAAATAAGAACTAAACGGAAAGGATAAAATACGTATGAGAATATATAAAATAGTAGGAATAGTATTGTCAGCTATGCTTTTGCTAGCTTCCTGTACTAATTCAGACTTAGAGAAAAAGAAAGTAAAAATAGCCTATGCCAATTGGCTGGAAGGTATTGCCATGAGTCATTTGGCTAAGGTGGTATTGGAAGAGCATGGATATGAGGTTGAATTGCAAAATGCTGATCTTGCCCCTATTTTTGTATCTATGTCAGGAAAGAAATCAGATGTGTTTCTGGATGCATGGTTACCAATAACGATGAAAGATTATATGGATCAGTATGGAGACAGTATTGAATTTCTGGGTGAGGTATATGGAGAGGCCCGTGTAGGACTAGTTGTTCCTCAATATGTTACGATCCAGTCTATTAGTGAGCTGGAAGCTAATAAAGACCGTTTCTCTTCTGAAATAGTAGGAATTGATGCGGGAGCAGGGATAATGAAGACGACCGATAAGGCCATTGCTGCTTACGGACTTGATGGGTATACCCTCATGACTTCAAGTAGTTCCACCATGCTGGCTTCTTTGAAAAAAGCGATGGACAAAGGAGAATGGATTGTCATTACGGGGTGGACACCGCATTGGATGTTCGACCAGTTTGACTTGAAATTCTTGGATGATCCGAAGAAAGTATATGGAGACTTGGAAGAAATACATGCTATTGCATGGAAAGGATTCAGTGAGAAAGATCCGTTTGCTGCCGAATTCTTTGGCAACATCAAACTAACGACAGAAGAACTTAGCTCTTTTATGACAGCTATGAAGGATGCCAGGATGGATGAAGAAGAAATAGCCCGCAAATGGAGGGGTGAACATCGGCAGTTGGTGGATAGTTGGATTCCGAAGTCAGAGAATAAATAGATTGGAGCATTGTTATTCTTAATTTTAAATATAAAATAGACATGAACTCTAGTGGGAAAAAGGTAGTACTGTTTATGTTGGACAGAGTTCATACAATAAAAAAGCGGTAATCTTATCAAAGATTACCGCTTTATATTTATAGGGTATTACTATTATTCAGCACCCCAGTTTTCTCTAGCCAAACGTTTGTAGCTGTTGTAACGCCATTTAGCGTTTTCTTCAGCAGCTTTAAACAGTTCTTCAGCTTCAGCAGGATATTGTTTCATTACAGAAGCGTAACGAACTTCACCCTTCAAGAAACCTTGGAAGTCTTCCCAGTTAGGTTCTTTGCTATCCAGTTGGAACGGATTCTTGCCTTCTTCTTCCAAAGCAGGGTTGTAACGCCACAAGTGCCAGTAACCGCACTTAACAGCCTTTTCTTCTTCTTCCTGGCTCTTACCCATACCGGC
>ENA-UEQK01001934-UEQK01001934.1-human-gut-metagenome-genome-assembly--contig:-NODE-1934-length-11800-cov-4.039836_pt1 | contig 11800 bp, 10 predicted proteins | sample MGYA00242939_ERZ507942 | MGnify/ENA primary metagenome ERZ507942 (study PRJEB26167, sample SAMN06115485) | human gut metagenome | host: Homo sapiens | place: China:Chongqing | collected 2015-03-30... | reverse complement strand
TTTTAGAAGTTGATGCTGCAGCCGTGCGGTCAGGGTATCCTCAGCTTCTGAAAAGACCATCCGTTCCTGCTGTTCTACCAATGCTTCAATGAGCAGCGTAATCTCCTCTAACAGATTATCATTATAGCGGTTGTGCAGAAGGTCCAGCAGGAACAACAGACCCCCAAAAAATACAAATGCAAAAGAGATAAAAAGCGTACGGAAAAGGATGTCCTCCCCCAAAGTGTACAACAGCATCCTTCAGACTGATGCTGTCGGGACAATATACCTTATCTATACTGATATCCAAACCCAAATCCTGCATCACGGCAGCGTTCTGCTTCTTCAGGTCTGTCAGCATCCACATGCCCTCGTCGGCATATCCGGCGAGAGAGCATGCGGCAAGCATAGAAAATAATATGGTTTTCTTCATTATTCTACGATAGTCATTTCGTCAATCAGGTTCTTGCAACCACCCAATTTTTCAACGATGAATAATACATAGCGAATATCTACAGCAATACAACGCTGGAGATTGTTGTCGAAATTAATATCACCCGAAAGTGATTCCCAGTTACCGTCGAATGCAGCACCAATCAGTTCACCATTACCATTCAACACCGGAGAACCAGAGTTACCACCGGTAATATCGTTGGTAGTAAGGAAACAAGTCGGCATTTCACCGTTAGGCAATGCATAGCGACCGAAGTTCTTTGTAGCATACAACTCTTTCAGCTTAGCAGGAACGACAAATTCCGGATTGCTCGGATCTTCTTTTTCCATTACACCCTTCAGCGTAGTGTAATATTTATAATGGATACCATCCTTCGGATCGTAAGATTTTACGTTACCGTAAGTCAGACGGATAGTAAAGTTTGCATCCGGAGCTTTCGGAGTTGGAGCATACATTTCACACAAGCCACGTACATATGTCTTATGCAACAAATCGATATTGCCGCTTACTGCATCATACTTTTCATTCAGTTTCTTCGACAATTCATTTTTGCTAGAAGAATATTGTACTGCAAGGTCGTTTTCGATAGCTTTAACGGTAGGGTTGCTGATGAAAGCATTGAAGTTTTTATCGTTAGAGAAAATGCTATTGTCATACAAAGCATCAATGTAAGCATCATAATTGCCTTTATACTTTGTCTGGCTATCTGTTTACCCAGAAGAATGCGTATATGATCCATGCACTGCCGGTTACAAGGGGGGAACTGTATGTGACGAATATGATCAGTGGCCTTTGTTTTCTATTGATTCCGCAGGCACTGGTTTTTCTGGTAACGGTGGTTCTTTGTCTTTTGCAAGGTATTGCGAGTGTGCAGTTTCTGGGATTGTGTTAGTTCCATTTATCAGAGAGCATTTTAAAGGAAATGGAAACAGTATCTTAACCGCTTCGATCCTGCTTGGAATTATGATTCTGCCGACAATTATAGGTGTATCGGAATCAGCAATCCGTGCCGTGGAAAACAGCTATTATGAAGGAGCACTTGCACTTGGTGCAACACATGAGAGAAGTGTTTTTACTGTAATCGTTCCAGCAGCAAAATCCGGTATTATGGCAGCAGTCGTGCTCGGTGTCGGACGTGCGATTGGTGAGACAATGGCGGTTATGATGGTTGCAGGAAATCAGGCAAGAGTGCCATCGAGTATTTTTAAAGGAGTCCGTACCTTAACGGCAAATATTGTAATGGAAATGGGATACGCAACGGATCTTCACAGAGAAGCACTGATCGCAACCGGTGTGGTACTGTTTGTGTTTATCCTCATCATCAATGTCTCTTTCTCTATTTTAAAAAGACGCACAAAGGACAATTAGAAAGGGGAAAGGAGTGTGAAAAATAAGATTTTTCACACGCAAGAAGGGAGATTAAGATGGAAAAACATATGGAAACTGAGATTGCTGCGGTCAATCAGCAGTCTTTCAAAGATAAGATCAAATCATATACGAAACATCCGGGTTCATTCATATTGCTGCTTTTAGTACTTGTCGCAGCAGTGCTGACCGTGGGTGTCCTGGTATTTCTGGTGGGGTATATTTTAATCCGCGGTATCCCGTACTTAAAACCATCGCTGTTTGCATGGACATATAACTCAGATAACGTGTCAATGCTTCCGGCAATGATCAATACACTGTTTATGACAGTGCTGGCACTTTTGTTATCCGTGCCGTTTGGCGTAGGTGCAGCGATCTACCTTGTAGAATATGCAAAAAAAGGAAATAAGCTGGTTGGGATCATTCGTGTTACGGCAGAGACGCTGTCCGGTATTCCGTCTATCATTTATGGACTGTTTGGTATGCTGTTTTTTGTGACTGCATTAAAGTGGGGGTATTCGATGATGGCAGGTGCTGCAACACTCGCGATCATGGTACTCCCGGTCATCATGAGAACGACGGAGGAAGCACTTTTGTGTGTCCCTGATTCATTTCGCGAAGGAAGTTTCGGACTCGGCGCAGGAAAACTGCGTACCATATTTAAGATCGTGCTACCAAGTGCAATTCCGGGTATTTTATCCGGCATCATCTTAGCAATCGGACGAATCGTAGGAGAGACGGCGGCACTTATTTATACATCAGGCACAGTTGCAAATCTTGCGGGATTTTTCGATTCCGGACGTACCCTGGCAATTCACATGTATTCGCTGTCTCGTGAGGGTATGCATACAAATGAGGCATATGCGACGGCAGTTGTACTTCTTGTCGTGGTACTGATCATCAACGGGGTATCTTCCCTGATCGCAAAGAAGTTTGAAGCACCGAAGCAGTGATGTGAAAAAGATTTGCAGGCAAAAATAGAGGAGAAAACATGTCAGAAAAATTTAAAATTTCAAACCTTGATTTATATTATGGTGATTTTCATGCATTAAAAGATATCAATATGTCGATCGGCTCGAATGAAATTACCGCTTTTATCGGACCGAGCGGCTGCGGAAAATCCACCTTTTTAAAAAGTTTAAACAGAATGAATGATTTAGTGGAAGGATGTAAGATCACCGGAAGCGTTCTTTTGGATGGAGAAGATATTTACAATGGCATGGACGTCAATCTTTTAAGAAAGCGTGTCGGGATGGTATTCCAGAAACCAAATCCGTTTCCAATGAGCATTTATGACAATATTGCCTATGGGCCGAGAACACACGGTATCCGTTCCAAGGCAAAATTAGACGAGATTGTGGAAAAATCCCTGCGGGATGCAGCAATCTGGGATGAAGTCAAAGACAGACTGAAAAAAAGTGCACTTGGTATGTCCGGTGGACAGCAGCAGAGACTCTGTATTGCAAGGGCACTTGCAGTCAATCCGGAAGTTATCTTAATGGATGAGCCGACTTCTGCGCTTGATCCTATTTCAACATCAAAGATCGAGGATCTTGTCATTGAACTGAAAAAACAGTATACGATCATTATGGTAACGCATAACATGCAGCAGGCAGTCCGTGTATCGGATAAGACGGTATTTTTCCTTTTAGGAGAAGTCATTGAAGCCGGTGATACAGAGCGGTTATTCTCAGTTCCGCAGGATAAGAGAACAGAGGATTACATTACCGGACGTTTTGGATGATACCTCAGGTTTCATTGCTTATAACATACAAAAAGCGAAAGAAAATGCACATTAACATATTACAGTGAAAAGAAAGAAGGAAGTGGAAAATCATGAGAAACAGGTTTGACAGACAGCTTCAGACATTGAATGACGAATTAATAGAAATGGGAGGCTTGATCGAGCAGGCAATCGAGATGGCATGTTCTGCACTTGTGAAACAGGATGTGGAAAAAGCGGAAAAAGCGATCAGCTTTGATGAGGAGATCGATCATCAGGAGCGGGATATTGAAAGTCTTTGTATGAAATTATTACTGCAGCAGCAGCCGGTGGCAAAAGATCTGCGCCTGATCTCTGCAGCACTTAAAATGATCACAGATATGGAGCGTATCGGAGATCATGCATCCGATATTTCGGAGATGACGATCTTAATGGCAGATGCATCCTATGAAACCGGTGATCCGATCAATCTTGATCTGATCAAGGCGATGGCAAAAGAGACAACAAACATGGTAATAAAGAGTGTGGATGCGTTTGTGCAGAAAGACATGGATTTAGCACACTGGGTCATCAAAGAGGATGATGTGGTGGATGATCTGTTTAACCAGTTCAGACAGCAGCTCATTAAAAAGATCAATGAAAATATAAAAAATGGTGAACAGGCAACAGATATGCTGATGGTTGCAAAATATTTTGAACGTATCGGAGACCATGCGACCAATATTGCAGAGTGGGTAATTTATTCTATTACCGGGCAGCATGAAAATTAAAAATAGACAAAAATAAATGGTTTCTTAAAGATTTTACATAGATTTTACATAAAGTTGACGGTAAATTTACATACTCCTTTTTATGCTAATTGCAAAATGACGAAAAATGCTGTATAAATAAATTATATGTCAAAAAAACGTAAAGAATAAGAAAAGCGGCATACAAAAGGAGATTGAGATGGATATTTTTGGAGTACTGACCCTCATTGGCGGATTGGCACTGTTCCTGTACGGAATGAATGTAATGGGTGCCGGACTGGAGAAGATGTCAGGAGGTAAATTAGAGAAGATCTTAGAGACTCTGACATCAAACCCGATCAAGGCAGTGTTGCTTGGTGCAGGTGTAACTGCAGTGATCCAGTCGTCATCGGCGACGACGGTTATGGTGGTTGGTTTTGTGAACTCCGGTATTATGAAGCTGTCACAGGCAGTCGGCATCATTATGGGTGCAAATATCGGAACAACGGTAACGTCATGGCTTTTGAGCTTAAGTGGACTGCAGGGGGATAACTTTTTTATCCAGATGTTAAAACCATCCTCCTTTTCACCGATCCTTGCAATGATCGGTATCATACTTTGTATGTCGAAAAAGAGCGACAAGAAAAAAGATATCGGCGAGATCTTACTTGGATTTGCAGTATTGATGTACGGTATGGAGAGCATGAGCGGGGCGGTAGAACCGCTTGCAGATGTGCCGGAATTTACGAATATCTTAACGATGTTCCATAATCCGTTCCTTGGTGTATTAGCAGGAGCTGTACTTACTGCGATCATCCAGAGTTCCTCTGCATCGGTCGGAATTTTACAGGCACTGTCTGTAACAGGAGCATTTACCTATGGTTCTGTGATCCCGATCATTATGGGACAGAATATCGGTACCTGTGTGACGGCGATGATCTCAGCGGTCGGCGCAAACAGAGGTGCAAAGAGAACGGCATTCGTGCATCTTTATTTTAATGTGATCGGTACGATCCTGTTTCTGGTATTGTTTTATACAGGAAATGCGCTGATCGGATTTGAATTTACCAATGAAGTCGTTGGGGCAGCGGGAATCGCAATGATCCACACCATATTTAATGTGTTCGCAACCCTGGTTTTACTTCCATTTACAAAGGGATTGGAGAAACTGGCATACTTAACGATCCCGAAAACTGCAGAGGAACAGAATCAGAAAGAGGATGTATTTGTTATTTTAGACGACCGTTTCTTAAACAGCCCTGCATTTGCAATTGAGCAGTGCCATTCTCTTGCCAATCAGATGGCGAAGATCACACACGAAGGATTTTTAGAGGCGATGACCGTACTGGATGAGTACTCCGAAGAAAAAATCGAGGATGTCATTGCAAAAGAAAATATCGTAGATACTTATGATGATAAACTCAGCGCATACTTAACAAAGTTAAGCAGCCAGAATTTATCTTACAAAGACAGTCTGAAGGTGACATCTCTGCTTCACTGTCTGACAGATTTTGAGCGTATTTCCGACCATTCCATCAACGTAGTGGAAAATGCACAGCAGATGGTAAAAGAGGGAGCCGTATTTTCTAAGAAAGCAAAAGAAGAAATGCTGGTATACAGTGCGGCACTCCGCGATATCTTAGAGCGTACCACAAATGCGTTCGTGGAGGGGGATGAAGCACTGGCACGTACGGTAGAACCGTTAGAAGAAGTTATTGATGAGTTAAACAAGAAAGTAAAGAAAAACCATATGAAGCGTCTTAGAAAAGGGAAATGTACCATTGAGCTTGGTCTTGTATTGTCAGATCTTGCAATGAACTATGAGCGTGTTGCAGACCATTGTTCGAATATCGCGGTATATATGATGCAGTTAGAGGATACCCAGTTAGAGGAACACAGTTTTACCGAGCAGATGGATGCTGAGGAGAGTGCAGAGTTTACAAAACAGTTAAACGAGTTCGAGAAGATGTATCAGATTTAAGTGTGAAGGATTTTTAGCAATCGAATATTTGCCTGGAATACAGTTGGTGTACAAAAAAGACGCTTGAAAATGGAGATTGAGGGAAAATATGGCAACAATCTATATAGTGGAAGACGATATTAATATTCGTGAAATTGAGCGGTATGCACTCAAAAACAGTGGCTATGAAGTGGAAGAATTTGAGGGCAGTGCACCATTTTTTAAGCGTCTGGAAAAAAATATTCCGTCACTGATCCTTTTAGATATCATGCTTCCGGGGGAGGACGGACTGGATATTTTAACAAAGATAAGGGCAGATAAGGCAACTGCAGAGGTTCCGGTCATCATGGTAACGGCAAAGACAAGTGAACTTGATAAAGTAAAAGGACTTGATCTTGGAGCGGATGATTATATCACAAAACCGTTTGGTGTGATGGAGCTGATCTCCCGTGTGAAGGCAATGCTTAGAAGAACAAGCCGCGTGCATGAAGATTCACAGCTGATTCATGAAGATATTCTTATGGATATGGATAAACATGCTGTTACCGTTGCAGGGCAGACGTGTGAACTGACGTTTAAAGAGTTTGAATTACTGAAGTACCTGATGCTCAATCAGGGAATCGTTTTATCAAGAGATAAGATCATGGATCAGGTATGGGGCTTCGAGTATGAGGGTGAGAGCCGTACCGTTGATATGCATATCAAAACACTGCGGCAGAAACTTGGTGCAGCGGGAAGCTGTATCAAGACCGTGCGGAATGTGGGGTACATGATAGAATGAAGAAAAAGATCAATACCGGGTTTATGTTGATTGCGGCAATCGCCATTGTGGTGACTGCCGTTTGTTCTATGTTTCTGTTTTATCAGATTTTAGAAGAACAGATATTTGATGATCTAAAGGCAAATGCACATGTTGTTTCAGTGATAAGTCCGGATCAGTTATCGAAAGATATCACTTATTCTTTGGAAACCGATGGACTACGCATTACATGTGTGGATGAAAATGGTGATGTGGAATATGACAGCATGGAAGATGTATCTTCCATGGAAAATCATAAAGAACGTCCGGAGATCGCAGAAGCAATGAGAAATGGTGAGGGAAAATCAATCCGTGTCTCATCCACTTCGTCGAAGCATACTTTTTATTATGCACTCAGAAAAGAAGATGGAAGTGTTGTGCGTGTGGCAAAAGAGAGCGGAAGCATTTATCATCTGGTGTCTACGATGTCGGGGCTGATCTTGGCGGTTGGACTGATGGTATTTCTGATGTGTGTATTTTATTCATACCGCCTGACGCGGAGACTGATGGCACCGATCGAGAAGATGGCAGACAATATCGTTCTCGTGGATGAGACAGAAGTTTATGAGGAAATGCAGCCATTTATTTCCATGATCAAAAAGCAGCATATGGATATCTTAAACCATGCGCAGATGCGGCAGGAATTTACAGCCAATGTCTCACATGAATTAAAAACGCCGTTGACAGCTATCTCCGGATATGCAGAACTGATCGCAAGCGGAATGACAGGCGGTGAGGATACCGTGCATTTTGCAAATGAGATCCATAAGAGCGCGGAGCGGCTGCAGTCGCTGATCAATGATATTATTAAGTTGTCAGAATTAGATGACAGTGATTTAAAACTTGAATTTGAGACGGTTGATCTGCATGAGCTTGGAGAGCAGTGCGTCAGCTCCATGCAGATGCAGGCAGAGAAAAACGAGGTGACATTGCAATTAGAGGGGATGTCTGTTCCGATGAGCGGGAATAAGACACTGCTTGAGGAACTGTTGTTTAACCTTTGCAGTAATGCGGTGCGCTACAACAAAAAAGGCGGCAGTGTCACGATCGTGACTGCCATCGAAAATACAAGACCGGTACTGATCGTAAAAGATACCGGTATCGGAATCCCAAAGGAACAGCAGGAACGTGTATTTGAGCGTTTCTACCGTGTTGATAAAAGCCGTTCGAAATCTACCGGCGGTACAGGTCTTGGACTTGCCATCGTAAAACACATTGTTGCCCAGCATGATGCGCAGATTTCAATGACGAGTGAAGTCGGTGTGGGAACAGAGATCAAAGTTGTGTTTTAGAAGCAGTTTTTAGTAAAAAAATCTAACCGAATCCTCAAATTTATGCTACAATAAAAAGATGCAAGAAATATACGATTGAGGAGCAAAGCAGACATGTTTTCCATATCAGACATTAAACAGGAAGCATATCCGGCAGCATACCGCCGGGGAAAGGAATTGTATGAGCAGGGACTTGTACAGGAATTTTCCTATGATGTATACACGGAGGATGGCGTTCCAAAGGCAGAATTAACTGGAAAAGTAAAAGGACAAGTCGAGGATCATTATGATGTCCGGCTTGTGATAGATGAAGAATATGCGGAAGTTTCAGAGAGCCGCTGCAACTGTGAGGCATTCTGTAACTATGAGGGCATCTGCAAACACTGCGTTGCCATTGCACTCGCTTATGTGAACCGCAGACAGGCAAAAGATATTTTGAATGCAAAACTTGGCATCACTCCTGAGAAGGAGACAAAGCCTTATGCGGAAAAAGAGTTAAAGACAGATACGTCGCTGAAAAATCTGTTAAACCGTTATTCCATGCGTGCAGGTTCTACTTATCTTCTACCGGAAAATATTTACGGTAAGGTGGAGTTAGAGCCATACTTTAAAATGGAATACAGTTACGCGACAGTAGAATTTAAGATCGGAATGGAACAGAAATATGTTCTCAAAAATATTTCTGCATTTTTACATTCGATCAAAATTAACGAAAAAGTCCGTTATGGAAAAAAACTGGAATTTTATCATCATTTAGATGCATTTACGGAATCTGCAAAACGCATTATCACATTTATGGAACAGCAGGAAATGGACAAAAGGCGTCAGAGCCAGTTCCATGCGTATTATGCGTATACAGGCAGCTATGAGCGCACAATGGAGTTAGATGGTGTGGGAATCGACCGCTTTTTTGAGGCAGTTGGTGACATGCCGTTTGAGGCGGAGGTAGGATTTTTACCGGAGGATACCTATACGTTTTCACCGGAAGAGAAAAAGCCGAAACTGGTCATCCGTCAGGGTGGTTCCGGCATCTTTCTGCTGCTGGAAGATGATTCTGTGATCATAGGTGAAAAATATTTTTATTTTTATGATGCGGATATGATCTACCGCAGTCCTGCAGGAATGAAGGAGACAGTCGGGGAGTTTTTTGAATTTATGCACCGCCAGACCGGAGAACAGACCTATATTGCTGCAGACGAACTTGCAATGTTCTGCCGTGACCTTCTTCCTTTGCTCAAAAAATATTTTAAAGTGGAGAAAGAGGCCGGATTTGATGAGAGCCTTTATGTGCCGCCAAAGCCGGAGTTTGAACTTTACTTAGACAGACAGGATATGAATACGGTAGGCGCGAAACTGATGGCTGTTTACGGGGATGATAAATATAATGTCCTTGAGAAGATCGCACCGGGGGAAGTGCGTGACCTTGCAGAGGAACTCCGCATCAAAAATCTTGTAGAACCGTATTTTAATGAATACGCCATGGCACAGACCGTGTTTGTGCTGTCACATAATGAGGAAATGCTTTACCAGCTTGTTTCAGGCGGTCTCAGAAGACTGGGCGAATTTATGACCATATATACGACGGAGAATTTCCGTAATTTAAAGGTTGTATCTTCACCGGCTGTTTCTGTGGGCATTTCGTTAAAGAGCGATCTTCTGGAATTAAAAATTCATTCCGATGAAATGTCACGGGAAGAACTTGCATATCTGCTTTCAAAATATGACCGGAAAAAGAAGTATATCCGTCTGAAAAACGGTGATTTTCTAAATATTGAAGAAGATGGACTGAGTACATTAGCGGAAGTCAGCGAGGATCTGCGCCTGACAGAAACAAACCTGAAAAAAGGCACTGTAATTGTTCCAAAATACCGCGCAATGTATCTTGATGCGGCATTAAAGAACAATCAGCTCCTATCGATCGAGAAAAATAAAGAGTTCAAGGGCATGGTCCGTAATATGAAAACGATCGAGGACAGTGACTATGAAGTGCCGGAAACGTTAAATTCGATCATGAGAAGTTACCAGAAGAATGGTTTCCTGTGGTTAAAGACACTCCGTGAAAATGGATTTGGCGGTATTTTAGCGGATGATATGGGACTTGGAAAGACGCTTCAGGTCATCAGTCTCCTGACAGCAGAACAGGAAGAGATGCAGTCCGGGGAAAAGGAGCTGCGGCGTTCGCTGATCGTGTGTCCGGCATCTTTGGTTTATAACTGGCAGAAGGAGATCTCGCGGTTTGCCCCGCAGTTGCAGACTGTCATAGTAGCCGGCAGTGTACCGGAGCGTGCATCGATCATAAGACACAGTAAAGAGGGCGAGATCCTTATTACCTCGTATGATCTGTTAAAGCGAGATGCAGAAGTGTACCAGAAATTTGTATTTGCGATCCAGGTCATTGATGAAGCCCAGTATATCAAGAATCCGTCCACCCAGGCGGCAAAAGGTGTGAAAAAGATCACTGCAGCATTCAAACTTGCATTGACCGGAACACCGATTGAAAACAGGCTCAGCGAGCTGTGGAGTATTTTTGATTATCTGATGCCGGGATTTTTATATACTTATCAGAAATTCCGGGAGGAAATTGAACTTCCGATCGCGGTAAATCAGGATGCAAACAAGATGGAGCGCTTACAGCGCATGATCCGACCGTTTATTCTAAGACGTCTGAAGGGGGACGTGTTAAAAGATCTTCCGGAGAAGATCGAAGAAAACGTATTTGCAAGGTTAGACGGCGAGCAGATGCAGCTATATGATGCTTATGCAACCAGAATGAAAGAGATGTTAAGCCGGCAGAATGACAAAGAATTTCAGAAAGGAAAGATGCAGATATTGTCAGAACTTACAAAACTGCGTCAGCTCTGCTGTGATCCGGGACTTCTGTTAGAAGATTATCAGGGGGAATCGGCAAAGACGGATATGTGTATGGAACTGATCGTAAATGCAGTCGGAGCAGGACACAAGATCCTTTTGTTCTCACAGTTTACATCCATGTTAGATCGTCTGACAGAGCGTCTGAAAAAGGAAGGTATTGATTATTATCTTCTGACAGGTTCTGTCAATAAGGAAAAACGTATGCAGATGGTAGATAGTTTTAATAATGATGATGTTCCGGTATTCTGTATCAGCTTAAAAGCAGGTGGAACCGGATTAAACCTTACCTCTGCGGACATCGTGATCCACTATGATCCATGGTGGAATGTTGCGGTACAGAACCAGGCGACAGACCGTGCACACCGTATCGGACAGAAGCACGTCGTGACAGTATACAAACTTGTGGCAGAGGGAACCATCGAGGAGAAGATCATCGATATCCAGGAGCGAAAAAAGAAACTTGCCGAGCAGGTGCTCGAGGGTGAAGGAATGGATTCTGCAAGTTTCACCAAGGAAGAAATTCTTGAGTTGCTTGGATGATAGGAGATAACCAGTGAAAAAAGCAGTAAGGGAAAAGAGAAAAACGGCAGGACATTTTAATGATTTGCTGCTGCCGGTGATCCTGGTATTGTGTGTTTTGCCATTTGTGG
>ENA-UEQK01001930-UEQK01001930.1-human-gut-metagenome-genome-assembly--contig:-NODE-1930-length-11812-cov-6.813123_pt1 | contig 11812 bp, 9 predicted proteins | sample MGYA00242939_ERZ507942 | MGnify/ENA primary metagenome ERZ507942 (study PRJEB26167, sample SAMN06115485) | human gut metagenome | host: Homo sapiens | place: China:Chongqing | collected 2015-03-30... | reverse complement strand
TTGCCGGGTATCTAAGTCGGGATTGGATAAGTGCTGAAAGCATCTAAGTACGAAGCCAGCCACAAGATTAGATTTCTTAGGGTCGTCACAGACGATGACGTTGATAGGATGCAGGTGTACAGGCAGCGATGTCATAGCCGAGCATTACTAATTGCCCGTTCACTTTTGGTCTTGCCATGTATGGGTGGTATATACGTTCAGTTTACCGGTTTCATTACCGGTTGTTCTTTACTTTTTACATCATGTCTTCCTTATTCAGGTGACTATAGCACTGAGGTTCCACCTCTTCCCATTCCGAACAGAGAAGAAGCATTCAGGGCAGCACATACACTTAAGGGAGTATGCTTAAATCTTGGGTTTGATAATCTTTATAAGGCGAGTTCAGCTATTACAGAGATTTTTCGTGCAGGAGAACTTGCAGGAGCTAAGGAAGCATTTGAAGAAGTTGAGAAACAGTACAATATAACAGTGAATGCAATTAAGGCTATGTAGAGAATTATTAGCGGCGAATGCGGTTTGTTTAATATCAGGACGCACTTTTTTCACAGTTTTTACATGTGAAAAGGGTGCGTTTTTTGTCAATATATGTTACTATGTTGCTAGTTATAAATGTATTGAATTGGAGATGCATATGAAGACGAAAAAGTACGAATCAATTATGAATAAAGCAATGAAGGCAGCAATGAATTATGAAAATCCAGATGATCAGATTAATGAATTTATCAGATTTTTTGGAGAACATATCGGGTCTGAAAGAATATACATATTTGAAGATAATATTAGAAAAAAGGTTACTAATAATACTTATGAGTGGTGTGCGGATGGGATTGAGCCTCAGATAGAGTTTCTTCAGAATGTAGATATGTCAATTATAGACTGGTGGTATACATCATTTAATGATGGAAGAAATATTAGTACTAAAGATATTGAGGAGATTAAGGATGAATATCCTGCAGCATATGAACTGCTCAAAGTTCAGAATGTAAAGAGCCTGGCAGTAAGTCCATTCAGATATAAGGACGAGATATATGGCTTCTTTGGTGTTGACAATCCACCAGAAAGTGAGATGGACGAGATTTCACGCTTTCTTGATATGATAGGCACATTTTTAGTACTGCTATTAAAACAGAGAAATGTATTTAAAAAATCCAAGCGTGAGGCTATGTTCAGCGCATATTCAGCACTTGCCGGAATATATCTGTCAATGCATATTATCAATTTAAAGACAGGAAAATTTCATGAAATAAAGTCAACAGATTTCATAAGGGATAATATGATAAAAGGTGAGCATACTTTTGCAGAACAGATAAATAGTGTAATGAAGAGTCTTCCTTCCAGGAAGTATGTAGAAAGTGTACTTGAATTTGTTGATATATCAACACTTCCGGAGAGAATGAAGAACAAGACTACGATTGTTCATGAATTCCTTGGAAATTACTCTGGATGGTGTCGTGAAAGATTCATAAGGGTAGATGAGGATAGCAACGGAGAACTGTGGCATGTTGTATATGCCGTTGAAGTTATCGATGCAGAGAAACGTAAGGAGAACAGGCTTTTATATCTTTCAGAAACAGACCTTATGACGGGAATAAGAAATAGAGGAAGCGGAGAGAAAGCAATTACAGACCTTATTAAGGAAGGAACTAAGGGGCTTATGTGCCTTCTTGATTGTGATAAGTTCAAGAATGTTAACGATACATATGGACATGTTGTCGGGGATGCAGTAATTATAGCGGTTGCAAGAAGTCTTCAGAGTGTATGCAGGGAACATGATATATGCATGCGCCTGGGAGGTGATGAATTTGCAATGTTCATCCCGGGAATAACAGAAACTAAAGATGCTGAAAGCTTCACGATGAGAGTATTTGCAAAGCTTAAGGACATAAGAATTCCAGAGATGGGAGATGAGAAGATATATGTAAGCATGGGTGAAGCGTTTTATAAAGGGAAAAAGGATATTGATTTTGATGAACTGTACAGACGTGCCGACAGTGCCATGTATAAGAGCAAGAATAATACAGGCTACTGTGCGACACTTGAATGCGTAACTAAGACATTTTAATCAGTTGTATGCTTTAAGAAATTAATAAGTTTTTTGGCTGCAATGCTTTCGGTATGTCTTGATTCACGTATAAGAACAATATCTCTGTCAGGTGCGGATTCGTATAGATTTACAGGAAATATTTCACCACGCATTATATATTCAGAGGCAAGTTCCTCCGGATAGAAGCCAAGCCCTAAGTTTGCCTGAACCATTGCAAGAACCTGATCTGTAGTTGAAGCCTCCAGGTCAAGGTTAAAGTGAAGATTGTTGTCATAGAAGAATTTGGTGTAGTGGTCATGTGTACCGGTACCTTCTGCCAGACTTATGAAAGGATAATCCTGCAATTCTTCCAGATGAATTATTTTGTTATCCGGCTGACTGTATTTTGGACCTGCAATAAGTATATCATGGAATGAGCATAGGCTTTCAGATTTCATATCGCCAGTTAAATTAACAGGTGTGGTTACGACAGCAAAGTCTACCAGACCGGCTTTTAGAGCATTAACAGCCTGATTAGTAGAGTGGTTGGTAAGCTTTATCTTGACATCAGGAAAAAGTTCTGTGAATTTCTCAAGTTTTTTAAGAAGGAATATTCTAAGAGCAATCTCGCTTACTCCTATGCATATTGTACCACCGGACAGACTTTTGCTTTTGATAATGGCATTCTCAGCGTCTTCAAGCTGTTTCATTGCGATTGATACATGAGAATACAATGTATTTCCTTCAGGTGTAAGAGTGATGCCTTTGTGAGAACGGTTAAGCAGTTTGCAGTCAAGTTCACTTTCTAATATATTCATGCAGCGGGTTATGTTAGGCTGGTTATTGTCGAGCATGCGGGCTGCTTTTGAAAAACTCTTATATTTTGCAACATAGTAAAATATTCTGTAATAATCTAAGGTCATAGTAATTCTCCAATATATAATTATGATATAAGTGACATATTAAATATACATTTTACATATCGAAAATGCAATACTATAATATAGAAAAAGATGAAAGAAGGCATCGGTATGTTATTTAAGAAAAAGACATTAGATGAAAAAATGGAGAAATATGTAAAGCACCATGACTGGTATGCTATACAGGAAGTAATTACAGGAAGTAAAGAAGAAAAGATTGCAGCAGCTAAGGCTCTTGGTGCAAGTGATGATCAGACCAGTGTGGACTTGCTGTTAAGATTTATTGATGATACAGATGATGATGTTGTATTTGCAGCATGTGAGTCGTTAAGAAAAGTTGGTTCTGAGCATGATACAGCGGATTTACTTGAGCGTATGGGAAAGATTCCAGAAGAGAGAAAAGCTATAAGAGAGGAATTAAGCAAGACAGTCCAGGAACTTCATCACAGACCATAAAACTCATATTTTATCGTTTTTTACATAATGAAAAAGCATTGAAAAAATAATGGGTACAAATCAAGAAATTACTTGATTTGTACCCGTTTTTGATATTAAATAGGAAGTGGTTGCATAGTTGTTAGACGGTGTAATGAAGGATGTTAATTGCGGAGGTTGGATATGTCTGGTAAATCAGAAAATATAATAGAGCTTAAACATATCAGTAAGGTATATAGTGATAATGGATTTAAGGCGGTTGATGACTTTAATCTTGAAGTAAAGCGTGGGGAATTCGTAACATTTTTAGGACCATCAGGATGTGGAAAGACAACCACACTAAGAATGATAGCAGGATTCGAACTTCCGACAGACGGACAGATACTTCTTAACGGAGAGGATATATCACAGCTTCCAGCTAACAAAAGACCGATTAATACAGTATTTCAGCGTTATGCGCTGTTTCCACATATGAATATATATGAAAATATTGCATTTGGACTTAAGTTAAAGAAGCTTCCTAAAGAAGAAATAAGAAAAAAGGTTAAGCATGTTCTTGATATGGTTGACCTTGAAGGATTTGAGGACAGAAAGATATCTACGTTGTCAGGCGGACAGCAGCAAAGAATTGCAATTGCAAGAGCACTTGTCAATGAGCCAGAAATTCTTATGCTTGATGAACCTCTGGGGGCACTTGATTTAAAGATGCGTAAGGAGATGCAGATTGAGCTTAAGAATATGCATGACCAGCTTGGAATTACATTTATATATGTAACACATGACCAGGAAGAGGCACTTACAATGTCTGATAAGATTGTTGTCTTATCAGAGGGTAAGATTCAGCAGATAGGAACTCCTGAGGATATATATAATGAGCCTAAGAATGCTTTTGTTGCTGACTTTATTGGAGAGAGCAATATTTTCAAAGGTATTATGACAGGACACATGAAAGTAAGATTCTGTGGCGGAGAGTTTGTCGGAATGGATGATGTTCCAGAGGGAACTTTAGTTGACGTTGTTATAAGACCGGAAGATGTAATTATTACAAAGCCGGAGGATGGAACTGTTGTTGGTGAGGTTACTTCAGTTATATTCAAGGGAATGCATTACGAGGTTGCTGTTGAATCCGGAAAGTATGAGATGATAATAAGAACTACCAGGTGTTATCATGTCGGTGATACAGTAGGAATGCAGCTTGAGCCTGATGGAATTCATGTAATGATTGCAGAGGACCATACCACAAGTTTTGTTACAACAATTAATGGAGATTATACGCTCGACTTTAATGGCAAGATAATAAGCTGTGATTTAACACAGGTTATTCCTAAGACTAAGATGTCAGATGGAGTGCTTGTTGATGAAAATGGTGAAAATGTAGATGTTTCAAAGTTCAGGGTTGTTGTTTCAATCCAGCCTGATGATATTGAAATGAGCGATGATGTAACAGCAGGTCTTGTATCAGGTAAGATTATTAACCTTATCTATAAGGGTGACCATTACAGTTATGTAATAAGAACTGAGTATGGTCATGACCTTATTGTAGATGATGAATATCTCTGGAATATGGATGATCATGTTGGTCTTATCATGCCTGAAGAGAAGATGAAATTCCAGTTGAAGAAGTAGGGGGGATAGAAATATGTCTTTTTCACGCAAATATCTTGGAATCCCTTATGGGCTGTTTCTTATATTATTTGTTGCAGCACCACTGCTTGTCCTTGTATATTATGCATTTACTAACGGACAGGGACAATTCAGCATGGTTAATCTGCAGAATTTTTTTACAGACCCTAATACACTTGGAACTCTGTGTTACAGTCTTGTACTTGCATTTGTCGCAACTGCAGTCTGTCTTATAATTGCTTATCCTGTAGCGTATATACTTTCACAGAGTAAGTTAAAGAGAAAAGCGGTAATACTTCTGCTTTTTGTTATGCCTATGTGGATTAATTTCACATTAAGAATTACCGCACTTAAAGAGATATTATCAATGATTGAGGGAAATCTTGCGTATTATCCGTTTATCAATACGATAATAGGAATGACATACGATTTTCTTCCATTCATGATACTTCCGTTATATACAACGCTTTCAAAGCTTGATAAGAGTGTTATTGAAGCAGCATCGGATCTTGGTGCGGATAATTTCCAGACATTTATCAAGGTTATACTGCCATTGTCTGTTCCGGGAATTGTCAGTGGTGTGTCAATGGTATTCCTTCCGGCAATGACTAACTATGTAGTTCTTGATATGCTTTATAACAGCACATATATTATGGGTAGTCTGATTGGAAGTTATTTCAGTGCATATGATTGGCACAATGGCTCAATGATAGCACTGATACTTCTTGTTATTATATGTATTGTCACTCTGGTTTCGGGTGATAAAGAGTCAGAAAATGCTGGAAGAGGAGGACTTGTATAATGAAGAAATTTCTGAAATATATGATTATATGCATTGTCCTTTTGTTCATGTATATTCCAATTCTTGTGCTTGCAGTATACAGTTTTACGGATGCCGCTAATATAGGAGCAATACATGCATTTTCAATGCATAATTATGTAACACTTTTTACGACTCCGGAGCTTATTAATATGATAATCGGTTCTGTGCTGCTTGCTGTTGGAAGTGCTGTACTTGCAACAATACTTGGAACAACAGGTGCTATAGGTGCATTTTATTCAAAGGGAAAAGTAAAAGGAGCAATGTCAGTTCTTAATCAGGTTCCTGTTGTCAATGCAGATGTAGTTACAGGTTTTTCTATTTGTATTCTTCTTGTAGTTGTATTAGGTGTCAGTAAGGATACGTATATTCCTCTTGTTGTGGGACATGTTATACTGAGTGCACCGTTCGTATATCTGGCTGTTGTTCCTAAATTAAAACAGATGGATCCAAGTCTGTATGAAGCTGCACTTGACCTTGGGGCAACACCTGTGTATGCACTTTTTAAGATAATAATACCTCAGATTGCTTCCGGCATAGCATCAGGATTTGTTATGGCAGTTACATTATCACTGGATGATTATTTCGTTGCAACATACACTAAGCCTGCAACATTTGACACAATAAGTACTTATGTTGTTAATGCAACCAAGGGTTCACAGACTGATATCAAGACTGCTTTGTGGGCTTTATCTACAATAATATTCCTTATTGTTATTGTAGTTGAGATAGCAATTAATCTTGCACCAGCAAGAAAAGCTGTACGAGAGGAGGCTGGAGCTGATGAATAAGATTATTGGAAAGATAAATGTGTTAATACTTTCAGCTTTAATGATAGTAAGCGGTACAGCAGCAGTAACAGGAGTGTTTAATACAAACCGTCTTACAGCGGTGGCAGCAGACGATACAATCATACTCCGTGTGTGCAACTGGGAAGAATATATTGATACCGGAGACTGGAGTGATGATGATATAATTGACCTTGAGAGCGGAAGCATAAAGGGTGAGAATTCGATAATTACTGATTTTGAGAACTGGTATTATGAGAATTATGGCAAGAAAGTTAAGGTACAGTACAGTTGTCTTGGAACTAACGAGGAACTGTACAACATGCTTACTCTGGGTGATGATTACGATGTAATCTGTCCTTCAGAATATATGATAATGAAGCTTATGGCAGAGGACTGGCTTGAGCCATTTTCAGATGATTTCTATGATACATCGATTGCTAATAATTACTATGCTAAGGGTGTATCTCCATTTATCAAGAAAACATTTGACGAGAATAAGATTAATGGTGAGTCATGGAGCCGCTATGCTGCAGGATATATGTGGGGTATAACAGGAATCGTGTACAATCCTGATAAGGTGACAGAAAAAGAAGCATCTACATGGACGATAATTGATAACAGCAAATTCAGACGTCAGATAACGATTAAGGATAATGTAAGAGATTCCATGTTTGCAGCTGTTGGTGCAATTAAGTCAGACAAGTTAAAGTCAGCGTCATTTATAAACAGTCCTGATTATCGTGAAAAACTTGCCGAGGAGATGAATGATACTTCTGAGGCAAATGTGGACAGGATTCAGGAGTATCTTCAGTCAGTTAAGAATAATGTCTATTCATTCGAGACTGACAGTGCCAAGACTGATATGATAACAGGAAAGGTAGTCGCAGGTTATCAGTGGTCTGGAGATGCTGTATATACTATGGACCAGGCTGACGAGGATGATTTTCAGCTTAATTTTGCAGTACCTGAAGAATGTACTAACCTTTATTTTGACGGCTGGGTAATGTTAAAGTCTGGAATTAATGGCAATTCAGAGAAAAAGCAGGCAGCACAGAGTTTTATTAACTTTTTGTCAAAACCTGAAAATGCTGTAAGAAACATGAGCTATATTGGATATACATCAGTTATATCAGGTGGTGACAGTGATGTTGTATTCGACTATGTAAAGTGGAACTACGGAGCAGATGAAGGTGATACAGATGTTGTAGATTATCCTCTTGGATATTTCTTTTCAGGGGATTCTGATGATGAAAGATATATACTTAAAGTTCCAGAAGAACAGACATACAGACAGCTGTCAGCACAGTATCCTACTCAGGAAGTTATGGATAGAAGTGCCATTATGCAGTATTTTGATGCTGAAGAGACAACAAGAATTAATCAGATGTGGATTAATGTAAGATGTTATAACATTAAGAATGTTCCTGTGTGGGTATGGGTTCTTGCAGGTATTATTGTCGTGGCTTTAATAGCATTATCTGTAAAACTTAAGATAAATAAGAAATATGATTGATAAGCATTTGATTATAAATTGACAAATAAACAAATGTTGCTATTATATATGTCAGACAGAGTGAATCTGTATAACAGTGCAAAGGAGCACAGAATTTCTGAGAAATCAGAGGTTCTGTGCTTTTTCTTTTTGCAGAATGGAGGAAGTTATGGCAACAGAATCAAGTATTATGGACTCTAACAGTTTTAAGGAAAAATATGCATCTATGTTAAGTCCTAAAACAAGGGAAATGATTAGTAAGAGAGAAAAATACCTTGGAGGTGCTTACAGACTTTTTTATAGAAAGCCACTTAACATTGTCCGTGGAGAAGGAGATTATCTGTGGGATGATGAAGGTAACAAATATCTTGATATGTACAATAATGTTGCAGGCGTCGGACATTGTAATCCGGCTGTTGTAGAGGCTGTTACAGAGCAGATGAAAACTCTTAATACGCATACAAGATATCTTCATGAAAAAATTCTTGATTACAGTGAAGAACTGCTTGCACTTATGCCTGATGAGATTAATAAGATAATGTATATGTGTACAGGTTCAGAAGCTAATGACCTTGCACTTCGTGTGGCAGAAGCCTATACGGGTGGTACCGGTATAATTATCACACAGGAAGCCTACCACGGAACAAGTGCATTAACATCAGGCTGTTCACCTTCACTTGGAGCCGGTCAGCCATTACTTCCTAATGTAAGGCTTATAACAGCACCAGATTATTACCGTCATGGTGGAACACCAGAAGAATTCACAGCATGGTATGCGTCAGAGATGCAAAAGACTATAGATGAATTAAATGAGGCAGGATATAAGTTTTCTTGTTTCCTTGCTGATTCAATATTCTCATCAGATGGTATATATCCTGACCCTGTAGGATTCTTAAAAGCAACAGTAGATGTTGTACATAAGAATGGCGGAGTATTTATAGCAGATGAGGTTCAGCCGGGATTTGCAAGAATCGGACAGGCATTCTTTGGATTTGCGAGACACGGAATTGTCCCTGATATGATAACAATGGGTAAGCCTATGGGTAACGGAATTCCAATTTCAGGACTTGCTGCAAAAGAGGATGTACTTGCAGCCTTCAGTGACAAGCTTCCTTACTTTAATACATTTGGTGGTAATCCTGTATCAATAGCCGCCGCTCAGGCTGTTCTTAAATATATTAAGGATGAGAATCTTCAGGAACACTGTAAGAAAGCAGGTGCGGCGCTTCTTAAGGCACTTAAAGAGGTACAGGAGAGACACCCTGAATCAGTAGGTGATGTAAGAGGTGCAGGTTTGTTCTTAGGATTTGAATTCGTAAAGAATGATGGTAATAAGACACCTGATAAGGATATGGCGTTGAATGTAATAGAGATGTTAAGAGATGAGCATATTCTTACATCAGTTATAGGCCATTATGGCAATATATTAAAGCTTCGTCCACCAATGGTATTTTCAGAGAACGATATAGATTGGTTTGCAACATCGCTGGATAAATGTATTACAAAGCTTGAAAACAAATAAATTGAAAAAATCGGACACAGACATTAAACATCTGTGTCTTATTTTTTGCTTACAACAAGAATTTTACATAAGATTTACAGTACAATTATTGTAAGTTTACCACATAGGGATATAGTAATGACAATTCGTTGTACAACAGTATACGAATAAATATATCTCATTATGTGGAGGAAAAAATGAAGAGAAGTAAGAATTTATTAAGAAAAAGTGCAGCACTTGCTGCAATGTCAACAGTTCTTGTAAGTCAGGCACCACTTATTAATGCATTTGCATATGGTGAGGCAGATGTAAGTCAGAGTACATTCAAGCAGGATACAGATAATTCAGCTGATTTCCAGAACTGGCTTTCTAATGTATGGCAGGGAGGAGAAAAAGCTTATGCACAGACTGAAAATATAGCTTTAACTCCAGGTTCAGATGCGGCAGATCTTAATTTTTCATGGTATTCAGCTGGAAAAGGAACACCGGCAGTAAAGGTATGGAAGGATGGTTCAAAGTCATCAGCCAAGGTTGTAACAGGTAATGCAGAGGCTATCAGTGCTGAGAACTGGCAGGGAAAGTCATACAGTGCAGCCAATAAGGTAAACATAGCAGATTACTTTGAAGAGAACACACAGTATCATTACCAGTACACAGACAATTACACAGGAGATGACAGTGTATGGTCTGCTGAATATGATTACACAACTAAGGCAACTGATAAGTTTTCGGTTATTCTTACCGGTGACCCTCAGGTTGGTGCTTCAGGAAGCAGTTCAGATAAATCAGCTAATGATGCCAGTGTTGCAAGAGATGCATACAACTGGAATAAGACAATGCAGCAGGCATTAAAGACATGTCCTGATGCATCATTCCTCTTATCAGCAGGTGACCAGATTAACCAGTCAGGAGCAGCTAAAGCAGAGGATAAGAAGACAAGAGAGAGTGAGTATGCAGGATATCTTTATCCATCAGTATTCAGAAGCCTTCCAATCGCTGCCACAATTGGTAACCACGATATGGCTGGTGCAGATTACTCAGCACATTTTAACAACCCTAATTCAGAGGATAAGTTAGGAAGTACAGCAGCAGGAAGCGATTTCTATTTTAATTATGGAGATGTGTTATTCATATCATTAAACAGCAACAACCGTAATCAGGAGGAACACAGAACATTTATGAAAAAAGCTGTTGCAAGCAACCCTGATGCAAAGTGGAAGGTTGTAATATTCCATAGTGATATCTATGGTTCAGGACAGCCACATGCAGATACAGATGCTGCTACTAACAGAATTGGATTTGCACCATTAATGGATGAATTTAACATTGATATATGTCTTACAGGACATGACCACACATTTTCAAGAAGTTATCAGATTCTCGATGGAAATGTAGTTGACTATGATATAAGCAGCGGTTCGGTTACTAATCCAGATGGAACTCTTTATATAACAACAGGTTCAGGCTCAGGTTCTAAGTACTATAACTTACTTAACTATACACCATATTACATAGCTGAGAGAACGAATGCATGCCTCCCATCATTCTCAACAATTGATTTCTCAAGCGGCTCACTTACAATCAAGACATATGACTACAATGGTAATAAGTATGCTGATGATTTTACAATCAATAAGACTAATACAGATATGTCAGTGGATGAGGTTATTAATAATGCAGAGGCTTTAATTAACGGCACAGAGGTTAATTATACAGAAGCCAGCATGAATTCCCTTAAGGATGCTCTCTCAGCATTAAAGAAGATTAAGGCAGCATATACAACAGACAAAGACCCAATGCTTGCAGATATCGTAAATAATTATGGTAAAGATACTGACAGGGTGTCAGGATATGGTTCTGTAAAGAATGCAGCAGACAAGTCAACGTCTGAGAGCGGAAAGAGTGTTAACAGATTTAAGAAGGGCGTATCAACACTTCTGGACAAGACAATATACATTCAGGCACAGGAAGGAGCACAGGCACAGCTTGCAGATTATAAGTCAGATAATGCACCTAAGATTGATGCCAGGGCATTAGAGGATGCAAAAACTGCAGTTGTTAATGCAATTAATGCACTTACTGTACAGGAAGATAACAATACTGTAACAGAACCATCTGCACCGGCAGAAGGTTCATCAGCAGATAACTCATCAACCAATAATTCTTCGACAGATAATGGCAAAGCTCCACAGACAGGAGATAACATG
>ENA-UEQK01001928-UEQK01001928.1-human-gut-metagenome-genome-assembly--contig:-NODE-1928-length-11815-cov-4.048305_pt1 | contig 11815 bp, 4 predicted proteins | sample MGYA00242939_ERZ507942 | MGnify/ENA primary metagenome ERZ507942 (study PRJEB26167, sample SAMN06115485) | human gut metagenome | host: Homo sapiens | place: China:Chongqing | collected 2015-03-30... | reverse complement strand
CTTTCAGGGCATCCCAATAAATATATAATTGTAAGGCTTTCAGCCTAACCGATAAATTCTCATTTAACTGCAAAATTCCCATTTTAACGAATGAAATATATAAATAAAGAATTATGAATAAAAGACCATTTATCATCTTATCAGCTTTTCTGTTGCTATTTTCCTTGATAGAAAAAGGGCAGGCTACAGAAACTTACCGTCCCGAGACATCGGTTGCCGGATTCATCCAGCTTTCCGGTAGCGGGCGACAAGTCTATAATTTCAATCCGGGATGGCGCTTTTTCAGAGGCGATGTCCGGGGAGCAGAAGCGGTAAACTTCGATGACCGTTCCTGGAATGTCGTTTCCACCCCTCATACCGTAGAGTTGATGCCGGCCGAAGGAAGTGGATGCCGCAATTATCAAGGACCGGCCTGGTATCGTAAGCACTTTGTCCTCCCCGCCGAAACAAAAGGGCAACGGGTGGTGCTTCATTTTGAAGCAGCTATGGGCAAACAGATTCTTTATCTGAATGGTAAACGCATCCAGGAACATCTGGGAGGTTATCTGCCTTTTACTTTAGACTTGACCGCCAATGGTGTACAAGCCGGAGACTCCTGTCTGCTCGCTGTTTTCACGGACAACAGCGATGACAAATCCTATCCTCCCGGAAAACGTCAATATACATTAGACTTTGCTTATCATGGTGGCATTTACCGTGATGTATGGATGATTGCCAAATCTCCGGTAGCTATTACTGACGCTATTGATTCACAAACCGTTGGCGGTGGAGGTGTATTCATTCATTTTGATAAGATCAGTGAAAAGAGTGCGCAGGTATATGTAAACACCGAAGTTCAGAATGACGACGCCCGTTCCGAGTCAGTCACTGTAGAAACGACTTTGACAGACGCGGATGGAAAAGTAATCAAACGCAGTTCAGGAAAACTTTCTTTAAAGCCGGGAGAGAAAAAATCCATCTGTCAACAGATGGAAGTAAAGAATCCTACTCTTTGGTCACCGGATACACCTTATTTATATAGAGTACAATCACGTATTAAGAAAGGAAATAAATCCATTGACGGAGGCATTACCCGTGTCGGTATTCGTCTGGCAGAATTCCGTGGTAAAGACGGATTCTGGCTGAATGGCAAACCTTTCGGACAACTGGTAGGAGCCAATCGCCATCAGGATTTTGCATACGTAGGCAATGCTTTGCCAAACTCACAGCAATGGCGTGACGCCAAACGTCTGCGTGATGCCGGATGTACCATTATTAGGGTAGCCCACTATCCCCAAGACCCTGCCTTTATGGATGCCTGTGACGAGCTCGGCCTGTTCGTGATTGTCGCTACTCCGGGATGGCAGTACTGGAACAAAGACCCGAAATTCGGAGAGTTGGTTCATCAGAATACCCGCGAAATGATTCGTCGTGACCGTAATCACCCTTCCGTATTGATGTGGGAACCCATCTTGAATGAAACCCGCTATCCGCTCGATTTTGCCTTGAAAGCTCTTGAGATTACCAAAGAAGAATATCCCTATCCGGGACGTCCGGTAGCTGCTGCCGATGTCCATTCGGCCGGAGTGAAAGAGCATTATGACGTTGTTTATGGCTGGCCGGGTGATGATGAAAAGGAAGACAAGCCGGAGCAATGTATCTTTACCCGTGAATTCGGGGAGAATGTAGACGACTGGTATGCTCACAACAATAATAACCGTGCCAGCCGCAGTTGGGGAGAACGCCCGTTACTGGTACAGGCTATGTCCTTGGCAAAGAGCTATGACGAGATGTACCGCACGACCGGTTTATTTATCGGTGGCGCCCAATGGCATCCGTTCGACCATCAGCGTGGTTACCATCCGGATCCTTATTGGGGCGGTATTTATGATGCTTTCCGTCAGAAGAAATATGCGTATGAAGTATTTCGCAGCCAGTCGCCGGCTAGTCTCCAACACCCATTGGCAGAATGTGGCCCGATGATATTCATTGCTCATGAAATGTCACAGTTCTCCGATAAGGACGTAGTTGTATTCACAAACTGTGATTCAGTCCGTCTTTCTATTTATGATGGAACGAAAACCTGGACAAAACCGGTGATTCATGCCAAAGGGCACATGCCGAATGCTCCCGTTATATTCGAGAATGTCTGGGACTTTTGGGAAGCACGCGGATATAGCTATACTCAAAAGAACTGGCAAAAAGTGAACATGGTTGCCGAAGGAATCATCGGCGGAAAAGTGGTATGCACTCAAAAGAAAATGCCTTCCCGACGTTCCACCAAACTACGCCTTTACATAGATACCCAAAAAGTGAACCTGGTAGCTGACGGCTCCGACTTTATCGTCGTAGTTGCTGAAGTAACCGATGATAGTGGAAATGTGCGCCGTCTGGCAAAAGAGAATATCGTTTTCACGGTAGAAGGTGAAGGAGAAATCATCGGAGATGCTACTATTGGCGCTAATCCCCGTGCGGTGGAGTTCGGCTCTGCTCCGGTGTTGATTCGTTCTACCCGGAAAGCCGGAAAAATAAAGGTGAAAGCCCACGTACAGTTTGAGGGCACTCAAGCTCCGACAGCTACTGAAATTGAACTGGAAAGCGTTCCTGCAGAACTTCCTTTCTGTTATGAAGAACAGGCTTATGAAATACAAAGGACAACACCGTCCACTCTCAATGTAAACCCGGGCAAAGAATCATCTGAAGGAAAAGTGCAACTGACAGAAGAAGAACGCCAACGAGTGTTGGATGAAGTAGAACGTCAACAGACTGAATTTGGAACTGAAAAATAGTACGATAAAGTGATTAGCAGGTTAGTGATTAGTGATTAGCGGGGTGACCTGCCAACTTGTTTTTTATATGTTACTAAAGCACTATTCAAAAAAAAAGACTATCTTTGAGTACGTTTAATTCCAATTATAGCCATCAATGAGAAAACGGAATATTCTAATACTATTACTATCCATGATAGGCATGTATGCTTTTGCCTATCCAAATATGATTGTAGAACACTACACGGCTGAACGTGGTTTGCCTAATAATATCGTAAACTGTACATTAAAAGGACAAGACGGATTTATCTGGTTTGGTACCTGGTATGGACTATGCAGCTTTGACGGAAGTAAATTCCGTTCCTACGATAATCATGACGGCTTTTATTCCACAGACATTCCGCCGCGTAAAATTCAGCGCATCGTAGAAGATAAGAATGGTTTTCTGTGGATTAAGACTATCGACCGTAAACTCTATCTGTTCGATAAACGGCATGAGAGCTTTCACGCCGTCTACGATGATGTGAAAGAATATTCCGAGAACATTCAGATTATCAAGATTCAGACGACCGAAGACGGCGACGTATTGTTGCTGACAAAAGATAAAAGTCTTTTGCGTGCGTACACCGACAAGGAAGGTAAAATAACGATGAAACAATTGCATGATTCGCGTCCTAACGTGAACGTGTACGACATGCGTCTGAAACACAACATATTCTGCGAAACAGCCGAATTTATCAATTGGATCGGTATGGATTATCAGATTCTGTCCCTACGGAAAGGGGAAGCGCTGAAAGACAAACCTGCCGACTTTATACAGAAAAAAGTATCTGCTAACCCCGATCAGTTTACTTGTGCCTCCTATAATTCTAAATTCTTATGGTTGGGAGACAAGAAAGGCCACATTTATAGCATTGATCCGCAAAACGGAGTGGTCAACCGTTACGAGATACCGGAAATCAAACAGCCGGTTTCTAATTTGCTGGTAACGGAATCCGGTCTGATGTACATTACCACCAACGAAGGAGCATACGAGTACAATATCGGCTACAAACAGTTGACCAAGCTCCCCTTTACCATCCCCGAAAAGGACAATGGAATTATATTCTATGATAAATACGATAAGGTATGGTTTCAGGAGGGTAACCAGGCATTGACCTATTATGATCCCCTGAACAGGAGCCATCACCGCTTTACATTCCCCAATCAGAACGCAATCGGCAATTTTGAAATGCAGGATGCCGGCGAACAAGGCATGTTCTTTATGACTCCGGGAGGAGAAATTCTTCTATTCGACAGGGAGAAACTGGAAATGACCCGTATCAACCAATTGAAGCCTTTCTCCGACGATCTTCCCAATCAGCTTTTCTTCCATCTTCTGCTGGATAAAGATGGCATCCTTTGGCTGGCATCTACGAGCAGCGGAGTATACAGGCTTAATTTCCCCAAGAAGCAATTCCAACTGCTGACAGAAGTTTCTCCATCTCCGGTGGTGCCCGAGAGATCGACTTCTTGGAATCAGGGAATACGTGCTCTCTTCCAGGCGCAAAATGGGGATATTTGGGTAGGAACCCGCTGGCAAGCTCTGTATCGCCTGGATCGTAACGGACAAGTGAAACAAATCTTCTCGGATAAGAACTATCTGTTAGGAGCCGTATATCATATTATGGAAGACAAAGACGGTAATCTTTGGTTTTCCACCAAGGGAAACGGGCTTGTTAAAGCCGAACCGGACATGAATTCACCGCACGGGTTGCGTTTTACCCGTTATATCAATGACCCCAAGAATCCGAATTCTATCAGTAACAACGATGTGTACTTTACCTATCAGGACAGCCAGGGACGCATTTGGGTAGGATTACTGGGAGGAGGTCTGAATCTAATTTCCGAAGAGAACGGAGCAATTACCTTTATACATAAATACAATGGCTTGAAACAATATCCTGCATACGGTCTTTATATGGAGGTACGTACCATGACGGAAGATGAAGACGGACGTATTTGGGTAGGAACAATGGATGGCCTGATGTCTTTCGACGGACATTTCACTGTCCCCGAACAGATCCAGTTTGAAACGTACCGCCAGGTCAGCGAAAATTCAAACGTAGCAGATAATGATATTTATGTACTCTACAAAGATACTGATTCGCAAATCTGGGTAAGTGTATTCGGAGGCGGTTTGAATAAATTAGTCCGCTATGATAAAGAAAAGCGTGAACCGATCTTCAAATCATACGGCATACGCGAAGGAATGAATAACGATGTAGTCAAGTCCATCGTAGAAGATAAAAACGGTAACTTGTGGTTTACAACGGAAATTGGCTTGTCTTGCTTCAATAAAGCTACCGAACAGTTTCGTAACTACGACAAATACGACGGTTTCCTGAACGTAGAACTGGAAGAGGGTAGTGCCCTCCGTACCTTGAATGGAGATTTGTGGATTGGTACCCGGCAGGGAATCCTGACATTCTCTCCCGACAAACTGGAAACATTGCATACGAACTACGATACACGTATTGTTGACTTTAAAGTTTCCAACCGCGATCTGCGTAGTTTCCGCGAATGTCCGATTCTGAAAGAATCCATCACATACGCCAAAGCAATCGAACTTAACTACAATCAATCCATGTTCACGATTGAATTTGCCGCATTGAATTTCTATAATCAGAACCGGGTATCTTACCGATATATACTCGAAGGATATGAAAAAGAATGGCATTATAACGGAAAGAACCGTATCGCTTCTTACACCAACGTACCTCCCGGAGACTATACATTCCGTGTAGAAACCGTAGATGAAGCCAATCCGGAGCTGGTTTCCAACTGTACACTGGCCATCACTATCCTTCCACCGTGGTGGTTGAGCTGGTGGGCAACCCTTATATATGTAATTCTAGGTTTGGCAGCTCTCTATTTCAGCCTGCGCCTGGCTTTCTTCATGCTCAAAATGAAGAATGATATTTATATCGAGCAGAAGGTATCGGAGATGAAAATCAAGTTCTTTACCAATATCTCCCATGAATTGCGCACTCCTTTGACATTGATAAAAGGTCCGATACAGGAACTAAGAGAACGCGAAAAGCTCTCTCCGAAAGGATTGCAATATGTGGATCTGATGGAGAAGAACACCAATCAAATGCTGCAATTAGTGAATCAGATCCTTGATTTCCGGAAGATTCAGAACGGCAAGATGCGTTTGCATGTGTCATTAATTGATTTTAATGAGATGATAGCTTCTTTCCAGAAAGAATTCCGGGTACTTTCCGAAGAAAACGAGATCAGTTTTACTTTCCAGTTGCCGGATGAACCGATTATGGTATGGGCGGACAAGGAAAAAATGAGCATTGTTATCCGCAACATCATATCCAACGCATTCAAATTCACTCATTCCGGAGGAAGTATTTATATAACTACCGGATTGACAGACGACGGTAAACGTTGTTACGTACGGGTGGAAGATAACGGAGTAGGTATTCCACAAAATAAACTGACCGAGATTTTCGAACGCTTCTCGCAAGGAGAGAACGCGAAAAACTCCTATTATCAGGGCACGGGTATCGGATTGGCACTTTCAAAAGAGATCGTCAATCTGCATCACGGACAGATTCGTGCCGAAAGTCCCGAAGGACAAGGAGCGGTGTTTATTGTGGAACTCCTGATGGATAAGGAGCATTACCGCCCGTCGGAAGTAGATTTCTATGTGGGAGATACGGAGACAGCCCCTATTGCGGTAGAACAAGATCCTGTTGCAAATGCCATATCCGAAGACGGTACGGAGGAAGAAGAACCGGAAATCGACGCTTCATTACCGACCCTTCTGTTGGTGGAAGATAACAAAGACCTTTGCCAGTTGATAAAGCTTCAGCTGGAAGACAAGTTCAATATCCATATTGCCAATAACGGAGTGGAAGGTTTGAAGAAAGTACATCTGTATCATCCGGATATTGTGGTGACCGATCAGATGATGCCCGAAATGGATGGGCTTGAAATGTTGCAATCCATCCGCAAAGATTTCCAAATCAGTCATATCCCTGTCATTATCCTGACTGCGAAGAATGATGAAGGCGCCAAGACCAAAGCGATCACTTTAGGGGCGAACGCCTACATCACCAAACCTTTTAGTAAGGAATATCTGTTGGCACGTATCGACCAGTTGCTTGCCGAACGTAAACTGTTCCGTGAACGAATTCGTCAGCAAATGGAAAACCAGACAACGACCGAAGAAGACAGCTACGAACAATTTTTGGTAAAGAAAGACGTACAGTTCCTCGAAAAGATACATCAGGTCATTGAAGAAAATATGGACGACAGTGACTTTAACATTGACACCATAGCATCCGGTATCGGATTGAGCCGTTCGGCATTCTTCAAGAAACTGAAGAGTCTTACCGGCCTGGCACCCGTCGATCTGGTAAAAGAGATTCGTTTGAATAAATCTATCGAGCTGATTAAAAATACGGATTTAAGTGTTTCCGAAATTGCTTTTGCTGTCGGATTCAAGGATTCGGGATATTATAGCAAGTGTTTCCGGAAAAAATATAATCAGTCCCCTCGCGAATATATGAATGAATGGCGGAAAGGAGAGAGATAACCGATTACAAAATGCTTTCTTAATCGTCCTTTTAGAAACCTAATTAAGATTCGAAAGAATGAACAACATTAAGAAAGTATTATCAGCGTGGATGCTGGTTGCCTGTGTACTACCTGTGGCAGCCCAGTATCCTGTAATTCCGGACTCGGTAAAAGCAAGAGGAGCAAAACAAGAAGCGGAGTTTGAACGGAAATCGGATGCGGCATGGGAAAAAGCTTTGCCGACAGTGTTAGAAGAAGCAAAGAAAGGTCGTCCCTATAAGCCTTGGGCCTCCAAACCCGAAGATTTGATAAAAAGTAATATCCCGGCTTTCCCCGGCGCGGAAGGCGGAGGTATGTATACTCCCGGTGGTCGTGGCGGTAAAGTGATCGTAGTCACTTCGCTGGAAGATTCCGGTCCCGGAACATTACGCGAAGCCTGCGAAACGGGAGGTGCACGTATTATTGTATTCAATGTAGCGGGAGTGATTCGGTTGAAAAGCCCGATTAGCGTACGTGCCCCTTATGTAACGATTGCCGGACAAACAGCTCCCGGAGATGGTATCTGCGTCACCGGACAATCTTTCCTGATCGATACACACGATGTCGTGATTCGCCACATGCGCTTCCGCCGCGGTGCGCAGGACGTAGCTTTCCGTGATGATGCAGTAGGAGGGAATGCGGTTGGAAATATCATGATTGACCATTGCTCCGCCAGTTGGGGATTGGATGAAAACATGTCTATCTACCGTCATGTATACAACAGAGGGGCAGACGGACACGGGCTGAAACTTCCGACAGTAAACATTACCATCCAGAATTCTATTTTCTCTGAAGCATTGGATACCTACAATCATGCTTTCGGTGCAACCATCGGTGGGCATAACAGTATGTTCTGCCGTAATCTTTTTGCTTCCAACATCAGCCGGAATAGTTCGGTAGGTATGGACGGCGACTTTAACTTCGTCAATAATGTTGTTTTCAACTGGTGGAACCGTTCCGTAGACGGAGGCGATCACAACAGTTTCTACAATATGATAAACAACTATTTCAAACCCGGTCCGATCACTCCGATAGGTAAACCGATTTCTTATCGTATTCTCAAACCGGAAGCGGGACGTGACAAAAACAGACCGCTTTCATTCGGAAAAGCATACGTAAACGGAAATATTATCCATGGCAATACCAAAGTTACAAAAGATAACTGGGACGGAGGTGTACAACTGAAAGAAGACGTGGACGCCGCAAAGTTTTTGCCGCTAATTAAATCGGACGAGGCTTTCAAAATGCCACCGGTAACTGTAATGGATACCAAAAAAGCTTATACCTTTGTATTAGATAATGTAGGAGCTAATTTTCCGAAACGTGACGCAGTAGATGCACGTGTCATTAAAACCGTACAAACAGGAAAGGCCATTTATGCGAAAGATGCACCGGAGTTTGTCTCTCCTTACGTGAAGAGACGGTTACCGGCCGATTCTTACAAGCAAGGTATCATCACAGATATTCGTCAGGTAGGCGGCCTGCCCGAATATAAAGGTGAAGCGGTAGTAGACTCGGACGGCGACGGTATGCCGGATGCTTGGGAAATTGCCAGCGGATTGAATCCGAACGACCCGGCTGACGCAAACATGGACTGCAACGGTGACGGATATACCAATATTGAAAAATACATCAATGGTATAGACACCAGAAAGAAAGTGGACTGGACAGACTTGAAGAACAATTACGATACATTGTCTAAACGGAAAAGTCTGTTGTAACCGGATGAAAAGAGATTAAAGTTTATTGTAATGAAAATACAAGTAAGAACGATCCTTTTAGGATTATTGAGCATTGGGTTTGTGCAAAGTTATGCGCAAACCTTTGCTTTACAGGTTAAGAATGACCAGATCACTTACCTGAATGATGATCGGGGAAACCGGATTCTCGATTTCTCTACATGCGGATATAAATCCTCCGAACAGGATATTCCTTCTGTCCGTAATGTGGTATTTGTACCCTGGAAAGCCGGAGATAATACTGCACGTATTCAACGTGCCATTGATTATGTAGCTTCGCTGGCTCCTGACGCTTCCGGTTTTCGGGGAGCCGTATTACTCGATCAGGGAGAGTTTTCCCTGTCCGGCAGTATTCGTATCTCCGCATCCGGAATTGTATTGCGGGGAACGGATAAAGAAAAAACAATACTGCTGAAAAAAGGCGTAGACAGAGGTGCGCTTATCTACATGGAAGGAATGGACGACCTGAATGTGCAAGACACATTGAAGGTGCTTTCCCACTATGTTCCGGTAAACGCGAGAACATTGGAAGTCGCTTCGGGTGTTTCTCTGAAAAAAGGAGACCGTGTCATGGTTACCCGTCCTTCCGGCAAAGAATGGATTGCCTCTTTGGGTTGTGATATTTTTGGAGGAGGTATCAGTGCTTTGGGATGGAAAGAAGGTGACATGGATCTGACTTGGGACAGAACAGTCTGCGAAGTAAACGGCAACCAAGTAACACTGGATGCTCCGCTGACCGTAGCTTTGGATGCCAACTATGGAACTTCTTCCCTGTTGACTTATCAATGGAACGGACGTATTCACGATTGTGGCGTAGAAAATATGACACTGATTTCTGATTACGACAAGCGTTATCCTAAAGACGAGGATCATTGCTGGACAGGTATTTCCATTGAGGATGCGGAAAACTGTTGGGTGAGACTGGTCAATTTCAAGCATTTTGCAGGAAGTGCTGTAATTGTTCAGCGTACAGGTTCCAAAATTACCGTTGAAGACTGTATCTCGAAAGAACCCGTTTCAGAAATCGGAGGGATGCGTCGTTGCACTTTCCATACGCTGGGACAACAAACTTTATTTCAACGCTGCTATTCGGAACAGGGTATTCATGACTTTGCTGCCGGATATTGCGCAGCCGGTCCCAATGCTTTTGTACAATGTGATTCGTACGAATCTTTGGGATTCAGTGGCTCTATTGATGCCTGGGCATGCGGACTATTGTTTGACGTAGTAAATATCGACGGTCATAACCTGACTTTCAAGAATTTGGGACAAGATAAAAACGGAGCCGGTTGGAATACGGCAAACAGCTTGTTTTGGCAATGTACCGCAGCGGAAATCGAATGTTATGCCCCGGCAAAAGATGCGATGAACCGTGCATACGGTTGTTGGGCACAATTCTCCGGTGACGGTGAATGGGCACAGTCCAACAATCATGTACAACCTCGCAGTATTTTTTATGCTCAATTGGGAGAACGGTTGAATAAAGAATGTGCAGAACGTGCACGTATTCTTCCTAGAAATACAAGTGCAACCAGTAGTCCTACAGTGGAAGTAGCTATGGAACTCGCTAAAGAAGCATATAAACCACGGTTGACGTTGGAACATTGGATCGGTGATAATAAGTTTGCTCCTTCGGTGGCATCAACCGGAGTAAAATCAATCGATGATATTAAAGAGAAAAAGAGCGCTGCGCTTGCAAATTCTTCTTCTTCTTCTTCTTCTTCTTCTTCTTCTGCTGCTGCTTCTGCTGCTTCTGCTGCTAAATTATTAACCCAACCGGAAGTAACTGTAACCAATGGACGTATTCAGATGAACGGTGCTCTATTGGTGGGAGGCACTCATACCACCCCTTGGTGGAACGGAAAGCTCAAAACCAATTATCTAAAAAAGGCAAGTCCGGCCATCACCCGCTTTGTGCCGGGACGCGAGGGATTGGGATTAACCGACCGCATTGATTCTGTAGTCGACTTTATGAAACAGAAAAACATTCTTGTTTTCGATCAGAATTATGGTCTTTGGTACGATCGTCGCCGGGATGACCACGAACGGGTTCGCCGTCGGGATGGTGATGTATGGGGACCTTTCTATGAACAGCCATTCGGTCGTAGCGGTCAGGGGACAGCATGGGAAGGATTGAGCAAATATGATTTGAAGCGCCCTAATGCATGGTACTGGAGCCGCTTAAAAGAATTTGCAGAAAAAGGAAATAAGGACGGACTGCTGTTGTTCCATGAAAACTATTTCCAGCACAATATATTGGAAGCCGGTGCACATTGGGTAGATTCTCCGTGGAGAAGCAGCAATAACATCAATCAGACCGGATTTCCTGAACCTGCTCCATTTGCCGGAGACAAACGAATCTTTGTAGCGGATATGTTCTATGATATCAGTCATCCTGTCCGTCGTGAACTGCACAGACAATATATCCGCCAGTGCCTGAATAACTTCGCAGACAATTCGAATGTTATTCAGTTGACAAGTGCCGAATTTACAGGCCCGTTGCACTTCGTACAATTTTGGTTGGACGTGATAGCTGAATGGGAAACTGAAACCGGGAAGAAAGCGAAAGTGGCATTGAGTACAACGAAAGACGTACAGGATGCAATCCTTGCAGATCCTAAACGCGCTGCCGTAGTAGATATTATTGAAATCCTTGTATAGGCAGAGAATGGAGTTTGTCGGTAACGAGTTACGGTTTCCCGGCACATGTTCCAATGA
>ENA-UEQK01001924-UEQK01001924.1-human-gut-metagenome-genome-assembly--contig:-NODE-1924-length-11827-cov-6.605872_pt1 | contig 11827 bp, 6 predicted proteins | sample MGYA00242939_ERZ507942 | MGnify/ENA primary metagenome ERZ507942 (study PRJEB26167, sample SAMN06115485) | human gut metagenome | host: Homo sapiens | place: China:Chongqing | collected 2015-03-30... | reverse complement strand
ATTCAAAGGAGGTTTTTGTATGCTCTCTTATCGTAAACTTGCAATGCGCGTTCTGGGTCGGCCTCTTAAGACGGGGGGGGGGGTAACAATTCACCCCGTCCGGCCTCTCAGCGGGCAGCGGCGCTTGTCCTGACCGCCGCAATGCTCACCACCCTTACAGCCCCGGCCTTTGCAGGGACATGGTACATCGAGGATGGTGACATTACGATTTCGGCGGGCGAGAGCGGCAACAATGTCACTCAGAACGAGACGACCACCAAAAATGACACCGACACCATCATCACAAATCGTGAGGAAGGCGCTTCTTCCCACACCGTGACCATCGACGCCAAAGATAAGGACGATAAGGTTGAGGTCACGCTCAAAGATGTGAATATTGACGCCAGCAGCCGGAGCGAAGCCGCTGTGAGTGTTACCGGCAAAGGTGACACCACCATTGAGCTGGATGGCGACAACGAGCTGCAAGGCGGCGACAGACACGCTGGTCTTGAGCACAATCAGACCGTAGACAGCGAAGGAAATGTGACCAGCGGCAAGCTGACCATTCAGGACGACAACGATAACGCTGGCAGTCTGACCGCAACGGGTGGATACTTTGGTGCTGGTATTGGCGGTGGTAGTGCAAAAGCCGGTCAAGTCACCATCACTGGCGGCACGATTACTGCTATTAGTGGAGATGGAGCCGGTATCGGCGGCGGTCAGGGAAACATGGGCAGTAATGCCGGTAACGCGGACATTGAAATAAGCGGCGGCACGATTGAAGCGACCGGCGGTTACACTTCTGCTGGTATTGGCGGCGGTTATTATGGAGATGCAACCATCAAGATAACCGGTGATGCTGTCATCAAAAACGCCACCGGAGGCACTTTTGGCGCAGGTATCGGCGGCGGTGGCGGCGGAAATGGTGACGTAACCATCTCCGGCAATGCGAAAATCGAAAATGCTCAAGGCGGCTATGCCGGTTCTGGTATCGGCGGCGGCTACGGCGCTTCTGGAACTGTGGCCATCAAAGATGACTCTACTGTAACTGCGACCGGCGGCGAAGTAGGCGCAGGTATTGGCGGCGGCGTCGGTGGTCTAGCAGACATAACTATCGAAGGAAACGCCACAGTCAACGCCACCGGCGGCGTAGGTTCTGCTGGTATTGGCGGCGGTTATGACGCTGAAGATGACGACGATGGCACTGGTAACAAAATTACCATCAAGAGCAATGAGAGCGGCGCGCCCACTGTGAACGCGACCGGCGGTGAATCCAGCATAGACGAAGAGTCTGGGGAAAAAATTCCCGGCGGCGCGGGCATCGGCAGCGGTGCGGGCGACGCCAAGGCAAACATCACCCTTGAGGGCAAAGTGACCATCGTTGCCAAGGCGGGCGAGGGCAACGCGGCTATCGGCGACATGAACGGCGAGCAGGTCTTCACCGGCCTCGACGGCTCCATCACCCGTTACGACTCTGAGGGCAATGACACCACCCTTCCCACCGACCCCGGCTACCCCGTCCCTGCGGACACCTCCTCTTCGGGCGGCGGCTCTGCGGGCGCCTCTGTGCAGGAGTCGGTCTTCCCGGGCCTCATCGTCACCGACAAGGACGGCCAGCGCATCTCCTACACCAGCATCCGGGGCAACAACGTCCTCTCCCTCCGCGTCGGGCGGTTCACGGCCTCTCTCCACGCTTCGCTGTCCACCCTGCGCCAGCTGCGGGCTGAGGGCATCGACACCATCACTTTCCAGACCATCCTCTGCTCCACCACCCTCTCGGTGGACGAACTGCTGGCCATGGGCGGCGAGGATGCCGAGGCTGTCCTTACCCACCGGTTCACCGTTTCCAGCCTCACTGTGGGCTGAAGCGCTCTTGTCCCCCGACCCGTTTTGTGCTACACTATGGACGTAAAATCAACACAGATCGAGGGAAACTAACTTATGGCTGGCGATCTTCATACTCATTCCACCTGTTCTGACGGCTCTGTCCCCATCCACCGTCTGCCCCTGATGGCGGCGCGGCTGGGTCTGAGCGCTCTGGCCCTCTCGGACCATGACACCACCCTCAGCGCACAGTACGCCTACGACCACCCGGTGCAGGACGGCGTGCGGCTCATCCCCGCCGCCGAACTGACCGGTTACGACTTCGAGCGCAGCCACCGCGTCCATCTGCTGACCTTCTGGCCCGACCTCGACTGCCCTGCCCTGCGCCGGCACTGCGACATCATGCGCCAGCGCCGCAACGAGTGCGCTCTGCAGAGCTGCCGGGAGATTGAGGCGCTCTACCCCCAGTTCCGCACCGAGCAGGCGCTGGAGTACGCGCAGGACAGCGGCGTCCTCTTCAAGAGCGGCATCATGCAGGCGCTGCAGCAGCTGGGCCTGTGCGACGGCATCTACACCGGGCTTTATCACGAGTTGTTCGGCTGGGAGCCGCGGGGCAAGTGCCTCCACTCCCCTACTTACCCTCCGGTGCGGGAGGTGCTGGCCACGGCAAAGGCCGCTGGGGCCGTGGTGGTGTTCGCCCACCCGACGGTGTACAAGAGTATGCCTCTGCTGCGGGAGTTGGTGGCTGAAGGGGCTATCGACGGCATCGAGGTGCATCACCCCCGCAACAGCCCCGAGGATATGGCCGAGTGCGCTGAGCTCTGCAAGAAACACGACCTCATCGTCACCGGCGGCAGCGACTTCCACGGCGCGAACCACGGCAAACCCCACCCGGTGGGTGCCTGCGTCACCGAGGATGACCAGATCGCGCGCATCGAGGCACTGGCCCGCAAGCGCCGGGGCGGCGCTCTGTGACCGGGTCACATTGACTTCCAGCACCTGACCGATGTTCATACGGGAAGGCACGCCCAGGGGGTTCAGCACGATGTCCAGCGGGGTGCCGTCGGGCAGGTAGGGCATGTCCTCCTGCGGCAGGATGCGGGAAACGACACCCTTGTTGCCGTGACGGCCTGCCATCTTATCGCCAACGCTGATCTTGCGCTTCTGGGCGATGTAGCAGCGCACGACCTCGCGCACGCCGGGCTGCAGCTCGTCGCTGTTCTCCGGGGTGAACACCTTGACGTCCACGATGATGCCGTAGGCGCCGTGGGGCACACGCAGGGAGGTATCACGCACTTCGCGTGCCTTCTCGCCGAAGATGGCGCGCAGCAGGCGCTCCTCGGCGGTCAGCTCGGTCTCGCCCTTCGGGGTGACCTTGCCGACCAGAATATCGCCGCTCTTGACCTCGGCGCCGATGCGGATGATGCCACGCTCGTCCAGATCCTTCAGAGCGTCCTCCGAGACGTTGGGGATATCACGGGTGATCTCCTCGGGTCCCAGCTTGGTGTCGCGGGACTCCGTCTCGTACTCCTCAATATGAATGGAGGTGTACACGTCCTCGCGCACGATCTTCTCGTTCAGCAGGACGGCGTCCTCGTAGTTGTAACCTTCCCAGGTCATGAAGCCGATCAGGGCGTTCTTGCCCAGAGAGATCTCGCCGTTGCGCATGGCAGGGCCGTCGGCCAGCACCTGACCGGCCTTGACGCTCTCGCCCACTTCCACGATGGGGCGCTGGTTGATGCAGGTGCCTGCGTTGGAGCGGGCAAACTTGACCAGAGCGTAATCCTCCAGCTCACCCTTGGTGTTGCGGACCACCACATGGTCGGCATCCATCTTCTCCACGATACCGTCGTTCTTGGCCAGAACTGCGGTGCCGGAGTCGGTAGCTGCCTTGTACTCCATGCCGGTAGCAACGATGGGCTGCTGGGTGACCATCAGAGGCACTGCCTGACGCTGCATGTTAGAACCCATCAGAGCACGGTTACAGTCATCGTTCTCCAGGAAGGGGATGCAGGCGGTTGCGACAGAAACCATCATTCGGGGCGAGACGTCCATGTAATCGACCTTCTCGGCGTCGATTTCCAGGATCTCATCGCGGCGGCGGGCAGAAACGCGGGGACGCACGAAGTGCTTGCCCTCGTCCAGCGGCTCGTTGGCCTGTGCCACAACGTACTCGTCCTCGACATCAGCGGTCATATACTCGACCTCGTCGGTGACGACCTGTTCCTTCAGGTTGCCGTTCTCGTCATAGATCTTCTTGACCTTGCGGTACGGAGCTTCCACAAAGCCGTACTCGTTGATCTTGGCGTAGGATGCCAGATAGGAGATCAGACCGATGTTGGGGCCTTCAGGGGTCTCGATGGGGCACATACGGCCGTAGTGGCTGTAGTGAACGTCGCGGACCTCGAAACCTGCACGGTCACGGCTCAGACCGCCGGGGCCCAGAGCGGACAGACGGCGCTTGTGGGTCAGTTCAGCCAGCGGGTTGTTCTGATCCATGAACTGGGACAGCGGAGAAGAACCGAAGAACTCCTTGATAGCTGCCACCACCGGGCGGATGTTGATCAGAGCCTGCGGAGTGATGACGCTCTGATCCTGGCTCTGCAGGGTCATGCGCTCACGGATGACGCGCTCCATACGGGAGAAGCCGATGCGGAACTGGTTCTGCAGCAGCTCACCCACGCTGCGGATGCGGCGGTTGCCCAGGTGGTCGATATCATCGGTGGTGCCGATGCCGTGGCCCAGGCCGTTCAGGTAGTTGATGGAAGCCAGAATGTCGGCCACGGTAACGGTGCGGCCGATCAGCTGGTCGTGGTTGCGGCGCAGCATTTCCTTCTGCTCTTCCACATCAGAAGTGGTATCGAGGATCTTCTTGATCTCGTCGAAGGAGCAGCGCTCGTTGATGCCGCACTCCTTCACGTCGAAGGAGAAGAAGCCCTGTGCGTCCACGCAGCCGTTGGTGATGACCTTGACCTTCTTGGCCTCTTCCTTCAGGGCGTCCTCCATCTTCAGCACGACCAGGTTCACACCGGCGTTGTCGGCCTTCTCAGCCATCTCGCGGGTGATCTTGGTATCGGCCTCGATCAGCACTTCGCCGGTCAGCGGGTCCACCACGTTCTCAGCGGCCACAAAGCCGATGATGCGGCGGGCCAGAGACAGCTTCTTGTTCATCTTGTAACGGCCGAACCGGGACAGATCGTAACGGCGCGGGTCGAAGAACAGCATGTTGATCTGGCTGGTAGCGGACTCCACCGTGGGAGGCTCGCCGGGGCGCAGCTTGCGGTAAACTTCCAGCAGGCCCTCGTCCTGGTTCTTGGTGGTATCCTTTTCCAGGGTGGCCAGGATGCGCTCGTCGTCGCCGAAGAAGTTCAGGATATCCTCGTTGGTGGACAGGCCCAGTGCACGGCACAGCACGGTGACGGGCAGCTTGCGGTTCTTGTCGATGCGGACATAGAACACGTTGGAGGCATCGGTCTCATACTCCAGCCATGCGCCGCGGTTGGGGTTCATAGTGGCGCTGTACAGGTCGTTGCCCACCTTATCCTTGGCATCGCCGTAGAACACGCCGGGAGAACGGACCAGCTGGCTGACGATCGCACGCTCTGCACCGTTGATCACAAAGGTGCCGGCGTCGGTCATCAGGGGGAAGTCACCCATGAAGATCTCCTGATCCTTCACCTCGCCGGTCTCCTTGTTCAGCAGACGGGCGGTGACGCGCAGGGGTGCCGCATAGGTCACGTCGCGCTCCTTGCACTCCTTGATGCTGTACTTCGGCTCCTTATCCAGCCGGAAGTCCACGAAGCTCAGTGCCAGATTGCCGGTGTAGTCCTCAATGGTGCCGATGTCGTGGAAGACCTCTTTCAGGCCCTCGTCCAGGAACCACTGATAAGAGTTCTTCTGGACCTCGATCAGGTTCGGCATACTGATGACTTCGTCGATGTGGGAGAAGCTCATGCGCTCGGTTTTGCCGAGCTTTACGGGCTTGACTTTCATCATAAAATCAACCACTCCTTACTTTTATATTCTACGGGATGTCGTATACGCGGGTCAAATTTGAGCAGACACACATAATTCGACCCGCGTCCTGTGGAACCTTCCGGCATTTTGCACAAACTTTTCGGGGTGACCCCTCAAGTGGCAGCCATCACAGCTCCCTTTTTGACGCACTAGTCCATTATGTGATACTAATGTAGTATACACCCCAAAACTCCTGTTGTCAAGCCATTTTTCAGTTTTTTGCCGAAATAAATTTTATTTTCGGTTTGTTTTCGAACGCCCGGTAGCGTGTAGCCGTTTACTTTCCAAGTACTTGATTTTTTTATTTTGCACGTTCCTGTTCATAACACCCTTGTGCAATTTGTCTATCTTTGCTCTTGCGCCCGGAGGTATTACTTTTCCACTTCCCCGCCGCAAAAGAAGAGGCCGCCGCACGGAACGCCGTGCAGCGGCCTTGTCCTATTATACAGAATGCTCACTCGTCCAGATAATCCCGCAGCAGCTTTGCGCGGCTGGGGTGGCGCAGCTTGCGCAGCGCCTTTGCTTCGATCTGCCGCACCCGCTCCCGGGTCACGTTGAACTCCTTGCCCAGTTCTTCCAGGGTGCGGGCGCGGCCATCCTCCAGACCAAAGCGCAGGGTGATGACCCTCTCCTCCCGGGGCGTCAGGCTTTTAAGGACGTGCAGCAGTTCCCGCCGCAGCAGCTGGCGCCCGGCTTCGTCCACCGGGACACCGGCGTCCTCGTCCTGAATAAAGTCCTCCAGATGAGCGTCCTCTTCCTCCCCCACCGGCGTTTCCAGACTGATGGGTTCCTGCGACAGTTGCAACAGTTCCCGCACCTTGTCCGGCTCCATATCCAGTGCGGCGGCGATCTCCTCCACGGTGGGCTCCCGCCCATTTTTGTGCAGCAGATCGCCTGCCGTTTTCTTGACCCGGTTGATGCTCTCCACCAGATGCACCGGGATACGGATGGTGCGTCCCTGATCCGCAATGGCGCGGGTGATGGACTGACGGATCCACCAGGTTGCGTAGGTGGAGAACTTGAAGCCCCGCTCCGGCTCAAACTTTTCAGCAGCCTTCATCAGGCCGAGGTTGCCCTCCTGAATAAGATCCAGAAAAGGCAGGCCCCGCCCGGCATAGCGCTTGGCTACTGATACCACCAGCCGCAGGTTTGCCTCACTCAAGGCGCGGCGGGCATCTGCATCCCCTGCCCGGGCGGCCTTTGCCAGCGCCATCTCCTGTCCGGCGGTCAGCAGCGGCACCCGGCCGATCTCCTTTAAATAGGTCTTGACCGGATCATCCAGTGCCACACCCTCCGAGGAAAGCTCATTCTCCAGCCTGCCGATCTGGGCATCATCCAGCACAGGCAGCTCGGCAGGCTCCTCCTCTGCCAGATGAACGCCCCGCTGCTCCAGCGCCGCGTAAAGCTCGTCCAGCTGTGCAATATCAAAATCCGCTTCTTCCATGGCACGGCTGATCTGCTCCGTGGTCAGGGTGTGACGGTGAGCCTTTGCGGCAAGGCTGCGGGCAAGTTCTTCCGTTTGCGACAATTTCTGCATGATTCCTGCTCCTTTTCTCTCCAGCTCCAGCCGGAGGGAAAACAGGGATCAGTCTTGTTCGGGCAGCGTCCCCTGCTTTTTTTCGCGCATCGACTGAAGATACTGTGTGATCTCATCGCCAGACATTGCAGCAGCTTTGCTAGCAACCGGCATTCCCCGGGCGATCCTGTCCAGATACAGACGGATATCGTCCGGAGTGCAGTTCACATCGCTGTATTGTGCCGCAAGCCGGCTCAGTTCATTCAATGCTTCTTCGCTTACAAATGCCCGTAGTGCAGTCAGGCTGAGTTCCACGCCCTCCCGGCTGCAATTGAGCATCGCTTCGTATAGTTCCTTCTGCTGCGGCTGGATGAATTGCTCCGCCGTCAGCTGCTGCTTGGCCAGTTCCAGATAGCGAGGCTCCCGCAGAATAGCAGCCAGCAGCCGCTGCTGGGCGCTGGCGATGCCCAGCGCCTGACTGCCGCCTGCGCTGTAAGGCACCTTGATCTGATCCATCTCACCGGAGCGCAGCAGCTCGCGGTTTTTCTCCCGGCGGTACTTGCCGCCCGCCCGCTTTGCTGCGGTACCCAGCTGCGCCAAAATGGCAGTTTTGGAGATGTTGGTCTCCTCTGCCAGCCGCCCGGCGTACACCTCCTGCTCAGTGGGGTTGGAGCGCTCTGCCAGCATTTCCACGGCTTCCTTTACATATTGCAGCCGCTGCGCATCCTGCGAGAGATCATACTGGTCTCGCAGGCGCTTGAGCCGGAAGTCCAGCGCATTGCCCACCCCATCCAGAAGTGCCTGAAAGCGCTCCGGGCCGTATTTTTTGATGTATTCGTCTGGGTCCTTTGCGCCGGGAATCTGCAAAACGCCCACCTTTACCGGGCTGTTGCGGAACAGTTCCAGCGAGCGCAGGGTCGCCTTCTGGCCGGCCTCGTCCGAGTCATAGCTCAGAATGACCTCATCGGCATATTCGCTGATGATGCGCACCTGTCCGGGGGTCAGGGCGGTGCCGCAGGCGCAGACGGCGGTATCGATGCCCGCCTGCTGCATACTGATGACATCCATGTAGCCCTCGCACAGCACGAACCGCCGGGAGGCGCTGCGCTTGGCGATCTGCATGGCAAACACCGTCTCGGATTTGTGGTAGACCAGCGTTTCCGGGCTGTTGACGTATTTGGGCTTGGAGTCGTCCATCACGCGCCCGCCAAAGGCAATGATGTTGCCGCGCAGGTCAAAGATAGGGGTCATGACACGCTTCCAGAACAGGCAGTAGATGCGCCCGGACTGGCTGCGTTTGAACAAGCCGCTGGCATCCAGTTCCTGCTGGTTGTAGCCCTTATCCCGCAGGTACTGGTACAGCGCTTGCCCGTCGTTGGGGGCATAGCCCAGCCCGAACCGGACGATGGTCTTATCGTCCAGCCCGCGCCGCCGCCAGTAAGCGCGCGCCTGCCGTGCCTCCTCCACGGTAGAGTTCAGGCAGGCGTGGAAGAAGCGGGCGGCCTCCTTGTTCATAGAAAGCACCCGGCTGCGCAGACGTCCGGTCTTGTCGTCCTCCTGCGGCTCCGGCATTCCGGCACGGGAAGCCAGCATCTTGATGGCTTCGCCGCTGCTGATATTGTTGATCTTTTTGACAAAGCTGATGGCATCTCCGGCCGCCTGACAGCCGAAGCAGTAAAAGCTTTGGGTGTCAGGGTACACATAGAAGGATGGCGTTTTTTCGCTGTGAAAAGGGCACAGACCGCCGTACAGCCGTCCCTTGCGCTTGAGCTGCACATAGCTGCCCACCAGCTCCACAATGTCGGTGCGGCGGGTAAGTTCCTCGATGTATTCGTGTGGGATCATGTTGTTTTAAACGACCTCTCCAGTTTTAAAGGACGTGCCATTTCTGGGGCACGAACAGTTCTTCAAAGGTGCGGATGGCAAACTCGTCGCTCATACCGCTGATGTAGTCGGTGACGGCGCGTTCCCGTCCCTCCTGATAGGCCAGCTGCACATAGAAGTTGGACATCTGATCCACATGGGTCAGGTAGTACTCGTACAGTTCCGCGATAAGCTTGTCCACCTTCTGCTCTTCGCGCTTGGCATTTTTGTCCACATACACGGTGGCGTACATGAAATCCCGCAGGGCGAGAAAAGCCTCATATTCCTCGGTGCCCATGCGGACATCTTCCTCGCTGTGGGTGAGGATGCTGTTGATCATAGTGGTGATGCGGGCGGACTTAGTCTGCCCCAGCACTGCCGTGCAGTCCTTGGGCAGGGTGGCAGCGTCCAGCACACCGGCGCGCACGGCGTCCTCAATATCGTGGTTGACAAAGGCAATCTGATCTGCCAAGCGCACGATGCGCCCTTCCGGGGTAGCCGCCCATGTGCCCTTGGTGTGGGTAACGATGCCGTTGCGCACCTCCCATGTCAGGTTAAGCCCCTCGCCATCCTTTTCCAGCCGATCCACCACACGCAGGCTTTGCATATAGTGGTGGAAGCCGTCCGGGCAGAGAGCGTTCAGTGCCTTTTCGCCTGCGTGGCCAAAGGGAGTGTGCCCCAGATCATGCGCAAGGCTGATGGCCTCGGTCAGATCCTCGTTCAGGCGCAGACCGCGTGCGATGGTGCGGGCGATCTGCGAAACTTCCAGCGTATGGGTCAACCGGGTGCGGTACAGATCGCCTTCCGGCGAGAGGAACACCTGCGTTTTCTGCTTGAGACGCCGGAAGGCCTTGCAGTGCAGCACCCGGTCGCGGTCCCGCTGAAACACCGGGCGCAGCGGATCCTGCGGCTCCGGTACGGCGCGGCCACGGCTTGCATCGCTGAAGGTCGCCCAAGGCGCAAAGGTAAGGTGCTCGATTTCCTCGGTTCTCCGGCGCACATCCATACAGATCCTCCTTTTGTTTTTCGGGCTTCTCCCCTCCCCTCTGCGCACAGCCGATCCCAATTGCTGCGCTACGGCAATTGTAGCACATCGGCCGTGTCGAAGGGGGAAGTTCCGTGTCGGTTTGCAAAAAAGACTTTGTTTTTTAAAATGGTGCGTAGAATGGGTCAGACGCCGTTACCTGAGCGCTGCCCCGGGTCAATTCCCGCAGCTGCTCCAGCAGCGGGGCTTCGGTATGCTCTGGCATCTGCCAGCGCAGGGTGACCCGGTCTGTAAACTCCGGCGGTGCCTGCTTTGCCCCGGCAGCATCAATGAGCAGGGACGCACGCTCGTAAAGGGCGTAGTCCACGGTCACTTGTAATTCCACCACGCTGCGCACCGTGACCACCTCGGCGTTTTCCAGCGCACGGGCAGTGGCGGTAGTGTAGGCGCGCACCAAGCCGCCGGTGCCCAGCAGCACCCCGCCAAAGTAGCGGGTGACCACCACGATCAGGTCTGTCAGGCCGCTGTGCTGCAGCACTTCCAGCGCGGGCGTACCGGCAGTCTTGGCCGGCTCGCCGTCATCGGAATAGCGCTCGCGGTTGCCCGCCCGCAGGCGGTAGGCGTAAACATTGTGCCGCGCGGTGCGGTTGGCTGCCCGCACCTGCTCCAGAAAGGCCACAGCGGCTTCCTCACTGTCAGCAAAGGAAAGCTGTGCGATAAAGCGGCTTTTTTTCTCTTCGTATTCACCGGTGGCCGTGCCCCGGACGGTGCGGTAATCCTCCACGTTAGATCCTCCTGATAATAACTCAGAATAAGTATAACACAAACGGGCGCAAATAAAAAGACTGACGAAGCCTTGCGGCCCCGCCAGTCTTTTTATAAGAAGAAAGCAGTTAATCACTTGGTAAAGATCTGGATCCACTGATGACCCCAAGTGCTGTTGCTGTTGTAGTAGTAACCAACACTCATCTTGCGAGCCTCAGGGTTCAGGATATTGGCACGATGGCCTTCGGAGTTCATCCATGCATTGACGACTTCTTCAGGAGAGACGCTGCCCCATGCGGCATTCTCGCCGGTGGGGGTATCGGTGACGCCATAGTCCTTCAGGACGGTGAAGCACTTGGAGCCATCGGGACGGACGTGGGAGTTCACAACGGCGATCTCCTCGGCGCGGGTCTGTGCAGCGGCGGTCAAAGCGTCATCGCCCATTTCCAGAGCAGTCAGACCGTACTTTGCGCGCTGGGCATTGACCAGATTCAGAACTTCCTGACGGTAACCCTCGGTGTGAGAATTTTCGGGGTAAGAGAAGATCAGCACCCAATAGTTATTGTAAACACCGCCCTCATAGTAGCCAACGCTCACGGTGGTAGCATCGGCGTTCAGGATACGCTCACGGGTGAAGTCGGTAGCCATCCACTGATCCATTGCGGAATCGGGGGTGGAGCAGCCGGCCATGTAGTTCTCGCCGATGGAGACATCGCTGATGCCGTTCTCTGCCAGAACGGTGAAATCGCGCTGACCGTTGGGACGAACGTAGGAGTAAGAAACTGCCAGCTCTTCGGCACGCTCCATTGCAGCGGCTTTTTCTTGCCGGTTTGCCAAGACTTGCATCGCCATATAACCACCACTCGCAGACACTGAGC
>ENA-UEQK01001920-UEQK01001920.1-human-gut-metagenome-genome-assembly--contig:-NODE-1920-length-11843-cov-5.646949_pt1 | contig 11843 bp, 8 predicted proteins | sample MGYA00242939_ERZ507942 | MGnify/ENA primary metagenome ERZ507942 (study PRJEB26167, sample SAMN06115485) | human gut metagenome | host: Homo sapiens | place: China:Chongqing | collected 2015-03-30... | reverse complement strand
GTATAGGAAATGATGGAAGTGTAGTTACAGGTGCTGTTACCGGATACGATGTAAATTGTGTACCGGCCTGGGAAAAAAGTGCTGCTTTCTCTTTCTGTAGATATGCTGTGGGATACCTGTTATACAGGAGCGGAAGCGGCTTTTTGGCGTTGCTTTGTCAAATCGCTGCAGACTGCTGGTGTAGATACTGCTTCGCTGACCTGGCAGGAACTGCCGCGTAATGCGGCGACCCGTCAGCGGGTTATCGAAGTGTTGCAGGCATCGAATTTGAAAAAAACGGTTGTTTTCGTCTGGAACAATTATCATCTGCTGGGCAGCGAGGACTGTGATAAGCTGCTGCTGGCGCTGGCGAAAGCTGATCTGCCCAACTGGCATTTTGTGCTGCTGACACAGCGGCCGCCGGATTTCACTTTGGATGAGCTGGTCCTGAAAGGTGAGTGTCTGTATCTGCAGCCGAAGGATTTTGCTTTTGAAGTGAGTGATATTATTGTTTATTATCGTAAAAACGGGATAGTTTTAGAACGTCGTGCCGCAGAAAATCTGCTGGCTGCTACAGAAGGCTGGGTCAGCGCCCTATATCTGTATCTGCGGCAGTACCACAATGGGCAGAGCCCGCAAACAGGCGAAGAACTGCTGCGGCTGGTACAGGCCGTGGCTTATAATTCCTGCAGCGAAGCGGAAAAAACACTTTTAACAGAGCTGTCTATTTTAAATGAGGATTTTAGTGGCCGCCAGGCTGCTTATATAACGGAAAATGATGCGGCGCCAGCTCTGCTGGAAAATCTGGCGCTCAGACATGGCTTTATCAGTTATGAGCTGCTGAGAGGACAATACCATATCCATAATGCATTCAAAGTCTATCTGCAGCGTCTGGGAGCAGAACTGCCGGATACAGAACGGCGTCGTTTGTGCCGGCGCAGTGGTCAGTGGTATGAGCTGCAGAACGATTTTCTGACAGCCTTTTGCTACTATCATACAGCCGGCGATTATGACAAGATGCTGACCGTTTTTGAAAAAGACCGCGGCTGCAGCTTTGAGAACAATTATAAAAATAAAATTATGGCTTATTTTGGCGAAGCGCCTGAAACGATCAGGCAAAAGCATATCAAAGCGGGATTGATTTATGCGCTGTGGCTGTTTTTGAGCGGGGAAAACGAACGGCTGCAGCAGGAAATCAGGAAGCTGCGGAAATATATTGGGCAGCTGGAGGACAGACAGGAACGGGAGCAGTGTCTGGGCGAGCTGGAGTTTTTGCTGGGTGAGACCCAGTATAATGATGTGGAAGCCATGGCGGCTTATTTTAAAAAGTCGCTGCAGCTGCTGCGGCAGCCGGTACGCTTTTTCTCGCCGCAGACTATCTGGGGCGGCGGTGCCAATTCTATTTTGTTTATGTTTTACCGTCAGGCCGGTACGCTGCAGAAAACCCTGGATGTTTTTCCGCAGGCTATGGCATATTATTACCGTCTGGTGCAGAATCACGGCGCCGGTTCTGAATATGTACTGGCATCGGAAGCGTATTTTCAGCGCGGTTATTGGGAAAAAGCGTTTATTTTGGCAACGGAAGCACTGAATGTTTCACGGCGCAACGAACAGGTCAGCGTAGAGCTGTGTGCTGAATTTATTGCTCTGCGTATCAGTATAGCTTTAGGTAATAAAAAACGTGTCCGTGAGATCAGCAGACGGCTGGATACTCTGCAGACGGCAGTGCAGGAGCATTTATACCGCAAAACTATCGAAGCCAGCCGCGCCTGGATCGATCTGCAGCTGGGGGATAAGGGCAAACTGCTCGTTAGCTGGCTGCAGAAGGGTGATTTTCAGAAATCGGGTCTGCTTTATTCAGCCTGGGGCTGTTTATATATCGTTTATGGACGCTATTTACTGCTGCAGAAGGACTATCTGCCGCTTTTGGGGCAGCTGCGTGAATTTGAAGCGGCGGCGCGGAGTTTTAATAATTTTTTACTGAGTATTTATGCCGCTGTCTACAGCGCTGCGGCACAGGACGGTCTGCAGCATGAAAACGAAGCTTTGAGCGAATTGAACCGGGCACTGGTGCTGGCGGCTGCAGACGGGATCGTGATGCCTTTTGTGGAAAATTTTGACGTGCTGGAACCGCTGCTCAAAAAAGCAGCACAGCAAAACAGCGGTGAACCGGAGCTGCTGGCAAAGATATTGGAGCTGGGTGCAGTATATCAGGAAAATTTAAAAAATATCAAGCACAAAGCTTCGTATATCATGGGCGGCAAAACTTTGACTGCCAGGGAGGCCGAGATCGCAAACTTTGTTGTGCAGGGCAGGACTAATGCGGAAATTGCCGCGGAAATGTTTATTGCCGAGATAACAGTGAAAAAGGCTTTGCAGGGGATCTACCGCAAATTAGGCGTCGATACGCGTCTGGAGCTGGTAATGGCCCTGAATGCCGATAGCTGAGGATTTTATTTCGTGATGTAAGACGTTTATTTGACCATTAAGAGCGGCAGTAAAAAAATACTCCGCTGCGGCGGAGTATTTTTTATGAAAACAGGAGGTATTTTGTGGTACAATGCTGTTATAACAATAAGGATCGGGGTAAAGGTTATGATTTTGGTATCGGCGGCGATTATTCGTAATACAGCAGGAGAAATACTGATTTGCCAGCGCGGTGCAGGCGGCAGCTGCGCCTTTTTATGGGAGTTTCCGGGCGGCAAGCAGGAAGCGGGTGAAACAGCTGCAGACTGCTTAGTACGTGAATGCTGGGAAGAGCTGGGGATAGAGATAGATATTGTGGCTCTGGTTGAGCAAACCAGTTATACATATCCGGATAATAAAATAGGGCTTTCCTTTTTTGCCGCCAAAATAACCGGCGGTGTGCCGCAAAAAAGCGTACATCAGAAAATTTTATGGGTACGGCCGGCAGAACTGCTGCAGTATCAGTTTTGTCCTGCCGATACAGAAATAGTCAGCAGGCTGGCACAAGGAGAATAAAGTAAAAGCACTGGATTTATTTTCAGTGCTTATTTATTTTCTTGGCTGCTGCGAATAAAATAGCAGGAAAAAGTGAATCAGAAGCGAATAATATTAAAGTTACGATAAAATAAAAAGATGCGGCACAGGCAGTGCCGAATAGACGGAGGAACCAATGACAGAGACCTTAGCAGGCCTTAATCCAGAACAGGCCGAAGCAGTACAGACAACCAACGGACCCATGCTGATCATGGCAGGTGCCGGCAGCGGCAAGACCAAGGTGCTTACTTGCCGGATCGCACATTTGCTGCAGCAGGGCGTACGTCCTTACCGTATTTTAGCAATTACGTTTACCAATAAAGCGGCCGCCGAAATGCGCGAGCGCGTCGATAAAATGGCGGGAGCTGCGGCTGAAGATGTCTGGCTGTTTACCTTCCATGCTTTCTGTGCCCGTTTTTTGCGGATGGAAATAACTAAATTAGGCGGTTATGGCAGTAATTTTGCTATCTATGACAGCAGCGACAGCCAGAACCTGATTAAACAGATTTTAAAAGAACTGAATCTGGATGAAAAGCGTTTTCAGCCGGCCGGTATTGCGTCGCGCATTTCCAATGCCAAAAACCAGCTGCAGAGCGTTAGTGATTTCAGTAAAGCTGCTTCGGATTTTTACAATCAGAAAGTTGCGGAGATCTATGAACGTTATCAGAATAAACTGCTGGTCAATAACGCGGTGGATTTTGACGATCTGCTAGTACTGTCGATACGGCTGCTGCAGGAAAGCGAAGAAGTGCGCGCCAAGTATCAGGAGCGTTTTGATTATCTGCTGGTAGACGAATATCAGGATACCAACCATGCCCAATATCTTTTAACCAAGCTTCTGGCTGCCAGACATCGTAATATCTGTGTCGTGGGCGATGCCGACCAGAGCATTTACGGCTGGCGCGGTGCTGATATCCAGAACATTCTGGATTTTGAAAAGGATTATCCCGAAGCCAAAATCATCAAGCTGGAACAGAACTACCGCAGTACGCAGGTTATTTTGGATGCCGCGAATGCTGTTATTGAAAATAATACAGGCCGCAAACCTAAAAATTTGTGGACGGATAATGATAATGGTGTGGCGATTACTTATTTTCAGGCTATCGACGAACGCGACGAGGCCCGTTTTGTGATCGAAAAACTGCAGGAGCTGCAGGGCCAGCAGAATATGAAGCTGGGCGAGATGGCAGTCTTGTACCGCACGAATACGCAGTCGCGTATTTTTGAGGAAATGCTTATCAAAAGCGGGATCACCTATAATATGGTCGGAGGACTTAAATTCTACGACCGTAAGGAGATCAAGGATATCATCGCTTATCTGCGCGTGATTTTTAACCCGGCAGATTCGCTGAGTCTGCTGCGGATCATCAATGTGCCGCGCCGCGGTATCGGCGATGCAACGCTGGCCAAGCTGCAGGCCCATGCCGCTGAAAATGGGATGTCGTTGTTTGACGTGGTATCGAATGCCGCGCAGGTCGAAGGACTGAGCATCCGTTTCGTCAGCAAGCTGGATGAACTGGCGGCTATCATTTTTGATTTGATGAATCAGGCTGATAACCTGCCGGTAGAGGAACTGATCGAACAGGTGCTGAATAAGACCGGTTATATGGAAGAACTGCGGAATGAGCATACAGCGCAGGCGCAGAGCCGCATTGACAACCTGATGGAATTGATGTCGGTCGGGCAGGAATTTGCCAAGACGGAAGAAGAGAATAATCTGGAAAATTTCCTGGGGCATGTGGCGCTGGTGTCGGATATCGATGATGCCGAGCTGGGTGAGGACGCTATTACGCTGATGACACTGCATTCTTCGAAGGGTCTGGAATTCCCGATCGTCTTTTTGGCCGGCATGGAGGAAGGTATTTTCCCACATGCGCGGACGCTGATGAACGAGGAAGAAGTGGAAGAAGAACGCCGCTTGTGTTATGTTGGCATCACCCGTGCAGAGAAACAGCTCTTTTTGAGCAATGCAAAGATGCGGACTATTTATGGGCATACGGTGTCCTACCCGCCGTCACGGTTTTTACAGGAAGTGCCGCGTAATCTGGTTACGGTCTTCAAACGTCCGGCATTAGAACGCAGGACGATCAATATGGTGGAAGCAAAACCGCAGAAACGCAGCCGTGATACGAACTGGTTCCTGGGTGGGCAGGAAAGCTTTATTCCCAAGCAGGCAATGAGCACTGCGGGAGCTGCTGCCGGCGGCAGTTTTAAGGCCGGCGATAAGGTGAGCCATGCTAAATGGGGCGTGGGGACAGTCGTCAGTGTTACATCGTCGCAGGATGGGCAGGAAGTGAAAATCGCGTTTGCCGGTGCCGGTATCCGCAGCCTGCTGACCAAGTATGCAGTATTGAAGAAGCTGTAATTAAATAGTGTTTGGGTGGCAAAGTGCCGTACCATATATAGAATAGTAAAATTAAATTTGACACTCTGATTTTTGAAACAATGAGACTAAAGCCTGAAAAACAGAAGCCGCCGAAGGGCAGCATAATAAAGGAGGCAGTCATGGAACTGGAACGCGCACAGGCTAAAAACGAGGCCGAACATTTGCGGGCAGAGATCCGCCATCACGAATTTTTATATTATGTGCTGGATGCACCTGAGATCACCGACGCAGAATATGACCGGATGCTGGTGCGCCTGCGTGAGCTGGAAGCGGCCTGGCCTGACGATGTGCCTGCCGATTCGCCGACGCGCCGTGTAGGCGGGAAGGTGAATCCCGAATTTACTGAGGTCAGACATCTGACGCCGCTTTTGAGTCTGGGCAATGCTTTTTCGGATGCAGAGCTGGTAGCTTTTGATCAGCGTGTGCGCAGCGGTCTGCCGGAAGGCAGCGCTGTAGAATATGTTATGGAGCCGAAAATCGACGGACTGGCCTGCAGCCTGATTTATGAAAATGGACGTTTGGTAAGGGCGGCAACGCGCGGTGACGGTGTGACCGGCGAAAATGTAACAGCCAATGTACGCACGATCCGGTCGATCCCTTTGGTGCTGAATATGAAAAACGGCACCGCGCCGCCGGAGCTTTTAGATGTGCGCGGTGAAATCTATATGCCAAGGCATGCTTTTATGCAGCTGAACGAACAACGCCTGGAGGCCGGCGAGAGCGAATTTGCCAATCCGCGTAATGCGGCTGCCGGCAGTCTGCGTCAGCTGGACCCTAACGTAACGGCGCAGCGGTCGTTAAGTTTTTTTGCTTATGCCGTAGGCGAAGGAGCCAGGGACAAGCATGCCGATTCTTTGGCTATGCTGGCTGATTATGGCTTTAAGGTCAGCGAAAATTACCGTATCGTAAAAAGTATCGATGCGGCAATAGAATATATCAGAGACTTTGACTCCCGGCGTAAAAGTCTGGCTTATGATACTGACGGCGCAGTACTTAAAGTCAACGCTGTTTATCAGCAGGATATTTTAGGTGCGACAGGCAAGGACCCACGCTGGGCGATCGCTTTTAAATTTCCGCCTGAGCAGGCTGAAACCAGGCTGGAGGATATCGTGATCCAGGTTGGGCGCACAGGCGTGCTGACGCCGACGGCGGTATTGACGCCGGTAAGGCTGTCGGGCAGTACGGTAAGCAGGGCCACGCTGCACAATGAAGATTTTATTAAAGCGAAGGATATCAGGATCGGCGATACGGTGGTCATCAATAAAGCCGGTGAAATCATCCCGGAGGTTCTGTATGTCGTGCTGGGCAAACGGCCGGAAGATACGAAGCCTTATGCGATGCCGCAGGAATGTCCGGAGTGCGGCTGGGCTGTTGAACGTAAAGACGGTGAGGCAGCTTTGCGCTGCACTAATCCGCATTGCCCGGCTTTGGGACGCGAAGGGCTGATCCATTTTGCTTCTAAAGGAGCAATGGATATCGAAGGCTGTGGACCGGCGGTGATCAATCAGCTGCTGGAGGCTGAACTGATACGCGACGTCAGCGACCTGTATCTGCTGACTAAAGAACAGCTGGTAGTGCTGGATAGAATGGGTGAAAAATCGGCGGAAAATTTAGTGAAAGCTATTGCCGCCAGCAAGGAGCAGAGCTTCGACCGGCTGCTTTTCGGCCTGGGCATCCGTCACGTCGGGGCCAAGGTGGCTAGGCTGCTGGCAGTGCATTTCGGTACGGTCGAGAATTTGCTGGCTGCCGATGCAGAGCAGATCGCCGCTATCGACGATATTGGACCGAAGATAGCTGAAAGCGTCGTTACTTATTTGGCGTCGCCGTCGAACCGCGACTTGCTCACCCGTCTGAAAGAGCTGGGTCTGAATATGGAAATGCAGGTTCAGGCTGTCAGCGAAGAGCATCCCTTTTATGGCAAAACTATGGTCTTTACAGGTACGATGCCGACTTTGGGACGTGCTGAAGCGCAGACTATGGCGCAGGACGTGGGCGCTAAGGTCAGCGGCAGCGTCAGTAAAAAAACGGACTATGTCGTCGCCGGTGCCGAAGCAGGCAGTAAGCTGACGAAGGCGGAACAGCTGGGTGTGACTGTTATCGACGAAGCCGAATTTTTGCGCTTGCTAAGCGGTGCAGCTGAAGTATCGGGGACAGCGACAAAGGAACAGAAGCTTTTTTAAAAATATAATAGAAAAACAAATGACTGCATAATAAAAATTATGCAGTCGTTTGGCGTTTATGAAGCTAAAATTTTTATTTGTCCAGATAAGCGGCTGTGATCTCGCCGGTGTAGTAGGTGTGCCAATCCTTATCGGCATACCATCTGTCGGCCAGAGCCTTATCAAAATTTTCCGGTGCCATTTCGCGTTTTTCCACGATGCGGCATTCCAGATGCAGCCCGGCGCCTTTGATGACGGGCACTTTAACGGTCTGCCCTTCAGCAGGGGTGATTTCTGCCGCGGCGAATTTATCCATGTCACGTCCTGATTTGCTGCCGCATAGCCCCAGTGCTTTACTGAAAGCGGCTGTCAGCGGAAAACTGACGGTAAATTCGTTATGGGCTTCGATCAGCTCGTGCGTATAGCGTGAGTGACGTACCATTACGGTAAAAACAGGTTTGCCCCAAATATTGCCCAGCGCTCCCCAGCCAATCGTCATCGTATTGTGTCTGCCGCCTGCGGCAGTAGTAAGAAAAGCACCCTTCGCCAAAACCTTTAAAATAGTTTCCGCATGGTCGAAAGCGTTGATATTTTGCATAGCTGTCACACTCCTTCTACTATTATTATAATCGCTTTTGTGTGACAATGCTGTAAATTTGGCGAAAACAGGCATTGAAGCCAGGTGAAAATATTCAAATAGAGATCGATTGACAGTGCAAAAGAAATAAATTAAACAAGGCGGGTTTATTTTTTTGCCGCGGCAGTTGCTGAAGCAAAGCGGTATATGATGGATATTATAGAAGTATAGGACAATTTGTGATATAATATATCCGATTTATTGCATATAATGAAGAACATTTATCATAGGAAGGTGAAAAAATGAAGGTCACGACCAAAGATGTAGAATACATCGCCCAGCTTTCCCGTTTGACTATTCCTGAGGGTGAAATGGAAAAATTCACGGAACAGTTCAATCAGATCCTCAATTATGCCGATATTTTGCAGAAGCTTGATACCGCAGGCGTCGAGCCGACTCCGTACGTGCTGCCGATCAGCAACACGTTTCGTGAGGACGTAGCTCTGCCCGGCGTTACTCAGGAAGAAGCGCTGAAAAATGCTCCGGCAGTCCATAACGGCGGCTTTAAAGTGCCCCGCGTTATCGAATAAGAGAGGGAGGAACTACTGTGGATCTTTACAAGAGCACTGCTCATGAACTGCATGATAAACTCGTTAATAAAGAAATCAGCTCCGTGGAACTGACTAAAGCTCTGTATGAGCGCATCGACGCTGTCGAGGATCAGGTCAAAGCCTATGTGACGCTGGATAAAGAAAATGCTTTGGCACAGGCGGCCAAGGTTGACGCCATGATCGCCGCCGGTGAAAAAATCGCTCCGCTGGCCGGCATCCCCGGCGCGATCAAAGATAATATCTGCACTAAAGGTCTTTTGACGACCTGTTCGTCCAAAATGCTGGCTAACGTTGTGCCGATTTATGATGCGCATGTTATTAAAAAACTTCGCGCCGAAGAAACTATTTTCCTCGGCAAAACAAATATGGACGAATTTGCGATGGGTTCTACTACCGAATCGTCTTATTTCCAGGCTACTCATAATCCCTGGAACCTGGACCGCGTACCCGGCGGTTCCTCCGGCGGCAGTGCCGCTGCTATCGCGGCTGGCGAAGCTATCTGGACTCTGGGTTCAGATACCGGCGGTTCCATTCGTCAGCCTGCTTCTTTTAACGGCTGTGTCGGTATCAAACCGACCTATGGCCGTGTTTCCCGTTACGGCTGCGTGGCTTTTGCGTCTTCGCTCGACCAGATCGGGCCGATCACCCGCGACGTTACCGATGCCGCTACAGTGCTCAATACTATCTGCGGCAAGGACGAGCATGATTCTACTTCGCTGCCGGTGGAAGTGCCTGACTTTACCAAAGCTCTGCGTCAGGACGTTAAAGGCCTGCGTATCGGTCTGCCGAAAGAATATTACGGCGAAGGCCTGGACCCCAAAGTCCATGCCGAACTGAAAAAAGCAATCGCTCAATACGAAGCCATGGGCGCTGAGATCGTTGAGATTTCCCTGCCTCATACCGAATATGCGGTCATTACCTATTACATCATTGCTCCGGCGGAGGCTTCCGCCAATCTGGCCCGTTATGACGGCGTCCGTTACGGTTTCCGTGCGGCTAATGCCACCAGCGCGCCCGAAATGACTACGCTCAGCCGTACAGAAGGCTTCGGCGCGGAAGTAAAACGCCGTATCATGCTGGGAACTTATGTTTTGAGCAGCGGCTATTACGATGCTTACTATAAAAAAGCCATGCAGGTGCGCACGCTTATCCGCCGCGACTTTGACAGCGCTTTTGAAAAATGTGACGTTATCCTGGCGCCGACCTCCCCGGTCGTTGCTTATCCTATCGACGGCAAAATGGATCCTTTGTCCATCTATATGCTCGACGTTTACACCATTCCGGTCAATATGGCGGGCCTGCCGGGGATTTCCGTACCCTGCGGCTTCGCGGACGGTATGCCTGTGGGCATGCAGCTGATCGGCAAACCGCTGGACGAAGAAACCGTGCTGCGTGCAGCCTATACCTTTGAACAAGCCAACGAATACCACAAGGTACTGGCACCGTTAGGAGGTAACAAATAATGAAAAAATATACTACTGTTATCGGTTTGGAAGTCCATGCCGAGCTCAAAACAAATTCTAAAGCGTTCTGCTCCTGCTCGACTGAGTTCGGCGGCGAGCCTAACACCCATGTCTGCCCGGTCTGCCTGGGGATGCCCGGCGCTTTGCCTGTGCTCAACAAACAGGTGGTGGAATTTGCGATCCGTGCGGGACTGGCTCTGAACTGCGATATCCAGAAATTCAATAAATTCGACCGTAAAAACTATTTTTATCCCGATCTGTCAAAAAACTATCAGATCTCTCAATTCGATCAGCCTATTTGCCTGGGCGGCCATATCGACATTGAAGTGGAAGGCGAGAAAAAACGTATCGGCGTGACCCGTATCCATATGGAAGAAGATGCCGGGAAGCTGAACCACAGCGGCGCTACGATCAGTACCTCCGACTCGTCGGCAGTAGACTACAACCGTGCCGGCGTACCTCTGATCGAGATTGTCTCCGAGCCTGATATGCGCAGCTCCGAAGAAGCCCGCGCCTACCTGGAACAATTAAAAGCTATTTTGGAATATACTGATGTCTGCGACTGCAAAATGCAGGAAGGCAGTCTGCGCTGTGATGCCAATATCTCTGTCATGCCGGAAGGCGCTGCCGAGTTCGGTACCCGCGCCGAGATCAAAAACCTTAACTCCTTCCGCGCTCTGGTGCGCGCGATCGAGTACGAAGTCGAGCGGCAGATCGACCTTGTTGAAAGCGGCGGCCATGTTGTGCAGGAGACCCGTACTTGGGATGACGCGCAGGGCATGACCTTGTCCATGCGCAGCAAAGAAGAAGCGCATGACTACCGTTATTTCCCGGAACCTGATCTGGTGCCGGTAGAATTAGACGACGCCTGGATCGAACGCGTTAAAAATGAACTGCCAGAGCTTCCTGCTCAGCGTCAGCAGCGGTTGATGGCAGAAAATGGCCTGCCTGCTTATGATGCAGGCTTGATCGTTGCCACCAAAGCTATGGCCGACTACTTTGATGCTGCCTGCAAAAATGCAGGTGATGACAAAGCTGTAGCCAACTGGCTTTTGGGCGACGTTTCCGCCTATCTCAACAACGAAGGCATCGAAATCGACGCTTTCCCGATCAAACCGGAAAACCTGGGCGAAATGGTTGCCCTGATCAAAGGCGGCGTGTTGTCCAGCAAGCTTGCTAAAAAAGTATTTGCCGAAATGCTCAAAGCCGACAAATCTCCGAAAGTCCTCGTTAAAGAGCTGGGCTTGGAGCAGGTCAGCGACGAGGGCGCTATTGCCGCTATCGTTGATGAAGTACTGGCCGAAAATCCGCAGTCTATTGCCGACTTTAAAGCCGGAAAAGATCGTGCAATCGGCTTCCTGGTCGGTCAGGTCATGAAAAAATCCCGCGGCAAAGCTAACCCTGGTATGGTCAATAAATTATTAGTAGAAAAAATGCAGTAAACGACTGCTGATTTTAAATCCTGTAAATGGGGGTGTCGCAATGAATAAACCGTTTGTTTTTGTTGGTTCAGGCTTGGGCTATTTGTGGTTGCTCATTTGGACGACTGTCGTTTCTATTATTACTGTGGGCTTGTTTTTCCCATGGGCTTATTCAGCGCAGCAGCGCTGGATCTGTGCTAATACCTACGTTGAAGGCAGGCGGCTGCGTTTCGACGGCACCGGGCTG
>ENA-UEQK01001915-UEQK01001915.1-human-gut-metagenome-genome-assembly--contig:-NODE-1915-length-11875-cov-5.558569_pt1 | contig 11875 bp, 5 predicted proteins | sample MGYA00242939_ERZ507942 | MGnify/ENA primary metagenome ERZ507942 (study PRJEB26167, sample SAMN06115485) | human gut metagenome | host: Homo sapiens | place: China:Chongqing | collected 2015-03-30... | reverse complement strand
AGGACATCAAGAAAGAATGCAGCTGGATGAACGGAAACTGGGTGAAGTAAAAAAAAAGAAGCAAGAACAAGACCAAGACCGTAAAAGCAACCGTTGACTTTGCTGCGCAGATTGCTGAAAAGCAGTCTGCAAAGGAAGCCGCTGCTGCTGAAATCGCATCCATCACTGCGAACATTGATGCGCTGAAAGCTGACCTGAAAACCAAGAAGGCAGAGCTGAAATCTATCGACAAGGAAATCGCCAGAATCGAGGCTAAAAAGGTCAAAGCTGAAACCAAAGCAGCGGAATCCGCAAAGAAAGCCGAAGCAGAGGATGTTCTGAAAAAACTGCTGGCAAGCGGCGTGAGTGCAGACGATATCCTCGCAAAGCTGAAGTGATCTGAAAATTTCTGACGCAGTAGTTAACGGGAACATCTACGTCGCAAGCAGTGCAACTCGGTACCAACTTGCGATTTTTGAATCGGATTTTTCAAAATCCAAATTCAAAATGCTTGTTGGGCTGTGCCCAAACCCCTTGTGTTCTGTATCCGGTGGATGCAGGCTGCGCATTTTTGCAAAATGCTTTTTTAATCTGAGTGCCGATGCCTGTGGTATCGGCACTTTTTGCACAGATGGATTCCCGGAAGCAGAAAATAGTGCTATGCAGCACATCCGGGATTGTGCTATACTTGATTTACATAAACCTGTTTGCCCTAAAAAGTTGGAGGTGTTCATGGCTACACGAACCATTTGTTTTCCCATATCCGGCTACCCCTATTGCAAAGAACAGTCGGTGACATTCACATGGATAAAAGGCAGCAAGCGGCAGAATATCCGTGCCGTCCATGATGCCGTCCATACAACAGACCCTGATGTTTCGATTCTGGAAGTCAGCTCTGCATCCGTTCAGCCGGAGGGTGAAGCTGTTTCTTCTCTGCGGCTTTTGCTGCATCTGGATTCTGTTGCGCAGGATGTACCCATCAGCACGGTTTTTGAAGCCACCAAAGTGTTTGAACATGGTGGGCCATTCGCTGACCTTCTGACCTGTGAGCCACCCAAAGTCCATAAGGACACTCGGCTGCGAACCAGTGGAGAGCTGCTACGTTACTCTCTGGAAGGAAACGAGTATCCGACAGAGCCGTACATGGATTCGTTCTTTGAGTGGCTCTACTGCCGTGCGTTGAAGCAGTTCCCGGAAAAGGCGGAGCCGCTGAGCAGATATAATGCTTTTTCTGATATTGCTGCCGCAGCGGATTCTAAAAAGTATTATGGCGATTCCTCACGGGCGGCTGCGATTTATGTGGGACTTGCAGCGGCAGGAAAACTTTCGTGCATCGATTCCTATGAATTATTTATTGCTGAGGTCTATACGGAGCCGAAACCTTTGCCCAAGTCTGGAAAATCTGAGGCTGCTTCAAAAATGACACCCGAAGTTTCTGCACCAGCAAAGGAGACTCCGGCAGACGAATTGCCGCAGCCCGATAACGCAAATGCGGAAGTGATTCCGGACACTGCGCAGATGGAGCATATCCTTGAGCTGCCCAAAGCGACCTGTCTGCTTCTCTCTTTGGCAAAAAATGCTGGCCTTTCTGCAAATAGTTCCAGTGAGCTGACATATAAGGGAAAGGAATTCCTTCTTGACGCTTATCAGATAGCGCTGAAAAATAAAACGCTCCAAATCAATATCCAAAAGAACAAAATCACATTTCCGATGGAGGAACCGGACAGCGGATTTCATGCAGTTGGTGTGTTGACCCGTTCGCCTGCTTGGGAATACGGATGGAAGTTTAACTATCTGACTGAGAATACATCCGGTGCAGAAAAGTCCGAAGTTAAAGAAAAAATCCCTCCGAAGCCTTTGACCGCATTGGAGCATCTGGAACGCTGTGGGTATAGAATCGTTCAGCAGGTCGTACCGAAAAAACTTCCGCCGATTGCCGTTCAGCGGATGGCATGGAAAACAGGCGAAGCTCTTTGCGACCCGGTAGTGGTGGATTTCTTGCAGTTTATTCGGACACATATGCAGAGTGACGGCTCTTTTTCGTTTCGTATCCCAAAGGGTACTTCCAAGAATTCGTTTGCCACACTTTCGGAAATCGCTCAGACGTGGGATAAAATGGGACTTTTTGCATCCATTGTGATCTATCCGCAGAATATCGTCTATGAGCTTGCGCAAAATGAGACTGTCCGGCATTTCCTGAGCGGGAAGTGGCTGGAACTTTTTGTGGAGCATCAGGTTCAGCAGATTTTGAATCGCTATCAGGAGGAGCAGGGCGCAGAAGTTTCGCTTTGCTCCAATGTGATTCTTTCAGAAGCGGCATCCGCAGGGAGCACGCATGAACTGGATGTTGCGTTTTCCATCAACGGAAAATTCTTCTGGGTGGAAGCCAAATCGTCCAGCCGAAGCATTGATTATGGAAAATATGCTGCTCTGTGCGAAAAGCTGAAAGTAACCTCCGACCGACTGCTTTTGGTCAACAGCGATTTGTCCGTTGAGGAGTGTGAAGGCGTTTCTTACTTCTGGAATTATCGTGTTGCAAATTGTGCAACGATTACGGGGGAATTGGAAAATATGGTTGCCAAACAAATTGAAACTGCCGGAAAAGCCGTTCCAAGTACAGACTGAGCAATAAGCAAAAAAGACCCTGAGAACCCTGCCGGATAAGCGGCAAAGTTCTCAGGGACTGTTTTATCGGATCTGCTCGACTTGCTTGGAGTCCTTTTCCTCCGCAAAGAACAGTTCCACATTCTTCTGTGCTTTTACGATTTCCTGCATCTCATCCCGTGTCTTTCGGTACTCTGGGTAGAGTGCTTTTTTCTTGGTGAGCAAAGCCGAATACTCTGCATTCAGGTCTTTCACTTTGGGCAGCTTTTTCAGGCCGGATTCATTGAAAGCGGCTTTCGCCGTCTTATGCAGCGTGACTTCTTCCCGGTGCGCTTCCAAAAATTTGGAGCTGTACCCGGATTTGCGGTAAGCATCGTATACAGGCCGGGTCTTGGCATAGTTGACGATGTGCGCCCGGAGGACGGCGATTTCTGCCATACGCTTCTCGGCGGCCTTGATGGAATCGCCCAGTTTGTGATAGCGAGAAAGTGCAGCATCAGCACGCTCTTTCAGGCCATCCGCACTGCCGATTTTCTGCTCCTGCAAAAAAATCAGCGTTTTGGACATCTCTTTCAAGTTGTACTTCTTCGCCCAGCGTTCGTAGCCGCCACCTTTGCCCTCGGCAAGTTTTGCTTGAATGTCAACCAGCAACTGGAACGGCTGCTCTTTGGGAGGTTGCTTCTGATGTGGGCGGTGTTCGGCTTTTCCGGCAATGACTGCTTTGATTTCATCCTCGCTGTACCCGGCACCCAGTGTCTTTAACCGGATAAAGCGTTTCTGCCGTGCGCCTTTAACGGAAGTGTATTTGCCGCGTTTGATTTCATAGCCCTGCTGTTCCAGCTTTTGCAGAAAATCTTCGTAGTCGGTGGGCTTCTGCTGCAAAATCTCGTCGATTACACTGCACAGCCGGTCGCGGTTGCTCTCCTTTGGTGGGTAAGTGATGCGCTTCTGCCGTTCCCGGTAAGGCTTCTTTTCAATGACTGACAGCTGATGCTCCAGACAAATCAGGTCGCTCAACCGCTGCACTGCCAGACCGGAAAAGAAAAAATCCCGGAATTTTCTTGTGCCGTCCAGAGTGGTCGAGTTATAGATAATGTGATTGTGGATATGCTCCCGGTCGGTATGAGTGGCAACGATAAAAGCGTGTTTGCCTTTCAGAAAGCGGGAGGCCAATTCGTAGCCAACTTGATTTGCTTCCTCTGCTGTGATTTCGCCGGGTCGGAAGGATTGCCGTATCTGATAGGCGATGACATTGCTTTTCTGGCTGCGCCCGGTGGCTTGCTCGTATAGCTTTTTTGTGAGCATGAACTCCTCATCCACGGTAAGCGGGCTGCATTGATAGCTGCTGACAAGTTCGCCCCTTTCAGTCTTGTCGGGATTCTGCGCATAATCAGTGCGGTCTTTCAGGCAGGCGGCGATAGATTTTCCTTTGTGCTGATGCAGTGCGATCAGACGAGTAGCAGCCAGAGCAGATCACCCCCTAAATGAAAAAGCCGCCCGAAGGCGGCAAAAGATTCAAAATCAAATCACGTCCCGGAGCCAACCGCTGAATCGTTCAACGCCCGCCACCATCGCAGTTGCGCTGACAAAAAGAACAAAGCAGAGAAATTCAGCAACCAGCAGAATCAAAAACTGATCCCAAGTCTGGCGGTAGACGGTGTAGATGCCGCAGCCAAAGATATACAGCATCAACGGCGCGACAACATAGCTGGACAGAGTGAGCAGCCACTTTGCCATCAGAGCCAGAAAAGCCACAAACAGAGAGACCGGGGCAAGCACCATTTTGAACAGAAACCTCATATCGAACACCATCCTTCCTTTTTCCGCCCCAATTATAAAGGTATCGGCTACTGCCTTGCAAGGATGTCAACCGTTATGTAAGCCCGCAGTCCTCCTGCTGCGGGATTTTTTTAGAGTTCCGAAAGTTTGGCGAGAAGTTGCTTGCCGATAGCTATCAGCTCATCCAACCGACTACGCAAGTCCTCTAAATCGGCGGCATAGAGCTGCCCGCTTTCATTGGCCCGTTTCGCCACCTGATTCAGGTTGTTGCTGCAATTCTGAAGAAGGTACGCCATCCGACGCAGCTGTGGTAAATCAAGATTCAGGCAGTAACCATCCAGAGCCATTTTTCGCAGATAAGAGCCAATGCTCAAAATACCGCAACTTTCCATCTTCTGACGAATGCGTTCCAGTTCGACTTTGCTGACACGAAAATGGATCTGCTGGTCACGGTGCTCCGTCACCGGGCATCACCATCCTTATCCAAGTAAGATTTGAATGGTCGGACAGGCTCCACTTTATCAGCCTTTTCTTCCAGAGCTGCCAGCACAGAGGGGCGGGCATCCGGCTTTTCTTCCGCTTCGGGTTCTGTCCGGCTGGACTGATGCTCCATGTTCAACAGCGCATCCAATTCTGCAAGGCGGGCAGACTTGGTTTGCAGTTCTTCCTCCTGCGCAAACGGCTTGGCGATTTCAACCTCTGCGGCCTGCTTCTGCTGTTCCAGAGAATCCAGTGCGGCATCAGCATCGGCAATGCGGTCGGCAAAATTGCCGATGGCATTGTCCAGACGGACGATGTTGCCGCGAGGGTCATCGCCCAGCGGTACCGGATAACTCAGCTCGCCGCGGAGAACGATTTGATGCTCATTCTTGAAACTGTCAAAGCGAATGTTCAGCTCAAAGCCGCGATAGGTGCCCAGCAGCATCATATCCGCATTCGGCATCTCCTTGCAGGCGAGCATCAGCCGCTCACCAGCGGCTTTTTTCTCATCGAACACCATGCCCTTGATCGTCATGCCGCAGAAGTTCTCCTTATCCTGCGGGTGTGCGTCTGCGATTTGGGCATCGTTTTTCAGAGCCGCAATACGGTTCTTCGCTTTCTGAATTTCCTCCGGGTAATGCTTGAGCAGCTTATCTTCCAGACGATATTTCTGGTTCTGGTAATCCGAGCGCAGCACCTTGAGCTTTGCTACCTGCACATCCAGATCCATCTTTTCCCGGATGCGCGGGTCGCCTGCGCATAGGGCCTTGACCTCGGCATACGAAAGAGCCTGCTCATCCACATCATCACAGGAGCGCATCGGAGATTTGCTCGTCATGATCTGCGAAATAAACTTCTGCTTGTTTTCCAGCGTTTGCCAGAGGTAGGCGTCGAATGTCCCCTCCGTGACGTAATTATAGACGTAAACTTGTTTGTTTTTGTTGCCCTGACGGATGATTCGGCCGTTGCGTTGGGTCATATCGGACGGTCGCCAGCCTACATCCAGATGATGCACGGCCACCAGCAGGGTCTGGACATTGGTGCCTGCGCCCATCTTTGCAGTGCTGCCCAGCAGGACACGCACCTTGCCGCTGCGGACTTTGGAGAACAAATCCGCTTTCTTACCTTCAGTATCAGCGTTGTGGATGAACTCGACCTCCGATTCCGGCACCCCGGCGGCAAGCAGCTTTGTGCGAATATCATCGTAGACATTGAACGAGCCGTCTCCCTTGGGCGTGGACATATCGCAGAAAATCAGCTGCGTCAGATTATCCTCTTTGGTTTCGTTCCAGATACGCAGAACATTGTCGACGCAGGCATTCAGCTTGCTGTCCGGGTCATCCGGGGTGAGCGGATTCATCAGCCGCTGGTCAAGGCCGGTTTTACGTCCGTCCGAGGTGATCTTCAGCATATTGTCCACCGAGGGGTCAACCGCACCGCTATGCACCTCAGCAGCACGTTCGCTCAGGGATTTCACCATGTCCTGCTGGATCTCCGATGGTTTGACCACGACAGTTTCAAACTTGGCTTCCGGAACAGGCAGATGCAACTGGTCGGAAGTCTTGATGTCCGCTGCCTCCTTGAACATATTCATCAGCTCCGGCAGGTTAAAGAACTTGGCAAAACGTGTGCGCGCACGGTAGCCGGTTCCTTCCGGCGCAAGCTCAATGGCCGTGGTGGTCTCGCCAAACGTAGAAGCCCATGCATCAAAGTGGGTCAGTTGTTTCTGCTGGAGAGTGCTGTACTGCAAATAGCGCATCAGGGTGTACATTTCCGTCATGGAGTTGCTGATGGGCGTTCCCGTTGCGAAAATCACGCCGCGCCCGCCAGTCACTTCATCCAGATAACGACACTTGCCGAACATATCGCTGGACTTCTGTGCTTCGGAGGTAGAAAGGCCAGCAACATTGCGCATCTTGGTGTAAAGATATAGGTTCTTGTAGTTCTGGCTCTCGTCCACAAATAACCTATCTACGCCTAATTGTTCAAATGTGACCACATCATCCTTGCGGTCGGTGGACTGTAGCTTTTTCAGTTTCACCTCCAGTGTTTTCCGTGTCTTTTCCATCTGTTTCACGGTAAAATGCTCACCGGACTGTTCTTTGGCCTCTGCAATGGCTTTTTCGATTTCCTCGATCTGATCTTCGATGATCCGTGCCTGCCGTTCCGCAGAAAGAGGGATTTTCTCAAACTGCGAGTGGCCGATAATGACGGCATCGTAGTCGCCGGTTGCGATGCGGGCGCAAAAACGCTTTCGATTGGCGGGTTCAAAGTCTTTCTTGCTGGTAACGAGCAGCTTTGAATTGGGGTATAGCCGCAGGAACTCGCTGGCCCACTGCTCGGTCAGATGGTTGGGCACCACGAACAGGCTTTTCTGACACAGGCCCAAACGCTTGGATTCCATTGCCGAAGCTGCCATCTCAAAACTTTTGCCGGCACCCACCTCGTGGGCGAGCAGGGTGTTCCCACCATAAAGCACATGAGCAACTGCATTGCGCTGATGTTCCCGCAGATTGATCTCCGGGTTCATACCGACAAAATGGATATGGCTTCCGTCATACTCGCGGGGCCGGGTACTATTGAACAACTCGTTATACTGCTTCACCAGCAGATTCCGCCGCTGCGGATCTTGCCAAACCCAGCCTGCAAAGGTATCCTTGATGGCCTGCTGCTTCTGCTGGGCAAGCATCGTCTCCTTCTGGTTCAGGACACGCCGCTCTTTACCGTCCTCCTCAATGGTATCATAAATGCGGCAGTCCCGCAAATTCAAGGTGTCCTCCAAAATCTTGTAGGCGTTGGCCCGGTGGGTGCCGTAGGTTTCGGTGGACATGATATCATACATTCCGGCGGCAGATTTGTTGCCGATGCGCCATTCGGACGTAAATGGAGAGTAGCGGACTTGGATCAGGTTGTTATAGCGGATGCGGTAGGGCGGCTGAAAAGTCTCCATCATAAACTGCTGCACAATGGCGGGATTCAGCCATGTGGCACCCAGTCGGATGTCGATTTCTGATGCTTCAAGGTCCTTCGGCTGCGCTTTGGTCAAAGCCTCCACATTGATCTTGAACTCCGGGTGGCTTTCAGCGGCAAGCTGAGCCATGCGCAGTTTATTCCGCACATTGCCGGAAAGATACTCGTCCGCAGTCTGCCAGCCTGCTTCCGGCTCATCTGCATCCGCAGAAGGGTCTTTGAAAATCACGCCTTGCAGCTCTGTGGTAATACGCTCATAATCGCCGGGAGAGCCGAGAAGTTCCGCCATATAGGGCAGATCAACACGGCCATGTTCTCCAATGGACACTGCCAGTGCTTCGCTGGGGGTGTCCACGCTGGTGACGGTGCGCTCCGGGCGAATCGTTCGCTTGGTGAACATATCCGCCTTGCTTTTGAGCTGTTTATTCTCATCGAGATTTTCCAAAGAGCAGAGCAGATAGTAGGAAGAATCATCCTCAAACAAACGCCCATTTTTGCGGTCGTTGAGCAGACCGTATTTTGCGGTAAAAGCGTCATAAGCTGTGTTCAGCTTTGCTTGGGTTGCCTTAATGTCCTCATCCGGGTAATCGTCCAGCTGCTCCTGAATCAGCTGGTTGACGATCTGCCGCAGTTCCACCATGCCGGTGACACGGGCTTTGGCATTATCGGACAACTCCACCTGCGTCATAATCGAATTTTCTCGGTAGTACACCTCACCGTCCACCACGGCATAGGAGAAATTCTTTACATCCGGGTCAGCGGGGAGCGTCTTGCGCTCGACTTCTGCATCCGCAACATCTGGTGTTTCCACCTCGACTTCAACATACTGGCCCTCAATATGCTGTACCGCTTCGGCAAGCTGGTCGGCCAGCACTGCGCCCTCGATGGGGGCAACCGTCAGTTCCTCCCGTCCGTATTGGGTGCTTTCGGTGGTCAGTTCGCCCAGAATCATCTCCGGGTGGTCCACGAAATACTGGTTGATGGCAAAGCCGTCCTCGGTCTTGCCGAGCTGCACCCAGTCCGGCTCATGGTCGATGGGGCGGTCACGCTTTTGCAAAAAGATAATGTCGCTGACAACATCTGTGCCAGCATTGGCACGGAACGCATTGTTCGGCAGACGGATGGCACCCAGCAGATCGGCACGTTCTGCCATGTGCTTGCGGGCGGTGCTGTCCTTGCTGTCCATGGTGTAGCGGCTGGTGACGAATGCCACCACGCCGCCCGGACGCACTTGGTCGATAGCTTTCGCAAAGAAATAATTGTGGATGGAAAATCCCAGCTTGTTGTACGCCTTGTCGTTGACTTTGTACTGACCGAAAGGCACATTGCTCACCGCCAGATCGTAGAAATCACGGCGGTCAGTGGTCTCAAATCCAGCCACTGTAATGTCTGCCTGCGGGTACAGCATCTTGGCAATGCGCCCGGTGATGCTGTCCAGTTCCACGCCGTACAAACGGCTGTCCTGCATGGTGTCCGGCAGCATTCCGAAGAAGTTGCCCACGCCCATGGACGGCTCCAAAATGTTGCCAGACCGGAAGCCCATGCGCTCCACGGCATCATAGATACCACGGATAACGGTGGGGCTGGTGTAGTGGGCGTTCAGAGTGCTGGAACGGGCAGCAGCGTACTCGTCCTCGGAAAGCAGCCCTTTCAGTTCGGTGTACTCTTTTGCCCATTCGTCCTTGTTGGGGTCAAAAGCATCCGCCAGACCGCCCCAGCCCACATACTGGGAAAGCACCTGCTGTTCCTCGGCGGTGGCACCACGATGCTCCTGTTCCAGCTGGAACAGGGTTTTGATGGCCTCGATATTTCTTGCGTACTTCTGCTTTGCGCCGCCCTCGCCCAGATGTTCATCTGTGATGTGGAAATTCCCGACAGGTTCAGACTCAGGTTCTGCGTTGACGGCTTTATCCAAAGCTGCGGCATCCGGGAAAGTCTGCACTTCGCCGTCAATGACCGTTGAGATCGGCAGTTCATCCAGTTCTTCGTCAGACGGCTCCGGCTCGTCCTTGTCTGCTAAAAATTTTGCGTGTTCGACTTTGAGCCACTCGGCGGCTTCTCTGTCTGCAACTTCTTTTTTCAGATTTTCCAGATAAGATTCTGCCTGCTTCTCGTCAGAAAACTGTGGAACGGCGTGATTGGTTTCATAGTGGTCATCATAAAGATCATCCCAGATAGCAAAAAGCGGCATTTTACCGTCAACGACTTTTCGGACAGAGAAACGTTCGTATTCAGGCACTTCGGATTCCTTGGCGATGGCTTCTGCCTGCGCCAGCATTTTATCCACACGCTGAGCAGTCGCACTCTGTCGTAGCTCCTGCTCAAACTGCTGCTTGTTAATAACCTCATTGTCCCAAGACTGCCCGTGCGCACTGGTGTCGATGCGCACATCGGTTTCGCCAACATAGCCGATGGTACCTTCAATCGTTCTGGTGGGCAGGTCTACCACAACTTCATCCCCGACATTGTAGTTGGATGCTTCCTGTCTGGTAGCACGCTGTTCCTTTTCCTCATCTGTCAGATAGCGGTCGGACTGAATCATAAGGTCGATATACTTTTCCACCTGCGCCCATTTCAGGGTGATTTTCTGGTGGTCGGGGTAATGGTCAAATTCCAGACCCTTCCAGTCGTGATTCACAAACCCCCGGCTTCCGTCCAGAAAATCGTGGGAGTGCCCACCGATGCCGTACTCCTTTGCCAGTGCTTTGGCACGGAGTTTGCGGTCAGGCTGGGTCTGGTACAGCGCAATAATGCGCTGTTTGCCGCCTGTAAACCCTGAACCATGCCGCCGCAGCTCGTTCTCAATTTCAGCCTGCGACAAAACAAAAGCGGAGGGCGTTTTTTCGCTCTCCGCTCGGTCGATTTTTTCGATTTGTTGGGCTTCGGTAGGGATATTGGCGTTGAAGAAGCTCAGCTGTAAATCAGCTCCATCAGCACCAGTTCCTCTGCCTGTGCCCGCAGGCTGTTCATGTGCTGCACCCATGCCATCTGATTCTGCTCCTTGTCCGGGGCCGGGTTCTGTTTCAGAAGCTGCGCCATGGTCTGCTGCATCCGGCTCTCTGCCGTCTGCTCCACCTCCATCAGGTGCGGGTACAGGCTCCCGTTCAGAAGCATCGTGTGGTACAGCACCGGGCGATGGTTCATCAGATACGTCCGGCGCAGCCTGCCGTACTTGCCCAGCGGCTTCCGGGGCTGGTTCAGGGTCAGGTTCGGGAGAAGGTAATCCCCGGTCTGCGTGTAGTTCAGATTGCTGCTCATATTCATGCTGACTCCTTTCATTGTTTCGGCGGCGGATGGTTGTTTTTACGGTGCGCTCGATGTTCCGCAGCACCTCCCGGCTCATGTCGCTGACGGCTGCGCCGAGGGCGTAAACACTGTCTGGGGTGGAAAACTCGTGGATGGCTCGGAAGTCGTCCTTGTCGAACCACCCGGCAGGCTCAAGACCACAGCGTTCCAGCAGCGTGTAGGTGACACTGATGGCGGCAGCGGACTTGAACTGCATCTCCACACCGGCTTCATCATAATCCATCAGAAGCGAACCGTCAACGATGGCGAGAATGTCACCACTGTTGTTGTCCCAGTAATCTGCCACCAGTTTCCCGGCAACATCCGCAAGCTGCTGGCTGACACGCTCTCCGCTGATGCCGTAGGTGGCGGCGAGCATTTCTGAAACCGGCTGCACCAAATCGGGACCGAGCTGCCACACCTCCGGGTCACGGGAATTGCGGCGCACCCCGGTGTCCGACACATCGAAAACGTAGTGCAGGCGTGGGAATCCGCTGGATTCATCCAGCAAGGCGATGCCCTTAGAGCCACGCCTGACATAGCGGTTCATCCGGTTGCGCCAAATGTCAAATTCGGCGCAGGCGGTGGCATCGGGCCGCTGAGCGTAGATCATCAACTGGTCTGCAAAGGGGTACTTGTACAACCGGGATGCGGTGGTCAGGTAGTCCGTCCAGCTTTCCCAGTATCGGGTCAAGCCGTTGGCCGTGCGCTGGGCAAGGGCGAGATATTCTTCGGTTTTGCTTGGCATAGCGTTCCTCCCTTCAATCTCGTTGTAAAC
>ENA-UEQK01001906-UEQK01001906.1-human-gut-metagenome-genome-assembly--contig:-NODE-1906-length-11915-cov-2.595962_pt1 | contig 11915 bp, 10 predicted proteins | sample MGYA00242939_ERZ507942 | MGnify/ENA primary metagenome ERZ507942 (study PRJEB26167, sample SAMN06115485) | human gut metagenome | host: Homo sapiens | place: China:Chongqing | collected 2015-03-30... | reverse complement strand
GCGCCCTTGCGTGGACGACCTGGTCCCCCGCGACCGCTTTCCGGGACTTTTCCCGGTGGGCCGCCTGGACCGCGACACCACAGGCCTTTTGCTCTTTACCACCGACGGCGACCTGTCGCAGGACCTGCTGCACCCCAGCAAGCACGTCTACAAGACCTACCAGGCACTCGTGGACGGGCAGCTGACCGACCGCGATCTAGAACCGCTCCGCCGTGGCATCGAGCTCGACGACGGCCTATGCCAGCCAGCAATCTGCCGAGTCATCAACGCGCGCGAGGCCGAGGCCGTGGCTCCGCAAGGTATCAAGCCCGGCACTACCGCCGTGGAGGTCATCATCCGCGAGGGCCGCAAGAACCAGGTCAAGCGCATGCTGAGCAAGATTCACCATCCGGTAATCCGTCTGCATCGCTGCAACTGTGCCGGCCTTGAGCTCGAGGGCGTGGCCAAGAGCTCGTGGCGCGAGCTCACCGACCGCGAGGTGCAGATCCTCAAAAGCGGTGGCATCCCTCCCAAGCAGGCCAGCGCCAAGCGCAATGGCGGCAAGGCCCAAGACACGCCCGCGACCCGCACGCGTCACCACGGCAGCCACGGATCCGCACCCAAGCGCAACACCTACCGCGAGCGCTACACGGGCTAGGCAGTCCGCCAGCAAGCAGCGCCCGCGTCCCATACCAGCACGTCAACCACCGAAAGGAAGCATTGCATGATCGTCGCCATCGACGGCCCCGCCGGTTCCGGCAAGTCCACCATCGCCAAGGAGATCGCCCGTCAGCTTGGCTTTAACAAGCTCGACACGGGCGCCATGTATCGCGCCGTCACCTTCGCCGCGCTCGACCGCGGCATCGACCTGGACGACGAGGCAGCCATCGATGCCCTCGCCGAGCAGATCGAAATCCGCTTTACCAACGGTACCGGCGAGGACACGCGCCTGACCATCGACGGCGCGGACGCATCGGCCGCCATTCGTACCCCGCAGGTTGACGGCAACGTGTCCAGAGTCTAGGCCCACCCGGGCATGCTAGCCGCCCTGATCATCCGTCAGCGCCGTGCCGCCGAGGACCGCGATATCGTGGCCGAGGGTCGCGACATCGGAACCGTCGTGTTCCCTAACGCGCAGGTCAAGGTCTTCCTGACCGCCGACCCGCGCGAGCGCGCCCGCCGCCGCGTGCTGCAGCGTCACCAAAACGACGCCCAGCCGCTCACGTCCGAGCAGCTCGAGGCCGAGGTCGACGAGACCCTCGACGCCCTTAAGCAGCGCGACAAGCTCGACAGCAGCCGCGAGGTCGCCCCGCTCTTGCCCGCCGAGGACGCCGTGCACGTCGACTCCACCGCCCACACCATCGATGAGGTCGTCTCAATAATCGAGGACCTCATCAACCAGAGGAGGTAGGCCATGCGCCTGTTTAAGCAGACGCCCGAGGATTATTACAACGCTCCTTATGCAGAGTTCCCGGCGCTCATCCGCGGCACCGTCGTCGTGGTCATGGCAATCCTTTGGGCTTTCTCCAAGCTCATGTGGCGCTGGAAGGTAGAGGATGCCGATCTGCTGTTTGAGCGCCAGGAAGGCCGCGGCAGCGTGGTCATCTGCAACCACACCTCGATGGCCGAGCTCTTGGCCGTGGAGACGGCGCTGTTCTTTGGGGGGCGCCGCATTCGCCCCATCTTTAAGTCCGAGTTCGCCAAGAGCAAGATTGTGCGCTGGGCCTTTAGCCGCGTTGGCGGCATCCCCGTGGAGCGTGGTACTGCCGATATGAAGTGCCTGCGCGCCGCCCAGCATGCGCTGCAGCGCGGCGAGGACGTTCTGATCTTCCCCGAGGGCACGCGCATCCGCTCGCGCGAAATCAAGCCCGAGGTCCACGGCGGTTTTGCGCTCATCGCTCAGATGGGCAAGGCACCTGTGAACCCGCTCGCCATCTGCGGTTGGTCCGACATCACGCCCGCGGGCAAAAAGATCATGCGTCCCAAGAAGTGCTGGATCCGCGCCGGCAAGGCCGTCTCGCTTTCCGACGCACCGGCCGGGCTTAAGCGCACGGAGCGCCTGGAATGGTTTGAGTCCGAAGCCATGAACCGCGTCTACGCCATGCGAGACGAGTTGTGCGCCGAGCATCCGGGTAGGTTCTAGCAATGAGCGAGAACGTGACGAACACCGCCGAGACTGCGTCCGACCAGGTAACCGCGTCTACCATCGAGATCGCCGCCCACGCCGGCACTTGCTACGGCGTACAGCGTGCGCTCGATATGGCGCTGGCCGCCGCACCGCAGGCAGGGGAGTGCGCTCAAGTTCACACCTTGGGTCCGCTCATCCATAACCCCATCGTGGTGCGCGAGCTTGATGAGGTAGGCGTTGGCTTGGCCGAAACCCTGGACGACGCAGCGTCGGGCACCGTGATCATCCGCGCCCACGGCGTGGTGCCGCAGGTGATCGATGCTGCCCGCAAGCGTAGCCTTAACGTCGTCGACGCCACCTGCCCTTACGTCAAGAAGGTCCACGTGGCCGCCGAGCGGCTGGTGCGCGAGGGCTATCGCGTACTTGTCGTGGGCGAGCCGGGCCATCCCGAGGTGGAGGGCATCCTGGGCCACGCTGGTGATAACGCGCAGGTCGTGAGTTGCGCTGCCGATGCGGACGCGCTGCCGCTCAAGGGCAAGGTAGGCCTCGTCGTGCAGACCACCCAGACCGCGCAGAACCTCGCCGGGGTCGTGGCCGCCATAACCCCGCGCGTGCAGGAGCTGCGTGTGATCAACACCATCTGTGCCGCCACGAGTGAGCGTCAACAGGCAGCAGCCACACTTGCCAACCGCTGCGACTGCATGGTCGTGGTGGGCGGCAAGAACTCGGGCAACACCCGCCGCCTGGCGCAGATTTGCGCAGACGCCTGCGAGCGCACGTATCATATCGAGGAAGCTTCCGAGCTCCAGGCCGCGTGGTTTACCGACGCTCACCACATCGGCATCACCGCCGGAGCCTCCACCCCGCAAGAACATATCGAGCGCACCGTTGAGCGCATTAAGGAGCTTTGCCGCTAATCATGGACCAGACCGTACCCGCATACGCCGCCGAGGTGGCCGATTACGGGCGTAGCCGCGACCCCGAGCCGGGTGAGGGCGCGCTCGTTAAAAACGTGCGCCCCGAATCGCCCGCATGGGATGTGGGTATCGAGCCGGGCATGCGCGTGCTTACGGTCAACGGCGAGCAACTGACCGATATGATCGTGTGGCTCTGGGAGGCAGATGACGACACCGTCGAGCTGGAGATTTTCGACCCGCGTGACGGCACCGTCACCCCCGTCGAGCTTGACCGCTTTCCCGGCGAGGACTGGGGCTTGGAGTTCGATGGCCCCATCTTCGACGGCATGCGCACCTGTGTAAACGCCTGCGTGTTCTGCTTTATGACGATGCTGCCCAAGGGCGGCCGCTCCACGCTCTATATTCGCGATGACGACTACCGCCTGAGCTTTTTGCAGGGCAACTTTGTCACGCTGACGAATCTCACCGACGAGGACGTGCAAAACGTCATCGACCGCAACATGAGCCCCATGAACGTGTCGGTCCACGCTGTGAGCCCCGACGTCCGCCGCCGCATGATGGGCCGCAACGCCCAGCGCGGCATGGACGTGCTCGAGGCCATCATGGCCGCCGGCATCGAGATCCACGCCCAGATCGTACTGTGCCCCGGCATGAACGACGGCGAGGAGCTGGAAAAGACCCTGCGCTTCTGCGAGGAACATGAGCAGATCACCAGCCTGGGCATTGTGCCGCTCGGTTTTACCAAGCATCAGAACCGTTTTAGCTGGTCCTACAGCGACAAGCCCGAGCTGGCGCGCGAGACCATCGCCATGATCCGGCCCTTCCAGGACCGTGCCTTCGAGCGATTTGGCCGCCACACCTTCCAGATGAGCGACGAGTTCTACCTGGATGCCGGCATCGAGCCGCCCGAGGCCGACTTTTACGACGGCTACCCGCAGTACTACGACGGCATCGGCATGATCCGATCCTATCTGGACGAGACCGACAACGTGCTCGCCGCCGACGCCGAGCGTCTGGCCCGCGTCCGCGCTGGCATCGCCGAGCGCAACCAGCGCCTTCTGTGCCTCTCCGGCGCCAGCGCGCGCGACACCGTGGCGCGCTTTGTGGAGTCGCCGCATGGTCTCGGCGGCACCGTCACAGCCATCAAGAACCGCTACTTTGGCGGCAACGTAGACGTGACCGGCCTCATCGTCGCGTGTGACATTCTGGAGCAGCTGCCCCAAGATCTGTCGGGGGTTATGCTCTTTGTGCCTAAGCTCATGTTCAACGCTGACGGCATGACGCTTGACGAGTATCATCGTGACGATTTACTCGCAAGCCTTACCAGTCGCGGCGCCGAGGTTCATGTGGTATCGACCATGCCGCATGAGCTGCTCGATACCCTGGAGCATATCCTTGGCATAACGCCAGCCAATTCAACTATTCCCGCTGACCCTACCCATTAAAGGAGAGCAGATGAAACCTATCGTCGCCGTCGTCGGACGCCCCAACGTGGGCAAGTCCACGCTCGTTAACCGCCTGGCCCAGACCTCGGACGCCATCGTCCACGAGTCCCGCGGCGTCACGCGCGACCGCTCGTATCACACGGCCGATTGGAACGGCCGCGAGTTCACCATCGTCGACACGGGCGGCATCGAGCCGCTCAAGAGCGATGACGTGTTTGCCACGTCCATCCGCGACCAGGCGCTCGCCGCCGCCGAGGAAGCCGCCGTCATCCTGTTTGTGGTCGACGGCCGCACCGGCGTCACCGAGGAGGACGAGTCGGTCGCCCGCATGCTCAAGCGCTGCGACAAGCCGGTCTTTCTGCTGGTGAACAAGCTCGACAACCCCGATCGTGAAAACGACAACATCTGGGAGTTCTATTCGCTCGGTATCGGCGAGCCCACGCCGCTCTCGGCGCTGCACGGCCACGGCACCGGCGACCTGCTCGACGACATCGTTGCCCTGTTGCCCGAGGAGGAGGACGAGGTCGCCGACGAGTTCCCCGATGCGCTGAACGTGGCCATCATCGGCCGCCCCAACGCTGGTAAGTCCTCGCTGTTCAACCGCATCCTGGGCGCCGACCGCTCCATCGTCTCGAACATCGCCGGCACGACGCGCGACGCCATCGACACGGTCGTCGAGCGTAACGGCAAGCACTACCGCATGGTCGACACCGCGGGCATACGCAAGAAGAGCACCGTGTACGAGAACATCGAGTACTACTCCATGGTCCGCGGCCTGCGCGCCATCGACCGCGCCGACGTGGCGCTGCTCGTCGTCGACGCCTCCGTAGGCGTTACCGAGCAGGACCAGAAGGTCATGGGCCTTGCCATCGAGCGCGGCTGCGCCATCGTGGTGCTGCTCAACAAGTGGGACCTGCTCGACGACGAGCGCGAACGCGAGGCCTGCATGGAGACCATCGACCGCCGTCTGGGCGTCATGGCTCCCTGGGCCCAGTACCTGCGCATCTCTGCCCTCACTGGCCGCAGCGTCGAGAAGATCTGGGCGATGGTCGACGCCGCCGAAAAGACGCGCTCACAAAAGATCAGCACCTCGCGCCTCAACACGTTCCTTACCGACCTGCGCGAGTTCGGTCATACCGTGGTGGACGGCAAGCGCCGCCTGCGCATGCACTACGTGACCCAGACGGGCGTCAACCCGCCGACGTTCACGTTCTTCGTCAACCACAGCGACCTGGTCAACGACACCTACCAGCGCTACGTGGAGAACCGTATGCGCTCTACCTTCGACTTTGCCGGCACGCCCATTCGACTCTTCTTTAGGAAGAAGGAGCAAAAGGATGCTTAATCCGATTCTTCTGGCTGCCATCTGCGCCGTGGTCTCGTTCTTTATCGGGGCGATTCCGTTTGGCCTGATCCTGGGCCGCGTGTTCAACCACACCGACATTCGCAAGGCGGGCTCCGGCAACATCGGCACCACCAACGCCCTGCGTGTGGCCGGCCCCAAGGTGGCCGCGCTCACGCTGCTGCTCGACTGCCTTAAGGGCGCCATCTGCGTTGTCATCGCCCGTCCGCTCATCGCGAGCGTGGGCTATGGCTTCCCCGTGAGCATTATGGCCCCCGGCGCCGCCGGCGACTGGATGCTCGGCGTCATTTGCCTGGCGGCCGTGTGGGGCCATATCTTCTCGCCCTACCTTAACTTCCACGGCGGCAAGGGTATCGCCGTTGGTCTGGGCGTCATCCTCGCCTGGTACTGGCCTATTGGCCTGTCGCTGCTGGGCATGGTTAGCGTGGCCGTCGCCATCACCAAGTTTGTGTCGGTGGGCTCGCTTGCCGCAGCCATCGGTCTTCCCATCGCCGCTTGCGCGGTCTTTCCGTACAGCAGCCTGGGCCTCAAGTTTTGCATGGCGCTGATCGGCATCACCGTGGTGTGGGCCCATCGTGCGAACATCAAAAAGCTCATGACGGGTAAGGAGTCCAAGCTCTCGTTTACCAAGCGCGTCACCGAGCCCGACGATAAGTAGGAGAGAGTCATGAATGTTGCGCTGATTGGCTCCGGCTCCTGGGGAACCGCCGTCGCCGGCCTTGCCGCCGCGCGAGCCGAGCGCGTGACCATGTGGGCCCACAGCGAGCAGACAGCCGCCGGCATTAACGCCGAGCACTGTAATCCCCGGTATCTGGTGGACTACGAGCTGCCGGAAAACGTTGTCGCCACGACGGACCTGTCCCAGGCGCTCGACGGCGCGGAGGCCATCATCTTTGCCGCGCCTTCGACGCACCTTCGCAGCTTGTGCCATCAGGCCGCGCCCTTTATCGCCGCCGATACCCCGGTGCTCTGCCTCACCAAGGGCATTGAGCCCGAGTCCGGCCTGCTCATGAGCGAGGTCATCGCCAGCGAGATCGGCAACGAGACGCGCGTAGCGGCACTCTCGGGCCCCAACCATGCCGAGGAGATCTGCCGCGGCGGACTTTCTGCCGCCGTCATCGCCAGCAAAGACCCGCAGATAGGGGAGACCTTTAAGGACCTGCTCCTATCCACGGCCTTCCGCATCTACCTGTCGCAGGACATGACCGGTGTCGAGGTTTGCGGTGCCATGAAAAACGTTATCGCCATCGTGTGCGGCATCTCCGCCGGCACCGGTGCCGGCGACAACACGCTTGCCCTTATCATGACGCGCGGCCTGGCAGAGATCAGCCGTCTGGTGCACGCCCGCGGCGGGCAGGCCATAACTTGCATGGGACTCGCCGGCATGGGCGACCTCATCGCCACCTGCACCTCAGAGCATTCGCGCAACCGCACCTTTGGCTACGAGTTTGCCCACGGCGTGTCGCTCGACGAGTATCAGACGCGCACGCATATGGTGGTCGAGGGCGCCGTCGCGGCCCGCAGCGTCAGCGAGCTTGCCCGTTCACTGGGCGTAGACATTCCGCTCACCTTTGCCGTGGAGCAAACGCTCTACAACGGTGTTACTTTGGATAGGGCGCTCGAGATTCTTACCGATCGCGTCCCTTCTCAAGAGTTCTACGGACTCGCCGACTAGCGCAGAAAGGCTACTACCATGGGTTCCATCAAAATCGCTCCGTCCGTCCTTTCGGCCGACATGTCCAACCTCAAGGGCGAACTCGACAAGATCGCCGGCGCCGACTACGTGCACTTCGACGTCATGGACGGCCACTTTACCGGCAACCTGACCTTTGGCGTTGACATCCTTAAGGCCGTCAAGCGCTCCACCGATGTACCGGTCGACGCGCACCTGATGGTATCGAACCCCGACGAGACGGTCGATTGGTACGCCGACGCCGGTGCCGACATGATCACCGTGCACTATGAGGCTTCCACGCATCTGCACCGCACGCTCACGCATCTGCAGCAGCGCGGCGTCAAGGCGGGCGTGGTGCTCAACCCCGCCACCCCCGTGTGCGTACTCGAGAGCATCATCGACGTCGTCGATATGGTGCTGCTGATGAGCGTGAACCCCGGCTTTGGCGGCCAGAGCTTTATCCCGGGCACCATCGCAAAGCTCCACGAGCTCAAGGGCATGTGCGAGCATCACGGCGTGTCGCCCCTCATTGAAGTCGACGGCGGTATCTCTTCCAAGAACATCGCCGAGGTCGTCAAGGCCGGCGCGAACGTGCTCGGGGCCGGTTCCGCCGTATTTAAGTCCGAAGATCCCGCCGCTGAGGTTGCGCTGCTGCAGAAGCTGGGCAACGAGGCTGCACAGGAGGCATAAATCCTTATGACCGCAGGTCAAAACCGAATACCCGTGAATCTTGACTATGCCGCCTCGACGCCCATGCGCGCCGAGGCGCTCCTTGCGCAGCGCGAATATGACGACAGTGAGCTTGCCGGCGTCAACCCCAACTCGCTGCATTCGCTCGGCCGCAAGGCCGCTGCGCACCTAGAAGTGGCGCGTCGCGAGATTGCCCGCAGCTTTGGCGCGCGCGTCCGCCCATCCGAGATAATCCTGACCAACGGCGGCACCGAGGCAAATCAGCTGGCGCTGCTCGGTCTTGCCGAGGGCGCTCGTCAGCGCGATCGCAAGCGCAGCCGTGTGATCGTATCTGCCATCGAGCACGATTCGATCCTGGACAACCTGCCGCTGCTGCGCGCCGCCGGCTTTACCGTCAGCCTGGTGCAGCCCTGCCGCTCGGGCTACATTGAGCCCGCCGCGCTGAGCGACTTGCTCGGCGACGACGTGGCGCTCGTGAGCATTATGGTTGCCAACAACGAGACCGGCGTGGTGCAGCCCATCCGCGAGCTTGCCGCGGCCGCGCATACCGTGGGCGCCCTGTTCCACACCGATGCCATCCAGGGGTATCTGCACATTCCGCTCGATGTCACCGAGCTGGGAGTTGACGCCATGACCGTTGCCGCGCACAAGATCGGCGGCCCCGTGGCATCCGGCGCGCTCTACCTTAAGAACCGCACGCCGCTGCGCCCCCGAATCTTTGGCGGTGGACAGGAAGCCGGCCGTCGCGCCGGTACGCAGGACCTGCGCACGCAGCTGGCTTTTGCCGCTGCCTCTTCCGTGTTGCTGCCGAATGTGGGCCGGGAGCGCGCGACGCTGCAGGCCCTGTCCGATAAGCTCTATGCCACGCTTACGGCCCATCCTCGCATTCACGCCACGATGGGCGACTACGCGCAGGCCGATCGTCTGCCAGGTATGGTTTCGATCTACGTCGACGGCATGGACTCCGAGGAGCTCATCATCAAGCTCGATGCCGCCGGCTTTGAGGTTTCAGCCGGATCGGCTTGCTCGAGCGGCAGCATGGACCCGAGCCACGTGCTCAGCGCCATGGGCATTGGTCGCGAACAGCTCACGATCGTGGGTGCCGCATGATTGTCGCCGAGCTTGAGCACGCGCTGCTGGCACGCTATCCCAAAGCGAACGCCGAGGGTTGGGATCATGTAGGGCTCTCCGTGGGAGATCCCGCTGCCGAGATTACCGGCGTTGCCTGTGCGCTCGATGCGACCGAAGCTAATGTTCGACGCGCACAAGAAGCCGGTGCCAACGTGCTGCTGACGCATCATCCCATATACATCAAGGCGCCCGAGGCCTTTTGTCCGGCGGATTCCGCACGCCCCCAATGCAGCGCGGCGCTCTACGAGGCAGCGTGTTGCGGCGTGAGCATCATATCGCTCCACACCAACCTGGACCGCTCGCACGAAGCGCGCGTTCGCCTGAGTGAGCTGCTGGGCGCTGAGCCCATGAGCTCGTTGGAGCATGTGGACGACCCCGAGGCCTGCGGCCTGGGCGCGTTAGCAACGCTCAACGAACCGCGCACGCTGCGCGACCTTGCCACGCGCGCCGCCACGGCGTTTGGCAGCGACCCCCGCGTGTGGGGCGAGGTCGATCACCCGTGTCGGACCGTCGCCATTTTGGGCGGCTCCCTGGGCGACTTCGGAGAGCTCGCCATCACCGCGGGCGCTGATGTTGTCGTGACGGGCGAGGCGGGGTACCACGTGGCGCAAGACCTTGCCTTGCGCGGGCTGCCAGTGGTTTTGCTCGGCCATGACCGCTCCGAGGAGCCGTTCGTTGATATATTGATGAACTCTGCAGTTGACGCCGGGGTCGACCCCCGTCATGCGATTAAAATACTGAACCCTTGCCAATGGTGGACTGTGACAAAAGGAGAGAACCTATGAGCGCCGGCGCTACGCTACTCAAGCTGCAACAGATCGATTTGGAGCTCGCCCGCAACAAGAGCGAACTTGCCAATATGCCGGAGCTCAAGGAGCTCGCTTCCAAGCGCAAGACCTATGTGAAACTCAAGGCCGAGATGACCAAGCTCTACGCCCAGCGCAAGGACCTGGACATTGAGCTCGACGATCTCAACACCACCGAGATCCAGACCAACAACGCCATCGAGGCCGCCAAGAAGCGCCACGTCGACGGCTCCGACTACCGCGAGGTTCAGGATCTGGAAAACGAGCTCGCCACCCTGGCCAAGCGTCTGGACAAGATCGAGCATACCCGCAAGGACGTCGTCATCGCCCACAAGGAGGCGCTCGACCGCGAGACCCGCGCGCAGGCCATCATCGCAAAGTTCGAGGAGGGCGTGAAGGCCGACACCAAGGCCGCCCGCGCCAAGGCCGCCGACCTCCAGGCTCAGATCGAAGCCGCCACTAAGGAACGCACCGCGCTTGCCGCCACGCTGCCGACCGACGTGCTCACCGACTACGAGCGCCTGCTCAAGCAGTTCCGCGGCCTGGCCGTCGAAACCATCCAGGGCAACATCCCCACGGTCTGCCACACCGCGCTGCAGGCATCGTCCATGAGCGACCTGAACCACGACGGTAGTGAGATTGCGCACTGCCCGTACTGCCATCGCCTCCTGGTACTCCCGAGCAAGGAAGCCTAGCGATGACGGCGGCATCCAAAAATTCAATGCAACTTGAGGGAAAAACGATCCTGCTGGGTATTACCGGCGGGATCGCCGCCTATAAGTCGTGCAATATTGTGCGTCTGCTGCAAAAGCGCGGCGCCCGCGTGAAGGTCGTTATGAGCGAGCATGCCACCGAGTTCGTGGGGCCGCTCACCTTCCGCGCGCTCACCAATGAGCCGGTCGCGGTTGGACTATTCGACGACCCGTCTGACCCCATCCACCACATTTCGCTGGCACAAGAGCCCGATCTGGTGGTCGTGGCGCCCGCAACGGCCAACATCATCGCCAAGATGGCCAACGGCATCGCCGATGACCTTATTTCCACCACGCTGCTGGCAACGCCGCGACCTGTCGTGATCGCGCCGGCCATGAACAACGGCATGTGGAAGGCGCCGGCGACGCAGGCCAACATAGCCACGCTGCGCGACCGCGGCGTGCATGTGGTGGGACCCGGCAGCGGCTACCTTGCCTGCGGCGACGTGGACACAGGACGCATGAGCGAGCCCGAGGACATCGTCGAGGCTGTCTGTGATGTGCTCGACCCCGCGCCTCAGGACCTGGCAGGTAAGCGCATCGTGATTACCGCCGGCCCCACGCACGAGCCGATCGACCCGGTGCGATTCATCGGCAACCGCTCTTCGGGCAAGATGGGCATCGCCCTGGCAGGGGAGGCCGCACGCCGCGGCGCCGCGGTCACGCTCGTGTTGGGGCCGATACCACTCGATGTGCCCCGTGGCGTGGCGTGCGTGCGTGTGCAGACCGCCGCAGAGATGCTTCAGGCGGCGCTGAGCGCCTTCCAGACGGCCGATGCGGCAATTTGTGCGGCCGCCGTCGCAGACTACACACCCGCCGCGCCTGCGGATCACAAGCTCAAAAAGGCCCACGAGCGCCTCGATTGCGTTGAGCTGGTCGAGACGGTCGATATTTTAGCCGAGCTTTCGCGCCAGAAGAGAGAGCGGTGCGTGATCGGCTTTGCGGCCGAGACCGATAACGTCGTGGAGTACGCGCAGCGCAAATTGGCCCGCAAGGGTTGTGATGCCATTATCGCTAACGATGTCTCGC
>ENA-UEQK01001904-UEQK01001904.1-human-gut-metagenome-genome-assembly--contig:-NODE-1904-length-11930-cov-6.687337_pt1 | contig 11930 bp, 8 predicted proteins | sample MGYA00242939_ERZ507942 | MGnify/ENA primary metagenome ERZ507942 (study PRJEB26167, sample SAMN06115485) | human gut metagenome | host: Homo sapiens | place: China:Chongqing | collected 2015-03-30... | reverse complement strand
GCCTCCACCTTCCACTCGGCCTGTGTGCGCATCCTGCGCCGCTGGGCGGAGGAGATCGGCTACCCCCGCAGCTTTACCATCTACGACACCGACGACGCCCAGCGGGTGATGAAGGCGGTGTACAAGGACCTGAACGTGGATGACAAGTTCTTCCCCATCAAGAGCGCCATCAACCAGATGAGCCGCTGGAAGGATCAGCTGGTCAGCCCGGAACAGGCCCTTGCCAACCCCGCCAAGGACACCAAGGGGGCGCTGGCGGCCCGCATCTACGCCGCCTACGAAAAGCGGCTGAAAGAGGCCGGTGCCTTCGACTTCGACGACCTCATCTACCAGACCGTGCAGCTGCTGGCAGAGCACCCGGACGTGCGGGACTTCTACCAGACCAAATACAAATACCTGCTGGTGGACGAGTATCAGGACACCAGTGTGGCGCAGTTCCGTCTGGTGAGCCTGCTCACCGGCCTGGAGCGCAACATCTGCGTGGTGGGCGACGATGACCAGAGCATCTACCGCTTCCGCGGGGCTACCATTGAAAACATCCTCAACTTTGAAAAGTGCTACCCCGGGGCAAAGACCATCCGGCTGGAGCAGAACTACCGTTCCACCTCCAACATCCTGAACGCCGCCAACTGCGTCATCCAGCACAACACGGAGCGCAAGGGCAAGACCCTGTGGACCGACAACGGCGAGGGCGACAAGGTGCAGGTGTACACCGCTGAGAACGAGCAGGACGAGGCGATGCACATTGCGGATGTCATCGGCCAGCACCTCAAGGCGGGCGGCCACCTGGCCGACCATGCCATCCTCTACCGCATGAACGCCCAGTCGGCTCCCATCGAAAGCTACTTCACCCGCGCGGGCATCCCCCACAAGATCGTGGGAGGCCAGCGTTTCAACGACCGCAAAGAGGTCAAGGACATCCACTCCTATATGTCCATCGTGGCCAACCCCCGCGATGACGTGCGCCTGCGCCGCATCATCAACGAGCCTGCCCGCAAGATCGGCAACACCACGGTGGAGGTCATTGCAGACCTTGCCGCCCAGCAGGGGGTGAGCATGCTGGAGATCATCGGCCACGCCGACCAGTACGCCAAGCTCAGCCGGGCCATCATGCCGCTGCTCAAGTTCTGGCAGATCTACCAGAGCCTGCAGGATTCGCTGGAGACCAAGACGCTGGACGCCTTTGCCGCCGACGTCATCGAGCGGACCGGCTACAAGGCCATGCTGGAAGCCGACGCCGCCAAGGGCCACGAGGACGCCGCCGACCGCCTGCAGAACCTGGGTCAGCTGGTGAACAACGTCAAGAACTACTGCGACCAGCACGGCGAGGACGCCACGCTGGAGGGCTATCTGGAAGATATCGCCCTCATCAGCGACATCGACAGCTACAACGAGAGCGCCGACCAGGTGGTGCTGATGACCATCCATTCGGCCAAGGGGCTGGAGTTCCCTTATGTGTTCCTCATCGGGATGGAAGAGGGCGTGTTCCCCAGCGAGATGAGCAAGTATTCCGAGGCGGACCTGGAAGAAGAGCGCCGCCTTGCCTACGTCGGCATCACCCGCGCCAAAAAGGAACTGTACATCTCCAACAGCGTCACCCGGATGCTCTACGGCCGCACCCAGCGCAACGAGCCCAGCCGCTTTTTGCGCGAGATCGAGCCGGAGTACATCGAAGAGACCCGCAGCCCGGTGCTGGAACAGCGTTCCCGTCTGGGTGGCTGGGGCAGCAGCTACAGCGACACTGTGCCCGGCGGCGCGTCCGGGTACTCCGGGCCTTCCGGCTGGGGCCGCAGCGCCGGGGGCTACGGTTCCGGCGGCTATGGTTCCCGCTCCGGCGGCGGTTACCTGAACCGCGAGTACAACGCCGGGGAGCGCAGCGGGTTCGGCTCCGGTTATGCCGGGCGGGGCACTTCCTCTTCCGGCTACGGTGCCGCCTACGGCAACAGTTCCACCCAGCCCAAGGTGCGTTCGGGCGGGTTCGGTGCCGGGTATTCCGGCACGGGCGCAAAGACCCCGGCCGCAAAGATCAGCTTTACCGGTGCACCGGCTGCCAAGGCCGCGCCCGCAGGCTCCAAGCATTACGAGCCGGGCGATGTGGTGGAACACAAGGTCTTTGGCCGGGGCACCGTGCTCAAGGTCAAGCCTGCGGCCGGAGACCAGATCGTGGAGATCAACTTTGAGAAAGTCGGCATCAAAAAGACCATGGCCAATTTTGCGCCGCTGACCAAAATCACAACGGAGGAATGACACAAAATGATGACAGTTCGTTTGATCGCCCATACCCCGGAGCCGGAAAAGGTGGTGGCGGCTGCCGCCAAGCTGTGCTACTCCGACGCCCACATCACCGACCTGCTGGACGGCCTGACCGAGGAAAAGACGGCAAAGTTCCTGACCATGCTCAGCGACCTGGGCCACGCCAGCCCCATCGAGCACGCCAGCTTCACCTTTGGCATCGAGGGGGTCAGCCGCACCTTGCTGGCCCAGATCACCCGCCACCGCATCGCATCCTTCAGCGTGCAGAGCCAGCGCTATGTGCGCCTGGACGATTTCCGCTATGTGGTGCCGCCGGAGATCGAAGCCATCCCGGAGGCAAAGGCGGCTTTCCTTGAGAGCATGAACGAGGACGCCAAACGCTACCTTGACCTTGCCCACAAGCTGGAAGAGGGCCACACCGCCCGCCTGATGGCCGAGGGCATGCCGGAAAAGGCAGCCCGCGCCAAGGCCGGCAAGCAGGCCAACGAGGACGCCCGCTTTGTGCTGCCCAACGCCTGCGAGACCAAGATGGTGGTCACCATGAACGCCCGCAGCCTGCAGAACTTCTTCCACCTGCGCTGCTGCAGCCGCGCCCAGTGGGAGATCCGCCAGCTTGCCGAAGAGATGTTCAAACTGGTGTACCCGGTGGCACCCCACATCTTTGCAAAGTCCGGCCCGGCCTGCGTGAGCGGCCCCTGCCCGGAGGGCAAGATGTGCTGCGGCAAAACCGCCGAGGTGCGTGCAAAATATGCCGCCATCAAGGAAGGTGCCGCTGTATGAGCAAGGGCAAGCTGATCGTCATCGAGGGGCTGGACGGCAGCGGCAAGGCCACACAGGCCAAGCTGCTGGCCCAGCACCTGGCCGGACAGGGCCTGCCGGTGCGGGAGGTCACCTTCCCGGATTACGCCAGCGATTCCAGCGCCCTGATCAAAATGTATCTGGCCGGGCAGTTCGGCTCAAAACCGGACGATGTGAACGCCTATGCGGCCTCCAGCTTTTTTGCGGTGGACCGCTATGCCAGCTACAAGACCGATTGGGGCCGCTTCTACGAGGAGGGCGGCGTGGTCATTGCTGACCGCTACACTACCTCCAACGCGGTGCACCAGTGCTCCAAGCTCCCGCCGGAGCAGTGGGAGGAGTTTTTGCACTGGCTGTTCGATTACGAGTTCCATCTGCTGGGCCTGCCCGCACCGGACAGCGTCATCTACCTGCAGGTGGACCCGGCGGTCAGCCAGCGGCTGATGACCGCCCGCTACCACGGTGACGAGAGCAAAAAGGACGTGCACGAGAAAGATACCGAGTATCTGGCCCGCAGCCGCCGCGCCGCCGAGTATTGCGCGGAGCATCTGGGCTGGACCACGGTGCACTGCACCCACAGCGACGCCATGCGCAGCATCGAGGACATCCAGGCCGAGGTGCAGGGCATCGTGCTGGGCGGACAGTAACATAAAATACGATAAGAGGGGGCATCCTGACAGATGTATCGTTTGATGCAGCCATCCGACAAGGCGGCTGTGCTGGCGCTGTGGCAGCGCGAGCGCGGCGAGTCGGAAGAATTTGCGGCCAACGCCGTGGAGCGTTTTGCAGGGCAGCAGAATGTCTATGTGGCCGAGGAAAATGACGCCATTGCCGCTGTGGCACTGGCGGTGCCGGTCACGCTGCAGGGGCGGCAGGGCAGTTACCTCTACGGCCTGTGCGGACAGGGCAGTTTGATCCTGGCCGGATTGCTGGACTACCTGTGCGCGCAGCAGAAGCTGCGGGGCGCAGGCTTTACCGTGGCCGTGCCCGCCACCCCGGAGCAGGCCGCTCTGCTGCAGGACAAGGGCTTTGCCCGCGCCTTTGCATTGCGCTGCCTGCCGCGGGAGGTGGCCCGCAACCTGTGGAGCCAGGCCGAGTTTGACAGCGTTACCGCCAAGAAGCTGTGCGAGCTGCGGGAGAAGTTCTGGCCCGATACGGTGCAGTTCACCCCGGAGCGCATGGCCGTGGTGCTGGGGGACCTGTATTCCCGCGGGGCCACCATCGTGGCCAACGAGCGGGGCTACGGCGTGTACTTCCGCAAGGAGGACACCCTGTATTTCGTGGAGCTCATGGCCGAGGACGACCGCGCCGCCGAGGTGCTCATGGAAGCCGCCCGCGAGAAGGAAGTCATCGTGGAAAAGGCCGTCATCACGGTGGGTGCCGCCCAGACGCTGTTCCTGGGGGAGGGCACCCGGCAGGAGTACGGCATGATCCGTTTTGACGGGGAGCCCTTTGACGTATCGGAAAGCTATATGCGCCTGATGCTGGAAGGCTGAGACGCAGAAAAACAACAAAGGAAGGTGCGTATGGCACACAAGGAGAGACACACCGCCCCGAAGAAAAAAGGCGGTGCCGTGAAGATTTTGCTGGCAGTGGTACTGCTGCTGGTGCTGGCCGCCGGAGCAGCAGGGGTGTTTGCCTACAACGAGATCCACGGCAATGGAAAGCCCGGCACCGAGGTCACCGTCAGCATCCCCCAGGGCAGCGGCGTTGCCGCCATCGCGCAGGAGCTCAAGGACGCGGGCGTCATCCGCTCGGCCTACCTGTTCCGCTGGTATGTGGGGCACAAGGGGGCCGCGGCAAAGCTGCAGTACGGTGATTTTACCCTGCAGACCGGGGCCAACGCCTACGATGCCATCATTGCGGCCCTTTCCACCTATGCCAAGGCCGAGACCGTGCGTCTGACCTTCCCGGAGGGCACCACAGCCATCGCCATTGCCCGGAAAATGGAGGAAGCCGGTCTGTGCAGCGCCGAGGACTTTCTGAAGGAAGCCAACGAGGGCGATTTCAGCGCGTACACCTTCTGGCAGTACGTTCCGGAGGACAAGGACGCCCCGGACCGCTTCATGAAGTGCGAGGGCTATCTCTTCCCGGAGACCTACGAGTTCTTGAAGGACGACACCGTGCACAACTATGTGGCAACGTTCTATGCGCAGTTCGACGCACAGATCACCGATGCGATGTATGCGAAGCTCAAGGAGCAGGGCATGACCCTGAACGAGCTGGTCACGCTGGCCTCCTTTGTGCAGGAGGAAGCGGGCAACAGCCAGGACTCCAACGTGGCGCAGGTGTTCCGCAACCGTCTGGCCGAGGGCTCGCCCTATCCGCGCCTGCAGAGCAACACGTCCAGCCACATCCAGAGCGACGCCGACAACAACTACCTCTGGAACTGGGTGGCCCCCTACTGCGGCGGGTGGGACAATATCCCGGAAAACATCGTCTCTGCGTATGATACCTACCATACGGCGGGCCTGACCCCCGGCCCCATCTCCAACCCCGGCATCGCTGCCATCCGGGCGGCGCTGAGCCCGGAGCCGGACGAGGAAGCAAAGGACGCCTATTTCTTCGTCACCGACCTCAAGGGCAGCTACTACTATGCCCGCACCCTCAGCGAACACAACGCCAACTGCCAGACCGCAGCGGAAGTGAACAAGACGGTGAAATAAGAGGGTAAGTTGTCCGTTACGGCTGAAGCTGCCCGTTACGACCCTTCCTGTGAAAATGCGTTTGGAGCGCTCCGCAGAGCGCGACAAACGCGAATCTAAAAATAATTCTTCCGCTAAATATGTCCAGAGCGAAGCGGCGGACATTTCAAATCGTATTTTCTGAAAAAAGAGAGGAATATCAACTATGCTGCAAATCCCGGAACTGCTCGCCCCGGCGGGCGATCTGGAGCGCCTGCGCTATGCCATCAACTACGGTGCCGATGCCGTTTACTGCAGCCTGCCGGAGTTCGGCATGCGGTCTGCACCGGCCAACTTTACGCCGGAGCAGCTCACCGAGGGCGTCATCTATGCCCATGCCCGGGGCCGCAAGGTCTACCTGACCATGAACACCTTGCCCACCAATGAGGAAGCCGACCGCCTGCCGGACGCCATCAAGGAGGCCGCCAAGGCCGGTGTGGATGCCTTCATCGTGGCCGACCTGGGCGTGCTGGATGCCTGCAAGACCGTTGCCCCGGACATCGACGTGCACATGTCCACCCAGACCGGCATCACCAACTGGGCCGCCGCCCGCGCCGCCTATAACCTGGGTGCCAAGCGCGTGGTGCTGGCCCGCGAGATGTCCCTGCAGGACATCGCCATCCTGCGCGACAAGACCCCGCCGGAACTGGAGATCGAGGCCTTTGTGCACGGTGCCATGTGCATGAGCGTATCCGGTCGGTGCCTGCTGTCCAATTACATGGCAGGCCGCGACGCCAACCGGGGCCAGTGCGCCCAGCCCTGCCGCTGGAAGTACTACCTGAGCGAGGAGACCCGCCCCGGCCAGCTGTACGAGATCGGCGAGAACGAGAACGGCAGCTACATCCTCAACGCCAACGACCTGTGCACCGCGCCCTTCATCGACCTGATCTGCAAGGCCGGTGTGGACAGCCTGAAGATCGAGGGCCGCGCCAAGACCTTCTATTATGTGGCCAGTGTGACCGCCGCTTACCGCAAGGCGCTGGATGCCTATCTGGCCGACCCTGCCAACGACAACTTTGAGCTGCCGGCTGAGGTCTACGAGGAGCTCACCCGCACCAGCCACCGCCACTACTCGCCGGGCTTCTACTTTGGCCGCGAGCAGGCCAAACAGGCCACCGACAGCGCCACCTACATCCGCGAATGGGAGTTCGTGGGCACGGTGGACCGCTGGGAGAACGGCGTGGCCCACTGCCAGCAGCGCGGCAAGTGGAGCCTGGGCGATACGCTGGAAGCCCTCTGCCCGGACGGCCGCAGCATCCCGCTGACGCCGGAGTGGATCGAGAACGAGGCCGGGGAACGGGTGGACAGCACCCCTCACGCCATGGAAAAATACACCATGCCCACCCCGGAGCTGCCGCCCATGAGCCTGCTGCGCCGCAAAACGGCAGAATAAGCAGCCGCACCCCGCAAACCATGCCAACCGGCACCGCCTGCAAAGGCTTTGTCGGCTGGCTTTTTTTGCATCCCTTGCAAAACCGCACAAACCGCGCTATACTGACGTATATTATCATGCAGAGCGAAAGGAGGGAGCCTGATGTTCCGGCTGCCGATCGTAAAATTTTTCAGCCGCATCCTCAATCGGATCACCATCACGGTGGTGCTGGTGGCCCTGCAGGTGGCATGGGTGCTGTGGGCGTTTTTCTCCCTCACCACCGGCCGCGTGTGGGTCAACGTCGGCTTGCAGCTGCTCAGTCTGCTTATGATGCTGTACCTCGTGCGCAAGGACGAGAACAGCGCCTACAAGATCGGCTGGATCGCGCTCATGGGGGTGCTGCCGCTGCTGGGCGGGGCACTGTACCTCTCCTTTGGCAACAAGCGCCCGGCCAAGCAGCTGCGCAGCAAGCTGCAGGCGGTGGACGAGGCCCACAGGGCTGATCTTGTCCAGCAGCCGGACCAGACCGACGGGCTGGATGCTTCCGGCCTCGGCATGAGCCGCTATCTGGCGCGGTACGGCCGCTACCCGGCCTGGAAGAACACCGCCGCGCAGTATTTTGCCTGCGGCGAAGCCATGTACCCCCAGCTGCTGCAGGATCTGGAGCGGGCCGAGCACACGATCTTTGTGGAATATTTCATCGTGCACACCGGCAAAATGTGGGACGGCGTGGAAGCCATCCTCCGGCGCAAGGCCGCGCAGGGGGTGGACGTGCGCCTGATCTACGACGACTTTGGCAGCCTGCTGGGCCTGCCCACCGACTTTGTGGTGCGCATGGAGCGGGCGCATATCCGGTGCATCCCCTTCAACCCGGTGGTGCCGGTGCTCTCGCTGGTGATGAACCACCGCGACCACCGCAAGATCGTGGTCATCGACGGGCGCATCGCCTACACCGGCGGCGTGAACCTGGCCGACGAGTATATCAACGTGGAGCAGCGCTTCGGCTACTGGAAGGACGCCGCCCTGCGCATCGAGGGCGATGCTGCGTGGAATTTCACCGTGATGTTCCTCAACTTCTGGAACGCTTTCCGCCCCAGTGAGACGGACTACAGCGCCTTCCGCCCCCAACACAGTGCACACCCGGTGCAGGACGGCATCGTGCAGCCCTACGCCGACAGCCCGCTGGACGAAGAGCCGGTGGCGGAGACGGTGTACCTGAACCTGCTGGCCCGGGCCGAGCAGTATGTGTATATCTACACGCCCTATCTGGCTGTGGGCGAAGAGATGCTGGATGCGCTGAAAAACGCCGCCAAGCGCGGGGTGGATGTGCGGCTGGTGCTGCCGGGCATCCCGGACAAGAAGCTGGTGTTCCGCCTGAGCCGCTCCTACTACCTGCCGCTTTTGCAGGCGGGGGTGCGCATCTACGAGTACACCCCGGGCTTCCTGCACGCCAAGTGCTGGGTGAGCGACGACCGGGCAGCCGTGGTGGGCAGCATCAACATGGATTACCGCAGCCTGTTTTTGCACTTTGAGTGCGGCGTGCTGCTGCAGCACAACAGTCAGGTGGCTGCCCTGCGGGACGATGTGCGGGCCACCCTGCCGCAGTGCCGCGAGATCCATATTTCGGACTGCCGCACCAGCATTCCCGGCACCCTGCTGGACAGCGTGCTGCGCCTGCTCAGCCCGTTGATGTAAGGGCGCGCTCATAATTGCCCCGGCAGGGGGCACACTAGCTCCAAAGCCCGTGCGGCTGCGCGGGAGCAAAAGGAGCAAGTGTACCATGAAGCAGGTTTTTCGGGTGTTTTGGGGCTGTACGCTGGCCGCTGCGCTGGCGCTGACCGGCTGCGGCCGGGGCGGCGCTCCGGGCAGCAGCGGAGCCGGCTCCATGAGCGGCAGTGGGTCCGGTGCCATGAGCGGCGGCACAGCCGGGCAGGAGCAGGCCTGGCGCACCGGTCTTGGCGTTGTGACCGAGGCCGCAGGCAGCGACCGGGCCGGCAAGATCACCACTGCCGCTGCGGCTGTGGTGCTGGACGCCGACGGCAAACTGGCCGACGTGATGCTGGACGAGCTGGAACTTTCGGTCTCCGGCGGGAGCACCGGCAGCGTGACCACTCCGGAGGATGTGCGGTCCAAGCGCACAAAAGGGGAGGACTACCCGCTGGCGGCGGCGTCCTCCCTCGGCAAAGGGTGGGCCGAGCAGGCCGACTGGTTTGCCGACTACCTGACCGGCAGGACCCCGGACGAGGTAAAAAAGCTGAAAACGGATGAAAACGGCAAGCCGCAGGACGCCGACCTTGTGTCCGGCTGCACCATCGCGGTGGACCGCTACCGGGACGCCGTGGTGCGCGCCTGCGAACAGGCCAAAGCACTGGGAGCCGCCCAGGGGGACCGGGTGACCCTGAGCCTGATCGCGGCAGACCTGCCCCAGGACCTTGCCGCCACGGATGACCAGGACGCCCACGTCCAGGCAGACATCACGCTGGCGGCCCTGACCGTGGACAGCAATGGCCGGGTGACCAGCGCCATCGGGGACATGACCCAGCCGCAGTTGACCGTCAGCGTGGACGGCACGGTCTCCGGGCCGGAAGAGCCGGTGTACACCAAGAACGAGCAGGGCGACAAGTACGGCCTGCGGGAGGCCAGTGCCCTGCACAAGGAGTGGTACGAGCACGCCGAGGGCTATTGCAGCACCCTGAAGGGCAAGACCATGGCGGAGATCGCCGCCCAGCCCACCGACGGCTCCGACGCCGACCTGAAAGCCCTGTGCACCATCTCGGTCACCGACCTGCAGAAGGCGGTGCTGGCCGCACTGGCAGAAACCTGAACAGAACAAAACGAGGGAAGGCCCGCGGGTTTTCCCTCGTTTTTGTGGATGAAATTATTTGCCGAACGCGCTGTCGGTCAGGCCGTCCATGTTCAGCATGCCTTCCAGCGCGGCGATGTCGGTGGTCACGTCCAGCGCATCGGACTGGAACAGCTTGTCCAGCTGGTTTTCAAAGGCGGTCACCAGCAGGTCCATGCTGCGCTCGATGCTCTGCTTGGCTTCGGTAATGTTCGTGCCCTCCACCGCCTGCCGGGAAAGGCTGGCGTAGGTGTTCAGCAGCTTGAGCGCGGTAGGCAGATAGTAGTTCATAAACTTTTGCAGCTGCGCCTTTTTGTCCGGGTCCTTCTGCGCCAGCGCAAAGATACGCCCGCTGACCTCCTCCAGCCGGGAGATCTTCTGGCTCATCACCGGGTCAGGAATGGCATCGTTCACTTCCCGCAGCTGGCGCAGCAGTGCAGCGTACTCGTCCTCTGCGGCGGGCTGGGGCTTGGGTGCCGGAGCGGGTGCGGGCTTTTTCGGCTGCGGTGCTGCGCCCCGCACCACCAGCGTGTCGGTGCGGTTGTCAATGTAGGCGTCTGCGCCGAAGTATCCGTGCTCGATGGCGCTTTTCACGGCAGGACGTCCCCGGGCGGCATCCACCCCGGCGGCGGCAAACAGCTCCGGCAAAGAGATATTATCCCGCTCGCCTACCACCTTATCCAGCAGCCGCTCCAGCTTGCGGGTGCTGTTCATCCGCAGGCCGGTCAGCAGTGCACCGCCGCCGCCAATGACCATGGCGATATTCGAGAACAGGCCGCTGAAGCCCGGGTAAAACCGCCAGATCTCCAGGACGTCCACCGCATTCGTCACGCCGGCAAGCAGAAAGACCGCACCCATGATGGTGCAGAGGGTGGCAATATTCTTGTGCCATTGCTTGGCGCTTTTCTGCGCCTCGGTAGGCACATCGTGTCCGTAAACAGGCTCACTCTTCCGGTCGGGCTCCGGCCCAAGGTCGGCGCGGTAGTCGCCCCGGGCGCGGGCGGCTTCCTGCTCTTCCTTCTGCACCTTCTGGTCGATGCCCTTCAGGATGAACAGCAGCACCCCCAACGGCCCGGACATCGCCATGACGATAAAGATGGCGATGGTGGGGATCTTTGCAAAATAATGTTTTCTCGGCTCCATGAAACAGAATTCCTTTCACAGAAAGATAAAAATAAGACCGCGTTCCACTCTATTATAGCGGAGCACGGCCTTTTTGTTAAGGGGGTATTTATGTTCTCGTGAAAATGCGCCTGGAGCGGTCCACAGACCGCGACAAGCGCAAAATTAAAATATCTCTTCCGCAAAGAGGCCGCTGCGCAAATGCACAACGGCCTCTCCATAAAAGTTTACTTCATCAGGCTGCAAACGGCCTCGGCATAAGCGGCGGGGTCATCCACGGGCAGACCCTCAATCAGCTGTGCCTGTGCGTACAGCAGGGCGCTGTACTTGTTCAGCTTCTCGGTGTCACCGGCTTCCTGTGCGGCCTTCAGGGCGGCAAACACGGGGTGGTTCACGTTCAGCTCCAGCACCTTGTCGCTCTTCACGCCCTCGCTGCCGGGCTGCTTGGACAGCACCTTCTCCATCTCAATGGACAGCGGGCCGTCAGCGCTCAGGCAGACGGGGTGATCCTTCAGGCGGGTGGAGACCTTGACCTCCTTCACCTTGCCGTTCAGCGCGTCCTTCATGGCATCGAACAGTGCCTTGTTCTCGGCAGTGGCATCCTCGGCTGCTTTCTTCTCCTCCTCGGACTCCAGACCCAGATCACCGCTGTTCACGTTCTTGAACTCCACGGTGCCGTCCTTGCCCTCGGCATCCTTGCGGGGGTAGCTGTGCAGGATCTGCAGGCAGAACTCGTCCACGTCCTCGGTCAGTAGCAGTACGTCAAAGCCCTTGTCCAGCACCAGCTCTGCGGAGGGCAGCTTTGCCAGACGGTCGGTGGAGTCGCCTGCGGCAAAGTAGATGTACTTCTGCGCTGCGG
>ENA-UEQK01001901-UEQK01001901.1-human-gut-metagenome-genome-assembly--contig:-NODE-1901-length-11951-cov-7.771939_pt1 | contig 11951 bp, 11 predicted proteins | sample MGYA00242939_ERZ507942 | MGnify/ENA primary metagenome ERZ507942 (study PRJEB26167, sample SAMN06115485) | human gut metagenome | host: Homo sapiens | place: China:Chongqing | collected 2015-03-30... | reverse complement strand
TGCCCCATCGGTCTGGGCGTAAGCTGCTCTGCCGACCGTAACATCAAGGCTAAGATCAACAAGGACGGTATATGGATAAAAACCAGCAGAATGGCTCATGGGCGGGTTGTCGGCACGGCGATTATGGACAGCAAGCTGCTCTGCAAAGTTCCCAGGCAAATAGAATAAATCGCATAGACAAAATTGCCTCTCTCCTTTGGTTTCATTTCAGATTGCGAGGATGCTGCGCAGAACGGGTTACGATCGAATATCCGCTTCTTAAAACCGCCATAAAAAACGAAAGCCGCACCTGTCACGGTATCCGCGCCGGTGCGGCTTCGTTTGACTCCGCAAATTATTCAGATAACAGTTCTAACGGCCTTGCCTGATCTGTATTCCCGCATCGATGTGAAAAATGTGTTTTTCAGCCGCAAATACATACTCCGCTTTAGCACGAACAGATATCTCTTCGTGCTTTCTGTGCTTGCGCCTTCTCCGGCAATTTCTTCGGGCGCTATCTGCCTGTTTATCCATATCAAACCGCCTGATATCTCTACAGACACTTTCTTCGCCGCCGCCCAGCCTTACAGTCCCAGTGCCTGCTTGATGGTCATGACGGCCGGAACCAGCATCAGCAGCGCCAGCGCCGCCGTCCCCCACATGATGCTGTAACTGACAGACTCCCTGTCCTTCTCCCGCCATTCCAGCGTAGAGAGGAAGGTGTACAGGGACTCCAATCCAAAGCCGATGGCCACAATCAGGGCAATGCCGCTCCATCCCAGCGCAGAGGCGGCCATATACAGCACAAAGCCGATTCCGCCCACAATAGCGCCGTTGTTGATCTGTTTGCCCGGTTTCAGCCAGATATCTTTCTTCATAGTCTGATCCTCTTTTTCTTCAGTATCCGTTTACGATGGCGTCCAGCACCTTGCCGGCCACGGTTCCGGCCACAGAGCTGCCGCCGCCGCCGTTTTCCACCAGCACCACGAAGGCATAGGGTGCGTCTTCGTTTTGCAGGAAGCCTGCAAACCAGGCGTGGGGCGTCTGCCCCTCCCCCACCTCCGCCGTGCCGGATTTGGCGCACAGCTCCATGTTGGGAAAGCGCTTGGTGCCATAGGTCGCCGTCACGTTGTTGGCCATGTATTCCGTGACAGTTGCCGCCGTTTTGCTGTCAATAAGCTGCTTTGTATGCCGGGTGATATGGGGCAGGGACGGGATGCCCAGAGACGAGACGGTTTTCTCAATAAGATACGGCTCCGCCGCCTTGCCGCCGCCTGCGATGGCGCCCATCCACAGCAGCAGCCCGCAGGGGTTCACCAAATCGTGATACTGGCCGATGCCCGCCCAGCCCAGCTGGCCGTCCGTAATCCCCTCCCAGTCAAAGGAGCCTTTGGCGGTGGGCAGACCGTCTACAGAACAGGCGCTGGTCAGCCCCGCCTTTTCCGTGTATTTCTTCAGGGTGTCCGCCCCCAGCTCCTCCGCGATCTGTGCAAACGCCACGTTGCAGGAATTGGCAAAGGCCTGCTCCAACGTCTGCTCCCCATGAACGCCGGAGCAGGTGATGGTCTCGTCCCCGATCTGAACGCTGCCGGTGCAGTTCCATGTCCGGCTTTCCGCGTCCGGCAGGTTTTCCAGCGCCGCCGTCAGGGTCACGGTCTTGAACACCGACCCCGGCACAAAGGTCGAGGACAGGAAGCGGTTCAGGTAAGCGCCCTGATAGCGGTCGTTCTCCTCCAGATCCGCCGGGACATTCATGGGATCATAGCTGGGAGACGACACCATGCACAGGATCTCGCCGGTTTTATAGTTGTACACCGCCACCGTTCCGGCATGGCCGTTCAGCGCCTCATACGCCTCGTAGTTATACCGGGCGTCAAGGGTCAGATACAGGTCGCTGCCCTGCGCCGCGCCGAACGCGCCGCTGAGCAGGTTATATCCCGTCAGCTTGTCAGCAAAGGCGTTCAGAACGCCGGTGCCGATCTTGCCGTACAGATCCCCCACCGCATGGAGGGTCGCCTTGCGGACTTCCGCGCCGTCGTAATAGGTGCGGTGGCCGTTCTCCACGGAGGACAGCACGTCCCCATCCCGATCCAGCACCGTGCCGGAGATCAGCACGCCGTTGGAATCGTACAGATGGCGGTTGAAGGCGGAGGAAGCCCACTTGCCGCCCTCGGCGAAGTATTTGATGACGAATACCAGCATCCCCGCCGCCAGCAGGATGGCCAGCGCCAGACACACCACAGCCCGTTTTTCAATTTTACGCATCGTCAGGCTCCTTTCCAAAGGGATCATCCACCGCCGCCGTCTGCCGGGCCGTTTCCTCTTTCAGCTTCCGCTGCGGCGTCCGGCCAATGGCAAAGCTGGCATCCTCGCGGGTGTCCATGGCCTTCAGATAGGCAAGCAGCCCCCACGCGGAGATCATGGCGGAGCCGCCGTTGGACACAAAGGGGAAGGTCACGCCGGTCAGGGGCAGAATATCCACGGAGCCGAACACATTCAGGCAGGTCTGAAACACCAGCAGGGAGCCGGCCGCGCAGGCGGCGATGGTGTAAAAGCTGGACCGGCCCGCCCGGGACGCCCGGACGGCAAACCACGCCAGCGTGAGAATACACGCCACCGCCAGCAGGGCAATGACCAGCCCCCACTCCTCGCTCAGCATCCCGAACACCAGATCCGTGTCACCAGCCGGAATGTTTTCCAGCCAGCCGTTCCCGGCGCCCATCCCGAACAGGCCGCCGGAAGCCGCCGCCGACATGGTGCGGGTCTGCTGATAGCCGGAGCCGGAGGCAGCCTCCCACGCGTGGCCCCACGCCGCAAACCGGCTGAGAATATAGGGCTTGAACTTCACAATGATCCCTGCGCCGAACACCGCGCCGCCGCAGATCAGGGTAAGGGTCGCCGCGTCCCCGGAGCGGAGATAGGCAATGACCAGAAAGGTGACAAAGAAGATCGCCGCCGTGCCGAAGTCGCTCATCAGCCCCAGCAGGCCGATGCACACGCCGGTCAGGACAATGAACAGCGTCAGGTTCCGGCGGCGGAACAGCCGTTCCAGCGTGGCGGAACCGGCAAAGATGTAGCAGATCTTGGCGATCTCCGAGGGCTGGAAGGACAGGCCGCCCAACGTGATCCAGTTGGTCGCACCGAATTTGGCCTTGCCAAGCACCAGCGTGATGCCCAGCAGGCCGATGGCACCGGCGGCCATGAGCCACCGCAGCTTCTTCACCCGTTCCAGATCCCGCAGAAACAGCCCCAGCGTCAGGAACACACCTACGCCGAGGATCATTGCCAGCAGCTGCTTGGGAAGGCTTCCCGGCACGCTGGAGGCCGTCACCGCAAGGGAGAGTGTGGACAGATAAAATGCGATGGTCTCCAGCTCAAATCCCACGCAGCGGCCCAGCCGCAGGATGGCTGCATAGAGCCACATGAACACCGTGAGGATCAGAAAGCAGCCGGGAATCAGAGGACTGGCCTCCTCCCCCGCCGCCACAGTCAGCTGCACGGCGGTGAGGATCTGGAACACCGTCAGCCACAAAAAGGACGGCCACATGGCGGCGGGGCGTTCCGCCTGCCGCTTCTTTTCCAGCTCTTCCCGCTCCCCAACGGTCTGGGGCAGAAACACCAGCGGCACGCCGCCCAGCGTGATGGTGTCCCCCAGCTTCACCGAAGTCCTGTCCGCAACGGTTCGGCCATTGACCGCCGTGCCGCCCTTGGAGCCGAGGTCGTAGAGCGTCCAGCTTCCGTCATCCCCCCGGCACAGGGCCGCGTGCTGCCGGGAAATGCTGGGGTAGTTCAGCAGCACATCGGCGGATTTGCTCCGGCCGAGAATATTTTCCCAATGGGTCAGGGGGATGCCGCTGCCGTTGGGCAGGCTCAACTGCGCCCAGACCTCCGGCGTATGGGGGACGCGCAGCAAAGAGCGGATGGCCCGGATCAGGATCAGCGCCGACAGGATGGGAAACAGCAGCCGTGCAATGGCCGTATACCATTCAGATACCAGCGGGTGCGCCGCCAGCCATCCAATGGCCTGTGTAAACTCCTGCAAACAGCTCCCTCCTTTCAGACTTTTAAAAATTCAGCAGTAGTATATCATTTTTTTCATTCCGTGTACAGCCTTCCGAAAAAAGGTGCGCTCCCATTTTTCCGCTTTTCCCCTTGACCTTCTGTTCAAAATCCATTAAAATAGAAACTTGTATATGGTTATCACCCAGCGGGGACTTTTCCCCTCATCATATTGGAAAGGCCGATCGATATCATGAATCATCCCTACAAAACACGGGACGGCGGCGCTACCGTCACCATCTTCGTTCCCTACGACTGCAAAAATCACTGCCCCTTCTGCATCAACAAGGGCGAATACGCAGACATGACAGGCTTCTCTCTGGAGAAGATCATCGAGAGCATCCGCCGGATGGATGCCATTACCCCCAAGTGCGACTTTGTGTTTACCGGCGGCGAGCCTTTCGCCGACATTGAGAAATTGCAGCTCATGCTGGACGAGATCCCCACCACCCACCGGGTATTCATCAACACCACGCTGCCGGTGTCCCAGGACCAGACAGAGGACGACATTCTTGCTTTCGCAGAGCGGAACAAGCACAAGATCACCTGCATCAACGTCTCCCGCCATATGCAGCACTATGTGGTGGAGTCCAACGATTCCCTGCTTGCCCGGCTGCCGGTTCCCTTCCGCATCAACTGCGTACTCTACAAGGATTATCCCAAGGAGAACCTGATCCCCTTTATTGAGCGCTTCCACAAGATTCCCGGCGCCAGCATTCAGTTCCGTTTTGACTACACCGCCACCACGCCGGAAAACCTCTATGAGCCGGACAAGATCCTCCACGACCTGAAGGAAGTGGCGGAGTACACCGGTCTGGACGGCTGCCGGATGCGCTGCGGCTTCCACTTCGACTATCAGGGCATGGAACTGACCTATCACAAGACTCTGCCCTATTCCACCATTGTGGAAACAGACCCCAGGGACGGCGTTACCTACGACATTCTGTACGATATTCTCATCAAGCAGACCGGCGAGATCCACTCTGACTGGACCGGCGTGGTGATGGACGTTCCCGCTTATGAAAAGGTTGTCTTTGAGCCTTACGACCTGAAATGGCTGGAGGGCGCTCCCCGGAAGTAAGGGAGCAAATCCGCGCACAAAAGGAACACGGGGATTCGGTATAAACCGAATCCCCGTTATTCTTTTTTTCACGAAAATCAGTAGATTGATCCTCTGTATTCCGCTATAATGGTCTCAGCCCCGGATCTCTTTCAGCGCGTCTCAGCACCTCCCCCTTTCGGAAAGCTGTTCCGGGCGGCTCATTCCCGTCAGGCGGGTCTGCGCCATGATCTACAAAACAGAATCGAGTTGAACTGAGGTGGAACACTTGAAAACATTCTTCAAAAGCAATATTGCAAAGATCGCCGTGCTGCTTCTCCTTGGGGTGCTTTCCTTCTGCTGGGCAGCCCCCTTTATGACGCAGCCGGAGATCTACCAGCGATCCATAGACTCCCTACAGGCAAAGCAGGAAACCGTGTTGGAGCTGACAGCGGCTTCTACCGCCGCTTCCGCGGCCATCACGCTGCTGCCCGGCGACACGGCCACGCCGATTGCCGATAAGCTGGCAGATCTGAGCGGGTACTTTCTCATCGTTCTCTGTGCGATCTTTCTGGAAAAATACCTGCTGACCATCACAGCCGGCGCCGCCTTCCGGCTCCTCTTTCCGCTGGCCTTCCTGCTGCTCATTGCATATGTTTTCCGGGGCAGAAAGCTTTTTGCGATGCTGGCTGTAAAGCTGATCTGCTTCGGCGCCGCCATTATGCTGATTATTCCTGCCAGCGTTTATGTGTCGGACACGATTGAAAACACCTACAGCGCATCCATCAATACCGCCATTGAAAATGCCAAAACCACCGCGAAAGAGGCCGAGGCCGCAGAAAGCGGCGCCAGCGGTCAGGAGGAGACAACCGGGCTGTCCGGCCTGCTCTCCAAAGTCACTGACGGCATCAGCAAAGCCGCCGCGGAAACTGTGGGCCGCTTCAAGCAGGTGCTGAACAATCTGATCGAAGCGCTGGCCGTCATGCTGGTGACCTCCTGCCTGATCCCGATCCTTGTGATCCTGTTCTTCCTGTGGCTGGTAAAGCTCATCACCGGCGTCAGCATCCAGCTGCCGGGGCGCGGCAGCGCCGGAAAAGTCCATCCGCTGACGTCTCCTGACGACTGCGGCGAAGCCGACTGAGCCTCGACATAGCCGCCCGGCCTATACATCCATAAGAATCCCCGCCGTCGAGGCGGGATTCAGGCGTTCTTTTTTTCGGGAAGCTGCGCCAGTACGACGGCTGCCAGCATCAGGGCGCAGCCGAAGTATTCCCTGCCGCTGAGGCGGTCTCCCAGAATGATGGCGCTGGAAATGGTGGCAAACACGGATTCCAGACTCAGCAGCAGGGAGATCACCGTGGGGTTAGAGCCTTTCTGGGCGAGGATCTGGAGGGTGTATGCCACACCGCTGGAAAAGAACCCGGCGTAGAGAATCGCGCCTGCGGCAATGCCGAAACCTTCCAGCGTGGGCTGCTCGAAGGCCAGCGACCCTGCCAGAGAAAACAGCGTTACAAAGAAAAACTGGCAGCAGGACAGCTCAATGCCGTCTACAACCGTAACGAAGTGATCCACCAGCAGGATCTGACAGGTGAATACAAAGGCGCACAGCACCACGCAGATATCGCCGGCGGAGATGGTAAAGCTCTCCGTGACGCACAGGCAGTACAGCCCCGCCACAGCCAGCGCCACGCTGAACCACACCGCCTTCGGCACCCGCTTCTTTAAAAAGATACCGAAAATGGGAACCAGCACGATATACAGCGCCGTGATGAATCCGGCTTTGCCGGAGGAGGTGGTTTCCAGCCCCTTCTGCTGGAAAAAAGAAGCCAGCGCCAGCGCCGTTCCGCAGCAGAAGCCGCCGGTCAGCAGATCCTTCCGGGAACGGGTGGAGGTTGCGGGCTTTCCACTGCTGCGGCGCACTTGCCGCAGGATCAGACACAATACCAGCAAAAACACGAAAGCAATGATGGATCGTGCCGCGTTGAAGGCCAGCGCCGGCACATATTCTGCGCCTACGCTCTGCGCCACAAAAGTGGTACCCCAGATCAGGGCCGCCAGTACGGCAAAGGATGATTGACGGATTGAACTGCGTTCCATATGCTTGCTCCTCCCCATGAGATATGGTATGATCAGTAAAAACGGGTATTTTCCCGGTGGGGTGCCCGTGAATTTCCAATGCATATTTACGGATAATTATGAAAAAATATGCACAAGATGTCGAATATAGCGATTATAGAGGAAATGCGGCCGGACTGCAAGAGGGGGACGGCGACTTCTCCGAAGAACGCAAAGGCGGCAGAGAAAATCAGACGGCTTTTGTCGATTTTTACTGATTTTCCGCCAAAATAACAGGAGGGACTGCCATGGCCAGACTGCGCCATGATTTTTTTGACGGGGACACCCTTGCCATTGCCCGGATGCTGCTGGGCAAATATCTGGTGCGGAACCGGGACGGCACGCTGCTGGCGGGCCGGATCACGGAAACCGAGGCGTATATCGGCCGGTGCGACAAGGCCTGTCACGCCTACAATTACCGCCGCACACCGCGGACGGAGACGCTGTTCATGGGGCCGGGCCATGCGTATATCTATTTGATTTACGGGATGTATCACTGCCTGAACTTTGTCACGGAGCCGGAGGGGGAACCTGCTGCCGTGCTGCTGCGGGGGCTGGAGCCTGCGGCGGGGACGGAGGTCATGCAGCGCCTGCGGTATGGGGACGCGCCCATGAACGCCTACCGAAAGAAGAATTTCCTCAACGGTCCCGGCAAGGTCTGCAAAGCGCTGGATCTTACCATAGCGCAGAACCGGCTGGACCTGGAGGGAGATACCCTGTTCCTCTGCGATTCCATGGCAGATGTCGGGCTGAAGGACCCACCCATTGAGCCGGAGCATCTCTGCTCCGGCCCCCGGATCGGCGTGGACTATGCGGAGGAAGCCAGAGACTTCCCGTGGCGGTTCTGGCTGGAAAAAGACAGCAGATAAGGAGCGTTTTAAGATGTATCTATTTGATATGGACGGTACCCTCATTGATTCCAACAGCGTCTGGAAGGACGTGGACAGGGAATTCCTGGCCCGGCGGGGCCTGCCCTATACCAAAGCCTATTATGAGGGGGTGGCCCACACCATTTTCCCGCTGGCCGCCAAGTTTACAAAAGAGTTCTGCCATCTGCCGGAGAGCGAGGAAGCCATTATGGCGGAGTGGATGGATCTGGCCAAAGACGCCTATGCCCATGTGACGGTGAAGCCCGGCGTCCGGGCGTTTTTGAAGCAGTGCAGGTCGGAAAACCGGCGGATGGTGCTGGTGACCTCCAGCGTGCCGGTACACTGCCGCACGGCTATGGAAAAGCTGGATCTCATGAAATACTTTGAGTCTGTGACCTTTGCACAGGAGCTGGGCATCGAGAAGAAAAGCAGGGAGCTGTGGCTGCACGTTGCGGAGCGCTGCGGCGTAGAGCCTCAGTCCTGCACCCTGTTTGACGACAGTCTGGCGGCCTGCAAGGGCGCGCGCAGCGCAAAAATGCGGGTGGTCGGCGTCTATGACGGCTTTTTTGCGGCGGATGAAAAAGAGATGCGCGCCTTTTGCGATGTGTACATCAAAAGCTTTGAAGAGCTTCTCTGGAAGCCGGAGTACCGAAAGGGCTGAGGAAGCCGGCTTCCTGCTTTTCCGGGGAAAACGCGGCGGAATCTGAAAAATTCAAACCCGAAAAGCTGTAAACTTTCTGTGACAGCGTTGCATTTTTGCAATTTCGTGGTATGATAACCGTGGTATAAAATTTTTGAAAAGGACGGATACCATGACGAAAATTGATATTGTTTCCGGCTTTTTGGGCGCCGGTAAGACCACTCTCATCAAAAAGCTGCTGGCGGAGGCCTACAAGGGCGAAAAGCTGGTGCTGATCGAAAACGAGTTCGGCGAGATCAACATTGACGGCGGCTTCCTGAAGGAGTCCGGCATCCAGATCTCCGAAATGTCCGCAGGCTGCATCTGCTGCTCTCTGGTGGGCGACTTCAATAAGGCGCTGAAGGACGTGCAGAATCAGTTCCACCCTGACCGCATCCTCATTGAGCCTTCCGGCGTGGGCAAGCTCAGCGACGTGATCGTGGCGGTGGAGAACACCGTGAAGGACGTGCCGGACATGAAGCTCAACAGCTTCGTCACTGTGGCGGACGCTACCAAGGTGAAAGTCTACATGAAGAACTTCGGCGAGTTCTACAACAACCAGATCGAGGCCGCCGGCACCATCATCCTCTCCCGTACCCAGAAGATGACTCAGGAGAAACTGGAGGCTGCCGTGGCCATGCTGCGGGAAAAGAATGCCGACGCCGCCATCATCACCACCCCGTGGGATGAGCTGGACGGCAAGGCCATCCTCTCCGCCATCGAGAAGGTGTCTCTGGCGGACGAGCTGCTGGAGAAGATGCGGGCAGAGCATGAAGCCGATGAGCATGAGCATCATCACCATCATCACGACGGCGAGTGCGACGATCCCAACTGCTCCTGCCACCATCACCATGACGATGATGACGACGATGACGATCACGATGAGCATGAGCATCATCACGACCACGATGAGCATGACCATGAGGAGCATGAGCACCATCACGATCATGACCATGAGCATCATCACCACGACCACGACGAGGACGAGTGCGACGATCCCAACTGCTCCTGCCATGATCATCACCACCATCACCATGCCGATGAGGTGTTTATCTCCTGGGGCAAGGAGACGCCGAAGGTTTATGCCCAGACGGAGATTGACCGCATCCTGACCGCGCTGGATTCCGGCGAGTACGGTGCGATCCTCCGGGCCAAGGGCATCGTGAACGGCGCGGACGGCGCATGGATCGAATTCGACTATGTGCCGGAGGAGCATGAGATCCGGGCAGGCCATCCCGACTACACCGGCCGCCTGTGCGTGATCGGTTCCAATCTGAAGGAGGATAAGCTGGCAGAGCTGTTCGGCCTGTAAGCGAAGAATCTCATGGCTGATATTCCTGTATATCTGATCGCCGGCTTTCTGGACGGCGGCAAGACCGATTTTATCAACGGTGTTTTAGAGGACGGCTTCGCCCGGGAGGATCAGACCCTGCTGATCTGCTGCGAGGAGGGCGAGCTGGAGTATGAGCAGAAGGCGCTGGACAACGTGACGGTAGTCACGGTGGACGAGGAAGCTGCCCTGACCTGTTCCCAGTGCAAGGCGTGGGAAAAGGAGTACAAGCCCCAACAGGTCATTATTGAGTACAACGGGATGTGGTCCATGGAGCGGCTGTACCGGGAGGTGCTGCCCGCCAACTGGGTGCTTTATCAGGTGATGACCTTTGTGGACGCCAACACCTTTGATATGTACGCCAAAAACATGGGCCAGATCATGATGGAGAAGATCACCAACGCCGACCTGCTGGTGTTCAACCGCTGCACGGACGAACTGAAGGCGTCTCTGCGGAAGCGGAATCTGCGGATGGTGAACCGCCGGGCGGACATCTATCTGGAGGATCTGGAGGGCAACAGCGAGGATTACAACAACGGCGAGGTCTGTCCCTTTGATCTGGATCAGAAGGTCATTGACATCCCGGACAACGATTACGGCGTCTGGTATGTGGACGTGATGGACTATCCCGACCGCTGGGCGGGGAAAACTGTCCACATGAAGCTGCTCATGTGCCATTCCAAGAAGTATCCCGGCACCCACTGCCCCGGCCGGTTTGCCATGGTCTGCTGTGAAAACGACGTGCAGTTCATGGGGCTGGTGGCCAAGGGCATGGATCTGAGCAAGTATAAGAACCGGGACTGGGTGGAAGTGGAAGCCCGCATGGCGCTGGAAAACCACCCCGCCTACAAGGGGAAAGGCCCGGTGATGCACATCATGTCCATCAAGCCCTGCGAGAAGCCTGCCAACGAGGTTGTCACCTTCTGAGAACCTGCGGAGCCGCTTCTGAAAATCGCATGAATACGGAAAATCCCCGCCGTCTGCTTGCAGATTTTTTATTACTATAGCATAAGGAAATGCAAGGCTCAACTCTATAGTGGATGCGTATCTTAGCCAATCAGATAAATCTTATATTTCCAATCCCGCTTGCAGCTTTGCGCTTGCTGCCTTTTTATTCTTGTCGAACGCATGGGTATAGATGTCCAGCGTGGTGGAGGGCTGGCTGTGGCCGAGGATACCCGCCACTGTTGCGACATCAGTCCCGCCTGCAATCATCAGGTTGGCGGCGGTGTGCCGGAGGGAGTGGACATTCAGGTATTCCGGCAGGCCGTTCTTTTTGAGAATCAGCTTGAAGCAGTAAGTGAACGTGGTTGGCGTCATGGGCAGCGGCGCACCCTGCCGCCGGAATACAAAGTCATCGGTTGTCAATTCCCGCTGGTCATAGTTTTCGGTGATGTACTCACATTCACGCCGACATTCCCGCAGCAGACTTTCCATCTCAGCGGAGAAGTAGACATAGCGGTCACTGGCGCGGGTCTTTGGCGCTTGTACGAAAATTTCTTCGTCCGTCACCTTGACCGCGTTGCGGCAGATGTGGATGGAACGCTGCTCCCAATCAATGTCGCACCACTTGAGTGCACAGCATTCTCCCCGCCGCATTCCCGTAGCAATGATGAGCTTGAAATAAGTTTCGTATTTAATGCTCTCGTTTTCCAGCGCGGCAATGATTTTCTGCGCCGCTTCCGTATCCGCCATTTTCTTTTCAGTTTTCCTGCCAGCATAGCGGTAGGTGCGCCATGCCGGATTATGAGAAAGAAAGCCACCCTCCACTGCATCAGAGAGGATACTGCTCAGCGTAGCGTGTATGCCCTCAATGGTGTACTCGGAGAGTGGCTTTTTCGTGTCGGGACTGATGACCTTCCGCAGTTCTGCATAAAAGCT
>ENA-UEQK01001877-UEQK01001877.1-human-gut-metagenome-genome-assembly--contig:-NODE-1877-length-12104-cov-4.591835_pt1 | contig 12104 bp, 7 predicted proteins | sample MGYA00242939_ERZ507942 | MGnify/ENA primary metagenome ERZ507942 (study PRJEB26167, sample SAMN06115485) | human gut metagenome | host: Homo sapiens | place: China:Chongqing | collected 2015-03-30... | reverse complement strand
GACGTTCTTTGGCGTCGGCGGCATTCACTTCGGGCACTACCAAAGGTACATTGTCGTTCATACGGTAAGCGCTGGAAGACGACCATCAGCGTGAACGGATCGCCCGAAGGGGTAATGACGGCCGAAAGCACCAGCAGGATGACCACCGCATGGCGGCGGTAGGTGCGGAAGAAGGTCTTGTTCACCAGCCCCAGCTTCGAGAGCAGCCATGCAAGCAGCGGCAGTTCGAAGACGATCCCCATGACGAAAACCAGCATCAGGAAATTGCCCATGTAGGAGTTCAGCGAGATCTGGTTGACGATCGACGCGCTGAGCTGGTACTCGGTCAGGAAACGGAACGTAAAGGGGAAGACCAGACAGTACCCCACGGCGCAGCCCAGAAAAAACATAACGGTTCCGCCCAGAAAGGCCAGCCCCACGCTGCGCCGCTCGTTCTCGAAGAGCGCCGGCTGCACGAAGCGCCACACTTCGAAGATCAGGTAGGGGAACATCAGCACCAGCGCGAACCAGAACGACGTGCTGATGTGGGTCAGGAACTGCGAAGCGACGTTGATATTGATGATCTCCACCGCGAAATCGTCGTTGCTGAAATCGGGAAGGAACATCCCCGTCCCGCCCAGGTTCGACAGCCACCGGTAGAGGAAAAAATCCGACGTCGTCGGCCCCAGCACGAACGAATCGAACAGGTCGGGCATGACGCAGAAACACGCGATCATGAATACGAGCAACACCGCCACCACGCGGAACAACGTACGGCGGAGCTCCTCCAAGTGGCCCCAAAATGACATTTCCTTCTCTTCCATCGTTCAGGTTCGTTTTCATCAGTCCATTTCTCGCCTCGGCACAGCCCGAACGGGTGCGGCTCTGCATCCGGCTTATCGAAAACGTCCTTTTTTCGGGCCTCCAAAGATAGTAAATTATTCGTAATTAACCCGCTGATCGGCCGAAAAAAAGCTCACAACCGTCTGACCCGCGCCAGCTCGATGCGCGAACGGGTCGTGCGCAACACGCGGATTTCGAGGCCGTCGACCGTAAGCGACTGACCGGCAGAAGGAATCCCGTCCAGATGCGAGATGATATAACCCGCCAGCGTGTCGTATTCGCGGCTCTCCTCGATGCCGAGCCCGTAGCGTTCGTTGAGGTATTTCACTTCGAGCCGGCACGAAAAGACGTACTCGTTCTCGTCGACCTGCTTCTCGATCATATCCTGCTCGTCGTGCTCGTCCTCGATCTCGCCGAAAATCTGTTCCAGCACGTCTTCGAGCGAGATGATGCCCGCCGTGCCGCCGAACTCGTCGATCACCACGGCGATGTAGGAGCGGTGCTTGATGAAGTGTTCCAGCAACGCCTGCAACGGCATGGTCTCCGGCACGAAATAGGCTGTCATCAGTACCTTCCTCAGATCGGCCGGCTGGCGGAACAGGCTTTTGGAGTTGACGTATCCCACGATATTGTCGATACTGCCCTCCCAGACGAAGATGCGCGAATATTTGCTCTCGACGAAGCGGCGCGTCAGCTCTTCGACGCTCGTCGACAGCTCGACGGCCTCGACGTCGATGCGCGGCACCATGCAGTCGCGCACGCGCAGATCGGCGAAGTCCAGCGCGTTCTGGAATAGTTTGATCTCGTTCTCCTCGTCGTGCTGCACCTCCGTCGACCCCTCGATCAGACTTTCGAGATCGGTGCGGTTGAAGTCGGCCGCCGGCGCCTGCCTCTTCATCCGGCAGCCGAACAGCCGCAGGATGACGTACGAAACGACGGTCGTAAGCCATACGATCGGATAGAGCAGGATGTAAAAGACGAAGAGCAGCGGCGCGAAGGCTCGGTAATAGAAATTGGGATTTCCCTTGACGATCGACTTGGGCAGATATTCCGCCACGAAGATGATGACGACCGTCGAGATGAGCGTTTCGGCCAGCACCGACCCGCCCTGCGCCACGGCGTCCCAACCGGCCAGCGCAGCCAGCGCGCGCAGCAGCGACGACATGTAGAGCGAATAGACGACCAGAGCGATGTTGTTGCCCACCAGAATCGACGTGATGTACTGTCCCGGATGCCGCTCGAAGACCTTCGCCACGAAATCGAGCAGGCCGCTCTGCTTGCGGTCGATCTCCAGTTTGAGGCGGTTCTTGCTCACGAAGGCGATCTCCATGCCCGAAAAGAAGGCCGAGAGGAGCAGCATCACGAGGATCAGGATAACGGATACGGTCATCGCTACGCTTCGGTTTGCGGTTCGTCCGTCTGCGGCGAAAGGGCCGCAGGGGCAGGATCGCCGTTATCGGGAGTCTTCTCTCCGGTCGGGGTTTCACCGGGGACGGCAGCCCCCGATCCGGCGGCAGGCTTTTCGCTCGCTTCGGCGGCCCGTTCACGTTCGGCTGCGGCAGGCTGCCCTTTTTTAACAGTACCGGCGGGATTGCCTTCGGCAGCAGGATTCGAAACAATTGCGGCAGCCTCCGATCCGGCAGCAGGCTTTCCGCCCGTTTCAGGCGCCGGCTCGCGTCCGGCAACGGTCTGTTCCTTCCCGACCGAGCCGGCAGGGCCGCGTTCGCCCGCAGCGGCAGGCGCAGGTGCGGAACCGGCAGGCGGGCGGGTCGCGGACTGCGGCGTCTTTTCGCCGGCCGGCCGGTCTTCCCCGTCGGCAGCTTCCGATTCGGACGGTTCGTCGTCCTCCTGGCTCACATCGACATCCATTTTCCCCGTGAAGCGGCGGAAACGCCACTCCTTGAAGGCTTCGTCCGACTCGAAGCCCTCGCCCTGAAAGACGTTGCCGCCTTCGTTCTGAACGATCTTCGTATCGACGTTCGAATAGATGCGCTGCGTCTTGGCATTCCAGAAGAGCTGCTGGGTGTAGAGCGTCTTGCCGTCGGACTTGACGACCACCACGTCGCCCTTGGCCTCCCACAGTTTCCGGTTCTCGTAATAGATCGCGTAGTTGGCCGTCAGCACGGCGTCGACCGTCGTCAGCGAGTCGTCCTGGTAGGTGGTGATCTCGATCCCCTTGCGGAACTCGCGGTACGGCTCCTTGACCAGCGTATATCCTTCGAGCAGCGGCGCCTTGAAGAAATAGGAGCGCCGCCCGTTCTCGGACATGATGACCGACAAGTGTTCGCTGTACTCGGTCATCAGCGCCTCGTCGCCGCCGCTCGCTGCGGCAGGAGGCTTGTCGCACGAGAATAGCAAGATAGCACTCCCCGCAACGAGGAGTGCTACCAGAACATATCGTCCGATCAGACGGGCCATCTTCGCAGGCACCTGATTAGCGGATGCAGCGAACCGTCGTCGCAATGCCGTTGACGACATAGCGCTGACCGGCCTGCACTTCATTGAAGAAGCACTCCTCCTTCGAGGGCCATGCGCTGCGGAAGGCGGCCATCATCTTGGTCGCGGTCTCTTTCAGATCGGCCTCTTCGAGCAGCTGAGCGGCCTTCTCCATCGTGTCGTAAGCCACCCAGTACATCGCCTGCGAGGTAAAGTTGGCACCCGAAGCCTGTGCGCCGTAGCACTGCGCCAGCACGAAATAGGTCATGCCGTCCTCGGGATTGAGCGCCTGCGCTTCGAGCGCGGCCTTGCGGGCCTCGGCATAGTTCTTCGTAGCCAGCTGTACGACGCCGATGCGCACCAGCAACTTTTCCTTCTCGACATTGTCGGTCTCGACGGCCAGCGCCTCGGTCAGATACTTGATCGCCTTGTCGTACTCCTGCTTGTTCTGGAAAGCCTGCGCGAGGAACAACGCGGTTTCGGCCGACGGCTTCACTTCGTAATATTTCTCGGCGGTAGTCAGATAGAACTCGCTGTCGCATTTGGCGCGCGTCATCAGATCAACGGCCTGCGCCAGCACGTCGGGATCGTTGTTGCTGGCGGCGATCTTCTCCTTGAACATCGCTTCCAGATTCTCGCACGAAGCTACGCCCGACAGGCCGAAGCACTTGTCGAACTGATCCTTATACTCGGCAGCCTGCCCCGTAGCGCCGTCGAAGACAGGCGACAGACGGTCGTACTCGGCGATGATCTCCTCGGGCGAACCTTCGCCGTCGTCCTTATAGTAGTCGGTGAGCTGCTTGAAATAGATCGCTACCAACTCCGGATCGGGCTGTGCGGCGGTCGCCTCGCGGAACAGCTCCACCACCCGTTCGTGGTCGAGCGGATTATAGATCAGAAAGTCGCGTGCCTTGCGGTCGAGGATGTAGGCCTTGCCGCGGGTCGCATGATCGCCGAAATTCTCGATACGCAGATCGTAGAGCAGCATCAGCGAGTCGATGTAGGTCTTCTTCTCGGCTACGCTCTTGGCACGCGCGATCTTGTTCTTCATCACCGTAGCGCCCTTGGCATAGATATTCTCCGAAGCCTTGGGACACTTGTCCAGCAGTTGTTTGAGGTACCCCGAAGCAGTCTGGAAATCCTGGTTGCCGACCGCCTCGTTGAAAAAGTTGAGCAAATAGATGTTGTCTTTCCGTTCCTCGGGCGTTGCGCCGTATTTGCCGTACTTCGCATCGTCGCTGAAATCCTGGGCCATCGCCACCACTCCGACGACGGCCAACGCTACAGAGAGCAGAATTTTTACGCTTTTCATCTTAACTATTCCCTTCTTATTTTTAGATTTTGTCAAGTTTAATCGTATTTGTAACGCACGAACCACGAATCCTCACCGAAGAGCGTCAGACCGAGCGAGAATTTCACATAGCGCTGCCGTACCAGCCCGATCTGCCGGTTGTCGATCCGAAGCGGCGAATCGTTTCCGCGCTGGCCGAACTCCACGCCGAAATCGATGCTCGACCGGCCCAGAAAACGCACCGGCATACCGAATCCGGCCGTCACGGCATATTGCGACAAGGTCTTCCCCTCGAAGGTCTGGTAGTAGGTTCCGTACCGGAATCCCACGCGGTAAGACCAGCGTTTCAGGTAATTGCGGATATCCATCCGGTTGGGCGTATATTCGAATCCCAACTTGCCGGTGTTCGTGTTCTTATAGGCGACGTTGACCGCTCCGGGAACGGACTTCGGCGACTCGTTGTTCTCCCAGTTCTGGTAGATGTAGTCGACGCCCGCCGCGATCTTGGCGTTCTGGTAGTAGAGCCCCACGCCCAACTGAACGGGCAATTTGAGTGCCATGCGCGTCGTATCGCCCCGCACCACGGTGCCGTAAATATCGCCGTTGACGACCGTCTGATTCACCGACGGACGCAGATTGCCGCCCATATCGTAGGTCGCGCCCAGCGTCAACACCTGCCGCTCGGACTGGATCAGATCGGCTTGCAGCCCCAGCTGCATCTTGATGCGCGAAATCCCGTAGGAGTCGGTGCCCGTCACCGTATTGACCGAACCGCCGTTGACGATGTTGTTCGAGACCACCGTCTGATACGTCCGCTCGATGTCGCCCCAATAGTATTGGGCGGCGACGCCGATCGAAACGCGCTTGACCACCTCCCAACCGATGCCCAGCTTCACCTCCGTCAGGTCGCCCTCGCCGGCGTAAAGGTACTGCACGCGGCCGATATTGCCCCACACGTCGTCGCTCTGTTCATCGGCCGAAACACGGTAGCCGACGCTGCTGTACGGCGTCAGGCTGAATCCCAGTCCGAGCCGCCTGGCCAGCGGCAGCTGAAAGGCGATGTCGTGGAAATTGAACGTATTGTAGCTCGTGCGCGACGTGGTCTGCGCACCGTCGGCATACTTCTGCTGGCGGTTGTAAAAGTTGACCCCCTCCACGCCGAAATCGAAGAGAAATCCCTGGCGGGGCGTCAGGCTGTACGCCGCAGGATTGAGCGGATTGACCATCACCGAGCTGCGCATCCCCAAGCCTACGCCTCCCATCGACCGCTGGGCCACCACGCCGGGCGTCTGCAATTCGCCGATGCCGTACATCGAATAGGGAGAAAAGGCATTGATACTGCTTGTCTGAGCCATTGCCGAAACCGGCACGACCAGCATCGCAGCGACAGCCAGTCTATACATTAATCTCTTCACTATCATTCGTTTTAGCATTCGGCATTAAACTCCAAAATCCGATTCAGACCCAAGAAGACGAGTTCACAGTCTGCAAATATCGCATTTTTAATTCTTTTCGCAAAGTTTTTTGCGGCGCCACCGGTAAAAATTATGCAAATATCCGCATTTTCCCGCCGGAAACGCGCGATGTATCCTTCGATTTCGAAGGCGATGCCGTTCATCACGCCCTGCTCGATGCAGGAGGTCGTAGTCGTCCCGTAAAGGCGCTCTTCGGCAGTCTCGCGGCACAACGGAAGCCTGGCCGTATAGCGGTGCAGCGCCTGAAAACGCATCCCCATTCCGGGAGAAATGGCCCCGCCGCGGTAGGTGCCGTCGCCCGACACGTAGTCGACGGTGATGGCCGTTCCGAAATCGACGACCAGCGCGTCGCGCCCTTCGGCCACGAGCGCCGCCCCCACCGCGGCGGCGAGGCGGTCGGCGCCGAGCGTTTCGGGCGTATCGTAGCCGTTGCGGATCGGCACGGGCGTCGCCGGTGTAAATTCCAGACACTTCACGGCACGCACCCGCAGCATCCGCGCCAGCGGTGCGGTACGGCCTCCGGTAGAGGCGATAATGGCCCGGTCGATCGCCGGCCAGCGCGCCAGCAGGCCGTCGAGCAATTTGGTGTCGCACTCCTCGGCGAGCAGTTTCTCGACGATTTCACCCCCGTCGAAAACCGCCATTTTTATCAGCGTATTGCCGATGTCGATCGTCAGGTTCACGCGTCTTGTTCTTTATACAACGATTTCAGTATCTCCCATGCCCCTGCGATGTCGGTTACCCCTCTAACGGTCATCGCCAAACGGTTATTGTGCTGTTTGAGCACAAATTTATCGGGCCGTCGGGTCACGCGGCGCAACAGCTCCGAGAAGACCTCGCTCTTGTAGAAGGGCGACGCCGCGTCGCCCACGAAGTGTACGATCATCAACCCGTTCTTGACCTTCACGCGCTCCATGCCCAGACGCACCGCCTCCCAACGCAGACGCACCACGTCGAGCAGCTCCCTGGCCGCCTGCGGCAGCGCCCCGAAACGATCGACGAGCCGCTGCTCGAACCGTTGCAGCTCCTCCTCGCTGCGCATCGCGTCGAGCTCGCGGTAAAGCCGCAGTTTTTCGGCCGTCTGGCTCACGTAGGAGTCGGGCAGCTCGGCCTCGACGTCGACCTCGACGGCCGTATCCTCCACATAGCGCAACTGTTCGACGACCTCCTGCTCGCGGTCGCTCAACCCCGCCACGTCGAGTCCCTCGGCCCGCAGTTCGGCCACCGCTTCGCGCATGATCTTCTGATAGGTCTCGAACCCGATGTCGGCGATGAATCCGCTCTGCTCGGCCCCCAGCAGGTTGCCGGCGCCGCGGATGTCGAGGTCCTGCATGGCGATGTTGAACCCCGACCCCAGGTCGGAGAACTCCTCGATGGCACGCAGACGCCGCCGTGCATCGCTGCCGAGCAGTTCGTCGGGCGGCGACAACAGGTAGCAATAGGCCTTGCGATCCGACCTCCCCACACGGCCGCGCAGCTGATGCAGGTCGCTCAGACCGTAGTTCTGGGCGCCGTCGACGATGATCGTATTGGCGTTGGGGATGTCGATGCCGTTTTCGACGATGGTCGTCGAGACCAGCACGTCGAACTCGCCGTAGATGAAATCCATGACGAGCCGTTCGAGCTGCTCGGCCGGCATTTTGCCGTGACCGACCCCGACCCGCGCCTTGGGGCAGACGCGCGTAATCAGGCCCGCGACGGTTTGGAGATCCTCCACGCGGTTGTGGACGAAATAGACCTGCCCGCCGCGCGCCAGCTCCGCTTCGACGGCATCGCGGACGATCTCCTCCGAGAAGACGTGCGACTCCGTGACGATCGGCTGGCGGTTGGGCGGCGGCGTCGAGATGACCGACAGGTCGCGCGACCCCATGAGCGAAAACTGCAACGTACGCGGAATGGGCGTCGCCGTGAGCGTGAGCGTGTCGACATTGACGCTCAACTGCGTGAGCTTCTCCTTGGCCGCCACGCCGAACTTCTGCTCCTCGTCGATGACCAGAAGCCCCAGATCGTGGAAGCGGACGTTCTTGCCCAGCATCTTGTGCGTGCCGATCAGAATGTCGATCCGTCCCGCTTCCAGATCGGCGAGAATCTGCTTGGTCTCCCTGGCCGATTTCGTACGGTTCAGGTATTCGATTTTCACCGGAAAGTCGCGCAGCCGCTCCATGAACGAACGGTAGTGCTGCAACGCCAGAATGGTCGTGGGAACCAGTACGGCGGTCTGCTTGCCGTCGCAGGCGGCCTTGAAGGCGGCGCGGATCGCCACCTCCGTCTTGCCGAAGCCCACGTCGCCGCAAACGAGCCGGTCCATCGGTTCGGCCGACTCCATGTCGCGCTTCACGGCCTCGATGGCCGCCTGCTGGTCGGGCGTCTCCTCGTAACGGAACGAGGCTTCTAGCTCGTGCTGCAAGTACCCGTCGGCCGAGAAGGCGAAGCCCTGCGATGCCTTGCGCTTGGCATAGAGCGCGATCAGCTCGCGCGAAATATCCTTGACGGCTTTCTTGGTAGCCGCTTTGAGCTTCTGCCAGGCGCCGCTGCCCAGCTTGTAGACCTTAGGCGGCTCGCCGTCGCCGCTCTTGTAACGCGAAATGCGGTGCAGCGAATGGACGTTGACGAAGAGTACGTCGCCGTCGCGGTAGACCGGCTTGATCGCCTCGTGCGTGCGCCCGTTCTCGTTGATCTTGACCAGACCGCCGAACCGCCCCACGCCGTGATCGATATGCACCACGTAATCGCCCGGTTTGAGCTGGTTCAGCTCGGCGACGGTCATCTGCTCGTCGCGCCGGATCTCGCCGTTGATGCGGTAACGCTGGTAGCGGTCGAAAATCTGGTGGTCGGTATAACAGCAGAGGCGGAGCGTATGGTCGACGAACCCCTCGTGCAGCGTGAGCGACACCGGCGTGAAGACCACCCCGCCGCGGCCGACCTGGTGGAAAATATTTTGCAGGCGTTCGACCTGGGCCTTGTTCTCCGATAATATATAGGTGCGATACCCTTTCTGTATCGCGGCGGAAAGGTCGTCGGCCAGCAGCTCGAAATTTTTGTTGAAGGAGGGTTGCGGCGCCGTGCGGAACTCCACCGCGACCGTCGCCGGCCGCTCGGCCAGCGTATCGCGCGCCGCGAAGAGTCTCTTCCCGGCCAGCGCGTCGAGCAGTTGCCGGCGGCTGGTCAGCGCACGGTCCACGCCGGCGGGATCGTCCGCCTCGGCGAGCATCCGCCGCCGCAGATCGTCCACGCGCCGCAGGGCGTAATCCGCATCGAAAAACCAATAGCACACGTCGCCCGCCGCCTCGACGAGCGACACCCGTCCGCCTTCGCGCGCATTGAGGTTGGGAATGATCTCGGCCTGCTGCAACTTGTCCTGCGACAGCTGGCTCGAAATGTTGAACCGCCGGATCGAGTCGACCTCCTCGTCGAAAAAGTCGAACCGATAGGGCAGGCTCTCGACGTAGGAGAAGACGTCGACGATGCCGCCGCGCTGAGAGTACTGCCCCGGCTCGTAGACGAAATCCACCCGCACGAATCCGCTCTCGTCGAGCCATTCGACCAGATCGGCAGGGCGCAGGCGGTCGCCCGCCCGCACGGTCATCGTCTCGCGCCGCAGTGCCTCCGCGTCGACGACCCGTTCGGCCAGCGCTTCCGGATAGGTACAGAGCGCCAGGTATCCCGCCGGCGGCGTCCGCAGTGCATTGAGCGCCGCCGTGCGCTGCACGACGCCCTGCGCATCCTCGGCGCCGTAGACGATCGACCGCTTGTAGGACGACGGGAAAAAGAGGATGCGCCGCTCGTCCAGCAGCGCGTAGAGGTCGTTCAGGAGATAGGCGGCCGCATCGCGGTCTTCGGCGACGAAGACGTGCACGCCGCCCGTGCGGCGTATGGTCGCTGCGGCATACAACGAAAAAGCCCCGCCGACCAACTCTTTGAGATGGACGGTGACGCTTTCCGTTTCGTATTCGCGGCACAACCGCCGGAGGTTCTTCGACCCCTCGACGAGTGCCAGCATCTGCTCGCTCGCAGTCATAAAAAAGTAAGGCCGTTAGTACTCAATGCCCCGAACCGTTCGCCCGGCTCCGCTTACAGCAGTTGTTTGCCCCGCTTGTCGAAGAAGCGCGTATCGACGATGCCGACGCTCTGGTCCGCGACGATGTGCAGCCACGTCTTGTAGCGCCACATCCAGCGCAGGCGCAGCGACCATACGCCCCGGTGAAGGAACGCCGAAACATAGGGACTGACCTTCAATTTGAGGTATTTGTGCCCGCGGTCGATCGTCAGGTAGGAGATGTTGTTCTCGATCTTCTTGTCGAGCAGAATGGTCGGCTCGATCTTGCCCGTCCCGCCGCAGGTGGGGCAGACGTCCTTCACCTCTTCGACCGCCACGGGACGCACGCGCTGGCGCGTGATCTGCATCAGACCGAACTTCGTGAGCGGAAGAATCGTATGCTTGGCCTTGTCGGTGGCCATCAGCTTGGTCATCTCGTCGTAGAGCGTCTGCCGGTTGACCGCCTTGTGCAGATCGATGAAGTCGATGATGACGATGCCGCCCAGATCGCGCAGGCGAAGCTGGCGGGCGATTTCGCGCGCCGCAGCCAGATTGACGTCCAGAGCCGTCTGCTCCTGGTCGTCTTCGGCCTTGGTGCGGTTGCCCGAATTGACGTCGATGACGTTCATCGCCTCGGTATGTTCGATGATGAGGTAGGCGCCCCGTTTCAGCGACAAGTACTTGGCGAAGAGCGACTTGATCTGCTTCGAGATGTCGAAATTGTCGAAAATGGGCACCTTGCCCCGATAGAGTTTGACGATCTTCTCCTTCTCGGGGGCGATGACGCGGATATAGTTGCGGATCTCGTTGAACATCGTCTCGTCGTCGACCGTAATCTGCGAGAACGACGAGTCGAGCGAGTCGCGGATGATGGTATTGGCGCGGTTCTGCTCGCTCAGGAGCAGCGCCGGAGCCGTCGATTTCTTGACGTTCTGCAAGGCCGTGTGCCACTTGTCGACCAGCGAACGGATGTCGTGTTCCACGTCGGCGTCCGAAGCGTTCATCGCCGCCGTGCGGATAATGACGCCGAAATTCTTGGGCAGCACCCCCTGCGCGATGCGTTTGAGCCGCTTCTTCTCGTCGGCGGAGCGGATCTTCTGCGAAATGAAGACCTTCGACGAAAACGGCACCAGCACGACGTTGCGGCCGGCCAGCGAGATGTCGGCCGTCAGGCGCGGGCCTTTGGTCGAAATGGCCTCTTTGGCCACCTGCACCATGACCGTCTGCCCCACTTCGAGGTGGGCGCCGATCTTGCCGCTCTTTTCGAGCGCCGGTTCCAGCTTGATTCCTTCGAGACGGACGCCGCGCTTGCCGGGCTGTTGCGCCGCCACGAGCTTTTTGAGCGACGAAAACTGCGACCCCAGATCGAGGTAATGGATGAAAGCGTCCTTTTCGTGTCCGATGTTGACGAACGCGGCATTCAGACCGGGCATGATCTTGCGAACCTTGCCCAGATAGATATCTCCCACCGAGAAGCCCGTCTGACACTGTTCCTTGTTGAGCTCGACGAGCACCTTGTCTTCGGCCAGCGCAATGGAGATTTCAGTCGGGGTTACGTTGATGATTAATTCTCGATTCATATGGTTTTCCTGCAAAAAGGCACTCCTGCGAACCGGCCCGCCCTTCACGAACGGACTCGGACCCGTTTCGCGGAAAGCGGCGGCGAACGCCTCTGCGACACCGCCGGCCGGCGAAGGATTTCCGCATTCGCTTCCGACCGCCGTTTCCGGAGCCGGAGACGCATACCACCTCTTTTTCAGCCGGTTCCGGTCTGAAAACGAAACGACCGGCCGACCGGAAACGAAGCGGGGCGGAGTTGCCTACGAAAAAATAGTTAAAGCTAAAGGCTTTCGGACCTTTAGCTTTACTATCTGTCAATACATAAGAGTGCTACTTTTTCTTATGACGGTTCTTGCGCAGACGTTTCTTCCGCTTGTGCGTAGCCATCTTATGACGCTTATGCTTCTTTCCGTCCATGCAATAAAATTCTGGAAATCAGCACATTACAAAACATCTAAAAATCACGGATAAAGGCATCAAAGTC
>ENA-UEQK01001866-UEQK01001866.1-human-gut-metagenome-genome-assembly--contig:-NODE-1866-length-12167-cov-6.779983_pt1 | contig 12167 bp, 9 predicted proteins | sample MGYA00242939_ERZ507942 | MGnify/ENA primary metagenome ERZ507942 (study PRJEB26167, sample SAMN06115485) | human gut metagenome | host: Homo sapiens | place: China:Chongqing | collected 2015-03-30... | reverse complement strand
GTGGTACTTGTCGCCGTAGTACACCACCTCGGCAATGCCGGACTGGATGATGGCCTTGGTGCACTCGTTGCAGGGGAAGAGGGTCACATACACCCGCGCGCCCTTGAGGTTGTTGTGGGCGCTGTTGAGGATGGCGTTGAGCTCCGCGTGGCAGACGTACATATACTTGGTGTGCAGGGGTTCCCCCTCCCGCTCCCAGGGCATCTCGTCGTCGCTGCAGCCCATGGGCATCCCGTTGTAGCCCAGCGAGAGGATCTTGTTTTCCGGGCTGACGATGCACGCGCCCACCTGACTGTTGGGGTCCTTGGAGCGCATGGCCGTGAGCAGGGCAATGCCCATGAAATATTCGTCCCAGTTGATGTAATCGCTGCGTTTCATACGATAGCGCTCCTTCTTGTTCTGAATGATATTCTTTCCCGCTTATTATAGCGTATCGCTGCAGCGTTTACAAGAAAAGCAGACCCTCAATGTCAATTTGCACAAAACAGGGCCGCGAAGTTTGGCGGCGGATTCGCCCGAAATTTCAAACGGAATATTTAAAAATCGTTTGGAGTGTGGTATTATCTTTGTAAAATATGCCACAAAAGCGGAGAGAATGCTCCGTGCGGCGGAAATGAGGGAAAAACCGATATGAAATACGCAAGCAACAACATCCGCAATATCCTGATTGCCGGTCATGCCGGCAGCGGCAAGACCACGCTCACCGAGGCGCTGGTCTATTTTTCGGGCGCTGCCGAGCGTATGGGCCGAGTCGAGGACGGCACCACGATTTCGGACTTTGACCCCGAGGAAGCAAAGCGCAAGGCCAGCCTGTCGGCATCCGTGGTGCCGGTGGAGTACGAGGGCATCAAGTACAACCTGATCGACGCCCCGGGCCTGTTCGACTTCGAGGCCGGTGAATACGAGGGCATCCGCGCTGCCGAGAGCGTGCTGGTGGTGGTGTCCGGCCGCAGCGGCGTCACCGTGGGTGCCGAAAAAGCCTTCCAGCTGGCCCGCAAGAACAACAAGGCCACCATGGTCTTTGTTTCCAAGTGCGACCTGGAGAACGCCAACTACTTCAAGATCCTGGAGGACATGAAGATCAAGTTCGGCTCCACCGTCTGCCCCTGCGTGGTGCCCGCCAAGCTGGACGACGGCACCCCCGTGTACATCAACCTGTTCAGCCAGAAGGCCTTCAAGTACGAGAGCGGCAAGCAGATCCAGGTGGACCTGCCCGACATCGGCCACCGCTTCCAGGGCCTGATCGAGGCCATGAGCGAGGCCATTGCCGAGACCGACGACGAGCTGATGGAAAAGTTCTTCGGCGGCGAGCCCTTCACCACCGAGGAGATCGTGGAAGGCATGCGCAAGGGCGTCAAGGACGGCCTGATCACCCCTGTGTTCTGCGGCAGTGCTGTGAACCAGCAGGCTCTGGATATGCTGCTGTTCAACATGCACAAGCTGCTGCCCAGCCCGGAGCACGACGGTGCTATCCTGGCCGAGGACGCCAACGGCGAGCCTGTGGAGCTCCACTGCACCGAGGCAGAGCCCACCGCCGCCTATGTGTTCAAGACCGTGGCCGACCCGTTCGTGGGCAAACTGAGCTACCTGCGTGTGGTCAGCGGCAAGGTGACCGCCGGTGAGCCGCTGGTCAATGCCCGCACCGGCGAGCCGGAAAAGATCGGCAAGCCCCTCACCGTCATCGGCAAGAAGCAGGTGGACGCCGACGGCATCGGTGCCGGTGACATCGGTGCAGTGGCCAAGCTGGTGACCGCCAGGACCGGCGACACCCTGTGTGATGCTTCCCGCGTGGTGAAGCTGCCCGCCCCCGTGTTCCCGCAGCCCAGCCTGTTCATGGCCGTTACCGTGGCCAAGAAGGGCGACGAGGGCAAGATCAGCAGCGCGCTGGCCCGCCTGATGGAAGAGGACCCCACCCTGAGCTACCAGAACAACGCCGAGACCCATCAGCAGGTGATCGGCGGCCTGGGCGAGCAGCACCTGGACGTGGTCAAGGCCAAGCTGAAGAACAAGTTCGGCGTGGAGATCGGCCTGGAAGCTCCCCGCATCGCCTATCGTGAATCCATCCGCAAGGCCTGCCAGAAGCAGGGCCGCCACAAGAAGCAGACCGGCGGCCACGGCCAGTTCGGTGACGTCATCATCAACTTTGAGCCCTGCGACAGCGAGCAGGTGGTGTTTGAGGAAAAGGTGTTCGGCGGCAGCGTGCCCAAGAACTTCTTCCCCGCCGTGGAAAAGGGCGTGCGCCTGGCCGCTGAAAAGGGCGTGCTGGCCGGTTACCCCGTGGTGGGCCTGAAGGCCACCCTGCTGGACGGCAGCTACCACCCCGTGGACAGCTCCGAGATGGCCTTTATCATGGCCGCCAAGCTGGCCTACAAGGCCGCCATGCCGGAGGCCGGGCCGGTCATTCTGGAGCCCATCCACACCCTGAAGGCCCATGTCCCCAACGACAACACCGGTGACATCATGGGCGATGTGACCAAGCGCCGCGGCCGCGTGCTGGGCATGGAGCCCGACGAGGACGGCCTGCAGACCATCATCGCCGAAGTGCCGCTGGCTGAGCTGGCCAACTTTACCACCTTCATCCGGCAGACCACCCAGGGCCGCGGCTGGTTCACCACCGAGTTTGCCCGCTACGAGATCCTGCCCGAAATGCTGGTGCCTGCCGTGGTGGAGCAGGCCAAGAAGCTGGGCAACCTGGATGAGAGCGCCGACGACTGAGCCGCTTTCTGACCGTTCCTGAATAACGACATTCCCGCAAGCCCCGTTGACACCTTTCCCTCTGTCGGCGGGGCTTTTTGCTGCAGGTGCGGTTTGTGCCGCCCCTTGACAAGCGCCACAAAAATCCCGTCTGAAGCAGTTCAGACGGGATTTTTTCTTGCACATTTTACGTTTTGGAAACGGAGATCAACCCTTCAGGGGCACAAAGCCCACCAGGTCCTTGATGACCTCCCCGGCAATGATCAGCCCTGCCACCGAGGGCACAAAGGCATTGGAGCCCGGCGTTGACCGACGGGGAGCCCCCGGACGCTGGGCATCTGCCGGGCAGGGTGCTTCCGGTGCCATGTCCTCGGTCAGGGGCGTCATGGCAGGCTCCCGGGAGTACACCACCTTCAGGTGCTTGATCTTGCGCTTGCGGCACTCGGTGCGCATCACCTTGGCCAGCGGGCAGACCGAGGTCTTGTAGATGTCGGTCACCTCAAAGCGGGTGGGGTCCATCTTGTTGCCGGCGCCCATGGAGCAGATGATGGGCACCCCGGCTTCCTTGCACTTCATCACCAGAGCCAGCTTGCCGGTGACGGTGTCGATGGCGTCCACCACATAGTCGAACTGGGAGAAGTCGAAGCTGTCCTGGGTCTCCGGGCCGAAGAAGGTCTTGTAGGTCGTGACCTTGATGTCCGGGTCAATGTCGTGGACGCGCTCCTCGGCCACATCCACCTTGAATTTGCCCACGGTCTTGCGGGTGGCAATGATCTGGCGGTTGAGGTTGGTCAGGCAGACCTTATCGTCGTCGATGAGGTCCAGTGCGCCCACACCGCTGCGGGCCAGTGCCTCCACCGTGTAGCCGCCCACACCGCCGATGCCGAACACGGCCACGCGGGAATTGTGCAGCTTTTCCATTGCCTCTGCGCCCAGCAGCAGCTGGGTGCGGGAATACTGATCTTGCATTGCGTTTTGTCTCCTTGTTACTTTTCCACTCTCGTAATGATGCCGCCGCCCAGCACCACATCCCCCTGATACAGCACCACCGACTGGCCGGGCGTGGGGGCGCGCTGGGGCTGGTCGAACTCCAGCCGGAAGCCGTTTTCCGCCGGGTAAACGGTGGCGGCCTGCTCGGTCTGGTGGTAGCGGGTGCGGGCCGTGACCCGCAGCGGTCCGGTCAGCTCCGGGATGGCGATCCAGTTCACATCCTCCGCATAGACGATGCGGTCGAACAAAGTACTCTCCGGGCCGACGGTGACCGTGTTGGCCTGCATATCCTTGCCGCAGACGTACACCGGGGCCCCCAGTGCCAGCCCAAGGCCCTTGCGCTGGCCCAGCGTGTAACGCACCGCACCGTTGTGGGTGCCCACCACCTTGCCGCTCTCGTCCAGAAAATCACCGGCGGGGTAGTGCTTGCCGGTAAAGCCCTCCATAAAGCGGGCATAGTCGCCGTCGGGCACAAAGCAGATGTCCTGGCTGTCGTGTTTGCGGGCATTGATGAAATGATGCTGCTCGGCGATGGCACGCACCTCGGTCTTGTGCAGGGCCCCCAGCGGCAGGCGCACATGAGCCAATTGCTGCTGGGTGAGGTTGTACAGCACATAGCTCTGATCCTTGCCCTCATCCAGCCCCTTTTTGAGCAGCCAGCGGCCGGTGTCCGGGTCCTGTTCCACCCGGGCATAGTGGCCGGTGACCACATATTCCATGCCGTGGGCCTGCGCCCAGTTCAACAGATGGTTGAACTTCATGTATTTATTACAATCAATGCAGGGGTTTGGGGTGCCGCCGGCCTCATACACCCGGACAAACTTCTCGATGATCTGTTCCCGGAAGTCGGCGGTGAAGTCCAGCACCTCGTAAGGGATATCCAGGGCAAAGGCCACCTCGGCGGCGTCCTCGATGTCCTTTTCCGAGCAGCAGGTGTGGAAACCGGACTGCCCCAGCATCTCGTTGTGGGTCAGGCGCATGGTGATGCCGGTGCAGTCGTATCCGTCCCGCTGCATCAGCCAGGCAGCCACCGAGCTGTCCACGCCGCCGCTCATGGCAATGAGGGCGCGCGGAGGCCGGGGCGCAGAGTTCTGTGTGGTCATAGATTCTCCTTTGGCGTGTTCAACACACTAAAATAGTAGTATAATAGTAACGCGGTAAAAACCACTTGTCAAGACGCAGAAATTTGCCCTGCGGCGTCCAGCAGGCGCTGCCGCTCGTTAGGCAGCTGCCCCCGGATGACCGCGTCCAGCAGGGCTTCCAGCGTCCTGCGCAGGCCGGGCCCTGCCGGGATGCCCGCCGCCATCAGGTCGCGGCCGTTCACGGCCAGCTGGCTGACCCGGCAGCACACGCCGTCGGCGTCCAGCTGTGCGGCCAATTCTGCCTGCGCGGCAAAATCAGCCGCCTGTTCCGGCTCCATGGCAGCGCCCAGCGCCGCCAGCCGCTGCACGGTGTGCAGGTCGTACCGGCCCAGCAGTTTCCGGATGCGGATGGCCGTATCGGGGGCAGCGTCCTGTCCGGGAGCGGCGGAAGCTTTCTCCTCGGACACGAATCGGGCCATTCCATCGCCCGCCCTACTGCCTGCGGCAGCAGGGTCCCACCCCAGCGGACGGTCCTCGGAGAAACTTCCGCCGCCTCCTCCTGTTTCCCTCACCAGCACCGCCGTTTCTTCGATCAGGGCGTTGGAGCAGCGCAGGCGTTTCAGGGCCTTGCGGGTGCCGTCCTCGCCAAGGCTCATCAGCAATGCGGCCCACCGCACGGGCAGGTCCTCTGTGCCCGCCGGGCAGGCATCCACCACCGGCTTTGCGGCCTGCAATGCCGGGGCGGAAAGCTCCGGAATAATAACTTTTAGTATTTTTTCATCAAGATATGCCGCCGGGGCGGGTGCTGTCAGCAATTTAGACAGCTCTTCTTCGATTCGCTCCACCGACACGCAGTCCAGATGGGCACACAGTGCCCGGGCCGCCTGCCCGGTGGGCGGGTCGATGGCAAAGCCGAACCGCGCCGCGAACCGGTACAGCCGCAGGATGCGCAGGGCATCCTCTTCAAAGCGGGTGGCGGGGTCGCCCACGGCCCGCAGGATGCCCTGCTGCAGGTCCTGCTGCCCTCCAAAGGGGTCGATGAGCCCCTCGGCATCGTTGTAGGCCATGGCATTGATGGTAAAGTCCCGCCGGGCCAGGTCCTGCCGCACATCCGGCACAAAGTGTACCTCGTCCGGGTGGCGGCCGTCGGTATAGGCCCCCTCGGTGCGGAAGGTAGTGGTCTCGTACAGCTGGCCGCCGTACTTGATGGTCACAGTGCCGTGCTGCAGCCCGGTGGGGATGCACTGCCCCTCCCCGAACAATGCCAGCACCTGCTCCGGTCGGGCACTGGTGCAAAGGTCCCAGTCCTGCGGGGTGCGCCCCAGCAGACTGTCCCGCACGCAGCCGCCCACCGCGTAGGCCGCATATCCGGCCCCGTGCAGCCGGGCCAGCAGAGCCGCCGCACCGGCGTCCAATCGGATGTTTTGCATGGGTCACGCCTCCTCGTACTGCAGGGTGATCTGCATCCCATCTGCGCCGCACACTGCCGCCGGGAAGATGCTCTGCGCCTGGGGCAGATCTGCTTCCGGGTCGGTGATCATGGGGGAATAGTGGGTCAGCCAGAGGCGATGCGCCCCGGCGCGGGCCGCCAACGCGGCGCTCTGCCCAAAGGTGCTGTGCCCCCACTGAGCTGCCTGGGCTTCCTGTTCCGGAAGCGCATAGGTGGCGTCGCAAATCAGCAGGTCAGCGCCCTGTGCGGCCTGCTCCAGCGCGGCGCAGGGGGCCGTGTCGCCAGAGAATACCATGCTCAGCCCCCGGCGCGGCGCGCCCAGCACCTCCGCCGGGGCCACGGTGCGGCCTTTCACGAGAACGCTCTGCCCCTGCTGCAGAAGTTTCCATTGCTGCACCGGCACCCCCAGCGCCCGGGCCCGGGCCGGGTCGAACCGGCCTGCCCGGGGCAGCTCCAACCGATAACCCACGCTGGGCACCCGGTGCCGGGTGGCAAAGGGACGCAGCACAGCACCCGCCGGCCAGCCCTCCGACAGCGCATCCAGTGCCAGCGGCCCGTCTGCTTCCTGCAGGCGCACGGCATAGGGCAGCGGCCCGGTGAGGGCACGCACAGCGCTCCAGATGCCGGCAAGCCCTTTCGGCCCCACCAGCAGCAGCGGCCGGGTGCGGCCCTGGGCCCCCAGCGTCTGCAGCAGACCCGGCAGGCCGAAGATGTGGTCGCCGTGATAATGGGTCAGACAGACGGCGTCCGCACGCATCAGGTTGACCCCGGCACGGCGGGCCGCCGCCTGGGTGCCCTCGCCGCAGTCGAACAGCAGGCCGTGGCCGCCGCAGGCTGCAAAGGCCGTACTGAGGGCGCGGTCCGGCAGCGGCATGGTGGCCGCCGTGCCCAGTAAGGTGATCGTCAGCATAAAAACTCCTTTGGATGAATGGTTCTTCTTTTATCTTACCACAGCGGCCCCGCCTGCACAATCGTCTGCGGCCCTGCATAGGATGGGCAAATGCAAAAAAGGAGGCGCAGACCATGCGATACCGGCCCGGAGCACACCGTTCCTTCCGCCCACGGCACCGGCACTGGCTGCGCGGGCTGATGCTGGCCGTGCTGGTACTGGCGGTGCTGTTTCTGTTGTACAGCTGCGCTGTGCAGCGGCTGATCTATTCTTCCCGCGGGACAATGATCTTTCTGCCGGAACGGCCGCTGCTCTGAACAGCAAAAGAGGGACGACTGCCGTCGTCCCTCTGGGGTGGGTCACATCAGTAATTGATCTTCTTCAGCTCAAAGTAGCTCTGGGGGTGTGCGCACACCGGGCACTTGAGCGGAGCCGACTTGCCGATGAAGGTGTAGCCGCAGTTCCGGCACTGCCACAGCTGCTGCTCTTCGCGGGCGAACACCTTCTGGTTCTTCAGGTTCTCGGCCAGGGCGCGGTAGCGCTCCTCGTGCTCCTTCTCGATCTGTGCCACCATGGTGAACAGGGCTGCGATCTGGTTGAAGCCCTCTTCCTTGGCCTCCTTGGCCATGCGGGGGTACATCTCGGTCCACTCGTCGTGCTCGCCGCCGGCGGCCATGTCCAGGCAGGTGAGCGTGTCGGGGATGGCACCGCCGCACAGCAGCTTGAACCAGATCTTGGCATGCTCCTTCTCGTTGCCGGCGGTCTCCTCAAAGATGGCAGCCAGCTGCTCATAGCCTTCCTTCTTGGCCATGCTGGCAAAGTAGGTGTACTTGTTGCGTGCCTGACTCTCGCCTGCAAAGGCTTCCCACAGGTTTTTCTCGGTCTTGGTACCCTTGAGTTCCATACTCTCTTCTCCTTTTGTTATTCGGTGTCTGTATCGGCAGCCCCACTGCGGGGCTTCAGGTCCTTGTCTCTGAACAGAGTATACCACAATCGGTGAAGAAAATCAAGAATCATTCCTATTTATTTTGAGAATCATTTTCAGTTATGCTGTTTCAGGGCGCACACGGCGATGCTCAGGGCGCTCCATGCCGCCTGATACATCAGCACATAGGTCACCGGCAGCTGCCAGATGCTGCGGGCGCTGGTGAGCAGCACCGCAATGGCCACCGAGAACAGCACCGACACCATCTGCACCGTGGTGGCCGTGGTCTCGGCGCTCTGGGCCTTGTCGGCTGCGCGCAGGCCGCCGGTCAGGCTGGCAAAGCCTTTCTGATGGTACATGCAGCAGGGCGCATCCTCGGCCGGGGCGGCCTCGAGGGCGGCGCACTGCTCCTGATCCAGCAGGGTGACCATGCCCTCCGGCAGGCGGTAGGCCTCGGTGATGTGCTTTGCGGTCAGGCTGGGGTCCAGACTGGTGACCAGCAGACGGATGTTCTCCTGCTGCAGGGCGGCAAGGCTGCGGGCGATGTTGCGGCCGCCCACATAGCGGATCACGAACATGGCATGCACGTTGCCGGACACCGCCAGATACAGGATCTGCAGCTCCCCGTTTTTGGAGTGCTGGTTCTCGTAGTCCTCGTCCGGCAGGGCCACGCCCTCCTGCTCCAGGAAACGGCGGGTTCCGATCTGGATGTGGTTGTTGTCGCACCAGGCGGCAAAGCCCAGCCCGCGGTGGATCTCCAGATCCTTGACCGGGAACAGGATGTCGGTGCGGTCCTCAATGATCTGACGGAACAGCCCCTGCAGGGTACCGCCGCTCTGGTTGAGCACGCTGGCCGCGTACAGGATGGCGCGGTCGATGCGGCCGCCCTTGAAGATGCGGATATCCTCCAGCACCACGCTGTCGGCGGCGAACAGGTCCTCGGCATCCACCTGAAGGGTGTCGATGCCGCCCAGTTCCTGAATGGCCGCCCAGCCGGGCACCACGGCCCCCACGGCACCGGCGGCACGCTGCAGGCGCAGCGCGGCCATGCCGGCGATGAGGGTGGAGGACAGGGGTGCGCCCATGCACAGCACCGCCGTCAGGGCGGCGGCGGCCAGCTTCACGTCACGGCCTACCACCAGACACAGCAGGGCACTGAGCAGGGCCACGCCCAGCAGGATGTACCCGTTCTTCTGTGCACGGCGTTCCCCGGCGCGCTCGTCCAGGCTCTGTGCCACAAAGCCTTCGTCCGCCGTCCGGGGGCGGCTCAGCAGCACCCAAGGGTCCTTCTGTTCCAGATCCCGTGCCAGTGCCCGGATCAGGTCCTTGTCCCGGGTGCGATACGCACCCTGCAGGTCGGTGGCTTCGCCCAGCAGTTCATAGCCGCCGTGCACGGCAGACAACATCACCCGGCTGCCCAGCAGCGCCAGGAACAGCCCCAGGGCTGCAACGCCGGTGAGGATGGACAGGCCCTCGGTGGTGCGGTAGGAGTTGGCCGTGAGCAGGGCCGTGACGGCCTGCAGCAGCGCCGCCACAGCGGCCAGTGCGGGCATCGTCTCTGCCGAGGGACGGCCCCGCAGGCCGTTCAAGCCGTCGCGCAGGACCGGGAAGCTCACCACCAGGCTGGCGGCATACAGCAGCAGATTGGCGGCGTAGAAGGCCGCCGGGGCGGCATCCGGGTCCAGTGCGGCCAGCGGCGGCAGCAGCCGGTCGGCCACCAGGCCCACATGCAGCAGCACCACGGCCAGGATCCCGGCCAGTACACAGCGCAGGGTAAGCTCTGCACTCATGCGGCGCAGCTTCTCGCCCACGTTCTCGGGGGCTTCGTCCTCCGCCGGCAGGGCGTCCTCCGCCTCGGTTTTCAGCTCCGTCTCTCCGGCACGTTCCGCTTCGGCAGTGTCTGCGGCGGGCGCAGCCACCGGCGTTTCGGTCGGTTCCGTCTCCGGAGCGTCCAGCGGTTCCAGCGGCAGGCTCATGGTATCTTCGTCCGGTTTGGTTTCCGGCTCTGCCTCGGGGGCTTTCACCGGCGCGGCGGGAGATGTTTTCTCCAGGGCTGCCGGTTCTTCCGGGACTTCCAGCTTTTTCTCGTCATCGGCGTCGCCGAACATCCGGAACACCGATTTCTTTTCCGGCAGCGGCTTGTCGGCTGCAAACACCATGGTGGGCCGGGGTGGCTCCGGAGCCTTTTCCGGGGTCTCCGGCTCTTCCGGGTCATCCAGCGGCACATCCACGCTGCGGATGGGCTCCAGCGTTTCCTCCACCGGCTTCGGTTTTGCAGCCATGCCGTTCAGCATATCCTTGAGCTGCTGCATCTCCTGCTGCTCCTGCTGTTCCTGCGGCAGCAGCACGTCCGGGGCGTTCTTGGGGTTCTGTGCAGCCTTCTTCCGGGGCTTTTCCGGCTGCGGAGCCGGGGCGGCAGGAGCCTTGGGCGGCTCCGGCTTGTTCTCCGGGGCAGGCTGCGGGGCCTGTCTGTCCGGCACGGCAGGTTTTTCCGGGACAGCATGCACTTCGGCTTTGGGCTGGGGGAAATCCGTGCCCGGGTCTGCGGTGCGCAGGGTCAGGTCCAGATCCAGCGGTTCCTCCCCGTCGGGCTTTGCCAGGGCATCTGTGCCCAGCAGCACCTCGCCGGTGGGCAGTTCCAGGTCCGTCCCGGCCTGCGGAGCCTGCTTCGGTTTTGCATGGCCGAACAGCCGCCCGAACAGCCCCTTGTGCTCTTCCGCTGTTTCTTCCTCCCGGCGCACCATCTCGGCCGGGATATCTGCCACGGTGGTGGTGAAGAAATCGCGGAATTTCTCATCGCTTGCGGCGGCACTCTTGTGTTGATTTTTTTCCTTAGGCATCCTTGTTCCTCCCGTTCTTCAGATTGGGGTTACGGATCACGCCTGTCACGCATTCTGTGCTGCGCGCTGCGACTGGATCTCGTACAGGATAATGCCGGCCGCCACCGAGACGTTGTAGCTGTCCACACCGGTGCCCTGTGCAGCCATGTCCAGCCGCACCACACCGTCGCACAACTTCTTGACCAGCTGCGACACGCCGCTGCCCTCGCTGCCCAGCACCAGCGCGATGGGGCCGGTGAGGTTGTTCTTCCGCAGGGGCACGCCGTCCATGTCGGCACAGTACACGAACACGCCCTGCTCCTTGAGGCGGCGGATCGTCTCGCCGATGTTGGCCACGCGGGCCACCGGCAGCCGCTCAGCGGCACCTGCGCTGGACTTGATGACCGTGGGGGTGACCGATGCGCCGCCCCGCTTGGGGATCACGATGCCGTGGGCACCGCACAGCAGAGCGCTGCGCATCACGGCACCCAGGTTGTGGGGGTCCTCAATGCCATCGCTCAGCACCAGGAACGGCGGCTCGCCCTTGGCTTTGGCCGCCGCCAGCAGGTCCTCCACGGTGGCATACGCGATCTCGCTGGCAAAGGCGGCCACACCCTGATGGCTCTCGGTGCCGGTCATCAGGCGCAGCTTGTTGGGGTTCACCCGCTTGACGGCTGCCCCGGCCTCCTTGGCCAGTGCGGTATAGTAGGCCGCCACGGCGGGGGCCATGCTCTCCGAAATGAGCACCGTATCCACGCCGGAACCGCTCTTCAGCAGCTCGGTCACCGGATTCTTGCCATAGACCAGGCTCTCATTCCGGGTCTGCTCTTCCGGTGCACGGCGCGGGCGGCGGGGCTGATTTTTCTCTTCCATTCTATGTTCTCCTTCCATTTCTATCGGAACGATGCAGCGCATGTTCCCCAGGGCGCGCCGCACCGCTTGCGCAGGCAGACAGCCCGACGATTTTATCAGATGATAATCCAAGGTAAAGTATAGCATAAGCCGACCGGGTTTGCCAGCAAATTGCCGCTTTTTTGTCGGCCCGACCGGATTTTTTCACAGCTTGCCTGCGCCCCGGCCCGGTTTTGCAGAATTGTCCCTTGCTGCTGCGCCTTCTGCCCCTGCCGGAACCTGCCGTTTTGCCTGTCCGAAAAGTTTTCCACAAAATAGGGCTATACATTCCGTAGAAGGACCCGATTTTTTCCACATGTTGAAAACCCAGTGGAAAATGTTCAAAAATCAAGTTTGCACGCCCACTTTCCGGGTGGAATTCCACAGTTTCCACCGAGTTTTCAACCTCCCGGGTTCGACACGCAAA
>ENA-UEQK01001863-UEQK01001863.1-human-gut-metagenome-genome-assembly--contig:-NODE-1863-length-12173-cov-3.996941_pt1 | contig 12173 bp, 10 predicted proteins | sample MGYA00242939_ERZ507942 | MGnify/ENA primary metagenome ERZ507942 (study PRJEB26167, sample SAMN06115485) | human gut metagenome | host: Homo sapiens | place: China:Chongqing | collected 2015-03-30... | reverse complement strand
ATACAATGTACTAAACTGTCCGAAAGAAGCACTATTTTATGTTAGGCTGGTTTTTCTTTACCCGCTATAAATATCTGGAAGTCTGGGAAGATATGGAACTCCGAATTCATGCCAGACAGTATTGGGAATGTTTTTCTTTAACCCTGATACCAGCACTTATTTTATCGTTACTGTTTTCATGGTGGTGGATGGTGTTACCATTCGTGACTTATCACATACTTTATTGGTTTGAAAAGATCATCTGTCACCATTCTATCTTTAATTGGGAGGCGATGAAACATTGTGGCGATACGCTTTATCTCAGGAAGAGGAAAGCGTATGCCTGGAAAAAAGGTTACGGGAAAAAAGAATTGCCCGCATCCAGATGGAATGATTAAAACTTCACTTTAAATGCTTCTTTATCCAAAGCAGATGTCCATACTCGGTATCGTTGGAAGTCCAATGCTCATTAATGGGAGTAATCAGTGCTTCTTTCGGACAGTTTAGTACATTGTATACGATGTAGCTGGTTGTCGGAGGACAGGTGTCATCATTGAATCCCCATGTTATATAGGTGTCTGCTTTTATCAATTTAGCAAAGTTCACTACATCATAATAGGCCATTGTCTTTATTTTTTCGGGGGTATCCATATCCACCGAATTTCTAAAGAAATGAGGATAGCCACCGGCACGTCCGGCTTTATAGCCTGCCATATCGCTTAATGCTGGATGATTGGCGACACAGGCTGTCACCCGTTCATCCAGTCCGGCAGCGATTAATGCCAGGGCGCCTCCCTGGCTACCTCCTTGTGCAATTACATTTTTGCCATCCCATTCCGGTAGGGATGTTAAAAAGTCGATGCCACGCACACAGGCCAGATATACCCGTTTCATATAATAATTATCACGACTGTCGAGCCCATTGGTCAGGTAGCCGTTTTCTCTGCCATTGAAAGCGTTGCTGATTTCTTTGAACTCTTCTTCACTCATTTCCGGGTTGAGGCCGTGTATCTCGAATTCAAAACGGATGCATCCTTGTTCCGCATAATATTTATGGCGTAGAGGTTCTTTGATGGTTTTGATTCCTGCTCCCGGAGGGCATAAGACAACCGGGAACTTTCCTTCTTTTTTCGGATAGAATAAATATCCGTAGACGCATTGTCCACGTTTGTTCAGTTGCAATTTTACGAGATAACAGTCTATTTTATCAGTGGAATATTTTTCGACATGTTCTTTGGTATACGTTAGGGGAAACTCCTTTTGTTCCGCTTTAGCCTTTTCCCAAAATTCCTTGAAATCGGAAGGCATGGTTGTATATGGGCGAAGTTTCTCCGGTGAAAATCCTACTTTGATATGATGTGAATAGGTCTTTCCATCTACGGTTGCTTTCAGGCGGCAGTCGCGGAATCCCGGCTCTTTCATTGTGCCCACAGGAATCACCCCCCTGCCATTCTTTAAAGTTATACTTCCTTTTGTATCGGCAACAGGCATCATATCACCGCCAATTTCATAAGTGACGGTTACATTATCCCTGGGGATGCCGTATTTATAGAATTGTACTTCTACAGTTACTTTTTCTCCGGTTTTATAAAGCCAGTCGGCATGATTGGGTACGGTGACCCAAAGCACATCGCTTTTATAAGGATAGTTTTCAGCTACGGCGGACAGTAAGGAAAGTGACAATAGCCATACAGATAAAAGTAGTCTCTTCATGGTGTTATTCATTGTTTTTATATCATTAAAAAGTGAATTATTTTAATTCTGTTGCAATATTACGCAAGATTCGGGAAAAGAAGGGTAGAAAAAATGTGATTTTAGATGGACTATTTGGTACTTTGACAAAAATAGCGGAAGTTTTTCATCCGGATGAAAAGCTTCCGCTATTGATTTTGAATAGAAGAAAGGTTCTTCTTTTATTTTGATGAGGCTTTTTATCTTAAAGCTTCCACCTCTTCCGGTGTCAAAGGAATCTTCTTGCCTAATCGGCGGGCACCGGTTTCTGTAATCAGATAATCTTCCTCATTGCGGATACCACCGAAGTCCTTATAAGTCTCCACTATCTCGTAGTTGATAAAATCGGTAAATTTCTTTTCTGCTTTCCACATGTCGATCAGTTCCGGAATAAAATAAATACCCGGTTCTACCGTGTGTACAAAACCCGGTTCCAATGGAATAGCAAGGCGTTGCGATTTGCGACCGAACTGTGTGCTCTTCGGTTGACCGTTGTAACCTACCCATATCTCTCCCAGATTCTCCATATCATGTACATCCAATCCCATCATGTGACCTAGTCCGTGCGGATAGAACAACGCATGGGCACCTTCGCGTACAGCATCCTCGGTATTTCCTTTCATCAATCCGAGCGTCTTCATACCGTCCACCATGACGCGGGCTGACAGTTCGTATACGTCCATATAAGGAATACCCGGACGGAGAGCCTTTACGGATTCCAGATGCATGGCGTTCTGAATCTCGTATACTTCACGCTGACGGGTGGTGAACTTCTTATCGGCAGGAATGGTAGACGACATATCACCCGCATAACCTGACTCTACTTCTGCACCGGCATCGATTAAGAACAAATCACCCGGCTTCACTTTATTTCCGTGATAATGATTGTGCAGAGTCTGCCCGTTGATAGTGGCAATTGTAGCGAATGATAGCTGGCAGTTATTAGATTCGGCCACCCGGTTCATTTCAGCTACCACTTCATATTCGTACATACCCGGACGAAGTACTTTCATAGCTGTAATATGCATATCGGCAGTTACATCACAAGCCTTTTCTATTTCTACGATTTCTTCTGCAGATTTATAGTTGCGTTGAGCGATCACGGCACGGATGAATGGAACAGAACCTTCCTGATGTGCGGGAGGAATACCCAGCCAGTCCATCAGTTTCAGTTTATGTTCAGGGCGGTAAGGAGGCAGATAGTGAATTGCTTTCCCTTTCTGTACACACTGATGGAGGTAGCTTACAATGTCAGCAGACGGCATCAGATTTTTTACGCCTACACGTTCGCATTTTTCGTGCAACGTCGGCTGTGATCCCATCCATACGATTGCGTCGATAGACAACTCATCACCAAAGATAATTTCTTTGTCTTCATCTATATCGATAATAGCCGAAAGTCCGGCACATGAAAGTCCGAAATAATAAAGGAAAGTGGAATCCTGACGATAACGGAATGTGTTATCTTCGTAATTCAGTCCGCACTCGTCATTTCCGAGAAATAACAACACTCCGGAGCCTAAGTTCTTTTTTAGCAGGGCTCTCCGCTGCATATACGTTTCTTTGGCAAACATATTGTCCTAGTTTTTAAGTTCGTGCAACAAAGATAACGAATTTTGTGTTATAGGATTAAAAATTATCTCCCTAATCTGTGTAATCTCTCGTTAAAAAGTTACTTTTGTAGCGAGAAACAGTAGAAAGCAAAAACGAATATGGCACAAGGTTCCCGTCAAATACAATCTCAGGCGCAACAGCAGGTACAGACGCTCTCGCCCCAGCAGATTCTGGTCGTGAAACTGTTGGAGCTTCCCGCAGTAGAGTTGGAAGACCGTATCCATGCTGAACTGCTTGAAAATCCGGCACTTGAAGAAGGTAAAGAAGAGAATGCTACGGATAATGAATATTCCGATACCGAGAATGCAGAGGATGGCATGGATAGCGATGCCAATGACTATGATTCTTTGAGTGACTATCTGACAGAAGACGATATTCCCGATTATAAATTGCAAGAGAACAACCGTTCGAAAGATGAACAAGCGGAGGATATTCCATTTTCCGACTCCACCTCTTTTTATGAAATCCTGAAAGAACAGTTGCGTGAACGCAACCTGACAGAGCACCAGTGTGACTTGGTGGAATACCTGATCGGTTCATTGGATGATGACGGATTGCTTCGCAAATCTTTGGAAAGTATCTGCGACGAACTGGCGATTTATGCCGGTATCGAATCGACCGAGGAGGAACTGGAAGAAGCATTGAACATCTTACAGGACTTCGATCCGGCAGGTATCGGTGCGCGTAGTCTTCAGGAATGTCTGTTGATACAGATTCGCCGGAAAAAAGAAGAAGAGAAAACTCCCAGTCCTATCTTGAATCTGGAAGAAAGGATTATCAGAGAATGTTACGAAGAATTCACCCGTAAACATTGGGAGAAGATTATAAAGAAACTGGATATTGATGAAGAGACTTTCCAGGAAACCATTACTGAAATAACCAAACTGAATCCACGTCCGGGTGCTTCTTTAGGAGAAGCAATTGGCAGAAATCTCCAACAAATAGTTCCTGACTTTATTGTGGAAACGTATGATGACGGAACCATCAATGTAAGTCTCAATAACCGCAATGTTCCCGAACTCCGTATGAGTCGTGACTTCACGGAAATGGTGGAGGAGCATACAAAAAACAGGGCTAACCAGTCTAAGGAATCTAAAGAAGCGATGATGTTTCTGAAACAGAAAATGGATGCGGCACAAGGATTTATCGATGCTGTCCGTCAGCGTCAGAATACCTTGATGGTTACCATGCAGGCGATTATCGACCTGCAACGTCCTTTTTTCTTGGAAGGAGATGAATCGCTATTGAAACCGATGATTCTGAAAGACGTGGCGGAACGTACGGGATTGGATATTTCGACAATCTCCCGTGTGAGTAACAGTAAATATGTACAGACGAATTACGGTATCTATCCGCTCAAATACTTTTTCAGCGACGGATATACCACAGAAGATGGCGAGGAGATGTCTGTCCGTGAGATTCGTAAGATCCTGAAAGAGTGTATTGAAGGCGAGGACAAGAAGAAACCCCTGACCGATGATGAATTGGCGGATATATTAAAGGAGAAAGGTTATCCCATTGCCCGCAGGACAGTAGCCAAATACCGTCAACAACTGAATATCCCCGTGGCGAGACTGCGGAAATAATGGATAATTGACAATGAAGAATGAGAATTGTAATTTATAATTAGTAACTAGTAATCAAAGAAGAGTGGACAGAGAGAGAGAACATATCATAGCGGATAAGACGATGTTGCAGGTGGCGAGAGTCACTTCGATGGTCTTTACTCCATTTTCTATTCCGTTTTTATCGTTTCTGGTGTTATTCCTGTTTTCTTATCTTCGTATCATGCCGATACAATATAAGTTGATAGTGTTGGGAATCGTTTACTGCTTCACCATACTGACACCTACTATTACAATTTTCTTGTTTCGTAAAATCAATGGGTTTGCCCGTCAGGAGTTGAGTGAACGTAAGAAGCGTTATGTACCTATTCTGCTGACCATCATCTCGTATGTGTTCTGCCTGCTGATGATGCGTAGGTTGAATATCCCGTGGTATATGACTGGTATCATTCTTGCTTCCCTGGTAGTGTCTATCATTTGCATTGCAGTAAACCTGAAATGGAAGTTGAGCGAACACATGGCAGGAATGGGCGGGGTGATCGGAGGCTTGATTTCTTTCAGTGCCTTGTTCGGTTACAATCCGGTCGGATGGCTATGCCTGTTTATTTTGATTGCCGGTATATTGGGTTCTGCACGCATTGTTCTGGGACATCACACACTGGGTGAGGTGCTTTCCGGTTTTGCTGTCGGTCTGATATGTGCCCTTTTGGTACTTCATCCGGTGAGTAACATCTTATTTCGAGTATTTTTATTTTAAAACAGTATAAATCCTAAAAACTAATCATTATGAACTTTCCACAGAATTTGAAGTACACGAACGAACACGAATGGATTCGCGTTGACGGAGACATTGCATACGTTGGTATCACCGATTATGCACAGGAACAATTGGGCGATATTGTGTTCGTAGATATCCCGACTGTTGGTGAAACGTTGGAAGCCGGTGAAACTTTCGGAACGATTGAAGTAGTGAAAACTATTTCCGATCTTTTCCTGCCGATAGCAGGTGAGGTGCTCGAACAAAATGAAGCATTGGAAGAAAACCCGGAACTGGTTAATAAAGATCCCTATGGCGAAGGTTGGTTGATTAAAGTGAAGCCGGCTGATGTGAAAGCGGTAGAAGATCTGCTGGATGCCGAAGCCTATAAAGCCGTGGTAAACGGATAGTGCAAACAGAAATATAACTAATATAAGTTGAATGTAGCTGAACCCCCTCTCTTCGTGAAAGGGCTGTGAAGAGGCTTTTAATTTTTATTCTATGACTCCAATTGTAAGTATCATCATGGGCAGCACGTCCGACCTTCCTGTTATGGAGAAGGCTGCACAGCTACTGAATGATATGCATGTACCGTTCGAAATGAACGCTCTTTCTGCTCACCGCACGCCCGAAGCTGTGGAAGAGTTTGCGAAGAATGCCCGCAACCGTGGCATTAAAGTAATTATCGCTGCTGCCGGAATGGCTGCCGCCCTTCCCGGTGTAATTGCGGCTAACACTACATTGCCGGTGATCGGAGTACCTGTAAAAGGTTCCGTGCTCGATGGTGTGGACGCACTTTATTCTATCATTCAGATGCCTCCGGGCATTCCTGTAGCAACGGTTGCCATCAACGGAGCGATGAATGCCGCTATCCTTGCCATCCAGATGCTGGCATTGAGCGATGAGAAACTGGCAGAAGCTTTTGCTGCTTACAAGGAAGGACTGAAAAAGAAAATCGTAAAAGCAAACGAAGAACTGAAAGAAGTGAAGTTTGAATATAAAACGAACTAATGGATCTATTCAATTATTTTCGAAGAGAAACCACAGAAGTAAATATTGGGGCTGTGCCGTTGGGCGGCCCCAATTCTATTCGTGTCCAGTCGATGACAAACACGTCTACGCAGGATACACAGGCTTGTGTGGAACAGGCGAAACGTATTGTTGATGCAGGTGGAGAGTATGTCCGCCTCACAACCCAGGGCATCAAAGAGGCCGAAAACCTGATGAACATTAATATCGGACTGCGTAGCCAGGGATATATGGTTCCGTTGGTTGCCGATGTGCATTTCAATCCGAAAGTAGCAGACGTGGCTGCTCAATACGCGGAAAAGGTGCGAATCAATCCGGGAAATTATGTAGATGCTGCGCGTACTTTTAAAAAACTGGAATATACAGACGAGGAGTATGCGCAGGAAATACAGAAAATCCATGACCGGTTTGTCCCGTTCCTGAATATCTGTAAAGAGAATCACACGGCTATCCGGATTGGAGTAAATCATGGCTCTCTGTCCGATCGTATCATGTCCCGTTATGGCGATACTCCCGAAGGAATGGTGGAATCCTGTATGGAATTCCTTCGTATCTGTGTAGCGGAGGACTTCACAGATGTAGTGATTTCCATCAAAGCCTCCAATACAGTGGTAATGGTGAAGACTGTTCGTCTGTTGGTGGACGTCATGGAAAAAGAGGGGATGACTTTCCCGCTCCACCTTGGGGTGACAGAAGCCGGAGATGGAGAAGACGGACGTATCAAGTCCGCCCTTGGCATCGGTGCGCTGTTGAGTGACGGATTGGGAGATACCATTCGGGTCTCTTTGAGCGAAGCTCCTGAAGCTGAAATCCCGGTGGCCCGTAAACTGGTGGATTATGTTCTGTTGAGGCAGGATCATCCTTATATCCCGGGATTGGAGGCACCGGAATTCAATTATCTGTCTCCCGAACGTCGCAAGACAAAAGCCGTCCGTAATATCGGAGGTGAACATGTACCTGTGGTTATTGCCGACCGTATGGATGGGAAGACAGAGGTAAACCTGCAATTCACACCGGACTATATTTATGCCGGAAGAACCTTGCCCGATCAACGGGAAGACGGAGTAGAATATATTCTTGATGCGGATGTATGGCAGGGAGAAGACGGAACCTGGCCTGCATTCAATCATGCACAGCTGCCGTTAATGGGAGAATGCAATGCAGAGGTTAAATTCCTGTTTATGCCCTACATGGCACAAACGGACGAAGTGATAGCCTGCCTGAAACATCATCCGGAAGTAGTGATTGTTTCCCAAAGCAATCATCCGAACCGTTTGGGTGAGCACCGTGCACTGGTACATCAACTAATGACGGAAGGTTTGCAAAATCCGGTTGTCTTCTTCCAGCATTATTCGGAAGATGATGCGGAGAATTTGCAGATAAAGTCCGCAGTCGATATGGGAGCCTTGATTTTTGACGGTCTTTGTGATGGCATCTTCCTGTTCAATCAGGGTAACTTGAGCCATGCCGTCGTTGATGCTACTGCTTTCGGAATCTTGCAGGCCGGACGTACCCGTACCTCCAAAACAGAATATATATCTTGTCCCGGTTGCGGCCGTACACTTTACGACTTGGAAAAGACTATTGCCCGTATTAAGGTAGCCACTTCACATTTGAAAGGGCTGAAGATCGGCATCATGGGGTGTATCGTGAATGGTCCCGGTGAGATGGCAGATGCAGACTACGGCTATGTAGGAGCAGGACGGGGGAAAATCAGTCTCTATAAAGGCAAGGTGTGTGTGGAGAAAAATATTCCTGAAGAAGAAGCGGTAGAACGACTTCTGAAGTTTATTCGGATAGACCGAGAAGAAAACCAACAATGATATTGATTAGATATGGATTACACGGATGAATACGGATTTAGTTAAAATCAGGAGTAGGAATCCGCATAGTCCATATCTAAATAAAAGCCATTTTAGAAGGTAATATTTATATCTTTCCCATTCTCTGTGTGATATGTTTTCACGGGCTTTCCATTACGTAGCACATAGGTCTTTATTTTATTTCCTTGTCGTTCAACGATTATATCAAACGGCGAAAATGCAAATGCCGAAACATTATTCAATCTCATCGAATTCCATTTATCAGGTAGTTGTGGACAGAGTGAGAATGAATTAAATCCTGTCGGACGAATACCAAAAATACCTTCGGTTACTATACGGCAATACAAAGCACTTTCGGCTGACAAATGCCGTTGGTTTCCTTCGGGCCAGGCCTCGATAGGATATGGAACATGTTCCCCAAGCAGGCGTTGCTGTGAGTAATATGCCATGTGTTCCATTGCCCTCTCCCTTGCTCCTGCGCTATACACTCCTCGTAGAGCGTAAAGAGTAGATCTGTCCCAGAAAGTATCTGTTCCGGCTTGTGTCAATAAGCCGTCTTTGCTCCACAAACGGGGAGAGAATAATGCTTCGACGGTTCCTGTCTTCTTTTCAAAGATCCCGACTGTCAGAGGGATAGCTATCCATGAACGTAAAATATCATTGCCTTCATAATAGCGGTAACTGTCGAACCCTTCTATACGGCTACCAAAATAATTGTTTATATTATTTTTTAATACTTTCGCCTGCCGGGCATATTCTTTTGAAACAGAAGACTGCTTGCCAAGTTCTTTGGCAAGATAGCTTGCCGATACCAGAGCGTCATAATACAAACTTGATGTACAAAGGTTTGCGTTACCTGCTGGAAAGCGTCCTTCAAGCTCATCAGCATCTGAAGTCACAATTCCGGAAGCATTTATTTTTCTTTTGCAGTATTCCAGACACCACTCAATCAAGGGCCATAACTCTTGTGCTTCCTTTTTATCTGCTTTGGCTAGTGCATAACGGGCGGCCCCATAAGCTATCATCGCTGCATCGCCACGATCGCCAGCCCCGTTCCAGGTATCCTTCCCCTCGGCAATGATAGAGCTGGGTATGGGTTTGTAATCAGAATTCATGAAGCGGGCAAAAAGCCTGAATGAGTTTAATGCGGACGCGTTTCCGATATCATAACCCAAAAAGGGAAAGAAAGGATTGGCATACTCCGCTTGGTCATTCGCCCAAACAGCTGCATAATATGATTCTCCTCCAGGACTGTGCATGAATCCTCCTCCGGTAGCAAAGATACTCTCTGCTGCTCTTACTTTAGCAAAAGCAAATGCTGTATTTACTACCGGATCAGGGGAGACAAAGCTAAGATTGTTCCATATCTTGTCGACAAAGGCCATTCGTTTATGTTCCTCGTCTGCTATATCGACTATCAATTCTTTCTCTCCTTTTTTATAAGCCTGAACAGAAGCGTCGAAAGTCAATGATTCTTTAGGAGCAATAGTGTATAAACAGTCTTCCTTATTTTGTATAGAGGTAACTATAGTGTATGATCCATCCACTCCTTTTACAGGATCGGTTTTGTAAACGGCTTTTTGAAAAGGTACAATAACAGAAATAGGTTTTGATGAGATATTCTTGACCGTATAACGTTCACAAAGCATCGGTTTGTCTGTTGAAGGAAAGAATGATCTCGTAAGTTCGACTACAGGTACTGGCTCTCTATTGCGTGCCGTACCTGTATTCTGGTATCCAATAGCAAAAAGGCTTACTACCGTGAGTCGTCCGTCGATACATATCGATTTCACTTTTTCATTGTTGAGAGCCATACCATTAACTAACAACAAAGAAGCGTAATCAATTGCAAATCGTTGCATCAGGCTTGCATGTGTATTGTTGGGTATCGTCCGCAACATAGGCCATATCATTGAACGTTCCATCACAAATTGCCCATCGCCGTTTACGCCATAACGTAATACCGCTGAAACCTTTAAACCGCTCATTTCAATATGGTCATAATGGGGGAGCCGACCGTCTATCTGCCATTCTATCGCTCCACTATCCAGGATACGCCAGCGAGGTGTAGCATTAGCATTATCTGCAAGGCAGAACAATACAAAAAGCAATAAAACGATTTTCATCTTTCTGGTAAACATACTATTAGTCTATTTCTATGTAATCGAGATAAAACTGTCCGTTATCACCAGCGTCCCGTTGAAAGGCTATTTGATTTATGCCGGCTGCCAACGATACCTGAACTACTTTTTCGCTCCAGTTGGATTGTTCCTGAAATCCAAGTTGCGATTGTTTTTGACCGTTGACATATAAGCTACACGTAGCTGTCCCTTTGGAATAGTTGTAGCCCATGACATGCAATGTATATGTACCGGCGGCATCAACCTCTACATCAAACTCAACACATGCATTTACGTTTTCAAGCCCTTTGACATAAAAGCCTTCGACTTTAACATGCTGGTTGTTATCGTCTTCTGTCTCACCCTCATTGCTACAACCTGTGCAAACCAGTAATAGGGCGAGAACTACAAACCATAAATATTGAGGGTATCCTTTCATAATCATTATCTATTTATAACTGCACCATTTCTGAGTGAGGCAACAGCCGCTTTGTATCTCTTTGAATTGGGTTTGATACGTAAAACCTTACATGAATGTGGTTCAAGTCGCACCGAGTATCGGCCCGACATTGCGCCTAAATCCTGATGCAGCCACAAATCACGTACATTCTTCACCTTTCCACCTTTAATTCCCAGTTCCTTTTCAAAATCAATACCATATTCAAGCACTGTCGATTCTCTATTGAACAGCCCGACAATCCAATCTCCATCAGGAAGTTGTCCTATCCATCTCGAACTGTTTTGTTTATCCCATATACTGGTACTAAGTGGCTTACCTACAAAACCGAGTTTATTCAATTCCAGCATCTCTGTGTTTTTGTAGAATTTGGCGCAATCACCAATCGTATTATATTGATCGGTGATACCAATTGGAGAACCGCTAACCAGCAACATTGAGATATGAAACTCTCTTTCGGCATCGCTTGCCAATGTGTTGAGTTGAACAAAATCGGGATCCATTATAGTTTGTCCTTTCACCCCGATAATATCAGCCCATCCGATTAATCCATCAAAAGCACTTCGGTATTTATCACCTTGTCCGCTTTCGTTAACCTGTCCGCGCTCTTTGTCGCTGATAAACCACCATCCGCCACCGTCACAGTCAGTACTTATGCGAATCATATCCGCATAAATAATCTCGTTGCGGGCATCGTTGCGACAATTAGGAACAGAGTAACTAAGCAACATTTCATCTCCGGCTTCTTCAGCCATCCATTTCAATGCCTTGATGTATCTATTGGTTCCGTAATCCCGTTCATAGTAACCAAGAAAGTCTATCTTCAGCAACTCTATTCCCTGATCTATCATTGTTCTGATACAGCCTTTCACCCACTGTTCCGCTCCTGGTTTGTCAGTATCTATCCAGTACAGGTGATCTTCAAACTTTGTAGTGCCTACCACGTCAGTTATCGGAATGGAAGTTCCTTTGATATTATTATTCTGCACATAGGCAGCTTTAGGTACCCATAATGGGTTGAAATAGAATCCGAATCTCATGCCCTTGCTGGCCCCTTTCACCAGTCCGGCAATGTCCACAATTTCCACGGTAGTGGGC
>ENA-UEQK01001854-UEQK01001854.1-human-gut-metagenome-genome-assembly--contig:-NODE-1854-length-12227-cov-5.827737_pt1 | contig 12227 bp, 9 predicted proteins | sample MGYA00242939_ERZ507942 | MGnify/ENA primary metagenome ERZ507942 (study PRJEB26167, sample SAMN06115485) | human gut metagenome | host: Homo sapiens | place: China:Chongqing | collected 2015-03-30... | reverse complement strand
AGTAGCCGGATATGTAGCCGGAAATATACTGAGCGGAAAGATGAAGCCTCTTTATTGGCGCGAGTTGCAGGCTGCCGCAGTATTACTATTGGTCGCTGGCAGTTGGTACGCTTCCAGAACCGTCATTATCGAAGATACCGCAAAACAATATCTGTCCGTTGCCGCACCGGCAGGACAACGTATAGACATTACACTCCAGGACGGAACCAGCGTTTGCCTGAACAGCGGGGCAAAACTGGAATATCCGATACGGTTCAATAGGAATCGCCGTGTGAAACTCTCCGGCGAGGCCATGTTCAACGTAGAGCATGATGCCGCCCATCCCTTCATCGTGGAAACTTTCGCCTGCGACGTGGAAGTGCTGGGTACGAAATTCAACGTAACGGCAGACGAACTGACACACGACTTCACGACTGCATTATTGAGGGGAAAAGTCAAAGTAACCAACAAACTGGCAAGCGGCGACCAGATTATATTAGACCCGAACGAAAAGGTATGCCTAAACGGGAAGCGTCTGGTATTGACCAGGATTGAGAATACGGACGACTATTTATGGACGGAGGGTATTCTGAATCTCGTTGGACACCCGTTTGCCGACATCATCGCCAAAATGGAGAAAACATACGGTGTGAAAATCCAGATCCAAACGGCCGAACTTCCGCAGATCGACGTTATCCGCGGAAAAATCCCCGTCAATATGGGGCTGGACTATGCGCTAAGGGCCTTGCAGAAAATAACCCCGTTCCAATATGAGAAAGACGAAAACAATGTAATCCACATAAAATAACTATGACGAGATTATCTAACAAAAACCGACAATGCCTATGAGATAAGACTATGAATTTTCAAAGTCGCAAAAAAAGCCCGCAGGTGTAGCAACCACCCGCAGGCATAGCGGCTAATAGAATTTGAACCAATCTAACAACCACTAATCTACAAATCTATGAATAATAAATTTATTCAGCAAATTAAATGCTGGTTTACTTTTCTATTCATGATTTGCTCCACGTTCTCCGCATGGGGAGCGTATGCCCAGACCGCGAAAGTAACATTGCAGATGGACAATGTTCGCATGGAGCAGGTTATGAATGAAATAGAAAAACAGACCAGCTATTTCTTCATCGTAAATAAAGGCGTAGACATTAACAGAACCATCAGTATCAATGTCGCCGATAAACCGCTCGATACCGCTTTGCAGGCAATGGTCGCCGGAACGGATACCGAGTACAAAATCTACCAGCAGAACATTTATCTTTCCGCAGCCCCGGACAAGAAAACCGCAAACAACGGTTCCACAAAGGTCAGCGGTGTCGTGCGCGACACCAAAGGGACACCCGTTGTCGGGGCATCGGTGGTCGTAAAGGGAACGACCATCGGCGAAAGTTCCGGACTTGACGGCGCTTTCTCGCTCCAAGTCCCCGCACCTGTGGAAACCGCCGAATTGTATATCAATTTCATCGGCTACGACCCCGTAACAGTAAAAATCGGCACACAAACCTTTTTTACCATAACACTCAACGAAGCAGCCGAGCAGATTGAAGACGTGGTGATCACGGCCCTGGGTATCAAACGCTCGGAAAAGGCGCTGGCCTACACCGTGCAGCAAGTGAAGTCCGAAGCCGTGACGACCGTGAAATCCGCAAACTTCGTAAACAGCCTCGCAGGTAAAGTCGCCGGAGCCGTTATCAACACCAGTTCGTCCGGTGTGGGCGGTTCGGCCAAAGTCATTATGCGCGGTATGAAGTCGATTATGCAGACCTCGAACGTACTTTATGTAATCGACGGTATTCCCATGCACAACTTCACCAGCGATGGCAGCATGGAATTCGGATCACGCGGCACAACGGAATCCATCGCCGACATGAACCCCGACGACATCGAATCCATATCCGTTATGACCGGAGCCGCAGCCGCGGCATTGTACGGTTCCGACGCCGCGAACGGTGCAATGCTCATTACCACCAAGAAAGGTAAGGCCGGAGCAACACAGATACAGGTTTCGAGTAACACGGAATTTATGAACCCGCTGCGCCTGCCGGATTTCCAGACCCGCTACGGCACGGGGCGTAAAGGCAAAGCCAGCGGTTCGACGATCCACAGCTGGGGCGCACCGCTCAACCAGGCGGCACGTTACAACTACTCGCCCGAAGATTTCCTGCAAACAGGTCACATCCTGACGAACTCCGTAACACTGTCCGGGGGTACGGAGAAAAACCAAATCTATTTCTCGACCGCAGCGGTAAACTCCAAAGGACTGATCCCCAACAACAAGTATAATCGTTATAACTTTACATTCCGCAACACGTCGAACCTGCTGAACGACCGTTTGACACTGGACGTAAGCGGCAGCTACATCATCCAGAAAGACCGCAACATGATAAACCAGGGCGTGTACTCAAACCCGCTCGTATCGGCTTATCTCTTTCCCCGCGGCGATGATTTTTCGCTCGTAAAGGCATTCGAGCGCTGGAACCCCGCACGCAAAATCTATGAACAGTTCTGGCCGCAGGGCGAGGGCGGCGACCTGCGCATGCAGAATCCCTATTGGATCGCCTACCGCAACCCCCGCGAAAACAGCCGTAAGCGCTATATGTTCACAGGCGGCATTACCTATAAAATCACCGACTGGATGAATGTCGCAGGACGTATCCGCGTCGATAACACCAACAGTTTATATACGGAAAAACTGTACGCCACATCGAACCCCACGCTGCTGGAGAACAGCAAAAAAGGTAAATATACCGAAACCCGCGGCGAAGAACGACAGACCTACGGCGACGTAATGCTCAACCTCAGCAAGACGTTCAAAGAGAAATTCTCGCTCGACGCACATATCGGCGCGTCGATCAAAGACAACCGCTTCGACGAACTCTCGGTATATGGCCCCATTGCCGGCGCTCCCAACATCTTCAATGTCGTGAACCTCGACAAGAGCCAGAAGAAAACGCCGAAAACCGGCTGGCACGAACAAACGCAGTCGTTTTTCTACTCCCTGGAACTGGGCTGGAAGTCGCAACTGTTCGTAACGACGACCGGACGTAACGACTGGGCGTCGCAACTTGCCAACTCACCCCAAAAGTCGTTTTTCTACCCCTCGGTCGGCGTATCGTGGCTGCCCAGCAGTACATTCAATTTCCCGGAGAAGTTCAACTACCTGAAAATCCGTGCTTCGTGGGCTTCGGTAGCAAACCCCTTTCCGCGGGAACTGACAATCGCCACACACCCTTACGACGACACCATTTCCGGCTGGGACGACAAATCGAACTACCCTATCGGGCAGCTTTACCCGGAGCGGACGAAAACCTGGGAATTAGGTTTCGACGCCCGGTTCCTGCATGGATTCACACTCTCGGCATCGTGGTATCGCGCCGACACCTATAACCAGACTTTCAATCCGAATCTGTCCGCATCGTCCGGCTACTCCGACATCTATATTCAGACCGGACACGTGCGCAATACGGGTGTCGAGGCAAGCCTGGGATACGACCACCAATGGAAAAACTGGAATTGGAACTCGCAGTTTACTTTCTCCTGGAACAAAAACAAGATCATCGAACTTTGCAAGGAGTGGTACAACCCGATCACCGAGGAAACGATCACCATGAACAGACTCCAGATCAGTAAACTGGGGCGTGCGAAATTTATTCTCAAAGAAGGCGGTTCGATGGGCGACCTTTATTCCACGACCGACCTGCGGCGCGACGACAAAGGCAACATCGAGATCGACGAGGGTGGCAACGTCGTCGTAGAGGACAACCTGCCCGACATGAAACTCGGTTCCGTATTCCCGGACTATAACCTCGCATGGCGCAACAGCGTATCGTGGAAAAACCTGAACCTCGGATTCCTCGTGACGGCACGCATCGGCGGCATCGTCAATTCACTCACGCAAGCCAACATGGATCTATTCGGCGTGTCCGAAGCAACGGCTGCCGCGCGCGATGCCGGAGGTGCTTTGGTAAACGGCCGCAGCCTGGTAAACCCGGAAACCTGGTATACGGCCATAGCGTCGCAGGGCGGAATACCCCAGTATTACACCTACTCGGCAACCAACGTCCGGCTCCAGGAACTTTCGCTGGGGTACACGATTCCCCGCAAATGGCTGCACAACATATGTTCGATCACCGTATCGTTCGTTGGCCGCAACTTGTGGATGATGTATTGTAAAGCGCCGTTCGACCCCGAAGCCGTGGCATCGACAAACAATTTCTATCAGGGAATGGACTATTTCATGATGCCCTCGACACGTAACCTGGGATTCAATATTAACATTAAATTCTAACGGCTATGAACAAAATAAAGACAATAATTCGTGCCGTTGCTCTTATCGCAATAGTAAGCGCATCGACGGGATGCCTTGACAACTTCGAAGATTACAACCGTAATCCGAACGAAGCGACAGACGACGAACTGGAACGCGACAACTACCTCGTGGGGTCGAAACTCACCAAACTGCAAAATATGGTGATCCCCTCGGAAGAACACCTATACCAATTTGTCGAAGCACTCGAAGGCGGCAGCTACGGCGGATATGTCGAAGCGACGGTAGACAGCTGGGAAACGAAATTCTCAACGTTCAATCCCACCGCCGACTGGCTCAAAGCGCCGTTCGTGGATGTCATCACCGAAACTTACCCCGCCTACCGCGGCATCATCAACAAAACCGACGACGAAGTGGCGGTAGCCCTGGCCAACGTCCTGCGCGTGGCGATTATGAACCGCCTGGCCGACGCTTACGGCTCGATACCCTATTCCAAGATCGTAGAGGACAAAAAAGAACGCCTGACCGTCCCCTATGACACGCAACAGGAAGCATATACGCAGATGTTCAAAGAACTGGACGCCGCGCTGGAAGCGCTGGAGCGCAACCGGGATTTGAGTACGGAAGCCTTCGGCGAATACGACCAGGTTTACAACGGCGACCTTAAAAAGTGGATCAAATACGCCAATTCGCTTAAACTGCGTATGGCGATGCGCCTTTCCTATATCGACGAGCAGACCGCAAAGGCCAAAGCCGCGGAAGCCATCGCCGACGGGGTCATCACCGAGAATGCCGACAATGCGAAGCTTCAGCCCGAACTCAACCGCACGGCATTGCTTTGGAACAGTTGGCAGGATCACGCCATCGGAGCCGACATCCTCTGCTACATGAACGGCTACAAAGACCCGCGCCGGGCAAAGATGTTCACACAGGGAACCGTCGGAGAGGGCGATGCCGCCGAGAAAGGCTATTACGGCCTGCGCATCGGCACGACACCGGCCAACAAGTCCAAGGCCGTAACGGCATGCTCCTCGATGCTCATTACCGACACCGACCCTATCTTATGGATGAACGCAGCGGAAATCGCGTTCCTGCGCTCCGAATATGAACTGCGCTGGGGAAGTGCGGTATCGGCACAGAATTTCTATGAACAAGGCATACGGCTTTCATTCGAGGAACGCGGCGTAGCCGGTGCGGAGGATTACATCGCCGACGAAGCGAACGTCCCCGAAGCCTACACCGATCCTCTCGGCGTTATCGAAAACAACACCGCATTACCGCAAAGCCGCATCACGATCAAATGGAAAGAAGATGCACAGTTCGAAGAAAACCTCGAACGCATCATCACCCAGAAATGGATTGCGATTTTTCCGCTCGGAAATGAAGCGTGGGCGGAATACCGGCGCACGGGCTATCCGAAACTGATGCCTGCCAAAGACAATAAATCCGGCGGAACGGTAAACTCCAAGTACGGCATGCGACGGCTTCCCTACCCGTCCGAGGAATACTCCGAGAACCGCACAAATGTCGAAGCGGCGATAACTTCGCTCGGCGGCCCCGACAACGGCGGCACGCGCACATGGTGGGACTGCAAACCCTTAAATTAATCCGAAGCTATGAAACAGACTATAAAATACCTGATTCTGGCGCTGCTAATTCCCGCGGCCTATTGTTTCACAGCCTGCGACACGGACATCGAGCCGATAGACCAGCAGATCATAAAACCCGACCAGCAAGATCAGGCGCAGTACGCCGCATATCTGGCAGCCCTCAAAGCGTATAAGGCAAGCGAACACTACATCGTATACGCAAGCCTGGCAAATGCCCCCGCCGTACCGGGTTCGGAAAAGGCATTTCTGCGCTCACTGCCCGATTCACTCGACATCGTGGCACTTGAAAACGCCGGCAACCTGACCGAATACGACATCGAGGATATACCCCAAGCGCAGGCCAAGGGCACGAAAATCCTCTATACCGTAGATTACAACACACTCGCGGAATCTACGGACGCCGTAGCGCTGGGAACATATCTCGACAAGGTGATCGAGGACGTAAACCGGTATAAGTTCGACGGCGTAACGGTACGTTACGGCGGCGCTATGGATGCCGCGGCGACCCAAGCCGCAGCAACGATTGTCAGCAAACTGTCGTCCCTGACCGGCAAAATCCTCATGGCGGAGGGTAACCCGCTCTTTATCGCAAAGGAGAGCCACGACGCCATCACCTATTTCGTACTCACGACTACGGATGCCGTCAATACGTTCAATATCCGCAGCCAGCTTGCATACGCGACCGATTATGCCGGCATTGCGCTCGAAAAAATCATCATCACGGCCGAGCCGGGCGGGAAACTCACGGATGAAAACCTTGTGCAGCAACCCGCAATCGCCGAAGCCGCCAAAAGCGTAATTACAATGGGGCCGTTAGCCGGGCTGGGTATTTACAACATCGGGGACGATTACTACGACGCTTACATAAATTACAAACAGACCAAGCATGCCATCGGCCTGCTGAATCCGGCAAACCCTAAATAATGCGCCTTATGAAATTGAGAAGAACATATCTGTATTTTGTATCGGCTGCCTTTATCCTGCTGGCCGGGTGTGAATCGGATTATGAAAACCGTTACCCGTTCGACAACGCAGCATACATCGACGTAGCCGAAACGTCGAGCGACAACAACGTAACTTTTAAAAAGACCGTTACACAGCTCGACCGCGAACTCTCCGCCGTGCTGATCTCCCCGGCAAAAGAGAATATCGAGGTGACATTTGGCATCGACCCGTCGCTCGCGGCCACCTACAACGCCAAACACGACACGAAATATGCGGTACTCGATGAAAGTTACTACGAGTTCCCCGAACGGACGGCAACCGTAGAAGCCGGGAAATCCGTATCGGAACCTTTGACCATCCATTTTAAGAACCTCGACCAGCTCGATATAGATGCAACACAGTTGCTTCCGGTAACTATCGTTTCAGCGGGGGGGGGACTTTCGACCCTCTCCGGTTCCCAAACCGTCTATTATCTTGTGCGCCGTTCTTCGGCCATCACGACCGCCGCCGTACTCACCGATAACTGGATAGACGTGCCTGCGTTCGACAAAGCCGGAACCGCCGACTGCGTAAACGGGTTGACAGCCGTAACCTATGAAGCTATCGTCCGCGTTCACGATTTCCACTATGCAGGTCCCACTTCGTCCTACATCGAAGAAAAGCTCTCTACGATCATGGGTGTGGAACAACACCTGCTGCTGCGTATCGGCGACACGAATTTCTATGCCGACCAGCTCCAGGTAGACGGATCGGGCGTAAGCCTGGGCAAATTCCCCGAAAAGAACAAGGGTAAACTTCTGTCGCTCGAGGAGTGGTATCATGTCGCTTTCACATACGACCTGGAAACCGGTATCGCCTGCATCTACGTAAACGGACAACTCCAAAGCCAGACGCAGGTAGCGCCGACCGTAAAGGTCATAAACCTCGGACTGCGCGCCATAGACCCCGACCCGGAAACGGACGCCCGGCAATTCTTCATCGGGTACAGCTACGACGCTTTCCGCCAGCTCTGCGGCGATATTTCAGAGGTGCGCATATGGTCCGTCGCACGTACGCAGGCCGACATCTGGCGCGACATGTACGACGTGGAAAACCCGGCCGAGAAGCCCGAATTACGCGCTTATTGGAAATTCAACGAGGGGTCGGGAAACATCATCAAAGACTGGTCGCAGTACGGAAACGATGCCGTAGCGCATACCGATCTGAAATGGAATACCTCGGTGGAAATTCCGCAGCTCAACAAGCAAGAATAAACCGTAAATCTTGAACTATGAAAAACATGAATAAAATAACAGGTCTGCTGCGCACTTCGGCACTTTGCCTTACGCTCGCAGCGATGGCCGCGTGCGACGCCGAGGACTTTACCCGCACGGCCGGGGATATTCCCGGCAAGGACGACCTTGCAAACGTCGGCGGAGTGCTGCGCCGGGAAAAAACGCCCGATCAGATTTCGGCACTCAAACTCAGCGAAGAACAGACGACCACAGACGCCGTGTTCTACCAACTGACCCAGCCCGCAGCCGCAGACGTAACGGTTACGGTCGATGCGGACGCAACGCTTGTGGACGAATACAACAAAGACAAACAAGGTGACGCAAAACTGACGCTGTTTCCGTTGGAAAATGTGACTTTCGAAGGAGGCAAAACGCTGACGGTCAAGAGGGGAGAGAAAACCTCTCCTGCTCTTACCGTCACGTTGAGCCGCGAAGGGGTCGAAAAAGGCGCCTATCTGCTGCCCCTGCGGGCGACCGTTGCCAATAACGACATGTCCCCGTCCGAAAAAGACCAGGTAATCTACTACCGGATCCTGGTCGGGGAGATCGTACCTGAAACGCAGCTCGATGCCTATGCTTTCAAAATCGTGGGATATGTCAATACCGAGGAAATGAACCCGCTGATGGGAACCAAATTTTATGCAGAAACATTTGACCCCGATTTCAATACGATAACCCAAACGTGGATCGATATCGAAGTACTCCGCCCCGCGGCGCTAAAATTCGACAAGACGACACGGCGGGCCATGCTCGACATCGGACCGGATCTGCAATACGTCTTGAGCAACCGCGACAAATACCTCATGCCCTTGCAGAAAAGCAGTCGTAAGGTGCTTATTTGCATCACAGGCGGAAATACGGGACTTGGATTCTGCAATATGACCGACGAGCAGACCGCTGATTTTGTTTTCCAGCTTAAATATGTCGTGGAAACATATAAGTTGGACGGCGTAAACTACTTCGACATCGAAGCGTCCTACGGCAAAGACGGTATGCCCGGTGTAAATCCCGCATCCTACGCCAAACTGATAAAGGCGACAAAGGAAGCATTGGGCGACGGCAAACTCGTCACCGTGGCCTGCGACGCGGAGAGCACCGACCTGCTCGCTACGGCACACGACGGCATCGAAGCCGGAAAATACATCGACTATGCCTGGTCGGGAATTTTCGATGAAGTCGTGGATGCTTACACCGACGGTGCAAAGCTCAAACCCATTGCCGGGCTGGAGCAATCCAAATACGGCGGCGCGCTGCTGAAAACGCACAATACGCAGGAAAGCGCACAATTAAATCCAATTTTGACTCCAGCGGTTAAATCGCTGTACCGCGAAACCCAATCGGGGAACGTATTCGCATTCTGGGATATGCCGACAAACTCGGCAGGATATGAAGAAGGCCCCAAAAGCGCTTTCAATATAGTGGCAGATGCAGTTACCGATTGGGATTGGGAATACGACGGAATGATACTATTGATAAACGTAAATTTGGATTTTAACAATTACGGGAACTTCAGAAAAGACTGGTAAAAAACCACTTTAACTACAACCTATAATTCTCAAGCCTCAACCTTTTAACCAAAATTAGCCTTATGAAAAGACAATTCTTATTCGCAGCCTGCACCTTGTTCGCTGCATCCGCATTGTTGATGACCTCGTGCCAGCAGGCCGAGGAACCCATCGCAAACGACCCGACCGATCAGGCCGGCCCGATGACCCGCGCGGCAACGCTCGGCAACTTCTACCGCGTTGTTTACGTCGAAGTAAACGACGTCAATCCGCTCAACGCAGGAGAATATCTCCTGTCGGACGGCACTCCGTTCTTTACGCACGTCATTCTCTTTGCATCCAACATCCGCGGCGACGCATCGGGCAATGTCCACAACTACAACAACCCGAACAACGCCGCAATCCTCGCAAATCCCGCCAAGTACATCGCGCCGCTCCAGGCAAAAGGTATCAAGGTCATCATGGGCAACCTCGGCGACCACACCGGTGCCGGATTCGCCAACCTACCGCAGCACAAATCGGTACTTACACGGATGATCTGGTTGCCTACGACAATATCGTAGACGGCTACGATTTTGACGACGAGTGGGCGGAGTACGGAACCCGCGGCTATCCCTATGCTAACAGCACTTCGTACAGCAACATGATTATCGCGCTGGCAGGCAAGACCAACAAGTCGATCAGCGTATTCGATTGGGGTAATACCGGTACGCTCTCGTCCACTGCTATCAGTCACCTCGATTGGGGCTGCCAGGGTACGCTGAACGGCTACGGGTTCAATTCGTCGTTCGCAAAAGGTCAATATCTGCCCTTGTTCGTAGACCTGACCGGCCCGCTTTCGGACAACCAGATCAAGTCCTATACGACGGCGGCCAAGAATGCCAATGCCCGCGGTGTCGCGTTCTTCAACCTGCCGATGTCGTCCTATCGCCTTTCGTCGTTTAACGCAGCAGCCCAGGCTTTCGGGGAAACCGTTTCGCACACCGGAAAGACCTACTCGAAAGACTATGGCAATTAATGTTTTACGCGAAATGAGAAGAAATAGGTTGTGATTAAAGTGTCCGCGCACCGCGAAAGTGGTGCGCGGTTTTTCATCCGAAACAAACAACAGCCATGAAAAAGACAATGATAACGTGTATGTTGTCGCAGCAGCGGCATACACATTTACATTTACAGCCTGCAATAGTGCAGAAGAACCCGTCATAGCCCAACCGGACGGACAAACTGCCCCCATGACCCGCGCGGCGACAATAGAAAACTTCGCCCGGTAACGAAGGGTCGAACGAACGCGGGGACATGCGAATGCTTCGCCGCATGCGACGATACGACGGCTACATCAGCCACGGTTTCCTTGCCGGCACGCGGGGACAGTTTATATGATGGGCGGAAAAGATTCGAAAAACGGGGGTGGGAGTACGGATCCCATCCCCCTACCCAAAATATTGCCTTATGAAATTCGACGAATGGGCGTAACAATTTTGGGCGTATCAATTCACAGGAACGCAATAAACGTACCTTGCCGTTTGCTGAATGACGGCGTAAAGATATAACATTTCGGTTATAATCGTGGAATTGGCTGAATAGACCGAAAAAAAGAACAGCCGGATAATAACCATGCCAAGTCAATCCATCTCGCCCGGCTGCTCCCGCAGGTGCGCGCGCATACCTGTTTACCACCGAACCACGGCAGGCGCTTGCCGCCGGAACATACCGATTCCGTCCGTTCCCGGTTCGGGGGCGGATGCAATCCGCAGGTGCGGCGACAGTACGCAAGGACGGCAGGACGCCACGGGTTTCCATAAATTCAGGGGATGAATTTGAAGCTGGATTTTGCGCCCCGGACAGGCATAAAAAAGGGGTGCGGTGTCAACTTTCCATCGAAGGTCTTGGAGAAACCATTGCGCGGAAGCTGTCCTGCGCCTTGTCGTCCTGCTCGCAAAAAGCAAGCAGGACATAACAAGGACTGACAACCATTATACCGCGCTAAACATCTTCCGAAGAAGTCTCCAAGTTTTCGATGGTATAAAGAGTTGTTTACCCTTTATAGTTATGTCCGTCGGCTATGCCGAGTTCTGATAATTCCGCATAATCGTCTGTTTTAGTTTCTTTTAAGTGGCTTCGTGCCACCCCTTTTGGGAAACTTTTGCAGACTATTTGCAGGAATGATAAGCAAATATAGCGAAAATATGGACAGGTCAAAGCGGTTTACCAACTTTTTTCATAATTTTGTAGTTATGAAAAAGAGCGTCAACTTCTTACCCGAAAATAAACGGAACGACCTGAAACAGCTTGTCGATCTGGTTCGCCGGAACATAAAGGATGTCGGCATGGTTAGCCTGTACGGCAGTTATGCCCGGAATACCCATGTCGATTACGACCAGCGCATCGAGTTCGGCACACCGACCTACTACATGAGCGATTACGACATCGCGATCGTGACGCGCAAGCCGATCGGAGCGGTTGGAGTATTCGTTGTACGAAAAGATCAAGGATCGCTTCTTCGAGAACAAGAACCGACTGTTCCACACCCATCCGCAGTTCGTCAACTACGGTATTGACAACATCCACATTATACGGTTTCCGTATAAAATCCCATGCCCCCATGCTAAGACATCTGACTTCTGTTTCAATA
>ENA-UEQK01001852-UEQK01001852.1-human-gut-metagenome-genome-assembly--contig:-NODE-1852-length-12245-cov-5.082101_pt1 | contig 12245 bp, 11 predicted proteins | sample MGYA00242939_ERZ507942 | MGnify/ENA primary metagenome ERZ507942 (study PRJEB26167, sample SAMN06115485) | human gut metagenome | host: Homo sapiens | place: China:Chongqing | collected 2015-03-30... | reverse complement strand
GCTATCATCTTATCATCGCCAATACAAAGGAAAACGCGGAGCGGGAGGAAACGAACATCCGCCTGCTGTCCGCCGGATTGGTGGACGGACTGCTCATTGCCAGCACCATTGAGGATTTCAGCCGCTTCGAGTCGCTGATTCCCGCGGGCTTCCCGGTGGTACTGGTGGACCGCACCTTTGAGGCCAAGCGCTTCCCCTCGGTGTCCGTGTCCAATTTCCAGCCTATTTACCGCAGTGTATGCCGCCTTGCGGGAAAGGGCGACACGCGCATCGGAATCATCGGCGGCCTGCCCCGGCTCTCCTCCACCCGTGAGCGCATCGCCGCCTACCGGGAGGCGGTGGCGGACTGCGGTCTGCCGCAGGACGAGGCTCTGATTCGCTTTGGCAACTCCATGGAAAACAGCGCCCGGGCCTGTCTTGACGAACTGCTGGAGCAAAAATGCGACGCCATTGTGGTAGCACAGGGCCTCATGGCCTCGGACACTGTTATCTACCTCCATGAAAAGGGTCTGCGGTTGGGAGAGGACATTGACCTTGTGACCTTTGTGGACTACGATTCCAATATCAATCATCTCTATTCCAACCAGATGGACTGCATCGTCCAGCCTGTCGAGGAACTGGGCGAGGCTGCCGGAGAGCAGATTCTCCAGCGCATTGAGTCCCCGGACGCCCCCGTATTTGAGCAGGTGCTCACCTCCGCCTACAAGCCCTGCGGGGCATAAGCCCGTTTCTCCACCCCCGGAGCAGGATGCTCCGGGGGATTTTTTCGTATGGCCGGGTATCTTGACAACGGAAGCCGGGTATGCTATGGTTGGGCTTGTCTCCGGAAAGAAGCCTCTAACCGGCGACCCGCCCCAAATACCGTTCTGCCAGCAAGGATATTCCGAGCCGTAAGCTGAGGATGAACCGATTTGTCTCCATCCCCTCTGCCGAACGGCAGGGGGGATGATTTTTTGAAAGGAGTGCTTTGCTGTGGAGCATACGAAAACACGGGTGGCGGTCATTGCCATCATCGTCCGGGAGGGAGCCTCTGTCACGCCGCTCAACGAGCTGCTGCACCAGTATGGCGGCTATATCATCGGCCGGATGGGCGTCCCCTATCGGGAAAAGGGCGTCAACGTCATCAGTGTTGCTATGGATGCCCCCGGCGACGCGATCTCCGCCCTGTCCGGCAAGCTGGGCCGCTTGGAGGGTGTGACCGCCAAGACCGTCTATGCCCCGGCAGGGAGCATTGGAAAGGAAGAAACAATATGAACTGGAAAAAGAAACTGCTGGCATTGGGCCTGTCTCTGGCCCTGACGCTGTCTCTGGCCGCCTGCGGCCAGAAAACCGCCGCACCGGAGCAAACCGACGAGCCCGCACAGACAGAGGAGCCTGCCAAGGCCCCGGAAACGCCGGATGATACCGCCGCCTTCAAAATTGCCGCCCTGAAAGGCCCCACCGCCATGGGACTGGTGGAACTGATGAGTCTGAGCGACACAGTCAATGAGATGATGGAGGGCAAGGAGGATGTGGTATCCACCGGCAATACCTACGAATTCACCCTGGCCGGCTCCGCCGATGAGGTGACACCCCTGCTCATCAAGGGCGAGCTGGACATGGCCTGCGTGCCCGCCAACCTTGCCGCCGTGCTGTACGGCAAAACGGACGGCGCGCTGGAGGTGCTGGCGGTGAACACCCTTGGCGTGCTGTATATCGTGGAAAGCGGCGATACCGTGCAGTCCATGGCGGACTTGAAGGGCAAGACCATCGTGGCTGCTGGCAAGGGCAGCACACCGGAATACGCTCTGCGCTATCTGCTGAGTGAAAACGGCATCGACCCGGATAACGATGTGACCATCGACTGGAAAAGTGAGCACAGCGAGTGCGTCGCGGCACTGGCCAGCGGTCAGGCCGCCATTGCCCTGCTGCCCCAGCCCTTTGTCACCGTGGCTCAGACGAAGATTGAGGGTCTGCGGATGGCACTGGATCTGACAGCGGAGTGGGATAAGCTGGATAACGGTTCCGGCCTCATCACCGGCGTCATTGTGGCCCGCCGGGAGGTGGTGGACGCCAACCCCGACGCAGTAGATGCTTTCCTCAAGGACTATGCCGCCAGCGTGGAATGGGTAAACGGCAACACGGCGGAGGCCGCCCAGCTCATTTCCGAATACGGCATCGTTGAGGCCGCTCCCGTGGCGGAAAAGGCTCTGCCCTACTGCAACATCGTTTGCATCACCGGCAGTGAGATGAAAGAGAAGCTCTTCGGCTATCTTCAAGTGCTCTCCGACGCCGAGCCCGCTTCCGTGGGCGGTGCGCTCCCCGGCGAGGATTTCTATTACGGCGCATAAGCGTCCATACAGGCAATTTTAAATCACCGCATCACGGCAGGGCAATGCCCTGCCGTGATTAAAATAATCGAAAAATCAGTATGCCTATTCAAATTAAGATTAGAAGGGGGCCGCCCATGGGTCAAAAGAAAAATACGCTCCGCCTGTGGGCGGTGCTGCTCTGGCTTGTCCTCTGGCAGCTTGCGGCCATGGCGCTGCGCCGCGCCTATCCCCATGGGAATCTGCTGCTGGCCTCGCCGGTCAGCGTTTTAGAGCGTCTGTGGCAGCTTGCCTGCACCGCCGCGTTCTGGGAAACGGTGGGCCGCTCCGCTGCCCGAATCTTCGGCGGCTTTCTGCTCTCCACGATTTTGGCGGTGCTCTGCGCCGCCCTTGCCGCGTGGAAACCGCGGTTTCGGGAGCTGCTGGCCCCGCCGGTGGCAGTCATTAAAGCGGTGCCGGTAGCGTCCTTCATCATTCTGGCGCTGGTGTGGCTGGACAGCCGAAGCCTCTCCTTTTTTATCTCCGCCCTGATGGTGTTCCCTCCGGTCTACCTCAATGTGCTGGAGGGCCTCTGCCGGACGGACCGTCAGCTTTTGGAAATGGCCCGGGTATTCCGTGTCCCCCTCTCCCGGCGGCTGCGGTACATCGCCTTGCCGCAGGTGCTCCCCTATTTCCGCACAGCGCTGTCTCTTGCGCTGGGCCTTTGCTGGAAGGCCGGTGCCGCCGCTGAGGTCATCGGCCTGCCTGCCGGGACCATCGGGGAGCGGCTGTACACCGCCAAGGTATATTTTCAGACGCCGGACCTCTTTGCGTGGACGCTTGCCATTGTGGCGGTATCGGTGCTGGCGGAGCGGCTGCTGCTGCGTCTGGCGGACGCGGCGGTGGAAAGGTGGTGCGGCTGATGGAGGTTCAAAAGCTCTGCAAGTCCTATGATGACCGTCCGGTGCTGCAAAATGTATCCTTCGCGGCGGAAAACGGCGTCACCGCCCTGTGGGGGCCCTCCGGCGCGGGCAAGACCACGCTGCTGCGGATTCTCATGGGGCTGGAGGTCCCGGACAGCGGTACATTATCCGGTACCGATGTCCGTTGGAGCGCCGTTTTTCAGGAGGATCGGCTGCTGCCGGGGCTGGACGCCATGGAAAATCTCCGGTTCGTGCTGGGGCCGGACATGGATAATGACGCCGCTGCCGCGCAGCTCCGGGCGCTGGGTCTGGACCCGTCCCCCGGTCAGTGTGTCCGCTCATGGTCCGGCGGCATGAGGCGCCGCCTTGCGCTGGCCCGGGCGCTGCTGGCCCCGGCGGACGCGCTGGCGCTGGACGAGCCCTTCACCGGACTGGACACGGAAAACCGGCAGCGCGCGGCGGCGTGCATCGCCCAAGCGGCGGAACGGATGCCGGTGCTGCTGGTGACCCATGACCCCCTTGACCTCTCTGCCCTCCGCGCCCGCTGCATCAAGCTATAAAAAACGTCTCTGCCTGTTGGCAGAGACGTTTTTTATTCCAGCAATCAGCCGTGATGCTTCCAGCTCCGGCGCATATTGGCAAACGCCCACACAAGGCTGGCTCCCAACGCAATTCCCAGCGCGTATTCCGCTGTCTGCCGCGCAAAATCCTGCGCCAGCTCCGGCTCCTGCCGGACAGCGTAATACATGGCGTAATACAGCGGGCGGCCGGGTATCAGGGGAATAAGGAGTGCCGGGGTGAGGAACAGCGTGGTGGGCGCGCCCATAAGCCACGCTAAAAACTCCGCGTACACCGCCGCAAAGGCGGAGGCCGCCAGCGAGGGCATCAGTATCCCGCCCCAGATAGACACCGCCGCAAGATACACGCCGCAGGTCAAAAGGCCCCCCACCGGGGCGGCGAACAGATACCGTCCCCGCAGCCGGAACACGAGGCAGAAACCCAGTGCCCCGGTAAAGGATGTTACAAGCTGCGTGATCATAAGCCAATTCCTCCCGTCAGCCAGAAGGCGCTCATAAAGCCCAGCGCCAGCGCCGCCGCCCACAGCAGCGTTTCAATCAGCCGCATAGCCCCGGCAATGGGGGAGCCGATCATGGTATCCCGCACGGCGTTGGTCATGGCCATGCCGGGAATGAGCAGCATAATGTCCCCTATGGATATTTTGTCCAACTGCAATCCCGGCAGAAAATGCACCCACAAAATGATACTCACGCCCACCGCCATAGAGGACAGCAGATTGAACACCATGCGGTTGGGGCAGGCCGGGGAAAAATGCCGCTGCAAATAGCAGATGGCAAGGCCAAACAGCGCGGCGGAAAGTCCGTCTGCCGGTGTGCCGCCGAAAAAGAGCGTGCAACTTCCCGCCGCCAGCATACTGCCGCAATAAGCCCACAGCGGCCGCACGCCGCCTTGGGTCAGCGCTTTGATCTCCGCCGTCAATCGCTCTGCCGGCAGCAGGCAGGCGCAGCACCGGCGGCTCAAAGCATTGAGGTCCTCCAGCACCGTCATGTCCGTACCGCCGGGAGAGGGGACGCGCCGGGTCTGGGTCACATCCCGTCCATCAGGCAGAGTCATCGTCACCACCATGCTGGAGGTAATGACAAATACGTTCATCCGGGCCGCGCCATAGGCCATGCCCATCCGAATCAGGGTGTCCTCCACCCGGTTTACATCAGCGCCCACCGTCAGCATGGCCTCGCCCAAGTCCATAAAGCAGTGGAGCAGCGCATCCGGCGTTCCCATGCCGGGTTCCAATACAGGTGCCACGCGCTTTTAGAATCCGAACAGCATGGAGCGCTTGATGTCGGCAAGGCTGCGGGCGCCGCACATGGCCATGGTGTCCGCCAGTTCGGCCTTCAGCTTGTCCACATAGGCAGCCACGCCCTCTTCGGCGCCGCCGTAGACCATGGTAACGAAGGGCCGGGCAATGAGCACCGCGTCCGCGCCCAGCGCCAGCGCCTTGAAAACATCCATACCGGAACGGATGCCGCCATCCACGAAAATCTTCATCTTACCGCCCACGGCATCGGAAATGGCAGGCAGCACCTCGGCGGTGGCGGGACACTGATCCAGCACACGGCCGCCGTGGTTGGAGACAACGATGCCTGCCGCACCGGCCTCCAGCGCCTTTTCCGCACCGGCCACGGTCATGATACCCTTGAGGATAAAGGGCTTGCCCGCCATGGCGGCGATGTCCTTCAACTGCGCCACGGTCTTGCTGCCTGCAGGCGGCGTCAGCCCCTTCAAAAACGGCAGGCCAGCGGCGTCAATGTCCATGGCGATGGCGTAGGGGTCCGCCGCCTTGACCATATCCATCTTCTGCCGGATGGTCTCCATGTTCCACGGCTTCACGGTGGGTACGCCGCAGCCGCCGCAGTGCTTCAGCGCGTCCACAGCGCCCTCCATTACGGCGGGATTCGTCCCGTCGCCGGTAAAGGCCGCAATTCCGGCCTTGGCACAACCGGCCACCAGCACGTTATTGTAGGAAAGGTCATCGTACTTGTCGCTGTAGTGCATGGCCACCGCGCCCACAGGTCCCGCCATCACGGGAATGGTCAGCTTATGGCCGAAAAAGTCATAGCTGGTGTCCACCTCCGCGTTTTCGCAGATGGTGTCCATGTTGACGCAAAGCTCCTGCCACTTCTGATAGTTCCGGATCGCACCGGTGCCAAGGCCCTTGGCGCCGGGGCCGGGAACCATATTCTTGCAGGTCAGGCCGCTGCACACCGGGCAGGCATGGCACTTTCCCATGCAGGTCCGGGCCTGCTCCAGAACTTCCTGATACGTCATCGCTGTTTCCTCCATATTTTTATCTTTCCTGACTGTCCCCTCTCCGGCGGACAGTGATTGGCGCCCCTATTGTACCGCCCCGCGCCGAAAAAGGCAAGCCATGAAATATTTGGAAACTGCGGAACATTTTGGCCGGCTCATACGTCTTATTTAATAGAAAGCGGTGCAGGCCGCGAAAAGGAGGATGAATCATGAAAAGAAAGCTCTTTGCCTGTTTCCTTGCCCTGACGATGCTCACCGTCCTGACCGCCTGCGGCGGCAAGGCTGCAAACAGCTCCGCCTCGGCGTCCGCCGATACGTCTGAAGCCATGATGCCGGACTATACGGAAAATGACAGCTACGCTTCCTATACCGGCTCGGACTCCGGCTCCGGCGGCTTCGATGAAACCGAGTCTCTCCCCACCGATGCCGCAGAGCAGAAGATTATCTATACCGGTGATCTCAATCTGGAGACCACGGATTTTGACGCCGCCACCCGCTCCCTGTCCGCGCTGGCGGAGGAGCTGGGCGGCTACGTGGAAAACAGCAGCATCGGCAGCAGCAGCCGGGGCTACCGCTGGGCGGACTACACCATCCGCATCCCCTCCGGACAATTTCAGCGCTTTTTCGAACAGGCCGGTGAATTGGCCCACGAAACATGGCGCAGCACCAATCAGGAAAATATTACGGAAGTCTATTACGATACGGCGGGCCGCCTCAAAACCCAGCAGGTGAAACTGGAACGCCTGCAAACGCTGCTGGCGCAGGCGAAAAATATGGAGGACATCATCACCATCGAGTCTGCCATTTCCGAAACGGAGTGGAACATCGAAAACCTCTCCGGCACACTGCGGCGCTATGATTCACAGGTGGCGCTCTCCACGATCACCGTCAATCTGCAGGAGGTCTATAAGTATTCCAATACCGAAAACGTCCCGGAGAGCTTCGGTGAGCGCATCGGCAGCGCCCTGACCCGTGGCTGGAGCGCCTTCACGGATACCGTGGAGAATATTCTCGTTGCACTGGCCTACGGCTGGACATGGTTGGTGCTGCTGGCGGTCATCGGCGTCACCGCCGCTGTCTGCTCCCGCCGCGCACTGCGCCGCCGGCAGGAAAAGCGGAAGGCCTCGGCGGAAAAAACGGATGACAAAACCGGTCAGGTCTGATACAGTAAGGGCGGCGGCACTTCGCCGCCCTTTCCTTATGTTCTGAAAATTCATTTCATCCAAAGGGGGAAATTTTTATGAAGCTCACATGGCTGGGCCACGCCTGCTTTTTGTTGGAGGCGGACGGTTACCGCATTGTCACCGACCCCTATACCGGCGTACCGGGCTACCCATCCCTGTCCGTTTCCGCCCACGCCGTTTTTTGCAGTCATGGCCATTTTGACCATAATGCCGTGGATCGCGTCACGCTGCTGCCCCATCGGGACAGCCCCTTTACCGTCCGGGAAATCGCCTCATTCCATGATGACCGGGGCGGAACGCTCCGGGGCGGCAACACCATCCGGGTCTTCACTGCCGATGGCATCTCCGTGGCCCATCTGGGCGATCTGGGCCATCCGCTGTCGGCGGAGCAGTTGGCCGCCATTGGTCCGGTGGACGCGGCGCTGGTGCCGGTGGGCGGTGTCTATACACTGGACGCCGCCGGGGCAAAATCGGTGTGCGACGCCCTGAAGCCCCGCTGCGTCCTCCCCATGCACTACCGCCACGCTCCTTACGGGTTGGCGGAGGTGGGCGGCGTGGAGCCGTTTCTCGCGCTCTGGCCGCAGGCGGAGGTACACCGTCTGTCCGGCCCGGCCATAGAGCTGACAAAAGCTGTCTCCGGTGTGCTTGTTCCGCAATTTTAACGCTGCGCCTCTTGACAAATTGGCACAAAGCCATATAATATAGTTTTGAAAACCATATTATATGTAGTGAGGTGTTTTTATGGAACAGTGCAGACAGGTCACGCTTCTGGGCGATTCCATTCTCAAGGGGATACAGGTGGACCTCGGCAGCCGGCGCTACCGCGCCCAGAACGAAATGGACACAGCGGCGCTGGAATCGGAGTTCAGTCTCTCCATTCATAACGACGCGCACTTCGGCGCTACGGTCCGTAAGGGCAGCCGCCTGCTGGATCGGATGCTGGACCGGGGCGCCGCCTGCGATTTTCTGGTGATGGACTTTGGCGGCAATGACTGCGACTTCCGCTGGAAGGAAATTGCGGAGGACCCCGCCGGGGAGCACCTTCCCAATGTGCCGCTGCCGGAATTTGTGACGCTGTACCGGGAGATGATTCGCAAGGTAAGAGCCCGGGGTATCCGACCCATCCTCACCAACCTGCCCCCGCTGGACAGTCAGCGCTTTTTCGACTGGTGGTGCGATGGGCTGAACAAAAGCGCGGTCATGCGCTGGCTGGGGGACGTCGGCAATATCTACGCATGGCAGGAGCGCTACTCCCGCGCCGTAGAGCATCTGGCCGCTGAGGAGCAGGTCCCTCTGGTGGACGTCCGGGGCGCGTTTCTGGACCATGGCCATCTGGAGCAGACCCTCTGCGCCGATGGCACTCATCCCAATTCCGAGGGGCAGGCTCTCATCACCCGCGCCTTTCAGGAATTTGGTCGAGGCCTCCGGCTGCAAAGGGCCGCCCTGTGTGCTCTGTAAGCCTATAGGGCAGCCAACCGTGGGTATAAAATACGGCAACGTGGGTCAAAGCAGTTCAACACATCAAAAAACTATCCCGGAAACCGAACGGTTTCCGGGATAGTTTTGGTTTCGATATTGTGCAAAGCAGGGCTTACCGCTCCCGCTCCGTGTGGAGCAGCTGGAGGGACCGTTCTCCCAACGGCTTTTTCAGGTATTCCTTGTATAGCGCCTGAACCTCCGGGTTTTCGTGAGAGAAGCGGAGCTCGGCATCGGCGTCCAGCTTCCACAGCCGGTCGCCCCGAACCGCAGCCATCTCCTGTCCCTCGTGAATGGGCTGACCGCCGCCGCCGGCACAGCCGCCGGGACAGGCCATGACCTCCACGAAATCGTAGTCCGCACGGCCATGGTCAATGGCCTCCATCAGCGCCCGGACGTTAGAAAGGCCGCTGACTGCCGCCACCCGCACCTCGCCGGCGCCGGGAATGGTGAACACAGCCTCCTTCCACGGCTTGCTGCCGCGAATTTCCCGGAAGGCGTCCGCATCGGGATTTTTTCCCGTGACCATGTGGTAGGCGCCGCGGAGCGCCGCATCCATCACGCCGCCGGTGGTGCCGAAGATCACCGCCGCGCCGGTGCCGGTGCCCAGCGGGCTGTCAAACTCCATCTCCGGTAGCTCCGTGGGTACGATACAGTCGCTTCGGAACAGGCGGCACATCTCCCGGGTGGTCAGCACAACGTCCACATCCGGGTCGCCGCAGGCGGAGGTCATTTCCGGCAGTGTGCACTCCGCCTTTTTCGCCGTGCACGGCATCATGGATACCACCATGATCTTATGGGGGTCCAACCCCATTTTCTCGGCAAAGTAGCTTTTCGCCACAGCGCCGAACATCTGCTGGGGGGACTTTGCCGTGGAGAGGCTGGAAACGTAGTCCGGGTACTGGGAGCGCAGGAACCGCACCCAGCTGGGGCAGCAGGAGGTGAACATCGGCCAACGGTAGCGGCTCTTATGGGTAAAGCGCTCCACAAACTCGCTGCCCTCCTCCATAATGGTGAGGTCGGCGGCAAAATTCGTGTCAAACACATAGTCAAAGCCGATCTGCTTCAGCGCCGCCACCATGCGGCCGGTGCTGCCCTGCTTGGGAGAGAGGCCGAAGGCCTCCGCCCACGCCACCCGCACCGCCGGCGCCACTTGGACGATTGTGGTGATGTTCGGGTCCGCCAGCGCGTCCAGAACGGTGTTGGTATCGTCCCGGGCTGTCAGGGCGCCGGTGGGGCAGTGGGTCACGCACTGCCCGCAGAATGTGCAGTCTGTGTCCTTCAGGGAACGGCCTCCGGCAACATCCACCGTGGTGCGGGAGCCGGTACCCACCACATCCCAGATGTGCATTCCCTGAATTTTATCGCACACCTGAATGCAGCGCATACACTTGATGCACTTGCTGGCCTCCCGAATCACGGGAACGTCCATGTCCAGCCGGCTCCGCTCCGGCTTCACCGGATAGGGCTGGTAGTGGATGTTCAGGTAATGGGCCAGATTTTGCAGCTCGCAGTTCCCGCTGCGGATGCAGGTGGTGCAGGTGGAATTGTGCTGGGATAGAATGAGCCGTAGATTTGTCTTCCGTGCCTCCCGGACCCGGGGCGTATTGGTGTGAATGGACATCCCCTCCACCACCCGCGTGTTGCAGGCGGGGACAAGGCGCTCCGTCCCCTCTACCTCTACCACGCAGATGCGGCACGCGCCGATCTCGTTAATATCCCGGAGATAGCACAGATGGGGAATGGGGATTCCCGCCCGGGCGGCGGCCTGCAAAATGGTGCTGCCGTTCTGTACGGCAATATCTGTACCGTTGATCTTGATATTTACCATTTTTCCACACGCCCCCCCTTGAAGATTCCGTAGCCGAAGTGGTCGCAGCGCAGGCACCGTCCGGCCTCCTGCGCCACCTCCTCGTCCGTCATGGAGCATTCCATGCAGTCAAAGTCGCACTTGCGCTCGCTGGCCTCCCGCTCCCGGCAGTCCACCCGGCCTCGGGGCCGGATATCCTCGCACCGGGGCGTGGGAATCTCCACATCGGCCTCGATCTCATGGTGGAAGCCCAGATAATCGTCAATATTGTCGGCAGCGGCCTTACCGGCCGCAATGGCCCGCACTACCGTGGCGGGACCGCTGACACAGTCGCCGCCGGCAAACACACCGTCCAGCTCCGGAAGCTGCGTGCTGGAATAGGCCAGCAGCGTGCCGCCCCGCTGAATCTTGATGCCCGCCTGCTCAAAGCCCTTGGACTCAATGCCCTGTCCGATGGCAACGATGATGATGTCCGCCGGAATCCGCACTGGCTCCACAGAGGCCGTGTTGGGCCGGGGACGTCCCGCCTTATCCACCTCGCCGATGAGCTGGGGCTGCGCCCAAAGGGCCGTGGCGCGGCCATCCTCCACCTCCACCCGGAGAGGCGCGTGGAGAGTCAGAATCTCGGCACCCTCGGCAATGGCGCCCTCTACCTCCTCCACCTGCGCGGTCATATCCTCCTGCCGGCGGCGGTATACACACGTTACCCGCTGGGCGCCGAGGCGGACGGCGCTGCGGGTCACGTCCATGGCAACGTTGCCGCCGCCGATGACCGCCACGTTCATGCCGGTGAAGTCCGGCATCTCGTTATCGCCGATATGCCGCAGCATATCCACGGCGGACATGACGCCGATGGCATCCTCGCCCTCGATACCCACCTTTTTATCCGTGTGGGCGCCGATGGAAAGATACAGCGCGTCATACTGGCCCCGGAGCTGCTCCAGCGTCAGATCGCCGCCGATGTCCACCTCGGTATGTACCTCGATGCCAAGGGAAAGGATGGAACGAATTTCTCCGTCCAGCTTTTCCCGGGGGAAACGGTAGCTGGGAATGCCGTAGCGCATCATGCCGCCAAGCTGGCGGCGCTTTTCATACACCGTGACCTTATGGCCCATGAGGGACAGGTAATACGCGGCGGAAAGGCCGCTGGGGCCGCCGCCCACCACGGCCACCCGCTTACCGGTGGACGGCGCGGGGGCAGGCTGGGGCACCTCTCCCGCCCGGTCCACGGCGGCCCGCTTCAGGCCCCGGATGTTGATGGCGTCGTCCACCATGTTCCGGCGGCAGCGGGACTCGCAGGGGTGCTCGCAGATATAGGCGCAGGCCGTGGGGAAGGGATTGTCCTTGCGGATGAGCCGCACGGCGTCCGCAAAGCGGCCCGCCTTGACCAGGGCAATATAACCCGGGATGTCCACCCCGGCGGGACACATGGCTACACAGGGCACAGGGTTTCGCAGCGTACCGAGGCAGCGGTGGTGGAGGATATGCTCCTCAAAATCCTCCCGAAAGCCCCGGACACTGGTGAGAATCAGGTTTGCGGCGTCAATGCCGATGGCACAGTCCGCCGTGTCCACAATGACCTGTGCGGTCTCCTCCAGATGCCGCAGCATCCGCAGATCGGAGTGTCCGTCCAGAATCTCCGAGAGCATATCGGACAACTGGGTCAGTCCGATGCGGCAGGGAACGCATTTGCCGCAGGTCTGGGCCCGGCACAAATCCAGCGAGTTCAATGCCA